>Ga0179593_1658709_pt1 | contig 19873 bp, 32 predicted proteins | sample CZODoug2_1_08_16_FD_185931 | JGI IMG/M metagenome (GOLD analysis project Ga0179593, IMG submission 185931) | Vadose zone soil fungal communities from Angelo Coast Range Reserve, California, USA - CZODoug2_1_08_16fungal (PacBio error correction) | ecosystem: Environmental > Terrestrial > Soil >...
TCAAATAGGGGATGGGGAAAAGGCAACGAGCACCTCCAGAGAAGAAAGTGCACCAAATAACGGGGGCAGGCCCGTGTGTTTGGGTAACAAGTGGCAAAAAGAGGGGGATGACCGAAGTGACGGGGGTCGCCAGAGGAAAACCGGTCAGGGGGTAAGAAAAATTGGTGAGGGGGGGTGTGAAAAACGCCAGTCACGAGGCAACGCGAAGGGAAGGGGCGGGGCCGAAAAAAATAAGGGAGTGTGACGCGGGGTCTGGGTGCAAAAGAAAGCAACAGCAAATCACTTATAGTCGAAAGAAGGGGACAATCCCACAAGGAATGGGGCCGACTGAGCCACGTTGTGGGAGTCAGTGAGAACAAGGAAAAGAAAACAGTTGTTTGGGAAAAGGAAGGGCGGGGGCACGGGGGGACGAGATTGGGGGGGCACCTAGGGGTCCTAGGATAAGGGAGGATAATATCAGGGTCGCCGGGGGGCCCGCAAGTTCTATGGGAGGGCTGAGATGGGGACAAAATGCAGCCCGGGGACTGAAACAGGGAAACATTTGCAGGGAGAAAACAAGGGCAGTGAAACCCCCCTTTTAAAATAGTGATACTTGAAAAAGGGACGGACCCGGAAAGTGTCACGCAAAAAAAAAAAAAAACTGATCAGTCCAGGAAACAGAAAAGGGGGGGAAGAAGACGGAGGGAAAGGGGAGGATTACTAATTAAGGGAAGTGTAGTGCCAGGGAGAAGACCGGGAAAAAGGGGGATGAGGTCCGCTTCAAGAAGGATTTGGGGGGGGGGGGCGGGCGGGTTGTAGGATTCTAAGTGGTAAAAATGAAGGTTCAAGAACGAGAACAAGAGGCGTAATGGGGGTCTTTCCAGAATCGAGGGAAAAAAAGGGGGTGCAGCGCGGTTCGAACACAAGCCTGCGCACGAAGACTCGGGGGGGGTGGGCAGGGAAGCAGGACAAATGGTTCCGTCAAAAAGTCTGCTCGATGCTGCAAATGAACTTTGAAAAGAGCCAGAGATGGGAACGGGAACCGTAGGGTCCAAGCCGCAATGGTTCAAGGAAAGCCGGAGAAAAAAAAACTGTCGGGGAAGAAAAGTTTCAGGGGCACGAAGGTGATAAAGGATAGGGAACGGCGCGAGGGGGAGGAGGGGGGGGGGGTGTCCCAGGAGAAAAGGAAACTTAAAATACCAATGTTTAAGGAAAAAAAAAACGACAGAGCGAAAGTACAAAAGAAAAAAAAAACAAAAGGAAAAAAAAAAACGAGGTCAGTGCTAAGGGTTCTCGGGAAGGGCGAAAAAGAAAGAAACGAGGACAGGGGGAGGGGCAGGCACGAACCCCTGGGTCCCGACAAGGGGGAGGGGAGGAAAATAAGGGGGGAACCATGAAGAGGATTGGGGTGAAGAAGACGTGTTGAGCTAAAACCCGTTGCCCTAGTACTCCCCACTGGTGGGTAAGGGGCCTTGAGACACCAAATGCGAATTGACAAGGTGTGGTACCCTAAGGTTGTGAGTAGGAGAGGCACACATCCGGGGGGAACTCAAACATGGAAAATAACCCTTGAACGCATTGAAGAGAACGAGGAAGAAGAACCGAGAACAGCAAAAAAACCAAAGGGGTGCCGGGAGAAAGAGGCGAGGCGGGCACGGTGATTTGCGAAAGTGGGGGAGAAGGGAAAAAAGAGGGGGGAGGGGAAAGGAGCAGCAAAAGGGGGGAGAGAGTTGAAAGAGAAAAAAGATCTAATCAGACAGCGGGGGGGGGGTGGACCGAAAAAGGTCAGGTGGGGGAGTCAAATCCAGTGGGGAAAACCACTTGATGGCAGGTCCTATGGTTTGTTAGTAAAGGAAAAAAAGGCCATTTGATGGCTGAATCAAGAAAAGAAATAGGAAAGGAAGATTCGGGGAGAAGAAAAAAGAAGAAGGGAGGGAAAGCGCGGGGAGGCGGGGGAAGGAAATAGATGGTCAGACAAAAGGGAATACAAAACCAAACTGGGGAGGAAAGGGGAAATAAGGGGGAAGGGGAGGAGTGGGAAGGGCATGGGAAAGGGAGGGAGAAAAACTGGGAAGGGTAGTTGCGGAAGGTACATCACAGGGGGAGGGATGGATCTAAAAGAGGAAACTTATTTGTAAATAGCGACGGTACAAGAAAGCAGGGTAGAGGAAGCGCAACATGGGAAAAGAGGGGGGACACTGATAAAAAAGGAAAATAGGGGAAGAGAGGTACAAGCAGCGTTCGGGATCACATAGTGGAAAAAAGCGTCGTAACCCATGGGTGAAAATGACAAACCAAAAGAAAAAGGATAGGCACGGGATTACTTGGAACTAATCCGCCATTATATGGGGAGGGGGGATTTCGGTGGTAGTGAGAAGGTAAGGGGGGGGGGAAAAGGGAGGCGGGAGGAGGGGGGTTAAACATATAGGAAGGATCAAGATGAACTCAAAGGACCATCACCACACAAAAAAGATTGAAAGAGAACCCAATGACGCCCCGACAGAAACCACTTGGGAAAAGACAGAGTAAAACATGAGTATCAGCTGAAGTCGAAAAGGGAAAGGGGGGACGATAGGGAGGTAAGGAATCGTCAAAAACACAAGATTACACCCGTCTTTCGAACAGCTGACCCGAATAACTTAGTGAAAAGACTAGCTACATGACCAAAAAAGATCTCAAATTAATGCTTGGTAAAGAAAAAAGCTACAAGCTAGAAGTAGTATTACAGAAGACTTCAAAAAGAGTGCAGGGGGAAAACTGGCCCTAAGTGGAAGTCAAAAGGTAGTAGTAGACACTTCACAAAGGGGAACCGGTCGAGGAGTCAAAGAAGTTTGGTGGGGTAGCGCCCATGAAACAGAGTGGGAGCTAAAACTATAAAAGACAAAGATACTGGCAGAGCCAACGCCAAACAACAGAAACAAAGCGCCCCTCGGAGGTGTAAAAAGCCTCCTCCAACTATTGGGAAAGAAGACGGAGGGACCAAGATTTCTTAAGTAGTACATAGATGTCGGCAGGGAAGTTGAAGACTGATCGGATAAAAGTGAAACCCATGTGCTGTAAAGGCCGCGGTAGGGAAACCGATAAAGAGGGATAAAGAGTATGCGGGGCAAAAAAAAATTTCGGGGGGGGCTAGCAGGGGAATCCGGTGCCTGGATCTGTACCTTAAAAAAGTGAGTGTTGAAAGCGCGTCTGGGAAATGAAAATCAGTATGACACCCCTTGCCCGCGGGGCCCCGATGGCCGGTCAGGGACGGATGGAAGCCGGCTATTGGGGGTCAGACCTCACCATCCTCTAGAACAATCTAAGGAAGCGCGGAAAGAGGGAAAAACTCACAGGGGGGAATCACTTTTCCTGTGGTGATATCCAAATGGTTCTGACTTGGTCAGAAGGGCGGGACCACCACGGTGAACATCTACATAAAAAGGGAGAAGCCAAGTTTGAAAAGCGTGGTGCTATTAAAGGCATTCATGGCATTGGGTCGGGTTAGGTTTCTTGGGAGCAGGGAATAAAATATGGTGGCGACGTATCCTACCCGTGATTAAAGGACGGAAGAAAAGGAACACTGTCTCCAAAGACATAGCGCGAGGAAAACAACAAGAAACTGAGGGGTGAGGAGAAAAAAGAGGTACCTTCGGGTTCAGGGGTACGTCGATAGGGCCCATGAGACGCTGGAAAAAAGGCGGGTGGGACCTTGAACGCCTTGGTGAGGAGTGGTTGGGAGATAGACCGCTGGAAAGAGTGGAGGAAAGCGGCGTGAAGAGAATACGGCAGAAACAGCGGAAAAAGGGAACAAGGGGGGGAATCAGGGAATCTAAAACCGAAAAAAAGAGAGGGGGGGGTACATAAATGGAAGGAAAGGGAAACATGAAAAAGGAATTTTGGGGGGACGAAGGGTGAAACCAAGGAGGGGACCGGAGAAGGGAATACTTTCTTTGGAGCGGTAACAAAAAAAAAAAGGAAGAAGAATCTTAGACCGAGGACTCATCACCGGCAACCCGAAGTCAAGAATAGGACCATCTATTTCGCCAGGGAAATTACAAAAAATGGTGGAAGCAAAGCCAGGTAATGGCAAGAACAGACATAAAGATGGGGCTCGTTAGACCAAAGGCAAACGGGTGGGGGGGGAAAAGCCGTTAGGAAGGTATGCCACGAGGTGGAGCTGGAGGAAGTGGGCGACAATAAGACGACTGGGACAGCGAATATGAAAGCTGAAAAGGAAAGCGAAAAACAAGATACAAACAGCAGCTCTGTGACGGACTCCACTGGGAGTGAGGAGAGCCTGAAAAATCAGCCGCTAAGGGTGTGATCTCGTGCGTCAAACCTGGGCACTCGCGGGGGCGTAGTAATGGGGGATAAGGAAGAGTCGAGGCGCACGGTCAATACCAAATTTTCCGGAGGGGGGGTGGGGAGACTGGCAAACACCGTTGGGGTACGCCGAAAACACGAAGAGTGGTGGACGGAGACATTGGAGTAGGACGAGGTGCTGATAGCAGGAAAAAGTGGGGGGGGGGGTGGGGGGGGGGGGGGGGGGGTGGATAAGATGGGTAGAATGTGGAAATCCACTCTCGCCGGGGAGGCCGAATCTCTGTGTTTAATAAAGGTTGGGTGGGTAGGGGTGGGGGAGGGTGAAGAGGTTAGGTCAGGGGGTTGGAGGGGGTGGGATAGCGCGTCAAGTTTTGACAGATTGGTTGGAGTTAGGGGTAAAAAACGTTCCATTTTGGGGAGTTTGTATTCCTACTAGAATGGAAGGTCCTCCTGAAAAAAGCATGGGGGGAGGGGTAAAGAGCTGGACATGTCCCTTCGGGTTGAGGAAAAGTCTTGGACGGGGGAATGGGGCATATACACGCGCAAACTAACTGGGCGGTCCCAGGGAGGCAAGAAGGGTAAAAATCAAGAGAAATTCAGAAACGGTAATAGGGGTAGGGAGAAGGGGTTTCTTGGAAGGGGAGGAAAAAGGTCTTATGTGAATACACAGATAGACCGGTGAAATTTATGAGACATCCTAAAAGATTGAAGGGAGAGGTCGGAGAAAACTTCGAGGGGAGAGATTGAGATAAGGTCCTCAATTTTACTCAGGGAGTCCAAACGGTTTCGCTCCGGGAACCCTCAAAAACCTCACTTTGATCCTGTGTGTTTGGGGTGTCCGGAAGAGAGTTAAGCCATGAACTTGGAGGGCTAGGGAAAGGGAATCCAGGGAGAAAAACGTGTAGGAAGAGCAGAGCAAGGGGGCGGGAAAGGTCTGAGGCGCCGACGCGAACCATCCTGGGACTGAGTGGCAGCAGCCAAAGAAGCAAAAAAAAGGGAAAAAAAAACACCCTGCACGACTCCTAGTGGTGGGGGTCTTGAACATCGCAAACAGGGTAGGAGGCGGTTGAGGGGGCAGGTCCTGCCCCAATCGTAACAGGGGAGTCAGGGGGCACGAAGATCACAATAGAATGGGTCCGGCCCTGGTCAACTGTTCTTCGGTTCGACAATCCGGGCGGGTGCACTCTTGTTTTGCCGTTCGGGGGGGGGTCAGACGAGTGTGGGGTCACAGGGAGGGGCGGAATCCTAAAACAAAAAAAGCGAAAAAGGGACAATCGAGGAAAAGAAGGGGGAAACACAGCCCAAACCTCCCCGAGTGGGGGGGGGAGCGAACGAAGGACACAAAAGACGGGGGGGGCGGCCCCGGTGGAGCAGTGGTGTGGGGGGAAATGGGCATTTTAAGTCTGAACAAGAAAAAAAAAAAAAAAGAGGGAAAAAAGGGGGGAGGGAGGGGGGAGGAGGGAAAAAATGGGGGGGGGATGGGTGGGGGGTAAAAGTGCAAACAGAAAAAAGAGGGTGCACGGGCCCTTTCGACCCCTGGAGCCCCGCATCAGTGGAGGGGAGGGGCAAAAAACTGTCTCGTCATTGTGCTTTCCTGAACGGGGTAAGGGACGGACATGAGCGAAAAAGGTAAAAAGGAAGGGAGACTAAGAAACAAAAAATCCCGCATCCGGGGTTGCAGCACGGGGTGAATGCTTCAAATCGATAGAGGACGTCTTCGAATGAAGGAAGGAGTTTCATAAAGAGCAGAGGGGACGCGAGAAGAAAGTGAAAAGGAAGAAAAGAAGAAAGGGGGCAGGGAAAAAAGGAAAAGGAACAGAAAGAAAACAAGGAAAAAAAAAGAGAAGAATTGGATCAGGGGGGGGGGGTTGAAAAAAAGCCAAGGGGGGAGCCCGGCAAGCACATGAATACCACAACACCGCGAGGCAAAAGGGGGGGAATTTAACACGGAAAACAGCAAAAAAAGGAAGGGCCAATCAAAAAAGTTCCTTAAAAACTGGGGGACAAACCGGCACTGGCAATCTGGCGAGGCACGGGGGGTTGGGACAAGCGACAAAACGAGCCGAAAAGAGCAGGGGGGGGAGAGACAAGGTTACCCTACGCGAATGGGTGGGAGGGCATCAAGGAAGCGGAAAGTTTCGGAAAAACCGGACGGACGGGCGAAAAAGCCACGGGGGGGGGGGGGGGGGGGGGAGAGTAACACGACAAGGCGCCGTCAGAAAAAAAGGACAAGAACTAAGAAGGCCCGCCCAAGAGTACATATGACAACGTAGGGGGTGGAGAAAAAAAAGGAAAAAAAAGCATAGCAATCCTAAAAAAAACAAGAAGAACAAAAAGAGGGACATAAAGCGGGAAAGAAAAAGGGGAAGGGAATAAATCAAGAAGGGAGAAAAAAAAGGGGGCGGGTAAAAACATAGACGTACTTCAGTCTGGGACGGGCCGCAAAAAAACACGGGCGGCTAAATGAGAAAAAAAAGGCTCAGGGAAGGCGCAGAACTGGAAAAAATAAAGGATTGAAAATGAAATCAATATCATCGAAATGCCAGTTTTGGAAATACACGGACCAAAGGGAGAGTGATACCTGTAAAAAAATAAAACGGAACATAGGGCGTAAAGCCCCGCGGGCCGGGACAAAAGAAGAAACCAAAAGCGTCAAGGAAAGAAATCATCGAGAACTCGGCCAAGAGCCTAGAGGAGTATCAGAAGAGAAGGCCGGGGGAGACAAGTCGCCGGGACCCAGCACTGGCAACAAGCGCGAGGAGGGCTGGGGAAAATGTTTTGGGAAGGATTACCGAAAACAAAGGCACAGGGGACAAATCAAATCCTCAAAGAAGGGAGGTAAAAGAGGGGGGGGGGCATCTGGAGCGGCGGTCAAGGGAAGCAAAGGGGAACCAAAAAGAGGGGGGGAAAAAAGAAAATCGCCCGGGGTTGTGGCGGAGACGGAAAGAGAGAAACCGAAAACGGTCCTCAATGGGTATCCAGTAGCTACATCAACAAAGCACGCACAAATAAACACAAAGAAAAATGAGGAAGTCGCGAATGGGGGCGGCTTAAAATAAGGGAGAGGAAAGTTGAAAAATAAAACAAAATGTTCAATGACCAAAACATTGGTAAAGAAAGGAGAAAGTGGACCGGGCGAATCCAAATGGGAGGCTATTCTAGGTACGTTGTGCCGGGTGGATGGGAAGTAAACATCACCAGGGAAGGGGAACGAAGGGGAGGAAAAAAAAGGAGAGGGGGGACGAAGAGGAAGGTTGAAAAATGGAAAAATAGGAAGGAGAGAGAAGGAGGTAAGAGGGAAAGAGAGGCTTGGATCCCCCCCCGGACTGCGGGTGACGGGGGTGGGATGGTGCACCGAGGGGGGGAGGGGGGGGAAAAAGGGGGGAAAAGAAAGAGACGAGAGCAGAGGGAGCGCAAGGGCCGGGGAGAAATACAGGGCAACAACGGGGAAGGATGGGTAGGCGCGGGGAGAGGGACTCAGGGAGAAGGCAACGTTCAGTAAAGAGTCTCTGTGTTATAAAAGAGGAAAAAAGACAAAAAAAAGAAAATCCGCCCAACTAATGCAACTGAATCCTGGGACATACAACGTGGGGGTCCAGAGGGGAACAGAGTGTCGCGGTGAAATTGCAAGGACTAAAGCCGAGTAAAGGGAAAAGGAGAGCATAGGGCAAATGAAAATCTTGTGTGGGTTGGGTAGGATGGTGGAAGCTTCACTAAAAACGGGACGGAGGGTAGCTGTAACATGGGTGGAAGAGTCGTAAGGGGACCAGCAAACAGACCCCGGGACAACAAGCAACCACCAAAAAAAATCGGCCTTAAAAAGAAGTTGTAGACGTGAGGACAGGGGGAGGGGTGTGAAGAAACAGATCGGATACCTAAAAAGGAACCCAGGGGAAGAGGCTCCAGCCTGACTCCAAACAGAAGTGAGCTTCAGTTAAACAACTATGGGCGGGGGGAAGGTTGGAAAAAAAAAAAACCAAATTCCCGGAAAAGGAACAAAAAACTGTGGTCCCTTGGTTTAAGGGAGAAAGGAGGAATGAGGGCTCAGTAGGTCCAAAATACCGAGGGATAAAAAAAAAATGCACAAACAACAAAAGGGAGGGAGGAATAAAGGATTGTTTTTCGTCATAGATGGGACCGAAAAAAAAAAACCAGTAGACAATATCCTCCCAGGAAAGATTCTGTCTTCAAGGGGAAAAGGAAAACAAACGTAGGGGAAGAGGAATTTGCGGGACTCTTCGCCCGGCAAAAAAACAGTGGGACAGCAAATGCAAAGAAAGGGGAATTGGGGCGAATGCCGAAGTATACGAACAGCGTAGTTGTGGTTGGTCGTGGGAAAAAGAAGGGAGGGCAAAGGAAGCAACCGGGCGCCAAAAAAGGGGGGTGAGAGCAAGAAAGATCGAAAAAAACCGAGTCAAACCAAGGAAAAAAAAGACATAGGAAGGGGAGAGGAAATAGGGGGAGGAGAAACAGAGCGGTCGATCGAACAGAAAAGAAGAGAGAAAGAAGGGAAGGGAGAAGGAGGAAAATATAACGCCGTCCGTAGTGCGGTGCTAAGAACGCGTGGAATTGACCGAAAAAAGAAAAGGAATCAAAGCCGTATCGGAGTGCGATGGTCAAGGGGCGTGCGAGGCAAAAGATCAGAGGGCAACTGCCGGATTAAACAAGAGAGATAAGAGTCGAACTGTGGGAAGGGCGAGTGATGAAAAAGCTGTCATTAGTCAGAAGAAAAAAAAAAAAAACCAAAAATTCTCGAATAAAAAAGGGTCAAACGTCACCATGCTGTAGAAAAAAATCAACAGGATTTGGGTCCATTGTGAAAAAGGGAAGATGACCAGAGCGCTGAAGTCACACGTCCAAAAAGAACCGGGGAGGCGGAAGAGGGGGAAAGGGGTATTGTGTGAAAAAAAGTAGCCTCCGAACTAAGTTGAAACGGAAAGGGAAAAAACGGCTCCGACGAGAAAAATATGGGGAGACCAAGAGGGGACAAATCACACAAGAAAACCGGATCGCAAAGAGGAAGGCAGGGGGGGAAAAACGGAAAAATTGAGTGATAGGATAAGGGAATAAAACTGGGCATGGGGGGAAAAAAAAAAAAAACAAGAAGGGTGTTTGCGTCCGTTGCGGTACGGACTTCCGAGTGCTGAGAAAACCCAAAGCGGAAAAGAACTGGCGGGCCGGGGGAAGGGGTGACTGAGGGAAGAGAAGGGAAAAACCTAAAACCAGAGGTGAGCCAGAAAAGTGAAATGACAAAACCCGGGGTGCGCCAGGAAAGGGGAAAAAGGAACGGAAAGTAAGATCCCCGTTCCCCTAACAACTTTGAAAAGGGGGCCAAAGATGGGGAAGGGAATGAGTAGTGCGCAGGAAAAATTCCACAGGAGGAAAAGTTAGCAAGGGGGTGAAGCATAGGCGTGCCGGAGGGGTGGTGCAGGCCGATACATGAGACTGGTTCGGGTTGGCTGCAAAGGAAAAAAAAAAAAAGAAAAGCGGCCCCTTGGCACCAACTTAGGGAAAAATATTTAAAACCCGTTGAAGGAAAGAAGGGGTTTTTTGAAAGGGGGGTGAGGAAGCAGACTTAGTTGAGGGTTCGGGGGACCGCGCAACGGAAAAAAAAAAGAACTGGGCCGAGAGCAGTAAAGGGGGGGGCACATTTTTTGACTCAAAAGAAACAAACAAAGCCGCCGAGCAAGACCCCGGGCCGTGAAATCGTACAAAAAAAATATTCGATTGTGCCAAGTCAACAGTGATGGGGGAATCAACCCTGCGGAACGAGATGGAGGAGGAACATGGTAAAATATGGTAGCGCAATGATGATTGACAGAAGCGGGTGGGAAAAAAAAGGGGTATGCAGAGACGAAAAAAAAAAAGGAATTGGTGAGCGGGAAAATGTTTTCCAAAAGAGGCCCGGGGAGGGGGGGGGCAGGATGGCGTGGAAAAAGGGGGGGGGGGCAGTGGGTGAGCGAGGGCACGAAAGGACAAAGGCAAGGAACAGGGGAAATCTGTGCTGTAGGAAAAAAAGGAAGAAAATCCACAAAACATCGAGACGCAAAGGCAGTACAGTGACTCGAATGATAACCGGCACTATAGTTGGCGGGGCGGAATAGAAAGAGAGCGCTCGGTCCGAAGGGGGGAAAAATGGGGGGCCGCAAAAAGGGAGGGATTCGCCAAATTGCCGAAGTAGAGATGGATTATTCCGGGGGGGGAGAAAAACGGGGGAAAACCGAAGGGGCTCAAGAGACGTGACTACCAATTCAAAAAAGAGTATTAAAGCAAACCTGCACCCAGCCCAGCAGGAAGGATTATGGAACCAAGATCAGGCAGACCTGGGGACGATGTCCAATCAAAACAGTTGTATATTTTCTCAGGGGGGGAAACTAAAGCTGTGGTGAGCCGAAAGGGAAACAGGCTGGAAAAAGGGGAAAGGAGGTTAAGAACGACCGTCCACGTTGAACCAAATTCAGTCCGAATTATGGTAAGGACGATGGGGCGGCACAGACAAAGGAGAGGAACGCTAGTCGAAGAGAAAGGGCAAGGGGAACGATACGAGATCCCGGGGCGCACCCACCTACCCATACGGAGGGAGGTAGGGGGGGCATATAAAGGGGGAAAACAATATGACAAGGGAAGCAAAGAATTACGGCAGCGAAAGGACAAAAAACAGGGGATAGACTAGGAAGAAAGGCGCTGAAATTGCGGCACGGGGGACCCAAAAACATGGAATAAGAAAAATGAACGGTAAAAGGAAAGGGGGACAAAGGAGGGAGAGGGGGGGAAGAATGATAAACTCCAAAGAGAAGAGAAAGGGAGGAAGAGGGAGGGGAAGAAGTAAAGAGGGGGAATTGCAGGAGTAGGAAGGATTAGGAAATCCGGAAGACGTGGGACAGATAGTGCAAAGGAAAGGGGATAGTTCAAGGGGACGCCACGGGTAAGGGAAGATTGAGAGAGCAAAGGAAAACGGGTCAAGAAAAGAGGTAGTGCTACGGTCAATATGCTGAAAAACAGCACGAAAGGGGGGACACAGTAAAAAGCTAAAACAAAGAGGAAAAAGCGGATCAAGGAGGAACATACGCATCGACCGTGAAAATGAGTGATGGGAGTAAGGAGGGCGAAGAAGGCGGGGAAGGATGGCGGAAGGGAAAAGTGGGAGGGAGGAACGGCAGGGGGGGGAAGCCGATCGTGATTGGGTCCGGAAGGATCAAAGGGAGGCCGAGGAAGGAAAAGGGGGAAAAACGGGGGTAACCAACAGGGGGAAAAAGAAGGGGAGGGGTCGGAAAGGAAGGGGGGAAGGGAAGAGGGAGGAAAAGAGAAGGGGGGTAGGAGGGGAGAGAGGCAAAAGGGGGAGTAGGCGAAAGGGAAGGGGAGAAGGGAGGGGAGACACATGCCTACTTGTGCACGCTTGACTCCACCAGACAGAAAGAAAACGTAGAAACCATACCAACCACAAGGAGCCCCAGGGGGGGAAGAATTAACTTTGTCACTCCCGTGCAGAGGGGTAAGCCAACACAACCTGGAAAGAAATGGAATTCCAATAAAAGAAAAAAGGAAAACTAAAGACAGGAATAACCCAGGGGTGGAGGGGGGAAAGGAACCTGGCAAAAAGGGACCGCTTGGTCTTATAAAGTGGGCAAGGAGAGGCTGGAGTGAGTCGATAACGGGGGAATCTGCTGTGGAAAAAACATGTAATGAGGATGCCAGGGAAAAACAAAGCAGGAAGGGAAAAGTCCGCGATGCGGGAAACTGATCGAAAGGGGTGCAAAACGTGGCGAAATGGGAAGAGAAAATGGGAGTCAATTTCGATTACTCGCTCGTGGGTGAAGCGGAGCAAGAGTCGATGAAATGGTTTATATGATTTGAACGGAAAGGGGGGAGAAAAGGAAAAAAAGGGGCCACGTGACCAAAAAGAATACGCTGGGCATGTGGAACAAAACGGCATATATGTAGACCCACCTCTTGCTAAAGATAGCGACCGCCGGGAGACGGGGTACCTCGGAACCAAGGGGTTCGAAGCCCTCGGACCCCTTTTCGGCGAAAGGGGGAAGAAAGATAAATCGTCATCATCGGATAAGGAGATGCATGGGGAAAAGGGGCTATTGTACCACTGGTAGCGGAGAGTGCAGCGGCGGGACCTAATGTTGTCGAATCAAAGAGAAAGGAGGAACGGAGAGGAGGGAGCCGCTAAAGGGGGGGCAGAGGTACATGACAGGCGAGTCAGGCCTGCTGAAAAGAAAGAGAAAGTCCGATTCGAACGTGATCTGAAGTAAGGGAGGACAAAGTCACGAGAAAAACAGAAGGAGACAAAGTAAAGGACAAAAGCGGGAAGGCTGACTCTAAAACAGCCGGTGTCGGTAGTATGTAAGAGAGAATACAAGCCAGGGTATCGGCCAGGACAAAAGCGGGTGAAAGGGGCAGAGTCGTTCCAGGGACAGGGACCCGGGAAGAATATAGGATGTATACGAAAGATAGACAAAGGGGCCATAGGGGAAGACGAGCAAGAGCGGTTGTAACTGTCCAACCCAGAATAAAACGGAAGGGCGCAAGACGTGATACCAAAAGTGGTGCAAAAAATGAGAATCGATATGATGGAAAAATCCAGGAGGAATGTGACGAAGGAGGGAGCCGACCTGTGAACCGCGCCGGGGATAGAGCAACCGTTCAAAGAAGGAGAGGTGCACAGGGGTAGTGACAGCAAGGAAGGAAAATAATAAGGAAAAAACGAGGTGCCGTCCATCGTTCCTGGGCAGGAAAGTAAAAGGGGAGGGAAGAAAAAAGGAAGAGAAGGAAGAGGGGGTGGGAGGAGTGGAATGAAAAGGGGGGGGAAAAAGGGGCCGCATCGATTTGGGATGAAAGGGAAGAGGCGGCGAGGCGTCTGTGGACATTAAAGTCTGCAAAAGTCAACTTTCGGTATACAGAGAAGGGAAAAAAAATTCTTTGACCAGCGTGGGGCACAAGAAAAGCATGAAGATACATAATGGGAAAAAGGGGTCACACGGGGGAAGCAAGGATAAAAAAGTTAGAGGTGAAAAGAAAAGATCGACAGCTGAAAAGCCAAAGGAAAAAAAAGAAACGTGGAATGGGGGACAGGGCGTTCAAGTGGAAAAGGGGGGGGTGGGGGCGCTGGGGGGGGGGGGGAAAGGGGGGGGGGGAGAAAGGTCAGGAATGTCAGGTGGAGCGCAGGGTGGGAGCGGAAACATAGTTCACGCCGCAGTAAGAGTGGGGCGGAAATCACTAGAAGGAGAGAATGGACGAACACGAAAGACAGAAAACACACGTTTTTCAGATACGACGCATAGAAAGTCGGGAAGGGGAAAATTTGGAAAGTATTTGACTTGTAAAAAGAGGGCGGCAGAGAAATAAGGGGAAAGTGCCCCATGATTCTGAGCCGCGACAAAAAACCACCTCGGGTTAGACGGGGGAATTGTAACACCGGGGGGGGTGAGAGAAGGAGAAAAAAATAGGGGGGAGAGACGTAAGAGCCAGTGTTGATCACAGGAAAAACCAGAAGACGCGGCGTGAAAGGGGGAGTACAGTAGTCAGGACCATGATTGGTGGGTAAAGAACTGACGGAGGCTTTTGATATCGAACGCTGTGGTGGAAAGGAAAAAGAAGGCATAGCGGGAAAAGAAGGGGGACAGAGCACTTGGTAGACACAGTTTTTTACGGGGTAAGTTTAGTGCAAAAAAAAAACGTCTGGCCGGGGTAATCAAACCGCCTACAGGGAGGCGGGGTGGGGGACAGTCAAGGGCGACGGAAGAAGGGGGGGAAAAGAAAAGAGGGCAACCGGAAACAATGGAATGTACCCCGCAACCGAATGGGAAGGGCCGATTAACATGGAAACGGAAGGGGAGACCCTTACTGGAACATCCATATCGTTCACTTTCTACCGGAACCTGTGGGGACATAAAAGTGCTATCTGAGGATGGTAGCCGACAATTCATTCAATGCGAGCAACCGATCCAAAGCTTAAAGGAAAGGAAGCGGGACGTATATGGGCGGGGCGGTACCAAACGGGGAAAGTCTAGGGGGAAAAAAAAATCCCTTTCGACCAAAAAAAGAAAGGGGCCGCCGAAAGGAGAGAAGGTAAAATACAAGGGGGGCCAAATGACAGGGAACGGTCAAGGAGAAACCGTGGAAAAAAAAAACCCGACGTGGGCAACTGTCGAATACCCAACAGAAGGTGGTGAGCTGTGCAAAGGGTGGTGCTGGAAATGGGAAGACTGGGTGGTTAGCTACAGTGAGCCAATCATAGGGGCATTGGGGGAAAAAAAAAAAAGAATGGGGCGCATCTTGAAATAAAAAGTACGCAGATTGGTGGCCAGAGGACAATCTTGAATACAATGTAAGAGCAAGGAAAGGGAAAGGAAGAAGTGAGTAAAAAACCGTCCAAAAATCCGATATAGTAATGAGAAAGCAGGGAGTCCAACGTGTTGGAAAGTTGGGGCCAACAGCAAAAAGAGGACGAAATTCCGCTATGGGCCGTGGAAGAGAGTGGGGGGAAAAAGATCGGCAAAACACGTGCCAAACGGAAACCAGGAATTTCCGCACAAGAAAGCAAATGAAGGTGGGGTCAACAAGAAAAACGCATCAGGAAGCTTGGCTGGTGGGGGTGTGACAATAAAAAAAAAAGGGAAAACTTAAAACGCGTTCGTAGGTGCATAAGATCAGTATCCATGATCAAAAAATCCGACTTTGCCAAGAAAGCATCGCATCAGAAGAAAAAAACGGGGAAAAAAAGGAAAAAACGAGTGAAAGAGGCCCGACAGGTGAACGAATTTAATGAGGAGCACCCAAACCGAAAGTCGGCATAAAGGAAAAATGGCAAGTGCCGGGCAAAAAAAAAAAGTTTTATGGGCAACGAAAAAGAGAAAGGGGGGGGTAGAAAGGCGCGGGATCACATCCCACCATATATTGGGGGGGGTGTGGGTTCGGACGAGGGTTCACATAGCGGGGACTAGAGACGAAAAGGGGGAAGCGTGTAAAAGACTACAAGGGGGAGGACATGGGCTCAATAACAGACTCAAAAGTGGTGGGGGAGGGTGAGAACCGCGGCGAAAGGCTGGAAAACGGACCACTCCGGGAAAAACTGTGCCATCGTAACATCAAAGAAAGTGAGTTCCAGGGGGGGGGGGGCGGGACCGGAAACCGAAAAAAAGAAGAAGAAATGTGGCCTGTGAAACCCTGGCCCTTGAAGGGTGGGGCCCTGGGGGCGTTACCAGGTCCATAATCGCCGGAGGAGGGCCGAAGCGCCGGGGGGCCATCGCAGACTGCAAAACCAAGCAAACCAACGGGCAAACCTGTCCTTGGTCGAGGGGGGGAGAAGATCCCATGCAGTGAAAAAAAAACAAACAAACAAAAGCTTGGCGTTCGTGACGCTGAGACAAGGGTGAATCATGCCAGGGAAGCTGGCACCGTCTCCCAAATAAATGGGTGGGTTGGGAAAGGCTAAACCGGGTTCACTACCTTGAAAAGACAGAGCAATGAGCGGGGGGGGGACACAGAAAAAAAATGCGCGGTAAAAAAAAAAAACCGGACACGCTGAACTAGGGGCTCCCGGGGTCAAACGGGACAACAAAAGGGGGTAGCTTACGGTAGAGGGTAAAAAACTGTACCACAACAGGGCCAGAGGAGAGGTAAATGGGGCTGTGCACATGTAAATCAAAAATGAAAGCGGGGCGTGAACGGCAACATTTAAAGAAAAGCAGTAAGAGATGGTATGAAAAGGCCGACGTGAAGGAAAGTTCCAAGAAAGGGACATCGCCAACGGAGCGCCTTCTAACCCTGATAAGGAGCTGAGAAACTCCTCCAACGAAGAACTTCCAAGAAAAGGAAACACCGTCAAGTACAACGGGGGACGGGGGGAAAGAGGGCCCTGGAATAAAGTGCCGAGGAGCGGGTAAAAGAGGAGGGAAAGCAAAGGCGGGAAGGTTGGTGGAAGGGTTGTGCAAGATATACGGAACCCATAATGCCCTGGGGGGGGTCGGGGGGGGGTTTGAGGGGAACGGAAGAAGGCGACCCAAGGGGGGGGCCTGGGGAAAAGGTGCGACGCGCGTTGAACGGGGGAAAGAAAAGAGGGGAGAAAGGAAAGCCTTACACTAAAACACGGCTGGACTCAGGGGAGGAATGTGAACAATGAAAAAAAAATCTGGCATAAAAAAGAAGGAAGAACCAAATTCGTCAAGTGTGGGAGTGTCCAAGGGGGATATCGCCAAAGGCCTCCAAAAAAGGAAAAAACCCGGGTCCCTTGGGGGGGAATATGGAAATAGATAAGAGGAAAATCTGGGACCGTAGGGAACGTCAAACTTCCATAGGGGGAAAAGGAAAGGAAACACCAATGCTCTCGAAAACAAAGGGGGGTGGGAGGAAAGGGCACTAGAGTAAGATGGGGGTTGGGACAAGGAAAAAGGTCTAATGTCCGGGCAAAACAACCGAGCCCATCGATTCCCAAGATTATTGGGAAAAGCCTGAAAAAAAAAAAAAGGACAGGTCAACTGGGCTTTGAAGGAAGTTGCGCTCCTTCAGGAAACCGCCAAGGTTTGACGAAAGAGTCTGCGCGAAAAAAGGGTTTGGACGTATGGGAAAAACTGTATCGAAGCGCAGGTTGCAGAAAAAACATCGGAAGCGGGTCATCAAGCGCCACTGGAAAGGGTGACACCAGCAGGGGAGAAAAAGGAAAAACGCACCAACAAAAACCACCAGCACTAGTTGTAAACGATCGCAAAAAAAACGATAGGCGGGATTCGCCGTCAAAAAAAGGCAGGGAAGAAGTCGAAACTCGTCTGAGAGAAGGATGAGTGTGCGGGAGGTCAGAAACTCTCGCCATCGCAAAAAAGACGGGACAGAAGAAAAGCCGACCGTGGCCGGCGAAGGAGCGTTCGAGGGGTGAAACGGCACAAGGAAGAAAAGGGGGAAGGCGCCAAAAATCTGATCAAGGGTCCTTTGGGGGGAAAAACAGTGCGGCCATGGGTCAGATCCGAAGATGAAGGAAGGTCCCAGCTTTTCGTGATACTAAGGGTTTTGCGGGAGTAAAGCAACTCAAAGGGAAAAAGTTTAAGGATGCGCCGCAAAAAAAGGGGTCGCGTGTGAGCAGAGAAAAAAATTATGCAAGAAACTCTCATGTTGCAAGAACTGCGACTTGGGGGGACAAAAAAAAATGAAAATGGGTATCTAAACACTGAAAACCCCATGTGGGGGGGGAGGCGACTGAACAGAAGGGGGGCTGCAGCCGCTTCAAAACGGAACGGGTCGATTGTACGGATTACACGTGTGGTGCTTCCAAGAGGCTCATGCAGAACGGGGCCAGAACGCGAGAGACGGGTCGACGTACCCAACCGTTGGGAACGGGAAAGATGGGAAGGAGGGGGAGAGGGATGGCCGTTGAACAAGAGGGGGCTCGGACTGATCCCGTGGGGATCGTGGTGCCAAAAAGGTACCGGGCGGTTTTGACAAAAAGGAAAGACAGAAGGGGGGTGGCAGAGCATGGGAAAGGAATACCCTTGGCTAGATATTAGACTGTAAGAAAGGGGAGGGGGCCAAATGGAGGATGCTATGGGAATTGAAGAAGGGGAAAGCAAAAAGAACATAAAGCGAGCAAAGAAAGGATGACGTTGCGTGGCCCTAAGCTCATTTTGTAAATTTCAAACGTGCGAAAACCCGCAACTCGCCGAAAGCCGGGCAAAACCTTAAAATACAGAAAAAAAAAAAATGTTCAGAGTCAATGGTGAAAGAAAAACACCTGCGGCAAACAGATGCTGAAAACAAAGGAATCCTTGGCCAATTGTGCAGAAAAAAGAGGTGAAGCGCTGAAGCACAGACGGCGGGGAAAAATCCTGTTGTGCAAGAGCACACGGAAAGATGCTGCGGGATGTGGAAGGTGTTGTGGAGGAACGATGATAAGACACCAGGGGGAAGCGGCGGGACCGAAAAACGACGCCGGGGGATCTCGATGTACTACACTCTGGCACAATCCGAGCTGCCAACACAGATAAAACGAAGAGTGTGAATGAAATACAAGGTACCGCAACAGGAGGCCAAGGAGAAGAAAGAGTACAGTAGAGATGCGCCCAGTCCGAAGGGAAAGATAAAAGGCCGGGAATTTGAAAAAAAAGGGGTATGCGTAGATAAAACCGAGCCAAAGAAATTAAGGCAATATGACCCCATGTCCCAAAACCAGAAAAGGGAATCCAGGTGTTGCCGATCCAAAAAAGAGTGAACTGTCCACTGTAAATTATGTGAAAAACGAAGGCCCCCCGGGTTGGATTGTTCGAGGGGTTGAAACTACAGCGTGTAAATAGACCGAAGGAAATAATTAAAAACGCCCTCCAGTGGCAAAAAGAGGAGTGCCGGTCACAAGGAAGAGGGCGCGACGCACAGCAAACGAAAAATAACTGAAATCGAAAAAACCAGGCTCGGGAGGGAAGATGTTAAAACGGGTGGGAAATGAAAACAAACAAAATGACAAGTCCATAAGTTACAGGGGACAAAGAGAGGAAGAAATCTAAGGAAAACCATGGCTTTTGAAGAATACGCTCATTTATATGCGAAGGACAAGCAGCATGGGAAAAAAGGAAAGGACGGTCCAAAGTGTAAGATGAAGGTGAATCAGGACAAGCAACAGGACCCATTGAAAAAACAAGAACATTAAGGCACACGAAGAAAAAAAATTCACAACCGGTGATTATAAACTGGGGACGGGCCGCAGACAAAAGTCAGCAAGAGGCCACCCGGTTAAAAACAAGGGATAACAAAAAGCCGGACACAGAAAAACTGGTTTGACAACCGACATAGAGATTCGACGTGAAAAAAAAAAACATGCGTCCAAAAGCGTCAATCCGGCTAAGACGCACTAACAATCCGCAAACCAGATACTGGCGGGGGAAGACTAGCCTGGCGCTAGGACGGATTATTGTGGTGCGAAATGGAGATTGTCTGCTGAAAAGTGTAGAGGCAGGGGGAGGGCGCCCCCGGAAAGCTAATTCAGTGGGCGAGAAAAGGGGCAAAAAAACAAAAAAAAGAAGCAGACGGCCCGTAACGGGTACGCGCGGGATATGAGGGGGCTGATAACAAAAGGAAATTATCCGAAATCGGGGAATCAGAAGACCAGCAAAACTTTCCTAAACACCAAGAACCAAGCTACAGAAAAATGCCCGGCTGCGGAAGCGTGAAGGAAGAGTAAGTAGACGATCTCAAATCCGTGCCATACAGAGAGAGGGGGGAAAAAAGGAAAAACGCGAGAAGGGGGGAAGGAGGGCGGTTACGGTGCTTATGAGAAAAAACCGTGAAAAAAACAGGTGCCGGCGCAAAGTAAAAAATCATGTTGGGGATGGGTATAACTGAGGGAAAACGAGGAGGAGCCAGGTTCTAAGGAAACCTGAGAAAGATGCAGGGGGAAAAAATGCACAGGGGCGTCTCCAGCGGGGAGACGTACGGAAAAGAAGCGGGGGGCCATCCAGGGCTCAAGAGGAAAAGGGAAGAAAAAGTGAGCCGCTTATCCCCATAAGAAAAAAGAAAAGGGGGAAGAGGGGGAACAGAATCATCATCAAAAAAACAGGGTCGCTAATGGGGGCCGTAAAGAAAAAGGGAAAACTAAGGGCTA
>Ga0179593_1815411_pt1 | contig 19873 bp, 33 predicted proteins | sample CZODoug2_1_08_16_FD_185931 | JGI IMG/M metagenome (GOLD analysis project Ga0179593, IMG submission 185931) | Vadose zone soil fungal communities from Angelo Coast Range Reserve, California, USA - CZODoug2_1_08_16fungal (PacBio error correction) | ecosystem: Environmental > Terrestrial > Soil >...
CCCGCGAGCATGAACGAGAAGGGGCAGGTAAAAAGGAAGGGGGAAAAAAACCCACCAGAGACCATTCACCGTCTAACACTACCATCCCAGGTGCAATAGGGGTAAACAGAATCGGCAGAAAAAAAAAAAAAAACCGGCCCGGCGCTCCTTCACTGCCGTTCAGCACGAAGGCCGATAAAGGGGGGGAGAATGGCCTACGGCCACCCCCATAACATTCCGCCTTCTACTCGCCTGTGAGGGAGGAAGTAAAAGTTTGCTTCATTTGATCACCGAAGAGGGGGACCGCCCGCCCTTATCGGGGGAGGAGAAAGGAGGAAAAACTGAAAAACAGCCCATAGATGTAGTAATTCCGAATGTGAAAATGAAGGGAAAAAAAAGTAATCGTTCTGCGCGTTACATTAATGTGCGGTCAACCCCATCGGCCGGGACGAAAAAAAAGAAGAAAAAACCAAAAATCGGCCCGGGTGGACCCGCCGAGCCGTGATAAAAAAAAAAAAAAAAAAAAAAAAAAGAAAAAACAATAACCGGTAATGCTCGATGCGCTCCTTTTTTTTATCAGGTACGAGCCGAACCAGGGAGAAGAGAAAGGAAGACCAAAAAAGTCTGAACGTGAAGAAAGGAATGGCGACCAGGCGGGGAAAAAAAAAAGAAAAAAAGAATTGTGGAATCGAATGGGCTCATGCTTTTCTAACGCGACCCGAGAAAAAAAGCGAGATCGCGTAGTGGGTTGGTTTCCGTCGGCAGAAGAAAAAAAAAAAGGAAAAGCAGGCTGCCCTTCGTTCCTTGCCAGCGGCCTGTCGAGAGGGAACGAGAAAAAGGGGGGGAAAATAAAAAGGGGGGGCTGTAATCGCCGTTGAAGTGTCCGAAAAAAAAAAAAAAAAAAAAAAAGGACAAGCCCATGCTGTAATCCCTTACACTCTCCCTCGGGAAAAAAGAGAAGGAGAAACTCCAGGAAAGGCAGCTTTGCTCGCAAAAAGAAAAAAGAAAGAAAAAAACAACTGATTCTTACTTCCCCTCTCTCTCTTTTCCTAGAATGAAGGTAATCTCCCTTGGCTCGTTTTTGCTGCTGAAGGGGGGAAAAAAAAAAAAAAAGGGAGGGTCCGGCCCCCGAAGGCGCTTTTTCAATTCTCCGCATGGCCGTGGACGGGAAAAGGGGAAAAGCCCGAAATTGCCCGGCCTCAGCTCGGTTGTTCGGAAAAACTTCAACACGGAGGAGGAGGGAAAAAAGGTCGAGGCGATCGAAGTACCTCCCTTGCACGACGAGCAGCAAGCGAGCGGAGGCGCGGAACGAGGCGAGGGGGAAATAGATCCCCTTTTCTCTTAGCGTTTATTGAAAAGGGAAAAAGAATGCCAAAGAGGGTCGGGCCCGGACCGGAAGGAAAAGAAGGTCGCCCATTCCTTTTCTTCACGTTCAGAATAAGGGGAGGGAAGCAAAAGGCCTGGCTGATCGCCTGTTTCGGCCTCGGAAAAAAAAAAAAAAGCAGTAACGTTATTGCTCTGGGGGGGGGCAGAAGGGGTAAAAAAGCCAGAGCGCGAAATAACTGAGAAAAAGCGGAACGTCAGCCCCTGGTGGTTCGTGTACGGCGTTGGGGAGAAAAAAAGAAAAAAGGCCCTGTCCGCGCAGGAAGGGAAAAAGAGGGGCTATTTTTTTCGTCCGGACCGAAAAAAAAAGGTCATTTTCTCAAAAAGAAAGCTATTTGGACCTTCCTGCTCACCAGGAAAGGGGGAAACAAAAAAGACCCGGGCGCGGTCAACTAAAAAGTCCGATGTCGGTGATCAATGAGCACCAAAAAAAAAAAAAAAAAAAAAACCGCCCCTCGGTCACAAACCGCCCGCAGGAGAGTAGCAGGGGGAGGAAAGTTTGGCCATAACATTCTTCTGCTTTTACAAAAGAAAATGGGAGAAAAAATCGAAGGGCCAATCGGCATCCAAGGAAAAGTTTTTCGGCCCTGAAACCTTCAATTAAGAGCAGCGGAGAGGGGGGGCGGTGGCCGCCGAAAGAGGGGGGCAACCTAGTACCTTGGAGGGGAAGGCCCGGGAGGGGGGAGGAAAGGGAACGGTCGTTCCTATCGACCAATGTGGGGAAATGGGCCTTATTTACCTGCCCCCTTCTCGGAAGGAAAAAAACCGGTGTTGGCCCTTCGAATAACCTCAACACTACCGAGCCGGGGGAATCAGGGAAGACCGGCTTCTCCGGGCGGGGAGAGGGGAAAAAAAAAAAAGGGTTGAGCCTTGGTCAAAGGGGTGCTTTCCAACGAGAAAAAAAAATGAGACTTACATTGGTGGGAACGGGGGGGGAACTTCGGCTGTTTCCAGCCGTTTGGCCGGGGGGGGAGAAAGTGGGGGACGCCGGACGTCTGTCCCTCTTTATCACTCTCTGGCGAAGAAAAAAGGAGGCCAAGAGCCGAAAGAAGAAGGGGGGGGGGGGGTTTCTGCTCAATCTAATCCCCTAATTTGGCCAGGTTGAAGGGAGGGGAAGGGGGTACTGATCGTCGTCTCGCCTATTCTTCTTCGCCGGACACCGGACGGGTAAAGAAGGGGGGGATCGGGACGCCCGTTATTTGGGGGGGAAAAAGACTTTCCATTGGGAAAAAAAATTTTTGGAAAAAATCCCAAAGAGATTCGTTGGCGGGGGAAAAAAAAAAAGAACTTTCCCCCTTCATAAAACAAAGAGGGGGACATGGGTGCGGTTTGATTTTTTCGCAGCCGCCGGGGGAAGCCGCGAAGAGGGGGAATCCCCGTTCCTCGATCAAAAGGGGGAGTAAGGGGCCGCGCCGCCCAATTCAGAAAAAGAAAAAAAAAGGGGTAGGGGGCGAGTGCCTCTTCGTCTTGCCCGGGGGAACTGCTCTAACAACAGTGATCAGCTGAAAAAAAAAGGGGGGAAAAAATCGGGAAGACGCATTTATTATCAACAACCGAACGGAAGGAAAAAGGAAAAACCGAACTAAAAAAAAAGGGAACACTATAGACCTGTTTCTCACAACAATGGTAAGGGGGAAAAGGAGAAATCCGGATACCTGCGCCGCAGCCCAGAGAAAAAGCCGCAAGGGAACGCGGCCCAAGCCCAGCGCCCAAAAAGGAAAAAAGAGGAAAAAAGGCAGAAACCTCCCCGCGGGAGGTGCGAGGAAAAAAGTGAAGAGGGAAAAAAAACCAAAAGGGAACCCCCTCCTCACGAGGAAGCAAAAGGGGGGAAAAGAGGAGAGTCAGAGCCATCCAAAGGGCCCAACCGACTTCCCCTTTAAGGGCCAGAAAAAGGAAAAAGACTCTTATCGCCGCAAAGGAAAAAAGAAAAAGCAAAAGAAAAAAGAAGGACTCCTTCCATCCTGGCGTGCTTGGGGAAAAAAAAGAAAAAAATGCCTTTCAAGTGCCTAATCCTTTGGCCTTCCCCACACAAGCCGGATGCTTTGCCGCGACGAAGAAAAAGGGAATTGCACTCCATTTCTCTTTGGGAAGGGGAAAAATCGCCCTAAGTTCGCGAACGGGAGGGGGGGAAAAGGGATACGAACAGCCCCGATCATCGCTTCCTCGCAACTGAGAAAAAAAGGAGAAGAAAGGAAAGAAAGCTGCGACTGACGAAGGTCCGCTTTTCCCGCTCAAAAAAAACCCGGTGGAAGCCAGGGGGAAAAAAAAGAGGGGGGGGACCAGGCGATCTGCCTACGCTATCTCTCTCCAACAACAAAAAAAAGAATAATCTCGTCGATCGCCGGGGGGGAAAAAAAAAAAGAAAAGGGGAAGGCCCACCAGCGTCACCTTGTAGCGCAAAGCGGAGTCCGAGAAGAAAAAACGGCCACCCGCTTCGCTTTTTTGGAAAAAGGGAGGGGGGAAGGTCCGTAGACGGCCTCTGCCCGATCCCCATACGCCGGTCGAGGGGAAAAAAAGGGACGGAAAAGCCGAACCGAAGCATGCCCCGTGAAAAGAGAAAATTTCGCGCCCCCTCCTTCTTCCGTCCGGACACCGGCGGTAGGCAGACGGGCCCCTAGTGGGCAGGCCCTGGAAAAAAAAAAAAAGAACGGAACCTCCTTCATTAATGTGCGGAGAGAATGGGGGGCCCTCGGGGGGAAAAAAAAAAAAAGGGCAGTCCGTTTGGCCGCGACTGGAAAAGGAAAAAAAAAAAAGATCCTGATCAGCAAGGGGGGGGGGAAAAAAAGGGGAAAAAAGAAGTGTCTTCTGAAGAAAGGGGGGAAAAAGAGAAGCACCTCCCCCGCGGAGTTCGAAGGGGGAGAAAGGAAAAAAAAAAAAGGGTCACTTGTTTTCGCGGGGATGGGGGGGGGGAAAAAAAGGTTCGTATGCAACCGCGGAGGGGGGCGTCTTCCTGTGCGGGGAAAGTCACGCCCGGAGCAGGCCACGCACAAAAAAAAACCGGTCGTCATAATTGTTTCCATCGCGAAGTTCGGGGGCATAGGGAAAAAAGGGAAAAAAGGGGGAAAATGCGCTCAGAGGATTTGAAAAAGGAAAAAAAAGGGAAACACGTTGAGCTGATCACTTCGTAGAGCAAAAGGAAGGGAATAACCTCCGCCCCAAGAAAACAGGAAAAAGAAGAAGAAAAAAACACTCGTCTGCTCGTGAAGAAAATGAGAAAAAGTAGGGCCAGAACGAGAGAGGGGGAGAAAAAAAAAAACAAAGGCGGCTGCTAAAATCAACGAAAAAAGGGGAAAAGGGCCCCCACACTGTCCTGATGGGGGAAAAAAAAAAAAAAAAGAAGCCGCAAGCGAATCGCACCGCTGGAAGGGGAAGGAACGGGCGTTCGAGCAACAAATCTGGAGGGGAAAGAAAGAGGCGAAGACCCTACGATCAATAAATGCGAACATTCCGACAGCCCAAAAAAGGGGGGAAGAGATCGCCGAATCGCGGGGGGGGGAGGGGGGGGGGGGGGATGAACCAGCCAGCAGGCGCCCCGCCTCTTAATAACCGAGACAGAAAGGAAAAAAAAAAAAAAGCAACCGCAAACGGCCTGAACCACAAAAGAAAAAGAAAAAAAAATTTAGCGGAAGCCCTTTTTACCAAGTCTCCAACATCAGGCCCTGGGGGGGAGGGAAAAGGAAAGACAACCGGCGAAGCCGTCGTCCCAGATCAGGAAAGAAAAAAGGGAAGGGAAACAACGCGCAAGATTCAGGACCCGCTATGCCATGACGAGAAAGGGGCAGTAAGGAAGGAAGAAACAAGGGAAAAGGGGGGGGGGGAAAGGCCTCCCCATATGGACCCACGAAAAAAAAGGAAAGGGCCCTCCCCTATCGTTCGAAAAAAGAAAGAAGCAATCCCCGCCGCAAAGGGGGGGGGAGAAAAAAAGAAAAAAAAAAAGCCCGAAAAGGTTCCTCATTCTAATACTCCGAAGCCGTCGGAAAAGAGGGGGAACGTAAGGCTTATTTCCATACGGCCACAAAAAAAAAGAAAAAGGGGGAGGTGACGAGAATTTCTTCTTCGTCCTTTGCTCATTGAGCAAGAGGAAAAAATTTTTGGAACCGCGGCAAAGAAAAAAAAAAAAAAAAAAGGAGGGTGCCGCAGCCGCCCTATGCTTTTCCTCCGTGGAAAGGAGGGGTGAATGTAGACGACGGCAATAGACGCGAGCGAAAAAAAAAGAAAGGGCGTCACCCCCCCTTCTTGTCCTCAAAAAACGCGGAAAAAGAAAAGAGGGTGACCCATCCGCTCAGTTAATCGCGAATGAAAAAAAGGGGAAAAAAAAAAAAACAGAAAGCAAGAACCGTAATGCCTTTCGATGGGCGCTCCATGGGGGGGGGAAAAAGGGCGAGAAAACCATGCGATCAGCAGCATGATGCCCCAAGAAAAAAAAAAAAAGGAAAGGAATGGCGACCGGCTTTTCCTGTCCTGAGCGGGAAAGAGGAAAAATCGGGTGTAAATGAGGCCTCAGGAAAAAAAAAAAAAAAAACCGGATCGAGACTCGCGTATTTTTTGTTTGGTTTTCCAGGGGAGGAAAGGGGACAAAGAACCGGATCAGCACCTCGCTCGAAGGAGGGAAAAAAGGAAAAAAGAGCCGCGAATTTCTCTGGCTGATCGCTTGGATGTAAATCGCCGGGGGAAGGAAAAGTGAAAAAGGCAAGAGTACGGCCGCCCAAAGGAAAAAAAAAGACGGCCGAAAAGATCCTGCTCCAGCAGGTTTTAACAGGCCGCACAGGAAAAAAAAAAAAAAAAAAAAACAAGTTGAGATAAGCCGCCGAGTACCAAAGAAGGAACACAACCTTACAGTCGGAGGAAAAGAAGAGGGGGGGAAGTGGCGGCTGGATGCGCAAAGAAAGAGGGGGGGTGGGGCGCCTGGGGCGAGAAAAAAAAGGGAATGAGGCGCAGGATCTTTCGGCAGAAAAAAAAGAAAAAAAGGGTGCTGTTGTACTTTGCGGCCCGTCCCTGGCAGGAGAAGAAAAAGGGTGGGGGACAAGGAAAAAGAGGGGAGTACAGCCACCGCATCAGCATCTCAATTTCGCGGCGAGAGAAGGAAAGAAACGCCCGGCGAGCGAGGGCTGCTGGAGGAAAAGGAAACCGAGGCGACTGTAAAACCACCCTACGCGAAGAGAAAGGGGGAAGGAGAGGTTTATTTTTCCAGCTAAAAATGAGACAGAAAAAGATGGGGACGGGCTGACCCGAAGGAAAAAAAAAAAAGAAGAGCCGGTTCGCCCATTCCGGTGGGAAGGAGAAAACACATGGTCGGGCTGCTGGGGGGGGAAAAAAAGGCTGGTTCGGCTCTTACCTGATCCACAAGGAAACAGAGAGAGGGGTATTGGCTCTGGGCGAACCGTTCCTAAAGGAAGGAAAAAAAGGAAAACGCGAATACTGATCTTTCTGGGTACCAACCGGCAAAGAAACGGCACAGCCCTGTGTCGTGTACGGGCAGGGGGGGGGCCCGGAATGGGGTGACGCCCCATTAAAAAAGCAGACGGTTTGGGGGGGGGGAAAAAGAAAGGGATATTGCGTCCCTTCTAACAACTTATTTTCACAGGAAAGGGGGGAAAAAACTACATCTATTGGCTGCTGCGCGAAAAGAAGCCCTGGGGCGCGCCCACGGACTTCCGGGTTAAAAGAAAAAAAAGGTAGGTGGATCAATGAGCAACTTTCTACTGAACTCAGCCCCGCAGGAGATAGCCGTGGTGCAGTGGGAGGGGGGGGGGGGCAAGGGGCCATAAGCTTCCTTCAGGGAAAAAAAAAAAGGAAGGCTCGGCAAAAGGGGTCAATTTCGGGCTTGACAAGGGAGGAAAAAAGGAAGGCAGGGTGGCGCCGATCTTGGGTAACGGCAACGAAAAAAAGAAGCCTTCGCCGGAGTGGGAGAAGGGGGGGGTCTCCCGGTCGTCATGGCACAGGAAAAAAGGGGAAAGGAAATTGCCCCTGAAGGAAAGCCTGGACCCGTGGTCTTGAAAAAAAAAGAGGTGCGCTGTTTTGGCCCCGAGGAAGAAAACAAGACCGAGCCGTTTGCGAGTGGGGGGAGCCTGATTTAGAAAGGGAAAGACCGAATTCACCCAATTCCCTTATTTTTGGAAGAACGTGGGTGAAAAGGTTACTATACGCCAACTTGAAGAAAGAGAAAAATTCCTTCCTTTTTTGTTGCAGCAAGGGGGAGGTGCTTGTTGTTGGCGGAAAGGGGAAAGCATGGCCGCCTGCCCCTTTTGCTGGGTGAAGGAAGGGGAAAGTCGAAAAATTCCGCGATTTGAAAAAAAGAAGCGACCTGGGATACCCTACTTGGCGGTCGGCCTGTGTCGAAGTGAAAGGAAAAAAGGGAAAAAAGGGGGTACGCAATCTCGCCACACCTAGGGGGGGGGAGAAAAGGGGAAGAAACGTAATTTTTTCCGCCTTCCCGGCAAGAGGGGGGAAGGAAGGGGAAATCAGCCGGGGGGGGAAGCGAAGTGGCGGCGAAGCACTTGTCGCGGCAAAAAAAGTGACCCCCCTTTTTAAAGGGGGGGGGGGGGGGACGATCCAGCGAATCTCGTTACCCCATGGGAAGGGGAAAAGTTGAAAGTTCCTCATCGATCACGATCAAAAAAAAGGGCCGATTCGAAGCCAAAGAACTTGAGGGCTGGGCGAAGGCTCGGGGGGAAGAAAAGAGGCTCCTCTACACAAACAGTGATCAGCTACAAAAAATTCAAGAGGCCAAAGGTTCAAACCGCCAAGGAAAAAGAAAAAAAGGAAAAAGGACTTCAATTAGGCACCAAACTGCGAAAAAGGAAAAAAAAGACGTGTCTCAACACACAAGTTGGGGGGAGAGGGGAGAACCCGGTCCCCCCCCCCCTAAAATCTTCCATCGTATAGGGGGGAAATAATAAACTACCTTGTAGGCAAAAGCAAAGAAAAAAAAAGGGAAAAGAGCATATCTTCGTCTATAGGAGAAAAAAGGGGAGAAAAAGAACTTCTATCTCGCTTTGAAAAAGGGGGGAAAAACGAGATCAAAGGGGAGGAGAAAACGCCCTTGCTGTCAGGAAGAAAGGAGAAAATGAAGGCTTCGCCGCCAACCGAACGGGGAAAAAAAAGAGGGCGATGGACCGAGGCAGCTCGGGAGCATGAAAAAAAGCCGCACCTTTTCAAAGGAAAAAAAAAAGGGACCCCGCCGCAGCCTGGGCGGGGGAGAAAAGTATCTTTTGCCATGGCAAAAAGGAAGGAGGCGCCAGACGTTCTCATGTGCTCAAGAAAATATTTGCCAAGCAAATTGCTCGGGGGCGGCTGTTCGGGCGGGGGAAGAAGTCCGCGAAACGAGGGAAGGGAGAGTTCATGATCGCTGTCTACGACAGAAGAGAAAAAGAAAAAATCGCGGCAAAGGGGGAAAAAAGCAGACGGCCGGTTGCGCAGAAGGACTTGGGCTGAAAAGACGCCCTTCCCTTTTCCGCGGAGGAAAAAAACCCGTTGAAGCTGGTGGAAAAAAGGAAATCAATTTTACCATTCTATTCGAAGGGGGGGAAAAAAGATTCAGAAAGAAAACAACAACACTTATTGAGAGGAAAAAGAGAGAAGGAGGAGAGAGTCTCTCTAAAAAAAAAAAAAAAAAAGAAGAGGGGGGGGAAAGAAGAGAGCGGGTCCATCGGCCGTCCACCAGCCGGAAAGAAAAGGCGGTCAAAAAAAAAAAAAAAAAACAGCACGGCCCGCCTGGTTTGGCGCAGGGAGAAAAAGGAGAGGGGCTGTCGTCGACCCGGAGAGAAAAGGGAAGGGAAGAGAACTGGAGCGAGACCGAACACCCGACCGAGAAAAGAAAAAAAGGAAAAAGGGGTGCGCCATGCGACCGTAGGGAAAAAAAAAAAGGGGGAGGAAACAGGACCGCTTCTTCCTTGCGCAAATGGGGGAAAAAAAAAAAAGGGGGAACCTGCCAATCACCTCCAGGCTGCAGAGGAAGGGGGAAAAAAGGGGGGGCGATCAGAGCTGTCCTCTGTCCAAAGAAGGGGGAAAAAAAAAAAAGAGGCAGGGTGGCCTCTACTGGAAGATTCGTCAGAAAAAAGGAAAAAAAGAAACGGGCCAGTTTCTCAAGCTCAGTGGAAAAAGGAACGGGAACGCGATAGCAGTCTCCGCAAACGAGGGAAAAAAAGCAGAGCTAGGCCTCCTTGTCACTGGTGGCCTGGGGGCGGGGGGGAAAAAAAAAATCGGAGAGGCCCACCGCGGGCGGAAGAGAAAAAAGGAAAAAGGGGGAAGGGGAAGGTGAGAAACGCCCGTAGCGGCCACTCCGGCCCAAAAATTGTGAAAAAAATCCGAGATTGTTTTTCCATCGCGGAAAGTTTCGGTGGAAAGGGAGGGAGGAAATCAGAGGAGTTGACCTTGCCGCGGAACACGGTTTGTAGAGGGAAAAAATTGTTAGGGGGGGGAAAAAAGAATAGTCCCTCTCCCCAGACATTAAGGCGGAGGGGGGGAGGAGGAGCAGGCTTCCCCCATTCAGAAAGGAAGGGAATCATGTAGTGTCCATAACGATATCCTCGAGCGTGGGGGGACCAAAAGGCTTCTTCGAAAAATAAAGGAAAAGGGGCACACACTTTCCTTTAATTGGTTGACGAAAAAGGAGGGGAAGAAGGAGCCAGGATCTCATCCGATCCGAGGGAAAAAAGGGGAAAAGAGGGAGTATCTAGGCCACCAAATTCTATTGACCCGAAGGGGGGGGAAAAAAAATTAGAGTATCATAGGCGAAGACAGAAAGGGGAAGGGAGAAAAAGAGGGTTCAGCGATGTCGCGAAGGAAGGGACAAAAAAAAGGCTTTGGCATTTTTCTTGCACCAGGAAAGAAGGAGCCAACAGCAGCGTATAACGTAGACATATTTCCGGCCGCAAAAAAAAGAAAAAGAAAACAAATGAAACCCATCCTAAATTTTCCCACAATGTAGGAGAAAGGGGGGGGGGGAGGGAAGAAAACCATCCAGTCCTGGTTGGAATCCCGTGCGACAAGCGAAACAAAAAAAAAAAAATAAGGAAACAGTCCCAGATCCTCGCAAAAAGGGAGTAAAAAAAGAAAAAAAAGAGAAAGATCAGACCCGCGAGGCATGACGAGAAGGGGAAAGGGAAAAAAAGGGAAAAAAATTGGGAAGACTACTTAAAGGCCCCCCCCAGAAGGGAAAAAAAAAACAAGACCCGGTCTCGTTGAAGGAAAAAAAATGCGCCCACCCGGGAAAGGTCATCAGACCCCGCGCCTGCGACCATTCAAAAGGAAGAAACAGGAAAAGGGATGCCCGATGCGAGATTCAGGAAAAAAGGGGAAAAAAGAAGGGCCACCCAGAACATGACCACGGCTACGCCCTCCGGCGGGGGGGGGGGAGGCTTCTGTCCCCGTTGCCAAAAAAGAGGGAACGATTGGGGACCGGTCCGCCGATCGGGGGAAAAAAAAAAAAAAACCTGAAAAACAGGTCCCCCGTTTGCGCAGCAGCCAATAGAATGGAGGGGGGGGAAAAAAAAAAAAAAAAAGGGGAGAAAGGAAGAAATAGAACATCTATGCGACACCCATAACCATGCAAAACGCTTACAGGAGTGCGGGTCACCCCATAGGGGGGAAGGGGGGAAAAGAGAAAAAGGGATGAAGTCCGACTTCTTGCGGGTGACCCACCCTCAAGGAGAAGGAAAATGGACTGGTAACTTCTCCCAGAGAATACCCGGTAATGAGAAAAAAAAAAGGAAAAAGGAGAAAGAAAGAAGCTGATTGCCCCAGCATCCCTACCCATGAGGGGGGAAAAACAGGAAGAAATTATGCGACCCGGCGGGCAAGGGGGGGGAAAAAAAAGAGGGAAAAAAAACGACCTCTTTTTAATCGAGGCTCATGCTTGGGAAAAGAAAAAGGAAACCCGGTATCGAGATCGCGTAAAGGGGGGGGGGGGGGGGGAAGAGGGGTCCAGGGATCCGATCCATCCACCTCGAGAAAAAAAAAGCTCAAACGTCTTCCCAGCCGGCCCGGAAAAGGAAGGAAAAAGGGGCAGGAGAGAGGGGGAATGTACTCGCCCGTTTGAAAGTGTCCGACAAGAGAAAGGGGGGGAAAAAAAAAAAAAAAGAGGACGTCCGCAGTAAAAAAAAAGAAAAAGACAGAAGCGGCGCCGAAAAGATCCTGCGCAGCAGGTAAATGGAGAAGGGGAAGGGGGACGGCAACGCGGCAAACGCGCGTGAGAGAAAAAAAAAAAGGGAGAGTCAACAACAAAAACGTATTATGATTAAATAGAGAGATTGGACTGGGGGGGAAAAAGGGGGGAAATCCCGGGGGACTTCTTTTTTTTTGCTCCTGAAAAAAAAAAGGAGGGGAGAGGATCTTTTCCTTCTATGCTCGTGGGTCATGCTCAAAAAAGGGGGGGCGGTACTTTTTGGGCGGCCCGTGAAGGAAAGGGGGGGGAAAAAAGGGAGGAAAAGGGAAAACGTCCGATTACCCAAATCCACCCGCAGAAAAAAGAAAAAAAAAAAAAATTCAGATCGAAGGCCTGCTGGCACGACGAGGAAAGGGGGGGAGGAGTAGGAGCCGGACGATGGCGACTGAAAACCAACCAAAAAAAATCGATCCCTGTGAGAGGGAAGGGGGTAAAAGAAGGGAGGGCTTGACCGAATTTCCCCCGGCTAGGACAGACGTCCGCCGGTCGCCAATTGGAAAAAGGGAAAGAAAAAAAAGAAAAGGTCCGGCTTTGCTGTGTCATCATGCCTGCTGGGGGAAAGGAAAAGGGTTCGTCTCGTACCTGTCCACAAGGAAAGGAGGGGAAAAAAAAAAAAAAAGGGAGGGAGAAGTTCTTCACTTTTTCCCGTGGACCAAAAAAATCGCGATACTGAGCGGGAAAAAAAAGGGCGTACGTATCTCCCTGGGTCCGTGGAAAAAAGGGGGTTGGCATGGGAAAGGGAAAAAGGAAAAAACGGGGCAAGACGGTTATGGTTGTCGCTCCGAGGGGGAGGTCGTCTACACAACCCCTTCATTTCACATTAAGGAGAGGGGAAGTCTAGGGGCTTTCTTCCTCACCGGACCAGGGGGGGGGAGGAAACCGATCTTCCGCGTTCCACAAAGGAAAAGGTCTTTTTAATCAATGGGAAAAAAAAAAAAAAAAATCTTCACAAATCCCCAAAAAAAAAAAAAAAAAAAAAAAAGGGGGGGGGAAAATGTGATGGTTTTTTTCCTTTTTTCCATAAAGCAAGGAAAAGGGGAAAAAGGGGAAGGATAAAAAAGACCGTCCCTCCGAAAAAAAAGGAAGAGGTTTCGTTCTACCTTCCAGTTGAGAGCGAAAAGATGGGGGGATTGAGGGGAAAGGGAAAAACCTATGACCTGGCTGGAAAAAATGAAGTTCCTCGGGGGGGGGGGGGGGGCCTTTCAGGGGGGGGGAAGGGAAAAATTTGTTCTCCGGCCTTTTGGAAAAAAAAAAAAAAACTGGGCGTCATTCTCTCGTCTGATCGGGGGGAGAGAACGAAAACAAGACCGGATCGTTTGCGCTGGATCTGGGACACAAAAAAAAAAAATTTCGCCTGCGGGTCCGCCTTGGGAAAAGGAAAAGGGGAAAAGGGGGGGGAGGCCGTTGTTTCAAATGCCTGTTCCGAGAGAACGGCGACTACATTTGGGGGGGGAAAGAAGAAAGTTTTTTGCGGTGCTTGTGTGGGCGGCCGGGACGAGGGGAGAGTTAAGGGGCTGCTGGGGGCGAAAGAGAAAAAAAAAAAAAGAGAAAAAGAAGAGGATTATTTTTCTGCCGCCATCGAGAGGGGGGAGGGAGGACTGTTTTTTCGCATTTTTTGGGGAAAAGGGGTACTCGACGTCCCAGGAGAAAAAAGAGAGGAAGAAACAACCTTCGCGGGTCTGATTGGGGGAAGGGACCCGTATTTGTTGGGGGGGGGAAAAAAAGGGAGGAGTCATCTGCGCTCCGTTTGCGGCGAGCGGATGGAAAAAGGGGGGGGAAATTTTTTACAATTGGTGCGTTGATTGGAAAAAACAAGCCGCCTTTGGAACGCGAAAAATCTCCTTTCTTTTCTTGAGGGAAAAAAATCAAAAGGTTCTCCGATCAAGGGGAAGAAAAGGAAAAAAAAGGAAGGAAGGAGAGCCTCCGCCTTTCCAATTGTTCGGGGGGACGGAGGGGGGGGAAGCTTGGAGGCCCGTTATGCTGCTCCAGAAAGGGGGGGAAGACGGCACAGTTCAAATCCTCTGAGACGCAATTATTTAGAAGCGACTTCATTTAGGCAAACACAAAAAAAAGAAAAGGAAATAGGAAGACCGGGTGTCTCAAACAATTTAGGCCCGGCGTGGGAGGAGGAGGATGGGAAACCAACCCTGCCGCCGAAGAAAAAAGGGGAAAGGAGGAAAAAGAGGGGACCTGCGGTTGCCCTCGAAACGAAAAAAAAAAGCGTCCCAAGCCCGCGCCAAAAAAAAAAAAAGGGAAAGGAAAGAGAGCTAAAATCCTTTCGGAACTCAGAAGGTTCGAGACTTCTATCAGGAAAAAAAACAGGGAGCCGCCGCAACTGCGGAGAAAAAGGCCCCGTGCGGGGAGAGAATAGGAGCATCTTGGCCAGTTCGCAGAAAAAAAAAAAGGAAAAGGGGGAAAAAAGGGGCCCAGCTCTGGATCGTCCTCAACCTTCCGGCAAAAAGTCAAAGGGTCTTGCCCGCCGGCAAGCCTGGCGGGGGAGGGGAAAAAAAAAAAGCGGGGCATGCTCAAGTGCCGAAGCCGGTAAAGGGAAAAAAGAAAATGGCGGGCGCGACGGGTCTCCAAGGAAGAAAAAGAAAGGAAAAAGGGGAAGTCGGCTTGTTTTTCGGTCCTCAGAAGAAGAACTAAAGCGTTTGGATCTGGGGAAAGAAAAAAAAAAAAGCCCGATCCAAATTCGCGGCTCGGCCAACTGCGGACAAAAAGGAGGAAGGGAGGGAGCCGTTAACGGGAGGGGGGAGGCTCCCTCTTGCTCTAACCAATACCCCGGGGGGAGAAGAAAAAGGTATAGAATGGTTACCCTTCTTACTCCTACGAGAAAGTAAGAAATCAACAACAACGAAGGGGGGGGGGGAGGGGAGAGAGGAAGGTTCCCATTATATACTTTTCCATCGGCGTCAAAAAAAGGAAAAGGTAAAAAAAATCTTCTTCCGCTCGAAAAAAGGGAAAAGGGGAGGAGGAAAAAAGGGAGAAAAAGAATTTTATCTTTCCCTGTCGTAGACCGCTCTGCCAAGGGAAAGAAAGAAAAAGGAAAGGGGCGAAAAAGTCGGCGAGGACCGAACAGCCGACCGAGCATGAGGGGGGGAAAAAAAGGAGGAGAGAAACATGCGTCTGCGGACCGAGGAAAAAGAAAAAAGTGACCTGCCCGAGTTGCAGGCCTTTGAAAAAAAAAAAAAAAAAGGGGAAGGAAAAGACTCGGACCCTCTGCCAGGAAAGGGGGAGGGAGAAAAAGTAAAGAGCTGGCCTCTGTTCCCAAGAAAAAAAAAAAGAGGGAAGGGGAAAGATGTCTCTTCTCTCCCTGAGAGCACGGGCCTTTTGGCCAGAAAGAGAGGAGGATACCGTTTTCACGCGAAGAAAAGGAAAGGGGGGTCTCGAAACCTCCGCTTATTTTCGATGAGAGAAAGAAAGGGGGGTGGGAGCTTGGGCTTTTCCGGGTCGTTTCGAAAAAGGGGGGGAAAAGAAGAGATCGCTGCCGCGGGGAGGGGAAAGGAAGAAAAGCCCCCGAGCATGGCCAAAGAAAAGGGGGGGTGAAGACATAAAAAAGAAGGGGGTCCCCCATCGCGATTTCGGTGCCAAGGGAAAGGGGGAGTTGGAGAATAATCCTTCCTCAGAGGATTTTGACAGGGGGGGGAAAAAAGAAAAGGGGGGAAAAGGGAGGAAAAAAAAAAAAAGACTGTGTAGAATCAGCATCACGGGAAGACGAAGAGGAAAGAAAAAAACATGAAGAGGCTCGAATGCGGCGCGGCCCCAGAGGGGAGAGAGGGGGGAAAGAGAAGGAAAAGAGCGAGGTTTTCAAAAGGAGGCGGAGGGAATAAAACGCACCCATGTAAAGGGAAAAGGGTGACTAAAGCTTCTCGCCGCAAAGAAGGGGAATTAACACCGAAGGAAGGGGAAAAGGGGAGCCACACATCTATGACCCCGAAGGTTGTTCGGAGGAAGAAAGAGGGAAAGAAAGGCGAAGACTACTAATCAGAATGCGAAAAAAAAAAAAGGAAAAAGAAGAAAAAGGGGAGAAAGGAGCCCTACTCGCGGATTGAAAGGGGGGGGGCATTTCGTTCCACCAGCCAGCAAGGCGCCAAAAAAAAAAAAAAAAAATAAGGCTCCCACCGCCACCGCAAAGGCTGGGAAAAAAAGGGAAAGAATGGGTTTCCCACCAATGTATTCGCGTTGGTAAGAAAAGGGGGAAAAAAAAGAAAAAAAGAAAGGACCTTGGTGATTCGGCGACACTCCACGCCGCCCGGCCGAAGAAAGGGAAAAAAAAAAACCATCGAATCGGTCTTGTTGCGGTATTCCCGAAAGCCCAAAAAAAAGGGAAGAAAAAAAGGGGGGGAAAGAAGAGAAAAAAAAAAGTTTGTCCCCGCATAGCCTTACCTTAAGCCCCCCCCAATAGTACCCACTCCGGGAGAAAAAAAAAGAACATGGAGTTTTTTGGGAAAGAAAAAAGGGGGGGAGGGAAACCTCACTCATCATCCCGCCGCCGGGCAAGAGGAAGGCCAACAGCCCTAAACTTCTTCCGATGAAGAAAGGGGGGAAAGAAAAAAGAAAAAAAAAAAGGAGGATGGCCAATACGGCCACCCATAACCATGACCACGCCTACTATAGGAGGGGAGGGGAAAGAGGAGCGTCGCCCCTTTGCTCATGGAGAAAGGGAAGGGAGGAAGGGAGAGGGGGCCGCGCCCCCCAGGCTTCACAGGCAGGAAAAAGCAAAAGGGATGTAGTAAAGTTCCCCGATGTGAAAATGAAGGTGTAGACGAACCGGGAAAGAAAAAGAAAGACCGTTCTGCGCGGACAGGAATGGCGTCACCAAATTCGGCCGGTCCAGAAAAAAAAAAAGGAAAAAAAAGAGGAGGGGGGGGGAAACCAGCCGCTCAAGTATCGCCATGAAGGGACGGGGGGGGGAAGAGGAGAGCCCAGAGCAATAACCGTAATGCTCTATGCGCTCCCCTGGGGAAGGAAAAGGGAAAGAGAAAGGGGAAGGAAACAGCAGCCGACCATGAATTTTTCTGGAAAAAAAGGGGGGAAGGAAAAGACCCTCCGGCCGTCTGAAAAGAAGAGGGGGAAAAAGAGGGGAAATCGAGGGCTCATCTGGCAATACCGCTTACCGAAAAGAAAAAGGGGGGGGAAAGAGGAGGGGATAAAAAGGGGTTGTTTTCTTCGCCTCCGTCCGGGATCCCCACGAAAAGAGAAAAGAGGAAGGAAAAAGGGGGGGGGGAAGGAGGGAATCAGCCCGGGCGCATTTTTCGCTGGCTGATAAATGAGGGATGTCAATCGCCGTTTGAGTGTTCCGAAACACGAAGGAGAAAAAAGAAAAGGAAAAAAAAAGAAGGAAAAAAGCGCCCTCATGCCGAAGACCTGCTCAGCAGGTACATGCCCGGTTTAAGGGAGAGGAAAAAAAAAAAAAAACGCGGAAAAAGGGAGAATTAAGCCGCCAGTTACCAATCGCTCTCAACCACAACAAAAGGGGGGGGGGAAGGGGAAGGGAGGGAAGGGAGAGACACTGGCGCGTTTTTGCCTGGCCGCCGAAAGGAAGGAAGGGGGGGACTGTCAGAATCTTTCGGCCCGAGGCGCGTGGCAAAAAAGGGAAGAAAAAGGGGGGAAAAGGAAAGATTGCCGGCCTTCAGCTCTTGTTCGGACCAAAGGAAAAAGAGAAAAATTACATCCACCGCGAAAAAAGAAAAAAAAAAAAAAGAAAAGAAAGAAGGAAGACTGGCACACGGACGGAGCAGCCGGCGGCCAGAAAGGGGGGGAAAAGGGGGAAAGAGGGAAAAACGGACGAGGCCGCGGAAACCAACCACTTACGCGAGAAAGGGGACTTCGGTAGCGTTAATGCCAGCCATGAAGTCCTCGATGGAAAAGGGTCCGTTCGAACCCGATTGGAAAGGAGGAAAAAAGAAAAAGGGTTCCTTTCCTTTCACGTTTTTCCAGAAATGAAAAGGGGGAAACTGAATTGGTGCATCATGCTGCTGATCGCCTGGTTCGGCGGGAGAGAAAAAAAAAGGAAAGGGGGGGTGGATCTGGGCCGACGTTCCCTCAATCTTTAAAAAAGGAAAGGAGAGGAGAACTGACGGCTTGGTCCACCGGGGGGTAGGAAAAAGGGAAAGGGGGGAAGGGAAGGGGGGGGTGAGGACCGCCCGATGGGTGACGCCATTTCCTGTGTCAGAGGGAAAAAAATTAGGGGGGGGTCGCTCCGCTGTCTAAATGCGAAAAAAAAAGGGAAAAGAAGGAAAAGTCTAACATCTATTGGCTGCTGCCAGCCACTCAGGGAAAAGGGGGGGGGAGGAAGGGGGGTCAAGGCCCTTCGCGCGGGGAAGGGGGGCCGAAAAATGTCAAAAAAAAGAAAAAAAATGTGGATCATGAGAAAGGGGACGAAAAAACCCTCTAATATTCTTCCCCAAAAAACCCTCCCCTCCTTATAAGTATCCGTGGTCCCTGGGGAAGGGGGGGGGGGGGGCCCGTATTGGCCCCTAAGCATTAGGAAGGGGAAGAGGAAGGGAGAGGAAAGCGGCATCCTTTTTCTCTTGCCGACCGGAAAGGGGGAAAGAGCCAGACGGGTATGATGATTGCGGTGGGGGGGGGAAAAAGAAAAGAGGGGGACGTAACAAAAAACCTGCTTGTCGTCCGCAAGGGGAGGGGGGGGGGAAGAGGAGAGGAGAAAGGGACAACATTTTTTTCTCGGAAGGGGGGAAAAAAAAAAATTCAATTCCTCGTTCAATGCTTCGGCGGTCTGGATCACAGGGGAGGGAAAAAAGAGAAGAAAAAAAAAAAGAAACCGAGCGGTTTGCTCTTTATCCTTTTCCGCCTGCCCTTTCGGAAGGGCGGGGGGGGTGGAAAGTCGGGGAAAAAGTCACCCCCAAGGCCCCTGATGTTTGGAGCCTTGGGAAAAGGGGGAAAGGAGGAAAGAAGGGGGGGGGAACTTCGGTCTGGTTCATCCCTTTTGCGGTGCTGTGGATGGCAGGGAAGGGGAAAATCAGAGAAGGAGGGGGAGAATGCCCTTCCTTTTTTTGTCAGAAATGGGCCCAAGAAGAAAAGAAAGGGAAAAAGTTCGGACGAAGAGAAGGGGAAAAAAAAAAGAAGGGGGGAGCATTTCTGATTCGTCGTCTCTCGCCTAAGGCCGAGAATCGCCTAAACACCTTCGGGGTCATCATGGGGGGGGGGAAGAGGAAAAAAAAAAAAAAAAGAAGGGAAAGGCAAGTCCGTGCGAACTCTCTGCGCTCGTGGGGGGAAGGGAAAAGTTCAAAAGAACGCATCAGTAACACGTGGTTGCCTTTGGGGGGGGGAGGGGGGGGGAAAAGGGGACCGGCAGCCTCCTTTGGAACGCTCAGAAGGGGGGGGAAATACTCCGTGAGGGGGGGAAAAAAACAGACCGTTTCCCTCGATCACGAATCGACGAGGGGGCAGAAAAGGAAAGGGAAAAAAAAGGGAGGGGGGGGGGGGGCGGAGGGCCCCTCTTCGTCCTTTCCCCGTTAAAGGAGGGAAGGAAAAGACTACAACCAGTGATCAGCGAAAAAGGGGGAAGGAAAAAAAAAAAAGAAGTTTAGCAACCGCAACATTCATAGGCAACGCGACGGAAAGGGGAAAAAGGGGGAAAAAAAAAAAGAGGGAAACGGTGTCCTCAAAACAAATTGTAGGCCGGAAGGGGGGGAAAAAAGAAAAAAGGAAGGGGAAGAGGGGAAGAGGCAGCTAAATCGCCGCGGGTTTGCCCGAGGGGGGAAAAAAGGACGCTCCAATCCCAGCGCCAACCGAAAAAAAAGGGAAGGGGGAAGGAAATGAGGAAGTTGCGAATACTTGGAGAGGAGGAAGAAAGAACTGAGAAAATGTCCCCCGTGCTGATCCAAAGGGAAGAAAGGAAGAAAATTGCCATTCCGAGGGAAAAAAAAAAGAGGGGCCTGCCGATGGGAAAAAAGGAGAAAGGCCCAATCCTGGAGGAAAAAAGAGGGGAAAAAGGGAAGGAGGTCCGTCTTCCTCCGGCCAGCCTGAGGGATGTCATCCTTCCACTCGGGGCCAGGAAGAAGGGGGGGGGAGAAAAGGGCCGCCCTGCCGTTCGTCGACCGTTCGCAGGGGAGGGGAGAGAAAAAATTTTGTCTACTCCCATTGCTCGTTCCGGCTTGGGAGGGGAAAGAAGGAAGGCGAAACTTCCTTCTATGGATCGGGAAAGAGAAAGGGGGGGTCAGACCCAAGCACAGGAAGAAAGAGGGAAAAAGGGAGCAGCTGTTTCTCCTAACTGAAGGGAGGAAGACGGTTACCAGGCCGCCTTGCGCTACTAAAAAAGGGGGGAAAAAGGCTGGGGACCGGCCGATGGACCTTATCTCTAAGGGGGGAAAAGAGAAGGAG
>Ga0179593_1508705_pt1 | contig 19872 bp, 24 predicted proteins | sample CZODoug2_1_08_16_FD_185931 | JGI IMG/M metagenome (GOLD analysis project Ga0179593, IMG submission 185931) | Vadose zone soil fungal communities from Angelo Coast Range Reserve, California, USA - CZODoug2_1_08_16fungal (PacBio error correction) | ecosystem: Environmental > Terrestrial > Soil >...
GAATAAACGGCCTCGCAAGGTTTCGCCCACCGAAAGATTGGAAGGGGGCAGGGGGGGGGAAAATCAGCGGGAAGGGGGGGTTGAGGCTCTGCAGACCATGTTCTACGAGAAAAAAGTTAAAAAATTTTGCTGCCTGGTAGCGGAGGGCTTTATGATCCGCTGTATATAAAGGGGGGGGTAGGGGGGTCGTCACGGGGTGAGGGGATCGTGAGGCTTTCCGGCAAAAGGAAAAAGAGATTAATCTCTCGATCAAGAGATCCTTCTGTCCCTGAAAGAGCGTCCTCAGAATTCAAAAAAGCTCATGTCAAAAAAAAAAAAATCCTTCACATTGAAATGCGACTGCATCGAGGGGAAAAGGGGGTGACAGTCGGCATCAGGCCGCAAGAATTTGGTTTGGAAAGGAGGGAACTTGAGAATGGTCGGGAGGGGCATGGCCGGCAAGGATGGCTAATGGGAGGGGGAAAGGATTGTTCTAAGATAGTGGATTGTCAGGGCGGATCCAACTCTGGGGCGTGGACGTACGCAGGTTTGGGTATCTTGGGAAGTCGTCAGCTTGGGGGAAGAAAGGAGCGGAACCGAGACCGTTCAGGGGGGGGCAAACACCTCAGTCGGAAAAGAAGAAAAGGGAAGACAGAGATGCTTCGAATAAAAGAACACAACGGTTATTTCCTGGGAGACCAAGACCACATGAAACCCGTAAAGAAAAGTCCCAGAAGAACAAAAAAAGCGGGCGCTTGGAGCTTCACTCAGACGTCCTCCAGAACGCACGGATATTTCAATTAAAAGGCCAGGGAAAATACCAGACTAATTCGGGCTAAGAAGGAAGGGTGGAAGCACGGCCACGACAGGAGAAACGAGGACTAAAAATAAGGCAAGAGTCAGACCAAAAAGGTGAACCCAGCATGCCGAATAGGTCCTTGAGGGTGATGGGGGGTGAAAAAAAGCAGAAACGCAAAAAAAACGCGTAAAGAAAACGTCCAAGGGCCGTACTTTAGCGCAAAAGGAAAAAAATTCAATTTGCAATGATCGGACAGACAGATGGGGGGTTTTTTATGGGGGTTAAAACACAAAGGTAAAACTCAAGTCCGAAAGGAGGCACCTCTTGGCCAAGAAACAGGAGGCGAAAATAAAATGTAAGGGGGAAAACCAGTTTCAGAAAGCGTTCCTCGCCTAAAAAACCTAAACCTGATTGACATGGCTGAGAAGGAAATTGGACGCCCGCCAGTGCAAGGGCTCCAAGGTTACCTGAATATAAAGAGAACGCGAAAGGGGGAAAAAAGTGTATCGGAAACAACACAACGCGAAGGAAGAAGTCGGAAATGAAGACGGCTAGAGATGAGGAACTAAGGTAACGGATCAAATATCACTCGACTTTGCCCAACAAATACCGAGTAAAAAAGAAAACACATGTCCCATCAGGTTAGAAAAAAAGTGCTGGAAGGTATCAATGAAGGAGGCACTTGAACCGGACCAGAAACTGGGGGCCCCTACCGATGGCCCGCAAGAGCGTTTCGGGAGTGGTGAAAAACCCTGAGTGGTAACAATAAAAACGCGAGGATAATGACTCGAAGAAGGCGGAGAAGAATGAAACGGTGTGCGCAGCAAGAAGAGAATGTTTGGGTCTATCTGAAGGGTGTGCGTCCAGGAGTTGACAAGGGCCAAGATCATCAAAGGGAGATCGGGGGGGGCATCTGCGGGGTTCAAAAGGATGAAAAACATGCAGGAAAAGTAAAGGCTCAGTGCGGAGGGGAGGAATGGGGGGGCACAAAGTCTGTAGCTAGAAAGAAAGAAGGGAGATGCATGGTTCGCTTGGATCAGTTAAGCTTAGGAGCACGCAGTCTTGGGAGTGTCTGGACGGATCAAGGCGGCGGCAAAGCGATCCAGGAGAGTTCTTCTGTTAATCGCGGGAGGGGAAGGGATATCCGGGATGGTCTTGGCGAAGGAAACTGGGAAAGAAAAATGGGGCACTGTTCGATTCTACAGGGGGTGGTAGGGCACTTTCCTGACGTCTAGAAAGTGAACGTTCCTTCATGAAACTACAGCTTGGAACGAGTGAATTCAAAGCTTACTTCAAGAGAAGAAAAAGAAAAAAAAGAAGGGCCCAGAATCCCCCGAGTGTGGGGAAAAACCCAAAACAAAACAAAAAAAAAAAACCACAACCAAAAAAAAAAAAAGCCACCCCAAGGGGCCAGAAAGTAAGCACTCCTCTTCTGGGGGAAAATAATGACCCATACCAAGTTACCCCGAAAAAAGTACATTCAAGGGGGGGGAAAAAAGCTCATAGCTTTTGTACAACAAGAAAGTCTCTCGGCCGAGAGGCTCAGAAGGAAACGAAAGGGACTGAGAGCGGCAACAAGGGATAGAAATGGATTCTTGTTGGGTGTAAAGAAAAAGCGATCGTTGATCTCTACAGGGAAACGAAGGGGAACGGCCGCAGGCTCGAAGGGAAGGAAGGAACGAAGCTGCAAGGGGAAAAGAAATAAACATCTCCGAGGTTGAAAACTCTGTTAACGCTTAGGAAAAAAAAGAACGGGAAACCTTCTGCGACCAAAGGAGAACAAAGGGGGTGGGAAAGAGGAAACTGGTCTGGCAGAGCAAAAAAATAAAAAAAGCGCGATTGGGGGAAATTTCTCCTGGGGATTTGAGACAATGACTAAAAAGCTCTTTAAGGGAGAGCCCGCAATGAGTTGTAACCGAAACATTCAGAAGAAATAAGGAACACATCGCAATAAAGGACGAATGCATGAACGGAGAAAGAGACGTGGGTCACCTGAAGCTGCAGGAACGAAACGGTCTTACAAAGGGGGGAATTGGGGAATTGGAAGCGGGGGAAGGGGGGAGACTAAAAATCAGGAGGCAGATGACTAAGCTCAAATTAAGGGGGGATGTGCAACCAAATCTGAAAAGGGAAAGCCCGTTAAAATTACAAAAAGGAGACCATTCCTGGAAGGGGGGGGAAAGCCTACTTGGACTAATTGATTGAAGGTACTCCATCACTGGGGACGCGCGTCCCAAACCGATGGCATGGCTCCATAGACCGGAGTATTTAGCTCCAAAACAAAGGGAAAAAAGGAGAGGATTACGGATCGTCAGACAGGGGGAAGGCAATGACAGGTAAAGCCGCCCGAGGAGAGGGGAGACCCCAATCCTATGATAGGAAAGCCTTCTGGCTTAAAAAGGGAGCAGGGAGGGAAAGAAAGTTGGGGATGGTGAAATTGCAAGTCTTAAGGGAAAGAGGGGAAGACATATGGGAGGGGGTGCCAGAAAAGAAAAAAGGGTTGGGGGAGGATAAGACAGGAAAAGACGCGGGAAAAAGATTTAGACCTGTCAATGACAAACTTAAAGCCCTGAACGAGGGTCGTAAAGTGCGACGTCAAATAACTGTACTTATAACACGAGAAGGAAATAGGGTCAAAAAGCCTCTTTAGACAAAGGAGTAATAATTAAGAGAGGAAAAAAGGGGCTGTTCCAACTGAAGAGCCTCAGGACTAGGTACCAAGGCCAAACAGGTCGAAAGGGTGGGAAAAAAGAGAAATTAAAAAGGGGAGCATAATTAGTAGGACATAGAGGGGGGTGAACTAAGCACAACTTTAAACAATTGGGCCGGCCACAAATAGGGGACTGGAAGGGGCCGAAAGGATAGAGATACTCACTAAAGGAGGGATAAATGAGAAATCCGGTGAATGTCTTTAGGCAAGCGTCGGGAGGGCAAGATCTTCGATCCGTCGGCCGATCTGGTGGGAAGGAGTTTAAAGATAAGTAAGAATTCTCCGCAACAAGCTACTCATCCCTGGGGGATGAGTAGCTACGTTACGCGGTGGTAAATTGAAGGAAATAAAAAAAGAGCCGTGTTTGTGGTAAAGCTTTGCAGACGAAACAGGAGGGAGGGGGGGGGGGCAGGCATAAAATAAGGGCTAAGTGGGAAGGGGATGGGTCGTTGGGGCTCTTAGGGCATCAATTGGGGGGGGAAACGTTTGATGTGACAGGACTCGGTTGTGTCTAGGGGGTCTCTAGGAAGTGGGGGGCCGAACGTGAAAAAAAAAAGAAAAGGCTAGTTCCGGGGACATGAAGGTAACGCCGCCATGAAGAAGCAGTCATAAAGGAAAACGAGACCAGGAGAAAAGCGGCCAATGAGGATGGGCTAAAGGGCAAAGGAGATCCCCCATACCAGCCAGTTAATAGAAACACAAAAGCCTGCAAAAAGAAACAAGGGGGGCGCCTTGCCGGGAAAAAGTTATTAAGCGTAAAAATTCTCCTACTGCTGAAAATTTAAATGCAATAATAGAAAGGCAGTAGCTCGTCTGGAGTCCATACAATTTGGGAGCCACAAGAAAGAAAGGGAAAATTCAAAGAGTTCAAGGCCTTGAGGTCAGGGGCCACTTGTAAACAGCGGCCGGAAATAAGCTGAAGGGTTAGGGGTGGGGCTCCAAAACACAGAAGAACATTAAGCCAGGGCAGGAGGCTGAAAAAGCCGTAGGCGCAGTAATTGACGCGGAGAGTCATATCATTCATACATCGGTGAGTTGGGAATTGTACAACCAGGGCATCATTGAAACAAGGGTGAAGTGAAATCCCGAAGGGTCACTCGGAGCCGGGAGGTCACGCATTCTAGACGTCCCTAGCCGAACACGGCCTGAGGCGGGATTGGGGAGGACTTCATGAGGTTGGAAAGTCCCGCTCCAGTGCGATCGCTTCCGGTACAGGAGGGTATCCTTAGAGCAAAATCGAAAAAAGGAAAGGGGGAAAGGTATCCGAGCTCAACACAAAAAGTGGTGAGGGAGATATCTTTCCATTCAATTCTCTGCTCAGCTTTGAGTCAGAAAACCAGGGAATACAAGACGCATTCGGGAGTAAACTCAGGGAAAAGGGAAAAAGAAATCCAAGCATTGGAGTCCTTCTGGGTGGGAGCATTTTAGAACGCAAGGAAGAAGGACCTGACAGGCTTCCCTTGGGAGTGGCAAATCGTGGCTGGCAATCTGGGTTTAAATGATGAGGTTGGACGGGAGGGTGAAAGAAAGAACGAGGTGAAGATATACTATCGCTTCAAAAAATTTAAATGCGGGAGAATGGGCGCACTAAAGCAGGCCGGTACGAGTTTGGAGAAGGTGGGCGCCTTCCTTCGAGTTGCACAAAAGCCCTTCAACATTCGGCGGCAGCTGCGGGGGTCAAGGGGTTGCTGGAACAATCACAGTGTAATGGGGAGGGACGTCTCTGGAGGAAGAGTGAGTGCGAAAAAAAGGGGGACTATAATACGTAGGATGCTCCATGCTTTGTGTCATGTTCTTATGAATCTTCGTTGTCTAAATTTGGTCTGGACAGCAGCCTGGGGGACAGGAAGTACAAAAGGGCGCGCAACGCGCGTTTGAGGGGAGTTGGACGAGGGTTGACTTGAAGGTTTTTGGGTCGTTTGGTTGCGGGGGGACCTCCAAGGAAACGCCTCCTCATTGTTGGAATGTTTGACGCTTCGGAATTAAGCGTCACTTGATGAATGACGGCTCAGAACTTGGGGGTGAGTCCTGAATGCTCACCAAAGCGGGGAACTCTTTGGCAACGGAAACAATAGAACCAAAAAAAAGAGGGGAAAAAAAAAAATAAACCCGCGTGGGGGGGACTGCCAATTTCTGTCACCCACACAAGCAACAAACATTCCTCACGCAAGAAAAGCGCTCGGACCATGCCAGAGGAAAAGGCTAAGTCAGAGGGACAAAGCAAAACGCTGGCCGCTCGGGAACGTAACATGATGAGATCAAATAAGGGAAGAGGCTTGGTGAGACATGGGAATTAGAGTCGACAGGGACAACGATATCGGCAGGATCGAGAAAGAATGAAGGAGGAGATTGCGAGAAAAGAAAGATGGAAGACATATTGAAAGAGTACGACATCGCTGAACGTTAAAAAGTCGGAAAGCACAGTGGGAAATTTTTGCGGGGTATTGGCATCATACGAATCCATAAAAGGAAGTTGCAGATGTCTCCGGGGGAAACATGGACATTCCTTCCCCTCAGGTCAATCGAATGATCAGTTTTGAAAGAAAAAAAGACATGATGATGGTGACGGGGTTGACTCAAATTAAAATGAACCTCTCTAAGGGCAGGAAAAGTGTAAAGGGGGGAGCGAATACCCAAAAGATGACTCAAAGCTGCATATGTCTGGGGAGGGGTTGGAGAGAGTTTAAGGGGGCTCGAAAATGACGCGTAGAGAATGGCCGGGGGGAGGAAGACGCAGAGGAATTGTCTGCCACCTCATCATTACGCGCGATGACGGACGTGAAAAAATAAAGCCCAAACGTTCTCAACCTGCGCCAGAATCCCGAAGGGGGCAAAAGGAAAGGGTAAAAGGAGGGGAAGTGGGGAACGCAAAGTGACACGGTTTTACGAGCGGCGTCGTCAAAAAGGTGTGTCTTCCATGGACGAAAGGGAAAAGGCCTCGATCTAAACAAAAAGAAAAAGGGGAGAAAGAAATACGACCGAACAGGAAAGAAATGCGACCTCGCGTCCGGTGGAACAAGCAGAATTAATCGAGGAGGAAAGGGAGGGACAAGGAAGAGAGGGGGACCGAGAACGTGGGGGGAGCAAGATTGAGCGAAGGGGAATTATTTATGTGCATTGAAAAATTAAGATTGAACGGAAAAATAGACCTCATCACGGTGCACAGATGAGACACTTTAACAAACAAAATGGAAAAAATAAAAATCGGTCAGGAGGGGAAACAAATGACGCTACCAGTAATTAACCCCGGAGCCTAGAGGTTTAAACATGAAGTCTTGCGAAAGTCCCCGGAACAATAGGGAAAAGGGTTTCGGGTCAACAAAACTGGATGCGCAGTCCATAGTATGCGTCAAAAATGAAAAACAGGGGAAATCAGCGGGGAATGGAGTCAGGTCAGAAAAAAGGGAGCATGAGAAAAATTTGTAGGGCACGTTGTGTGAAGGCAAGGGGGGTAAGGGGGGGTCAATCTTGGGGAAAAAAGTCTAAGGCGTCATCTGAGGTGCAGGGAGGCAAGAGGGAGGAAGGCTAGGCTCGCTCAGAGTCAACAGGTTTTATAGCTTCTAAGAGAGGATGTAGAGGCCAACCAAGACCTTCTCATAAAAAATAAGGGGAGAAATTGGATACGTTACGACTGGCGTGGTAAGGAGGCGCAAAGAGACCTTAAAGAGTTTTTTGTGGAAAAAAGAAGTCTCATTTGGGTGCGAGCAGAATCAAGCGAAGTCTCAAAGGGGAATGACGGAGAAAGCGGCGGGTCCTCATGGGGGCAAAGATGGTGAGCTTGGGGAAATTTTTTTCTGGGAAGGGGCGAAGTTGCAGTAGCTTGTACAGGAAAAAAACGTTAACAATCAAATCAGGGGGTGACGGGGGGAGGGAAAGGACGAGCACAGTTCTAACAAGGGAAAGTGAAATTAAGACCAGATGACATCACAGGGAGGGGGCAGGGCCCGAGCGAGATTTCCTTGGTAACAAAGGACCATCAACAGAGAGGAAACAACGGGAAGATCGGGGGAGGGAAAACAGAGACCGACTATCGACACTTCCTTGTCCGGCTAAGTGAATCTTCAAAGCAACGAGAGGAGAAGAAGAAGATTGGGACAAAGAGAAAAAAGGCACGAGACATCAGAAGGATGCTATCCTCCAATAATGGGAGAGAAGAACAGATCAGGACCTATTTAAGGGGAAAAGGCACTGAGGCGTGGAAAACAAGACAGAGGCCGACGTGACCGGGTTGGGGCTTTGTGAAAACTCTAAGAAAAGCTGAAGAAGAACCTTCGTCCATGGGCAAAGCTGAAGCAAATGGCGCATATTTGAAGAGGAAGGGAGATACTCTAAGGGTTAGGGTGAGGTGTAAACAAAAGGGTAACGAAAAAAAGGGCTGGGAAGTCCCAGTTCATATCGGGACCTCAGCGGAGGTCCGAAAAGTGCAGGTACAAAATCCTCGAGAAAGAAAAAAAAAGGAAACCAGTAGGAAAGGAAGGGGGGCGGGGAAAACCTTACGTGAGAGTAAACGCCGCCCCGTGCGAGTTGGCAGGGAAAGTGAAGTTATCCTATATCAAGCGGCTCTCAACTATAATGTGGGGGGCAGAAGATAAAAGAGACACAACGGAAGAGGGAGAGATGAGTAATATACGGGAAGAAGGAGTCGGAGAGGACTTTCTCTCCTGGGACTGGACAGGACTCTACCTATCAGAAGGAAAGACAGGGTGGGCGGAAGGGCCGTTACGGAAGGACTCAGGAAGAGGCAGTCGGACCTGACATGCTCACGTTAAGAAAGGGGGGAGGAATTCCCAGCTGACGTGTTGCAGTTGAAGGGGGGGTGGACCTTGGCTTGGTAAACGACAAAGGAAGGGGAAAAAGAATTATTTCCTCAGATCGTAAGGGGGAGACCTAGGGTTCGCATCTAAATCGTAATGGCGAATGGGGAAATTGGTGGGCGTCTCGAGTTTTAACACGAAAAAACCGAAAACGGAAAAGAGGTGAGGCATCTGGAAGGGGTGGAAAAAGGGCAAAGAAGTGCCTTAAATTTTATCAAGTCCCGGGAAGTTAAGGGCGCCAAATTCCTGAGTCTAAAAGGAAAAAACTAATGTTCTATTTGGTCTTGGAAGGGAAGAAGCGGGGGAGAGCATTAGACACAAACACAAGGCTTGTCTGGACTCTTCACTGCCGAGCGCCAGAAAGGCTCACCAAAAAAAAAAGCAGGGGCGCGCTGTTCTCATGGGGGTGTGAAGGGGATGTTCTTTGGCAAAAATGAAATAGACACAGGTGCCTCCTTTTTCGAAGAGGGGAATTGAGAAACTTTTCTGACCTGACGGATCGAACTGGCGGTCACAAAGAAAAGAAAAAGGGGGAGGCAGATATTGCGGGGGCCAAGCTGAGGAAGAAAGGGCAAGAAAAAAAAACCTTCTAATGAAAAAAAAAAAATTGGAATTGACCGCCAATATGATGCTCCGCTACCATGAAGGAAAAACCAATTTACCCTCGGAGACAGTCTCCTTTCAGCGAAAAAAAAAAAGCGAAGTTCTATAGAGGGAAAAAAAAAAAAAAGAAACTTGGCCGCTCGAAGGGTAAGGAGATGCAGAGCAGGGGATTTGAGGGGTCAGGATTATGGGGGGGAAGAAAGTCTTAGTATGCAGAAAGAGAAAGGCTCGAGCCGCCAGAGCAGGAAGGGCCAGAAAGAAAGAAAAGGCCTCCAGAAGGAGTACCAGGTAGATATCCTCTGGCCAGAAGTGAAAAAGCTACCAAATTGCATCAAAAATTTGGGGGGGGGGGGAAAAGGTATGAAAACCCTTGGTCGCATCAGACCAAAAGAGAAAGGGAAAGTCGTGGTCACCTTGATAAAGGAGAAAGAGGACTAACCCTCTCATCCCGCGTACTGCGGGGAGCTGAACTGAATGAGGAACGGGGGCGGAAGAAGGGAAACAACCCAGATCAACGGGATTGACACTGTCGCGAAAGAGGGAGACGGCTTCCTTCCTCTATGGAAAATGAGTTTGGCATTTGTTGACTTTGGAAAGGGAGGGGGGGGAACGCGTATAGACACCCCTAAGACAGATGGACTACGGGGGGGGGTGAAGGTTGCCACCCTCCCATGACAAAGGAAACTCAAAAAGTGCATTCATCCAGCACGTCTACCCGAAAGGTCCGTTGGTAAGCTGGGTAACTGCTTTGGCCGAGTTAATAAGGGGTGCACATTACTCATCAAGGGAAAGCGCGGCGCTTCACAGGTAATTTTGCGTAGTGAAGGTCGGGGTGATTTAATCAAAAAAAAAAAAAGGGGGGGAAGAAATAGAGAAAAAAATTTGCGAAACCATGGAAAATCAACATCCGGGGCGGAGAGTCAAAAGGGGGGGAGGATTACGTGCGGCAAAAAAAACGAAAAAGATCTGCGTTACTCAATCGGAGCAGGCAGGGGAAAGGGTTGGGGGTGAATGCACTTGAGGGATTGAGGAAAAAAGGATTTGGGGGGTGGGCCGGTCCAACCATGTAGGAGAAGTGAAGAACTGACTAAGTCACAAGAAACAAGGTTTGTATCTTCGGAACCTTTCAAGAAGAAATCAAAAAGCCCTACCTCGTCAGTGAAAAAAGATTCTAGCGTAAGGAACCGTCGCTGGTGGGAGGGGGGGAATCGCATACTGGATCGGGGAGTCAAAAAGCAGCAAGGGTGACAGACTACTCTTGATTAAATTCTGAAGGAAGATTCTCAAATGAACATGAGGACATGGGAGAGGAAAAATGGTGCGCTAGAAGGGGCTCATCTAATCAAATGAATGGGGCAGGGCAAAGGCGAATATGCGTTTAAACGGAAGAGGGGTCGAGAGAGATCTCGTTAGTAAAAGAGGAAGGGTATGCTTTCGCACGCTCTATCTTCTAGACGCTCTATATCGAAGGTGTAAACGGAGCGATCCTAAATGAACTCTAACTCGAAAAAAAAAAAAAATTCCTCAAAAACAAGGTTGATGATCATCGGAGGCTCGTGGGAAATAGGATGCATAGAAAAAAGGTCCGGTTTGGGGAAGGGGCTACTTTCAAAAAGGTAGATGCGTTGAGAGTTGGCATGCCGGCGAGGGATAGGGCTGGGAAAAATGAAGATTTGGTGCAATAAAGTTGGAGTTTAGCAAATATGGGTCTGAATACCAAAGCGTGGTGGGGGGAGGGGACCTTCTCAGGTTGGGTTTTCTCTTTTTCTCTAGCAGTAGTTTAAAAGAGCGAACGCAAGAGAAGTGAGGGGGTTAGAGAGACGGAAAAAGGGGAAGGGAGTCGTCAAAGTTACAGCGAAGCGAAAAAAGGGGCCACCGGGGGGGATCTTGGCAGAAAAAACCGCAACGGAATAGAGGAACGGAAGAAGCGGAGGGGGCCACAGAAAAAGTGAGGCTGCCCTTTCTGCCGATAGGGGAAGCGGAACATACTCTACTGCAAAGAAGATGAAATGATCCAAAACAGCTCCGACGGGGGTCTGAGCAGCAGGATGAAAGGAAAGACAGAGCCGACGAGAAGGTAAAAGGAAACTGAGGGTAGAAAAAGAGGTTACCCAGCAGATTACGAACGAATCAGGGGTCTGCTTTGTAAAAAAAAAAGCAAAAGAATAAAAACATGTTAAAAGGGACCGGAGGGAAGCTGCCCAACAATTCTGAAGGAATCGATGGAGCAGTCTCCCTCGGTTGGGGGTTTTGCGTGGTTAAAGCCAACGCAGAAAGTCCGAACACGCAGAGAAAAAGATTTGCCCCGCATGAGCGGAGCAGGGAAGGGAAGGGCAGTTACTGAGAAGACTCAACGGCCGGACGCCCTGATTGCGGGAAAAAAGGGGAGTGGTTGACAGTACGGCTGGGGTGCGAGCTTGATCGACTCAAATCGAGTAGAAGGGCAAAGGGGGAGGGGGCCCGAGGTCCTCTCGTTAGGAGAAAAAGAGAGGGGAGAAAGGAACGGAAATCTTTCTCTCGTGTCGAAGAAAGGTACTGATATATCAATCTCAAAGGGGGAAAGTCGGTCAACACTACAGGTAAGGAAATCAGGGGTGGAGGGAGGGGCACGGGGGTTGATGGCATGGTGAGATCAGGAATGTTCACTTTTCGGACCTGAAGGAAACTCAGCCTCAGGAAGTCAAGCGTGACTTCCAGCTGAACGGGGGACGGCTGATTTGACCACTCTGCTGGAAAAAATCAAAAGCGGAAGAAGAGGATATTAAAATCGGGGGACCCCAGGGGGGGGGGGTACTGCCATGGCACTTAAATAGGGGAAAAATCAGGTTTGCTATCGCAGTTGTGCTGACAGAGTGGGAAACAACACAAAAACCTCAACTAACATCGGGGAGGTCACGCATCTTATGGGGAAGGGAAAGGAACTCAGTGGCTTAAATTATCTCCCGTCTAGAATCGGGAAAAGGTGTCGTATCCAACTGGAAGGAATCATCCTATTCTCTCAGCATTGTTCTCTTGGACTGGATGGGCAGGGTGAAAAAATGGCAAGACCGCAGTAGCCCTTATGCGCTGCACGGGAAGAAGATGGCGGACACAAGAAGACAAACCTCTCTTTTTATCGGGAAGGGAAAGTTCCGGTTGTGGGAAGAGAAAAAAAAAAGGATGTCCACGTGCAAGAAAGAAGAGAGAAGGAATCAAAACTTTGGGCTTCATTCTGCAAGGAAGCAGGGTTCCGACCGACGGCTACGGAGGGTTGCCGAAAAACGACTAGATTTGCGGTTTCGGGGAAAAAAAGTTGGCAAAAGGGAAACTGGGAGAGACAACACGAAGGGAACGAACACGCTTTTTTTTATTACGCCAAGACGCCCCTCAACGAGGGCTTCTCACCTCATGCCAGGATTTAAAAGGTATTGACGCAAGGCCCCAGGCAAATGCGAGTATATCTTTTCAAAACCAAAAGGTAAAGATCGAAAGGAAAACGGAAAGGATAAAAGCCTCACCATTGGGGAGGCGCACTTGGTGAGGGGAAAAGGGAAGTCCAATCTGAAGGGGAATCAGACCACGAAGTTGCCGGCCAGCGGCTCATATCCTCATCAAATGCAATCCATAAAGAGACTTGAAGACCTCTTAAAGACAGAAAGCAAGAGCCCGGAAAACCCTGTAATTCTACGAGAAACATTGTTAAGTTTTGAGGAAAAACTTGGTCTGCATAAAAAAAATTCCCAGAGGGGGGGAAAGGGAAGCCTTTTGGGCAAGGTGACAATTAAAGGGGCCCAGGCTATGGACTCGGCCCGGCTCGCAGGGGTGACCGATTTCTAGCCTGGGGAACTCTCCGGGATAGAAATTCGGACAGAACACGAAGAGGCTCTAGTAAGTGTTCCTTGGGACGTAAAAAAGGCATTGATCTTTCAGTTCATGACTCGGGGACTTTTCATTTGGGGGTTGGGGGTTAACAGCGCATCTGGGAACGGGCGGGATAGGAATGGTCGCATATTAATTGTTGCAACGGGGAACAACGAAGGCCTCGATGGATCCAAAAGTGCAAGGAAAAAGCCAAACGTTCGCGACGCGACCTGAAAAGAAGTGAGGTAAATCACGACGCTTGCGATGAAGGCGAGGGCCGCCCCGTACTCTAAGGGAGGGGGGGGTAAAGAAAAGGGGCGCTGGAAACGATGGCAGGGACGAACGGACAAGAGCCGTCTTTGCTTAGGAAAGGGACTAAACACCAACGGGAATAGGAATCCCAAACGGAGAGGGGAAACGATGAAAAAGAGGGAGCGCCGCGATGTGGAGGGTGCGGCAATCAGATATCAAAGGAAAGTGGGCCGGAAAGGCCGGAAGGCAAAGAGGGGAGGGATGAAGTGAAACGGGTCTTCGAGAATAGGGGGAGGGGAAAGGGGTTTACACAGGTGCAAAAAACCAAGCCTGGAAAAAGGAGACCCCGGAGAAAGAAGGGGCCGTGGAAGCCCCATCCCTTGAAAAGTCCACCAATTAAACAAACCCAGGAGGGGGAACGAGTATCATCTACCTTAAACCAGGAGAGATATGAAGAAGGCAAAACTCGATCTGAAGATATAAAGAGTCAGGCGAGAACCCAGGGGGAATTTGCCAAAGCAATGGAGGCGTCAGGTCGAAAGAGGAGGGATGGGAAAATGGGGCACACAGGAGCAGGGGAAAGCGGGGGGGGTCGTTCCTACTGTCAGAAAAAGGGGGCAAAGGAAGCCCAACTTTTAACTTTGGTTGGGTCAACAAGATGCGGTTTCGTTAAGTGGATGACACGTGAAGAGGGCGTCAACGGAGCCGTGAGGGCTTTTCCAGGCACAAAGGGACTGAAGGCTCAGGAAGGCCGTCGCAATACTTCGTTGGACGAGCGGAAAAACTATCTTAAGAAAAAATGGCCCCCCTTTGAAACCCCCAAAAAAAAAATCCATCCTCACCCTGAATGAGGAGCAGAGGCGTCGTTTTTACTTAAGCTAAACGGTGGGGGGGTTTGAAAAGAGATTTCAGGAAAAAAGGGGTTTGGCGGTCAGGGCATGGGAAGCGAAGAAGGGGGTCTGGATGAAAGGGGGGTAGAGGGAAAGGGTATGATCATATACCAAAGAGGGTGAGGAGGGTGATTGACACGCAGTTTTTATTGCGAAAAAATTGTCCACGTTGAAAGATTTCGTAGGGGGAAGGTGATCATGAAGGAGGCCGCAGTTCAGGTAAAGTGCCGACAAGAGAAAAAAAAAGACTGAGAGAAAATTTCAATTGCAGGCCCCAACAAGAATAGGCACCAACTTAACATAGCGCAAGAAAAAACGAAACAAGGCTTTTGGCGCCAAGGGGAAGAAAATAAGGGAAGGACAGGGAACTTCAAGCGCTCACAAGAACGGGAAAGATGAGAAAAAGGCACCTATCTCATAATTATGAGGAGACAAGTGGGCGAAGTACACATAGCCCTACAGTAAATGAAGAACTTATAATGAACACCCGTTTTGGACAAAATTCGACCGAAAAGGGAATTTAAAAAAAAAAAGTGGCTTGTGTGGAAAACGGGAAAGAAAAAGCGATAACAAGTCACTTCTTCCATGGGCAACTTGGGTGAATGCTCAATAATGAAAGAAATCAGGGGAAGGATGAGTAATATACAATCCTAATACGTTTGGAGGGGGTTAGGGGTACAACACCAAACAAATAAGTTCCTGAAACATGAGTCCCTCTTTAAGACGGAACTAATTAAGGGGGGAGCCGGAGAAAAGTGCACAGGTAAGGGCCCTCTATGAAAAAAACGAAAGGCAGACTCTAACACTTAGATTTGGAGTATGACGTCGTGGGTTAAAGGCCCGTATTGATATGAAAGGTACTGAGTTGCAACAAGACGATAGGAGGGGAAAGAGGAGAGGAAGGATCACACAAACAGGAGTAAAAGAACCTCGTCCGGACCTCGTCTTTAAAAAATCTGGGCGAAGATAACTAATAGGAAGAGAAGACTGAAGCTGCTACGACAACAAAAAAAGTCCTAAAAGACACAGGTAAGGGAGTCGGGACGTTGTTGCGGTCATGCGGAGGAGGAAGGGTCAAAGGGCGGGAAAGGAAGGATCAACTGATGGGGGGGGGGGGGTAAAATAACCTTATTTCCAGGCGGGCGGAGAACATCTTAGGGGGGAAAATTCTGATTTGGACCTGGCGTAACCAAAAAATCAAAAAGAGGAAGGAAAAAAAAGGAAGCAATTGAATTCAAAAACCTACGAAAGCGAAGAAGCCCCGAATGTTTGGGAAGAGAGGGTTGCGGCTTAGTTGAAAGACAATACCCCAAGCGGGATGAGTCAAGGTGGGGCCTGACTGAACCGCAGTGGCCGGGAGAGAAGAGTTAGGCTTGTCTTGGACTGGTGGAAGAATCCTGAGGAAAATCGACATGTTTCTCTTTACATGTTAAAATGACGTTCATCGCAGTAGCGTCGGAGATAAAGGACATTGTCAAAAGGGGGAGATAACAAGCGCTTGTCTTCTTGGGGGAGGCGCAAAAGGGATTTCCTGGGGACCTAAAAAAAGGGGCTTTGGCTCAGAAAACAGGATACGGGGCGCGCGCGGTCTGAAATGTGACGAGAAAGAGGAACTGTGAGTCATTCATTCCTCACCAGACGGAGGAGGGCAATGGTTCACGTTGGTGCTCTGAAAAGAGAAATGGAAGGAAAAACCTGCGAAGTATCACAAAGGGGTTTAGCCGAATGAAGTTCCCTCACTCGTAGTACTCCTTTAGCATAACCCAATTTAGACCTAGGAGGGAGGCCATGAAAGAAAGAGGGGAGGGGGGAAGGAGGAGCTTGTACAACCCAACATCCTGAAAAGACTGGAAGACGTAAAACGAAAGGAAAGGAAGAAAAAATCAATGGGATGAAGGAGTGGTGAGGAGAAATGAAAGAGAGAGTATCTACTCATTACAAAAGGAGGCAAGGAGGAGTCGAGACCAAGAAAAAAAGCTTGGGCCGGAAACCATAAAAAACGGCTACCACGACGTACATACGAAGGGAAAAAAAGCGAAAATATCCGAAGAAAAGGCGGGAATCAAAAAAGGGAAACCGCATCTACAGCAAAACATTTGGGGGGTAGTTAGATGAGCCCCTTTGGGTAGAAGGAAGCCGAAAGTAAGCTATTTTACATGTAGGGCTTTAGACATCCGGAAAAGAGGGGGCAGAAGACTGCGCATACCGCGATTAGCGAAACCTGAAGGAAAAAAGCCTGGAGGTGGTTAACTCCCGGTGCAGACAAGAAAAAAGGCATTCACCCATCGAGAAAGAGGAGAATGGGGTTACGGCGGCGGAGAAACGTAAGCCTACCAGGGTCAGGAATTTGAAAAAAGTTGGGATTGTAATGCGTGAGCTCAAATCTGGGCCGCGGAGGCTCAGGAGGACTCAGGGGAGGTTGGGAAAAAGGCACCCCATAAAAAGTGGAGTTTAAGAAAAAAAATGCAATAAGCCAGCGGGAGAAGGAAAAGGAGGCCGGTCCGACGGCTGAAAGTTTCGGTTGGGCCTCAAGGTAAAATTCATTTGGGGACTGCTCTTAAGGTAAAAGATCGTCCCATGGGAGGATCAAGTGGAGGGAATCTCAAACAACGAAAAGGGGGGGGGAAGAATAATGATATAACAGCAGAAAGAAGGACATGAAGAAAATGCCATCGAGAGAAGAAGACCGGAAAAAAATGATTACGTGGGCCCAATAAGGAAATCGTAAAAAGAAAACGTGCTTACCCAGTACGGCAAAGGAAATTGAAAGAAAAAAAGGGGGGCTTTATTAAGTTAAAGGAGGTTCCAGAAAGGGGATGACATATGTGGGGTGCCAGGGCAAGCAGGGGGAAACAACTAATCCGCACATACGAAGAGGTTTCAAAGTTTGAATCTCTCCTAGCATTAAGCCCGGTACAGGAAGTGACGCCAGGAAGAAGTCGGGGTAAGGAACCATCGAGCGAGGTTGAAATCGAGGAGAGGGGGAAAAGGAAAACTTATTAAATCATTCAGAGAAAAAATGACCAAACAGACGGCGTGATGGCGGACAGAGAGGTCAGTCAAAAGACAAATAAATCGCGGGAGTTCGTCTTCTCTTCAAAAGGGGATGGAGGTGTTGCTGCCTGGGGGGAAAGAAGGATGAAAAGGTTCGCGTGGACGATATAACCGTGAAGAAATGAGAAACTGTATGTGTATATTTTTAAGGAACATTCGCTGCATGCGCTGCGGTAGCCGCAGGCCGATAGGAGTGTCCACTGAGAAGAATATAGAGAATTCAAAATCTGTCTCCGAAATAAGTCCCGAGAACAAGGTGGTGATGGCCTCGCAGAGAGGAAAAGTTTTACTTATGCATCAGCAAAGTGTGTTTGGGAAAAGAGAGAATCTGGGGGAGTTTTTGGAAGGTCGAGGGGGGGAACATCAAGAAGCAATGGGCGAAAGGTTTCTACGAAGGAAATCAACCAAACGAGGGGGTGGTGTGAAAATTCCGCAGTTGTAGAGGTTGGGAGAGTTCCTCATGTGGGGGAAAAACAGGAAGCAAATTTCCAGGGGGGGAAAGAAGGAGAAGAAAGTTTCGAGAAGTCAGGAGAGGAAGACAGAAATTCGAAAAAAAGGGGCCAACTTAATGCTGGTTAGGGAAGGGGCACAAGAAAACCAGGAAAGGGGGAAAAAAAAAACTAGAGCTCACCAAAGAAAAAAGTTGGAGAAAACTTCTGTACGATCAGGGGGAAAATCACGACCTAAAATCTACTAATAGAACGAAAAAAAAAAGCACAATATAACATGCCGAACCAAAGGAGAGAAATAGACATCAAAGGGAAAGAAAGGACACTCAAGCGGAGGGGATAAATCAAGGGAAAAAAAAAGGAAGGGAATGGTCATCATTAAAAAAAATTAACCCAGCAAACGAAGAAAAATGGGGAGGGGGAAGTGGTTAAAAAAGGCGAACGAACCCGTAGGATGGAAAAAGTTAAAGGCCTCTTTAGAACCCGCAAATTGGAAGAAGAGAAGAAGAGAGAATGCTCCTCGGGGGCGTTGGGCGTTTGGAAAGAACAACAGGGCAAAAAGGTGAAAATCCGCTTGGAAATCGGAAAGCAGCATGTGAGCCTGTCATTCCGAAAGGAAAACAAGGGGAATTCAAAAAGACTGCAGGAAGCAAAAACAAAGACCCGGCTTGAAACTTTGCGTGAGAGGACCGGGAAGGGATTGCCGCAGTGCAGAGAAAATCTGACGTTAACTTAGGTTAGCACGAGAGAAAAAGGAAGGGCCCAAGGGTAGGGAAAACAACAACCCCTTATGAGATATTACACAAGGAATTTTCTCGTGGACGCAGGGATTCAGTGAAATCATTATGAGAGGAAGCGCACGACGGACTTCAACACGACAGAGGAAGAAAAAAAAGCAAAGTTTAGCGTCAGGGCCGTTTTTGAGGAAACGTACCGAAACCTACATGAGAGAACAGGTGTCCAGTCGTGCTCTTACGTGGGTGCTTTTGGGGGAAAAAGATGTGGCAGAGGGCGCGATCAACGTACACAAAAAAAAAAAAAAGAGAGGGGGGGGGGGGGGGGAGTGGGGGGTAACAGTCACAAAAAACAATCAAACAAACAGCGAACGGAAAGACTCCGACCATAGGGGGTGTGGGGGGGAAGTGGGTGTGTGGTGTGGGGGGGCGTCACAAAGACACACACGACCAAGGTTGCTGAGAGTGGGGGATCCAGTCCACCATGCTATGCCAGACCCTCGACAAAGGGGGGGGAGGGTGAGGAGGGTTCAAAAGTGTAGGACTGGAACGGGGTAGGGCGGGTGGGGTGAGCGACCTCGCGGGGAACCGGGCCGGATGATCGGGAATCAGTACTCGTCAGTTCGTGGAGTTTCCACTTCACGTGGAAAAGAAGAGGCTGTCTGAAGGAACGCGGACAAAGGGACAACGAGTGTTCTGACATTTAGTTAAGGTTGACGATCCGGGGAGTCTGGGGGAAGCCAAAGAGGCCGAAGTTGGAAGAGCAAATGTCATCGACGGAACTGGGAGGAAAGGAAAGAACTGTGACTTTCCTGTGATGCAAACCCAAAAGTGGCAGGGACCGCAAGGGGGGAAAACGGAATAGACAAGAAAAAAAAGCAACTACACCCGCGGGGGAGGGAACAAGAGTCCACTAAAGGATCGACTTCGTCCAGACAATGAAAGGTCAGGAGTGCCGTCCATGACCATAAAAAGAAAAAATCGAAAAGTCGAATATGGGCAAAAAAAAAAAAACAAGGAGTTGTCCGCTCTGATAAGGAAGGTAACGGAAAATCAGAGCAGCAACGGGGAGGAGGATGAAGGCTTGGTGATGGCCAAAGATCAAAACACTTAGGATCGCTTAGGGAAAATAAGGGGGCATGACGCAACAGAAAAGCGGGGGGGTCGAAGCATGGCAAGGGGCCATAGTCCCCTCAGTGTGACGCTCGTGCGAGTGGGCGACGTAACGAAAAACCACTGGAAACGGAAGGAAAAAACCGCGCACAACTTTGTTTGGTTTGAAAAAGGGGCGCAACGAAAAGTAAACAGAGATTTTCAAAGGTACCTGTGTTGGAACAGGGGAGAAAAGGCCCGCGGAAAAAGCATGGGATCGGGGTGCCGAAATTTGGGAAACTTAATTATTTACTCCCGGGAGCAAGATGAAAAAAAGGCCCTCCGGGCGACGACTACTTCGCGGAAGAGCAGAAAAGAGACCGAGGGGGGGGAGTTCATGGTGATTGAAAGTGAGAAGGAATCTGGTCAAACGCTACTGGGAGTGAGATAGGGGTAACGGGAAAAACCCTCCTCATGATACGATAAAGAAAGGACAAGGGGTAAAAAAAGAACCAAAACGGGCTCAAGGACATGCCGGTCCGGGGGAAAGGCACAAGGCGGGGGGCAAAAGTTCAGGCGCGCACCGTACGCATGAAATTGACGAACGATAAAAAAAAAACCTGGGGACAATTGTCGTCAGTTAGGCCGACGAAGGG
>Ga0179593_1568570_pt1 | contig 19871 bp, 19 predicted proteins | sample CZODoug2_1_08_16_FD_185931 | JGI IMG/M metagenome (GOLD analysis project Ga0179593, IMG submission 185931) | Vadose zone soil fungal communities from Angelo Coast Range Reserve, California, USA - CZODoug2_1_08_16fungal (PacBio error correction) | ecosystem: Environmental > Terrestrial > Soil >...
AAGGAACTTATCAAAAAATGTTCAAGGGGGCATCCTTGTAATCAAAGCCCTTAGGTATGAAACGATCATCTTAGTGTCAGCCCGCTAATATCGGGATGGACGGCACATCTCCCAGAAGAGGGCTCGAGTTTCTTTAAGGGCGAGGCTGAAGTGAAAACTTGGTGCGGAGAGGATGCCGATGTTCGCTCAAGAAGGAAAAAAAAAGGGAAAGTCAAACCCGCCAGGGAAAAAGGCGAATAACTTACTCTCCCGGCGGGGTTCGGAATCGTGGCCAACCCACAAAAAGGGAGGGAGAGAATCCGTTCTTTTTCCGAGAGGGAAAAAAAAAACAGGGACCGGGGATATGTTGAAGTAGTTAAGTAGGGGGAATTCAGCGGTCGTTGGGAGCTCCACCTTGAAGGTCCAGAGGAGAGACATTTACTCAAAGGTCAACGCCGTCAAGTCCCCCGTCGGGGCGAGAAAAGGGAGTTCGTGCTACCGCTGGGGGGAAAGACAAGCGGGGCCCTTCTAGGGGCGTACTTCGAGGAAAAAAGGTCGCCGGTCCTTGGAAAAAAGAAAAGGGGTCCGTCGGAGGAAAGATCATTAAACTTGGGACACACGACGGTTCGACTAGGATCAAGGTCTGTCTTCCGGCGCCAACTGGGGGGGGGAAAAGAGGGGGAGAGACCGCTTCTACGCTAAATAGAAGAAAGGGTCCTCAAGAACGTTCCAGTAGAATCGGACTCGGAAAGAAAAAGATCGTTCGCGTATTTCATCTCGAGGAGCCGCGGGCTTGGGATTAGACAGGATTTTACACAAAACCGGACCCTATGAAGAAGGAAAATACAGAGCACGCAAGGAAGACCCCTCCTCTGGCTACTACAAAACCCTTAGGAAGTCAGGTATCTTCAGACCCGTGCCTATCAAGAGAAAAGATCTACGGCAGCGGACGTTCACATACTAGGGGGTTGAATTATTTCTAGAGGGGGGGGTGGAAGCAAAAAGGATGAAGGGCGAGAAAGAAAAAAAATCTTCCACGCACGGGTCGGATTGCCTGCACCGGCGGGAGGGGAACCGATGCCTTTCTCCTGGGAACCTACCAAACCCTCCCTCGAAAAAGGGGAGTTACTCCCTATTCTCGCGAATAGGTGTAGATCACACGTATCTTCCGGGAGGGGAGACGCTGGTCCGGAATAAAGGGGAAAAATCAAATCAGTGCGCGCCAAAAGAAAGCCCATCCGGGGTGAGTCGTATGGGAAAAAAAAAAGACCCTGGGTAGGGGCCACTTAAATTGGATCAGACCAGGACTTCGGCCGTAGGTATCCGGGAGCATCCCGGTACAAGGAGGGGAAAACCAAATATGGAATTCCAGAAGATACATCACCGTCGAGAGAAAAACAACCCATGAAATCCGCGGAAAGAAGGTAGAGACTTCGGTTTCCAAGGGGGAGAGGACGCGTCTTCGGAAAGGAGTCCGACACGAACGTATTTGCTGAGATCAGGAAGAAGGGGGCACCGCGGTGGGGGAGCCCGATAGCTCACTGGACGCCGACCAATTGACTTTGGAGGAAAGGCCCTCCTCCATTATTGGAAAATCGAAGATAAATCCGTATCGGGGAAAATCGGCTGGGAGCGGGAAAGGCCCGCCAAGAAGATGATCGTAGCAAAAGAGGGGAATACCGGAACCCTGGGGACCAGAGCCAGGGGACGCGACAAGATCCCCACACGGACGGGTGGGAAACGGAGCAGCGAATCGAAAAAAAGTACAAGATCGATCGAGACGGGACCGCGGAAGACTCGGGAACGGCCGTTAGCCTCCGTCAGGACCGACCACGAGAAGGGGGGGGGAGTGCCCGGGAGCAGTCGGGAAGTGCCCCGTTCCTTTGTCAAAAGTCACGGGAAGTCGAGGGGGGGAGGGGAGAAAACAACTATCACTACATGAATCCTCGGCAGAGAAGCTATCGTTTAAAGATTAAGCGCTGGTCGGGTCACAAAAGATTTCGAAAACGCTCAGAAAACTGTCATCTTTGGGGGCGGACGTGCTGACATAGAAATGTCGAAATGCGTGCATGGAAATTTTGAGGGAGAAGATGTCCACCGAGTCAGGGGACTACGATCCCCCAATCTTGAAACCGGTTGAGTCCCGAAACAACCCACTTCCCAGTCGGGCCAGAATCCTTATGAAGAAGTGCACAGGGACATCTTATGGGAGGGCAGCTACGTCGGAAGAGGAGTCGGAGGTAGAGGGACCCGAGGAGGAAGATACTCGAACTCAAGAAGGAAAACGGCTCCCAAATCCGTATAGATCACGAAAAAGGGTACGGTCCCACCAGTGAAGCAGCGGGTAAAGAGTTTTTGGGAAGGAAAGGAGAAAACCGCCGAGCCGGGTAGGAAAAGTGCGGGCGACCGCCGAGAAAAAACCTGATCTCCAGGTCGACGAGTGAAAAAAGGGGAAAAAAAAATCGCTGTAGGGGGGAGAGGAAAAAGGGGATCGGCTTAAAAACTATAGAAAGGACGACCTCGCCGTCCACGAAAAAAGACAGTAGAAGCGGGCCCGGGAACGGGGAGTTGCGATCGGCGCGAAGACGGGTCAAGAGCAAGGGAGGGGGGGAAGCGGAATCACGGATTTGTATCATCCGAAGGGGAAGAGGGAAGCTGCCCAAACCACAACGGAGGAGGGATCGCCTGGGGGGAGGCAAAGCGGAGGCGCCAACTACCGTGAGCGAAGACGCCGGGAATCTTGACCAACCGGATCTGAAAGAAAAAAGGACACAAGGGCCGGTACGCTTCTAAAAGGGGGAGAGACCTGTACGGCGAGGTCGTAGGAATTTCGCGGTAAAGCCGATCCCCGGGGAAGGGAGGAAATCGACCGCTGAAGGACAAAAATCAGATAAAACGGTCAAGAATATCAGGAGTCTCGGCTTCTACGACAAAGGGGATAAGAACAAGAACCTCGGGGGGGAGAGGCGAAGGGGAAATCCCACCCAACCTAAAAGGAAAAAAGGGATGGCGGCCCAATCCTATCCGCAGTTTTTACCGTGAGGGGAGGGAGTGTCTTGAGAGGTGCTTAAATGCGGAAGGGGAGGGGACGTTCGATACTCTTGCGGGAGGGGTAAAACCTATGCACCGTTCTCGGAAAGGGGGGAAGCCGACTCACGACCCCCTTCCGACTTAAAAAAACGTACACGGTAAAGATAGGCTACAAGAGGAAAAAAAAGGCAAAACCGCATCCTGATTCGCAAGGGTGGGTGGAATACGGGTGGCTAAGAAACGCCCACTCCTGGGTACTGGGGGGTGGACAGATCGGGGGGGGAAAAGGAAAAAGCTCCTCAACCATGCACGGAAGAAAGGAAAAGTCGTGGTCAGCACGAAAAAGAAAGAAGGGACTTCAGCATAAAGTCCCTTGAAAATCACCTCGGGACCCGACTATTCCTAGGGGCTTATAGAGAGATGGAATCTCATGCCGATGCGTGAATCGTTGGGGAGAACCCTCTACTAGAACTTCAGGACTTGACCCTGAAAGAGCGCCGTAGGGAGGTCCCGGCAATCATTTCCGGCTACGGAGGCCTACAGTCACGAAAAAAGTGATCCCGATCCAGATCGTAAAAAAAAATGGGTGAACAGCGATCGGGATCTGGAATTGCTCCCGTTCAAGGGGAGCTTCCAACGAAAGAAGAGGTAACCACTGTGTACAGAGAGTGGAACGTGAAGCTAGAAAAAAAACCGGTACCCGTCACCACGCCATGCCGGGAGCGGACGTTTAGGGAAAAAAACTAAAATAGCCGAGGCAAGGAGAATACGGACTGGGGGTATGGAACGTGAGGGAAGAGAGGAGGCGAGCGAAAAAAAAAGGCCTCTGGAAGACCTTTTTAATCAAAATTAGAACCCTGCGCGCAGGTCATCCTCACCGAGAGAGGGGGCCGGCCGAAAGCCGCGAGAAGGGGGGAAGAAAAATGTACGCATTGAGCCGGGGAAAAGTTACTATTTCTCCCGCGAAGAAGGGGGTGGATGGCGGACTCGAACCGGGGGCCGTCGCGAGAAGAGATTCATCGCGGCCAGAGAACCGAATCGCAGAGGGGAGCTCATTCTGATCGAGGGAAAAACGGCTTCGCCAAGGGAGGACCCATGGGGAAGGGGGGGGGAACAAATAACGACTCTTCCCAAAAAGTACGTGGTTAATATGGCAGAATCGGCTGTGAGGAAAGAGCGGGTATTCCTTCCAAGAAAAACGATCGGGAAACTAAAGAACCTGTCGGGGAATCGTGGCACGGAGCAGGGAGAAGCCCCAAAAGGAGGGGCTGGTCCGGGAAGCCAAGGAGCGGGACGAAAGAGGGAAGGTTCAATCCAGACGGGGGAAGATGGGGGCATCGAGATTTCTTGAGAGGAAAAGGGCCAAAAATCATTCAAAAAAAAGACGAGTCGGACCTGCCGTAGTCTCCGCCGGAAGCTTCACGGGTTCCAAAAGAACACCTCGCAGGGGGAAAGGACGTCGCATGGGGGGGATGGCGGCTCACCCGAGGAGGAGCATGCTGGGCTTCGCTCTGGTTCGGAAAGGGGGGGAAAGGGGGGGTTGTTGATCCTGGGACTCCTTGAAGCCGGGAAAACCCGCGGCTCTACCGGAAAAGTACCTACGAAAAAGAAGAACTTAAGTACAAGTTCCGATTGACTAGGGAACGGATATTACCGGTACGGAAAGGTCGTTGGCGTTCGAACGGAGGAACGTTGTACGCCGATCACAAATGGCGCAGCAACGCGAACTACACGACAGGCCCCTTATAAAGAACGGTCACGAATCATGGGCAAAGAGCTCGGGCGACTACAAGTGGGGAGACCCCGACCCCGTCCCGGCGAAGAAGGATCGATCCAAAAAAAAGTGTCTCAAAAAAGGGTCAATCCCTCCTCGGCCCTAACTTGAAGGTGATCGTCCCAGTTTTCTATCCATATTAAGTCGAATTCTTGTCGAGAGACTTCCTCTTAAACTTCTCGTGAAAGGAAAAAAACCGACCCTCTGCCTACGTTCGACAAAGGGAACGGAAACAAAATCAACCATCTCTACGTACTGGCCAAGGCCCGGGAGAGACGACTGGCGTGGGTTTGAATTCCGAGTCTAAAAACACCACGCAGAACTTCTTCTCCTATTCTGGAATGGACTTGAAAATCGTGATAAGACGGAAAGAACATCCGGCACGTATAACCATCGGTCAGCCAGCCCATCCTGAAAAAAAGCATCGTCTTCGTAAGCAACCTCTCGGCCAATCGTGGGAAAGGAGGCGCCCCGAAAGAGAGATCTTCGAGGGCGAGACAGAGCTTCTCGTTTTGGAAGGGGAACCTAAGGCGGTCGAAAAGAAGCGGATACACTTATGCCCGCAGGGAAAGCATCTTTCCGGGTTGGAAAAAAAAACACGTTTCAAATAAAAGAAGCAACCACCACAACTTAGGAGGAGAAAGAGAGATGTGCCAAGGGAAAAAAAACGAGCTTAAAACTGGAGAAAAGGCTGTGTTCAAAAAGAGGAAAAAAACGTGTATTGTGATCTCGCAGAAGTAGGTATGCCCCGGGAAAAACACTATAGATGGACGAAGATCTGGAGCGGGGGGGGGACGGGGCGAGGATCTCGTCGAGGGGGGGGAGTTACTAAGACTCTGAGCATGCATCGGATTCGGGGGAGAAGTTCCTGATGTCGAAGTCTTCAGATGATGAAGCGCCAGGGGAAAAAACGCTCGGCGAATACGTGGAAATGGGGGGGGGTGGGAAAGAATCGGGAGATTCCAAACCAAACCAGTCGTAGAACGGGCGGGGAAGCCTGCGTCGCCTGGGTGATGAGAAAGTAGTAATTCTGGTCAAAAAAAATGTGCTTGGAGGCGGCTTCACAGGGGAGAGGATAAGGCAGGTATCAACGAATTCGACGGGCTCTTAAAAGGATCGACAAACCGTCGCGATCCCCGACCACCGGAAACCGGGATTGAATCAAGAGGGTCTGTGAGAACGGCGGGATAGGCGGAGAATATCGGAGTCGTACGCGCACCTGTGTCGTCAACGAGATTCATGAAGACGAAGGGCAGGGACCGGTCAGAAGGCGTGTCGTTCGCGGTCGGGAGCCACTGGGGGGGGAACGATCCGAGAAAAAAGTCGAAATAGAAAAAAGAAAGAACCCGTCAGAAGGTCCAAAAAAAACGTTGTCGTGAGGGGTCTCGAAGAACGCTCCGTAAAGGGGAGCCGCGGTCTTGGGAGTCGGAAAAACCCGGGTCCCAAAAAAGAGCTCCACGAGGACCGGAGCAAAAGAGCAGCATCGACCGTACAGGATCGACGAAAAAGGGGAACCCTGCTATCGATAGGAAAAAGGGGACCCGGTCCTAAACGCGCGGAGGGAAGTCGGACGAAGCGTTCACAATAAGGGGGAATGATTCTCTTGGGAAGGGTGGGAGGATTGGTGGAGAGAAAAAGACAGGAGCGTAAGGAGGGGGTGCGGGGTAGGTGAGGAAAAGTAGGATGGAAGACAAGAAGGTATGGATGAGAAATTGGAGGGGTGAGGAATGGAGGGGGGGGGAGGGAAGGTAAAAGGGGCGTGGACGGGGGATGAGAAAGGGAAGAGGGTAAGAGGTAAAACGAGTGGATGCGGGAAGTGCGGAGTAAGGAGGGGGTAAAGAAAGGAGCAGTAGCGGAATTTCCCCATTATGCAAGAGAAAACTATCCGTTCACCGGTCGTTCCGTAAAAAAGGGGGGGGGGGGGGGGGGGATTCCCACACTACCCACCCCTCAAAGAATTTCCTCCCTAACTCTTCTCGAGGGAATTATTCCCCTTCCGGTTTATTTCTTTACCGAATACCGCGCTTGTGGGGGGGGAGCGCTCCATGATCAACAAAGGAATGGCCCATACCTGTGTCATCAAGGAGAAGACAAGCCCGTTTTATAAACTGTCTCCGCTGTGGGGAGCCGGCCTAAACCTTCTACGGATCGGGGGAGCAGGCTGCGTATCCGGTAGCCGTAAAGGAATGAGGCGGCCGAAAGAGTCCCATCACCTTCTATGATAGGAGAAAAGGCTGAAATAGTGAGGGGAAGGTTAGAAGTCGTTTCTCCCAGACACTTCTCGCAAGGAAATAGCCTACAAGGGGAAAAGGGGAGTAATCCTGTGAGATTTCCAACACGCGCAGGGGGGAACTTAGACTGAAACCGACCCATGTCGTCAAGAAAAAAAAAAAAAAACGCCTCCAGTGAAAGAAAAAAATCGTTATAGTTCGAAGGACCTCGGCTCGGGAAAAAACACCCCTGAAAAAAGGGGGGGGCCTGCGTCGCTTAAGAAAAACGGGGGGACCGGAACACCTTCAGTGGGCAAGAGATCCCGTAGCCAGTTGGGCGGAGGGAATTCCAACACACGGACGGGTGGACACAGGAATACCCATCCACGTAAGAGGGCTCTTGGCACCGATCCTTGAACGCGGGGGGGGGAATCACGGAGTTAGGGCGCGTCCTCCGAAGGCCACGCACATAGATGAAAACGCTAATCATTCTGGAGAGAACTTTGCCAAGGGACGTGCAGGTCGCAGTCCAAGTCGAAGGGGTACTTATACCCAAACAAGCCATACGCAGAAAAAGGGCAATCCAGGAGAAGAGGAACTAGAGAAGCCCTGGCTCGGGAAGGGGTCCCCGAGGTTAGAGGAGGAATACGCGGAGGAGGGACAGCTTTGGCCAAATCTTGCTGGACGGAGAGGTAGATTCGTTCATTTGTGAAGGAGGGGATGGGAGGACTAAGGTGACACCTCCCTCTTCAAAAGGACTCTCCGTCGTGGCGGAAACAAGGTTCTTGAGCAAAAACCCGTACGGCGGCGAAACGGTGCTGCCCGGCTTCCGACTCTCTGATTATTAAAGTACGTCTATCGAGCGGAAGGGGGTCGTGAGGCCTTGGGTGACGAGAAGGGACCGAGGAGTCAAAGCAAGGATCACACGGCAATGGCCGCCTTTGAGGGAAAAAGATCCTCCGACAACTACGAAAGGACGGACCCACCTGCGTATGGGGGGTCCCTTCCGGAGGAGGAGGAGGGGGGTGGGGATCGACTTCGTCCGAGGATGCGTATCCCCCTTGGAGGGAAAATCATAAAGACGTGCCCCCTGATCGAGTGACCGGTCGACTAGGGGGAGAGAATCGCGTGTCGTGGGCGCCGCCAGGAAAAAGGGAGCGTCTTCCACGAAGAAGAAAAAAAAGGGGACGGGGATCTCCTTCACAGGGAGAGAGCGGACCCGGAACGTGGGAAGGGTTGTCGATCGGCTCTGTGGGGAGGTCAATAGCCGGGCTTGTTAAGGCTTCACTTGTTGGAGCATCACGAAAAAAAAAAAAAACACGCGAAGAAGGGAGATCTCTCTCAACAAAAAGGGCTCTTCCTTCTCGAGGGGGGGTCGGCCACCTGATCGGCCTGAGAAAATCCTACAAGCCCGTGCAAGTCTTGACCCCGAGAGGAAAAAAAGCGCCAAGGGGGGACAAAAGACCACGTTTTCCGGTCCGGGAGTGGAACGGTGTAAGAGCCCGACTTCTATTGGAGTCGACGCGGATTCTTTGAGGAAGAAAAAATGGGGGGGGGGGGACACCTACCGCGAAGGCCTTTTCCTCGTCGAACCAAAAAGATCAGTGGTCAAGGAAGCTGTCTACGACAAAAAGCTACGACAAACCCCGCTCGGGAGGAGGATCGAGGTCCGCTCCCACCAACCGAGAAAAGGAGGCTTGCTTTCCAGAGGTGGGGCGGCGAGTGGTCGAGAGGAGAAATGGTGGCTAACTGGGAGGACGGACCCTAAATCGTTCGAGTAAGGGCACCGTAGCGGACAAGGGAAAGCCGACGCACGACCCCTGGGGAGTACTAGTTGAAAATAACAAGAGGACGTCAGAACCTTCCCTACTAGGCCAGAAAAAAAACTTGGGGTGGTGGAATCCTGGGAGAAAAAAGAAACGACACGCCGGTATAGGGGGCATGGAGCGGAGGGGGATGTAGCCTCAAGGAGAAAGGAAAAAAAAATTCAACCCTTCATCAAGAAGTAAGTTCTCTGCAGCACTAACAATAAAAGTAAAGTCTCATCGCTGCCCCGACCCCTCAACCTCGGGCAAACAGGAAGTCGAGGAGCTTCGAAGGGAGGAAATGGATTTGCCGATGCGGCGCTAAGGGAGACGTACGAAAAAAAAAAATCCAGGGACCAAAGGGGGCCGACGTTCGAGTCCCGACTTTCTTCAAGAAACTAGTCGAGGGGGGGCAGACGGAGGGCCAGGGAGAATATAAGAGACGCACCCCGCTGAAGGTTCCCAGCAGATAAAGGGGGGGAAGCTTGTACGTGAGCCCGGGAACACCTTCCTTGGGGGGAAAAAAAAGCCAGTCTAGGGAAACCACTGGTGACTCCGGAGATACCACCGGAATCTAGCATGTGTCCACGTCACGAGTGGGATACCGACGTGGAGGGTAAGGGAAGAATAAAAGAGAGGCACCTTGCGAAAAAAAAAGCGGGGGGGATTTCTGGAATGTGATAGTTCTCAAGAAAAAGACCTTGTCGGCGGAGAACAGTGGCTCGACGGTCCCGAAGGGAGCGCGGGAGCCTCACCGTTAGATTCAGCCAATACGTGCCAAATCTCTACGGGGAAGAGAAAGGCTGCTTTACGCATGCTCCGGAAACGAACGAGGTCAACACCATCTGAGTTGCAATGGGGGTGGCGCGATCTCTAACGGGAAATGGCTACGTTAGGAAAAGGTCGCGATATACGAAAGCGACGGACGGATCGGGCCCTGATACGATACTAGTCATCGAGGGAAGAAAAACAAGTGGATCAAAACCGAAGAAAGGGACCCCAATAACGGAGGGGAACAGTTGAAGATCCTGGGTCTCAAAAACTTGGGCTGTGGAGGAAAAAAAAAGCGTCGGTGGGGGGGGGGGGCAACACTCAGAAAAATAATCCATAGATCGCTCAGGGGAAGAGACCCTACCATGAACTCGTGTCATACGCAGGCGTGGGAACTTCCTAGGGGGGGGTCGTGGGAAATTCAAGAACCCAACGCACGAGAGGACCTACCGGCGGTGAAGGCTCGTTCAAGTGAAGGGGCAGCGAGAAGGCCCCGCTCTGTGAGGTAAAAATCGGGGGCCAAGAGGGGAATCTGCGTATTGAACGGAAGCCGACGCTGCCGTAGGGTTAGAAAGAGGGGGAAGGTTCCCCCCCGAGGATCCAGTTCCAAGGAACTATGAGGGGTACGGTCAGGGGATCGCCTCTTCTAAGGAAAGGAGGGTCTGGGGGGGGGGGGGGTAATCTGGGGGGAAAAAAGAACGCAAAAACCTCGGCGACAGAAGAGCTGACCTACTAAGGGGAGGGGGAACGATACGAAAAAGTCGAGGAAAGACGGATAGTACCTGGACAGGGCAACGAACTCAGGCCTCATCCCCAAAAGAGCAACGACCCCAAAGGGACTTCCTTCTCCCGGAAACACGGAAATCAGTTTACAAGGGAAAAGGGCGGTCTACGACAACGGACCGAAAAAGACCAAATCCGCGAAGGAAGAATGTAACATATCTATAAGGGGGAAACCTCTTGCTTAACAGAATGACACATTTGAGTGGGGGGGGGGAGGGCTGATCCTAAGGCTTTAATTCGCCCAAAAAAAAAGGTCGTTTCGGTACCTGGAAGAATCGGGACAGGTACAAGGTGAAAAAAAGAGGCCTAACAAAAACCCGGGTCTACCGAAGTCCAACAATCAAAAAAAGGACCGGAACCTTCCATGCGGCCAAGCCCGGGCACGACTACGGGGCAGACCGAGGGGTGCTCAGAGGAGCCCGAAAACACCGTCTGAGAAGGAGAGGCGGTTTACCCGGGGGGAAAATCCTATCTTAATACTTTCGAAAGGCCGGCCACTTCTGGAAAGGGGCCCACCTGAGAAAGAAAAAGCCAGGTCTTCGCGGAAAAAAACCGCCGTAGGTGCCCGGAGGAAGGGAGAACACCAATCTTCGAGGGCTAGTAAAAAAGGAGCCGTGTTTCGCGACAAGGGGGGTCCCTAGGCGCGAAAGGTCCCGATGACACCATAGGTGATCCCCCGGACGACAACATCGCGCGAAAAAAAAAAAGAGAGAGATGTGAACAAAACGGTCCGGATCGGAGAAAATAATGTGGAAAGCGAGGCATACCGGGGAAGGACCGCCGTAGGAGGCCCAAGGAACCACGAGAACGAACGCGGAAAAAAGAGGGGGCGGCGGGGCCCCACAAAAACAGAGGCGCGGAGGGCGTGACGGAAAAAGGAAGTATCAGGCGACTCAGGGGGGGGGGACGCAGAAGTGGCCGAATCTTGCAGAAGTCTTCTAAAAAACAGTCCACCGCCCGCGAAAGGGACGCGCCAGGATGGGTGGGGTTCAGGAGGCCCTCTGAGACCGCGTCGGAAAAGCCGGCTGGGGAGGGGAGGTCCTGCAAGGTTGATGATGTTCTGGGGAGGAACGTAGGAGGTCGTGTTAGAAAAAGAGGCCGCGAAGTCCCTATGCGGAGGGATTACTCGAACTATACAAGAAGAACAAAACTTCTGATCGCCACTCAAATGTTAAGGGAAGCAACTAACGGATTGAAAGGCTTATCTATCTGTGATAAAGGATCGACGTCTCGGGGGCCGGGCGGGGGGGTAAGTACGCGCAGAAAAAAAACTACCGAGAAAATTAAGACTTCCCAAGGAGTTACCGGTTAGGGAAAAGGAAGGTCCCGTGGGGTCGTGAGGGGAAAAAAACGGGGGGGATCGGCTTCAAAAATAAGAAAAGCCGACCTCGCGAAAAGCCGTTCCATTAGAAGCTGACGGAAACGTGGTGCTGCGGGCGCGTAGGGGAGGATAGGCCGAGGGGATCTGAGAGCCCAGGGGGAGAGAACGGGCAGGGGAGCACCCCATTGAGGGGGAAAAAAACCCTAGTATCTCACGAGACCAGCAGAGCGACTTCAGCTCTAAAAGGGAAAAAAAAAAAAAAAAAAGGGGGGAATCTACGAAAAACCAAGACTATCGAAGGGCTGCTCGGGGGGGAAAAAAAGGATCCCTACGAGGGCAGCTGAGAAGCGTTCACATAAAGGGAGGTTGGGGAATTATTGCCGCATTCTCTCAGGAGCAGGAAGCGAGATGTGACAAGCGAGAAGGGAGAACGAGCCTGCACCGAGAGAACCGCCTGGTTCCGGAAAGGGTGGGGGGGGAGGAACCAGCCCTCGGGAAAAGGGCCTCCCTTCTCTGAGACCGAGGTTATTTTAGGAAAACTTCGCGAGAAGGGAATGAGTCAAAAAACGTCCGCGGTTGTGTCCGAAAATGTCGCCAGGCTCCACCCATCAAGAGACCTTGGAAGATAGGATGGGGGAAAGGACCCTGGGGAGTGTCAAATTGCTCCGAGGGGAAGGGATCGACAGGGTAGCGTAGACCGTCGGAGAGGCCGAGTGAAGTCTCGGGAAGTAATGCCAGAAACGATATCTCGCAAAAAAACAGGAAAGCCGGCGGGAATAGGAAAGAGGGAGGTTCCCTGCTCAATGCCCGTAAATCAAGGAACGGCTCCCGCGCTCTTAGGGGGAACACGGATTGGCTGGATCATGAATCCGGTGAGAGAAACACTCGCGCAGGAAAGAGAGATCCAACGGGAAGTTCTTCCAAGGAAAGGCGTTCCGGAGCCTCCTCCCCAGTTGAGGGCCACCGTCGTATAGTGCCAAAAATAGGAAAAGGGGAGCTTTTCCGTCCCTCCACGAGTGGACGGAGATGACCCGTAAAAAAAGAACACCTGCTAGCTGAAAGGGGGGGATCCATATTCAAAGTGTTGCTCGTCGGATGGGAAAAGGAAAAAGGGGAACGGGTGTGGCACGGGGAAAAAAGAAGAAGAAACGACAGTCTGGGCAACAGGGGGAAGCCTTGGTGCCGAGCACGGCGTCCGTACGAAGCCGGTAGGAATAGAGGAAAGGAAAGGGGAAGAAGCATTCTGACGGGCAGGGAACCTTGTAAAAAAGGGCACATGTCTCAAGGAAAGGCTCTTATCGTCGATTACGTATGACAAAGAGCCTACGCAGACGGGAATCCGGAGAGTTTCGCCCTCGAGGCCGGACTTTCGAGGAAACCGAGGTCTACGGAGGGGCCAAGACGCTTCTTAAGATTATGCGACAAGAAATGTTAGGAGCCGTTGGGAAGGATGCCAAAGGAGAAAAAACACACCGCCCGCTCCGCGAACATCTTGACCGGTTTCGTAAAAAAAATTCACAAACTCCCAGTCGTGAGGAACTCGTCGGAAGGGAAAAGGGAGGGACCTCTCGAATTAAGGGGGCTCAGCGTAAAGAAGGAGGGCAGGGCGTCGGCGGTATCACGAAGGGGGTGACGGAGTGAAAAGAAGAAAGACTCGACCGGCGCAGGAAGCGTCTCGAAAATCCCCGAAAAACTCGAAAAAGGAAAGGCACGTTCCCAAAAGTGGACAATAGATCTCGAGGTGGGGAAAAGAACCCGCCGAGCCGGGTACCGCCCTTGTCGTCGACGGAAATAAAGACGGGGGAAATCTCCTTGACCTTGTCGACAGAAAAGGGGGGACCTAGCGTGCTCGCCATAGCCAAACGAATCAGCGTCGACCGGAGAAGGAGGAACTACCAACGTTCCAGTAGAAAGCGGACAAACGGTGGTCGTGTCGTTGTCGATAGAAAAAAGGACGGGAAAGTGGCTTGTGATGATGCTTGCAAGAAGGGCGACTCCCACGCGAGAAGGAGGGAAAAACAACAAAGGAGGAGGAGGGACGTATCGCCGTGGGAAAGTCGGGGGAAAAGAGCCAGGCATTCTCCAACTAACACCGACGCGACCCCGAGAAAAAGGAAGAGCGACAACGACACGACCAAGGGTTGGAGCGTCTACTTACGGGAAGGCACCGGGCGCTAGGCGGGAGAAGGGGAAAGTAGGTCACGCGGATGAAGGATCCCCTCTTTCGTATCACGAAACGAGAAGACCCGGATCGTCTACCAGGGAAAAAAGGGGAGAAAAGGGGTCCTCTGTAATGAAGAAGGAGGGTCAGGGAAAAGGGCTCTACAAAGAGGCGGTTCTTCTCTGCTAAGGAGCCCAACAACAGCGGAGGAAAAAAAAAGGTTCTTCAAATGTTAAAAAGAAAGGGGGGAAGACGGGGATCGAGGATGGGGCGAGGACACACGGAGGGTCTATTAGGGTCGGTACTTCCTTGTAAAAGGAACGGGAACGGCAGAAACCCCGAACACCTTGCCCGACGGAGGATGAAAATAATCAGGAGAGTGCAGAAAACGGGAAAAGTAAACCTACGAGTCCTCATCCGGGAATGATGGGGGGAATCCTTGGGAGGAAGGTTCCGAACAAAAAACCGCAATGTACGTGTGGGCCCTTAGATGGCGGTGAGACTCTAAAAGCCTCAAAAAAACTAATATTCGACTTGAGGTAAGAAAGAAAAAATCCAGGGGGGAAGAGAGCAGTCTTGAATTGCCCCTCCCGACCTAAGGACCCTACTAAAAACCTCGAAAGGTCGAGGCAAACGAGACCCCGGAGCCTGGATTTCCTAGGAATAAATCGGGTGATACGTAAAAGATACGAGCAGATTCCCGGACACTGCAAAGGACAGGGGGAACGACTGGGGGAGGGTTCCGGGCAATCATGTTAAGAGAGGAAGAAGGTAGTCGTCACGAACGAAGTAGCGGGAGGGCACCCCCGTTTCAAGAGGGGGCCAGCACGAGGGATTATTCGAGGGAGAACGGCCAAAACCACCCAGACAGCTCCAAAGGCCTATTTCCGATGAAAAAAAAGAGGGATCTCTTGCCGCAACGAGAGCAGGTGGTCCCGTACAAGGGTATAACTCTACACGCCCGGTCCAAGAAAGAACCAACGATGCAACAGGAGAAGTGGGATCTGTAACGTTTAATTTGAAGTGGAGGAAGGGATCGGGGAACGATGTAGAACCTGGGGGTAGAGCTACTTTATCTCCGTGCTAGGGTGAAAATCCTCAAACCGAATGAAAGAAAGCAATACGTGGCCGGCGTTTTCGAAAGCGAGCCGTGGGAAGAGAAGAGGGGGGCATAATCTCCTATTTCAACAGGGGGGTGGATTGCGCGATGAGTGGATGGAATATGTTAAGACTCATCTGCGGAGGCAATTACCTTGATTCGCAGCAGAAGGGGGGGAGCAGGTCTATCTGGGGGCGTCCAAGTGGATCAAACCGGGTCCTTGTAAAAATAAAATTAACCCAAAGGGGCCTTTTTACTGTTTGAGCGGGAGCGCAACGGGGTACCAAACCCCGGCAGGTATTCCGTCACCTGAGATCGCAGCAGAAACTAAAGTAGCCAATGAGGCGGGTCAAAGAGAAGGGAGGCCCTTCCCCTGGGGGGAGGGCGGGGGTAATTAACACCCAGTCTCATGAAAGAGGAGAACCGGGAGGAAGTCTCGGGAATCCGAAGTTGGAGGAAGGTGCATCTCGGGGAAGACGCTCTATTTCTTGATAAGAAAAGGCAAAGAGATCATGAAATGCATTCGAGGTGGGAAAAATTCTCCGAACATTTACTCGCGTTGGATAGGCACCCACGAGGAAGGGAGAAAAAAAAAACCTGATCTATTTACCCCGTCGGGGGGGGATGATTGTGTAACGAAAAGACTGCGTCGAGGGACTCCCTGTCCTAGGCTGTCCTGGGGGGTGGTACCTGTTGCGACAAGATAGTGAATCCTCCTAAAAGGCTGGACTCTCTAATCAGGAGATCGTGACCAGAAAGACTCCAGAATAACAACGTTACGGAATCATTTCTACTGGGGGAATGAGGCTATTGGGGTAAGGTTGGTATCGGTCTAAGAGGGATCCCCCATGTAGGAGAACGCTAACTACCGGAAAGATACCTAAACAGCAAAAGGAAATCAGGGGGGGAAAGAAAAGTTTCATATCGCGGTCGAAACAAGACCCCTTCAACGCTATCTCCGCTCCTTAGGAGAAAGATCTATAATGGCCACGGGAGCATCCTCCTTAGGAAACGAACTTCGTTTATCGAGAAAGGAGGGGGGAAAAGGCGTTGAATGCGAAAAGTCTAGTCCTTCTTCACCCCAAAAAAGGTATTCCCGAAGGAAAAGGTTAAGAACCCGACGCGCTGCAATCGAAGAATTACTACTTAAGCGACAAAGACCCTTAAAGGAAACTCTCCCTGATAACGACGAATGGGCGTGTGGGGGATGGGCCAAACAGATTCCTAAACACCAAGAGAAAGCAGGAGCAGCGGTCGTTGGTACCTGAAAAAGGGGGGGCATAAGAATAGGGGCGCTAATCCGGGCCACTGGCAACCAAAAGAATCAGTGGGCAAAAAGAAAAAGGCATCTAATGAGGCCAAGCCCCTCAGGCGAAAAACTCTTGCGACAAAGCTCATAGCTTCGAGGGCGAAAAGAGTTGTGAAAAAAAACAAGGAGAACCGGACCTCACAACGGCGGATCATAGCCCTCAAAACCCCGCAAAGGGAAATTTGTGGGGGGGAAAAGACGACCCGTACCTGGTAATCTCTCTCAACAAAAAAAAAATATCGATGTGAACGGAGCGGATTCAAACCTTGAAAGGCTTCTGACGGATACTTTATCCTAGAAAAAAGCGCCTCTTCAGGCACGTTCGAGAATGGTCTCGCACTCGAGAGAACGGTTCGGGGCCAAGGAGGGATCGAGTGGAAGTAAGAGTCTGAATAGAAGGGGCATGGGCCCATAGGAAAGAGAGTGCCGATGGACGTCAATTACAGAGGCCAAATAGTCCACCTCCCCGCGACGAGAATATCCCGGCGTTTGGGAGGGAAGAGGGGGAAAATCCCAACCCACGAAAAAGACAGGGGCCACGTCTGAGGGAAGAAAAAGGTCGCCTGGTGAATGAAAAGGAAGTAATTGCTGAGTATTCCGCGGGTCGGGGGTCGGCTGCTTCACCCGAGGGGTCCGAGGAGAATTGGCAAGAATCGACGAGGAAGAAGGGATCGAAAGGAACCACTCAAAGGGGGAAAAAGGAATAACCCGGCGTATTGAAAGGACAGGAATTCTCCTGGGAGTTGAGAACGGGGGAGTTTCTTAGAAGTAGGAAGGGTCGGTGTAGTTACAGAAACACGACCGCCGAGAATGCAAGGAAAAGGTCCCCTGATTGAGGATACAAGGAAGCAGAATTGTCCGGTGAGGGGGGAAAAAATAGGCGCCACTTGGGGGATCTTCTTGGACGAGTCGTACCGCAGAAAAAGAAGACCTCGAAGGAAAAAAATACCGTTACAGATACTCTAACTTCGTAAGGTGAACGGCGCGTAAGGATGAGGGTCTCTGTATCGAGAGCCGAGATGAGGGCGGTCACGGAGCACCACAGGGAGTAAACACCGCCCCAAAAATGGGGGAAAAGGGGGCAACGATACCAGGAGCGAATCCCATCTACCAGGGGAAACCCTCCTCGGAGCACGAAGGGGGACCCTAAGATCTTTCTCAGAATGGGGGGGAGCCGACTCCCTCGCGATTCTTACGGGAAGTCTTCCGTTTCAAAATGTTAGGCGAAAGGAAAAAGCGTTCGAAAATGAGCGAAGCAAGGCACCTGAAAAGCTGTAGCCTTGAGTCGATGAAGCACCTACCCGAGCCGAGCCATGGGGCCGCCAGAAACGCCCCTCTGTCCACTGCTTGGAAAAAAGACCGTCGCCATGGGGGGTATATCAAAGTCGGACAGTGGTGAGAAGGTATGTCCGTAATACCTAGAGGGGGAAATCGGTGGCTCGCCATGATAAAAAAAAAAGGCCCATACCGGGGGAAAAGTAGTTTGGGGACTGGTATGGGAATCAAAAGTGAAACGCAGGTTGGGCGGCCAGAGGGGAGTAGAATCCGGAAGAGGATAGGCCGCGATAGATAGACGCAGAAAACGATATCGCGCATAAAAAAAAAAATCCACACCGCGTGTAAATAGGGGGGCGTCTGGAAAGAGTAAAGCCAGATGAGGCTCGCTAAGGAGATTCACAAAGGGGGGGGAAGAACGTATTTGGCTATCAGGACTTGCCAAAAAGCGCAGGTAGACCCCCTGTAAGCTAAGAAAGAAAAAGGTCCAATTCCTTGGGGGGGGGGCTCTAGAAAAATATGTGGAATCAAAAAAAAAAAGTCGTATAGTTTAGTGGGAGAGGCTCAGGACACTTCTCATTGGGGGCCGCGAGCGGATCCCCCTCGGTTACGTGGTACGGGGCAGGGCAAAGATGAAAAAAGGTGGTTTTCCGGAGGGGGAAAGGTGCCACAAAGCACCGGAGGAAGCGAAAAAGCACACGTACAAGTCGTATCGGGGCGTTGGACCGTGGTGAAAAGCAACGGCGTCTTGACTGAGAAGAGGACAGACACGGGATTCCTCGGCAGTCGGAAAAAGAGAAACGGGGTTGCCCTCGGTAACGGTACTGCTCGGGAGTCTATTCGGTACGTAGAAAAAAAGAAGCCTAACGCATAAGCAAGAAAGGAGAAGCTTATAGGGGGAGATCTGATCCACTGGAGGGTGCCTCTTCTGTTCACAGGAGGTAAAAACTGCTGAGACGGGAGGGGAAAAATTTTTCGTTAAAAATGGAGAAGGGAATTAGGAGGGGGATGAGCCTTATTAATGCAACGAGCCGCGAACAAAACCGGGTTTCGGGGACGTAACGGGGGGCCGATTCGCAAAAAAAGAAGGAGTCTTTAGAAGGCGTCGGAAGGTTGTGGAAAGGCCGTTCCGCCTCTGGGGAAAGTTGACACGGAGTACTCGGAAGGGCTCCTTGGTCGTCTGCGTCGAAGGTTGAAAAACCCTGGAAGTACTCTAACTAATGGGAAGAATTTCATAAGCCGGAAGAGATAACAAATTCGAAACTTAAATTCAGGGGAATAACGGGCCTCTTCTCTATAGGGGAGAGAAACTTCGCCTGAGAAAAGAAAAAAGGGACAGGGGGTCTGGATTGTCGTCGGAAGGAAGAATAGACGGGACCCCTTATCGAAGAAAAAAGAGGAACAGGCACTTCGTGGAGAGGTTGGAAAGGAAGGGATCGTGCTTGAAAAAAATCGACCGCTAAATAGAAGGACAAAAGAAGGACGGGTACCCCGTTCAAGGAAAAAAAAGAAGGTGGCTTTGTCGATCTTCGCGTAACGGGAGAGGGGTCAAGATGTGCTTCAAAGGGTTTGGCAAAAAAGTGGGCCGACTCCCACGGCGAAGAAAAAAACACAAATGAGTAAAAGAGAGATCCTCACATAAAGAAAAAGGGGGGGAGTCGGCCCACTTGAAGAGAAAACTCCGTGAAGGGGAAGAAAGGAAGATGGGACCACCGAGTGACTAAACGAACCTATCGACAAACGGAGACACCGGGTTCCCGCTTCTACTGGGGAACGAAAGGGGGGGACGGCGAGTTTCGCTGGAGAAAGGAAATCGTTTGAACCCAGTGGAAGGAGCACGACCGCGAAAAGGGAGAAGCTCGACCCGTTCAAGGAGAGAGAAAGGAGGGAAAGGATCTCGGTGGTCGGCTAATAAAAAAAAAAAAGCTCGGCGGTTTCTTCCTAGGTCCCACCAACCTCGGGAAGCTGCTTCAATCCGCAGGTGGGATGGAAAGTGACGAAGATCGCTCCGGGGATGGGGGAAAAGGCGTAAATTCGAAACACGATTACTCCTCGAAAACAGAGAAAGGCGAAAAAAAGCCGGGGAGAGTCCTATGAGAAAACGGGAAAAACGGGAAAGAAATAGAAGGGCCTAACAAGGAAGACGCATCGCGGAAAGACGACGTGGGAGGGTGGAATCCAGGGGAGAAAGGTTTCGAAAAAGCAGGGCAGTAGTTCGGGAAGGGGGACATATCGTGAGGAAAAGAGACGCAACAAAGGAAAGGTCATCACGAAAAAAAGAAAAAAAAGCGGACCGCTCAGAAGAACGTTAAAACCCATGGTCGACCTCGGGAAACAAGAGAAAGGCGCTTCAG
>Ga0179593_1622779_pt1 | contig 19871 bp, 18 predicted proteins | sample CZODoug2_1_08_16_FD_185931 | JGI IMG/M metagenome (GOLD analysis project Ga0179593, IMG submission 185931) | Vadose zone soil fungal communities from Angelo Coast Range Reserve, California, USA - CZODoug2_1_08_16fungal (PacBio error correction) | ecosystem: Environmental > Terrestrial > Soil >...
GAAAATGGGGGAATCCACGAGCGGCTGTTTGGTGAAAAACCCAATTAATGCGGGGACGGGCCCGAGAAAAAAGCGAATGCCGACCATCGACCGGCCCGGCTGATCGCAACCAAAAGAAGGGGGGCCCTCAGAACTGAAGGAAGCCGAGGCGGTCACTAGCCCAAACCGCACGCGGCCGAACTTTGCTGGAAAAAAGAACTTGTATTCAGCCGCCAAAGCCGCGCAAGTGCCTCCAATGGCGGAGATCCAGAACGGAAGACCCATCACCTGGGGGAGGGGGCATTGAGAAAGAGCAGGAGATATCGAAGAGAGGGGAAAAGTCGCCCGCCAGGGTTGGAAAAAGGAAAACTCTCGGAAAAAAGGCAGCAACCCCTGCCCAAGAAAGTCGCGCCAAACAAAGGAAGGGGAGAAACAGGGGGGGGAACGAAGCAGGGGCCAAAGTCGAGATAAAGGACGATAAAGGGGGGAAGGGGAATTTACTTCCTCGGCTACGGACCGAAGGTAAAAAATCGCTAAAGGCGCTGGGAAATCTGGCTCGCAAGCATCGCGACCAACCGAAGCGATTGGGAAAGACGACGAATTGTTTTTAACTTTGACATTATATAATCAATAACCCTCCCGAGGAGGGGTCAAAAGAGCGTATCCAGCCGAAAGGGGCGAGCCTGGAAAGGAAGGGGAATAAATCGCCTCACAAAACAGGGGAACCTATATTCAGGTTTGGACTCTTCTGTCCTCCACGAAAAGGGGAAAAGGGCCCAACTTATCCAAAAGGGATGGGGGGGGAGAACAGACGGGGAGTAAAAAATTGCCTTGGAGGTTATATGGGTCACGCCGCTGCGCACCCGTCCCCGAGACAGAAAGAGTCCAAAAACACTTCCGGAGGTCGGGGAGACATTACAAGACATACTCACGACACGAAAGAGAAAAAGATGACCTCTCCGGTCGGGGGGGCCCAATCGGGAGGGGTTCGTTTTGAAAGTACAACAGGAATGCCATACCTTGGTCGGTTACTTGCCCTTGTGCCTGTTTGGGGGAGAGGGAAAAGCCTCTCGGGATCAAGAGAAATCTTTCTAACCAATCTCCACACTGAAGTAAAGCTCTACAATGGGCGCCGTGTCGGAAAAGGGGGGGGCAAGTGATCCACGAAACGCTGTTGGTTTGGCGGGGAAGGACAACGACCTGGCTCGAAAGGGGTATGGTAGAGACAGACGAAGATCGGACCGAACTTAAGTTGAAAAAAACTGGGTTGTGGCAACACCGGGGGTGCTGAAGGAAACGGTGCAACCACCGCGACTGGGGGTGAGGGGAGATTGGGTACGGAAACCTAAGGAGTTTGGCGGTCTAACCCCAGGGGGAAAGGCTAAATGAACAACTCCCTGGAAACGGGGGGAACCTCCCGAAGGGTGAGGACTGGTGGGAGGCTGCCAATCAATATTACCAGGAAGTTGGCGGCCAGGAGGAAAATTGTTCTCCGGCAAAAGGGGTGGTCAGCAAAAATTCTTCACACGACTATCAAGAAAGGCTTCAAAGCCTTAGTAGCCCAGGAAAAAAAGACTCACCTTTCGGCCATTCTAAGGTTAGGGACACCGAAATGAAACAAAAGAATTGCTGGGATCGAGGCTTCCACAAGCAATCTTCTGGCGAAACGGAAATGTGAAGCAGGACAGTAACCGCCAAAAAGTTCGCAAAGAAACGTGATGGCGCCGGCGGGGGGGAGACGTCAAGTAAGGGGGGGTACCTACAACTATGGGGAGTAGGAAAGCGAGGCAGAAGGTAAACCGGTTGCACGCGCTTGAGCTAAGGGGAACCACGATGCTAACTTCAAAAGGGGGAGATCGCAGGGGGTAGAGCAGATCCGGGGTTTTCACTAAAGTGGGAGAGGTGTGCCGACGGTGCCGAGTAACCCTGCTAAAAAAAAAGGAGGGGGAATATGCAGCAACGGCTGCAAAAATGTAAGAAAAAAAAAAGGGGAAAAAAAAAGCACGTGCCGAATCTTCTAAGACCGAATGGGGGTCGTTTCAGGGGGGGGACAATGTTGCCAAATCGATTGGTGGCTGGCTAACAGCGGAAGGGGGGTTTCGCCAAATATCTGGTGTGAAACGGCGAACAATCAGGTGGAATTTTCGTTGAATGGCCATGAAGTCGCGGCGGCGCAGAGCGCCGCGAAAAACGTTTGGCAATCGGTTGAGCCGGACCAGTTTTGCCGCGGGAGAGGAAAAAAAAGACCAGATTACGGTTCTACTTGCTTGCAAAAAAACTGACTACCCGTCAGAAAAAACATTAAGGAATACAACCGAGGGGCAAGGGCAGTTCAAGCGGGAGACGGTGGGGGCGATAAAATCTAAGCGCGCGGGCAATCCTGCCCAATCAGAAGAAAGAGAATGAAACTCGCCCCGAAAGGGAAAGGGGGGGGGGAAAAATATTCTCGTGGAATCCGGAACCCTGCCTGGGTGGGGGAAAAAAGCCTTTCAAGACAAGGAACCTCGGACACGCAGTAAAAGCGAAAAGGGCCGGGGGCCGGTGGGGGGTCCGACTGGGATTTAAGGCCCCGCATGCGAGCTGGTGTCTAATAGGGTGGGGGGGGGGAATGCCTTTGAGGGGGTCAACGTCTGAAAGAATTCGACGGAGACCTCATACGCGTCGACCCCTAAGGGAGTGGAGGACAGTGACCAACAATCGAGCCCGATTGCTGAAAAACCAGTGTCGGGGTGTAACATGTAAAGAGTCCTCACTCCACACAACTCCCCTTTTTTCGCGTGGAAAAAACGCGGATTGCAAACAGACATAACGCGGCCAGGTTGCTGGCGTGGGAGGGTGAGCGGGGGGTGAATACAACCCGCGTTTGGGGGGGGGGTGTTGAAAAACAAAAAAGGCGCCGCCATCGAAGGGGGGATGCGTTAAGGGGGGGCAACGCCGCAATGACCGAAACCCCAAGTGGTTCCTATCGACGTTTATTTATGTCGAGTCGTCCTGCCGATCCTGAGTGTTTCTGAAACTGCTCATCCTAATCGGCCCGCAAAACCCCTTTCAGTCAGGGGGTTCCTTACACCGTCGCGGCAAACGGGGTCTGTTTGTTCGTAATCTTCAAAGGAGGGCGTTCACGACTGCACCAGGAAGTCTCATGTTGGGGGCTCGAAGTGATGACACAACGATACTCAGAGGAAAACCTGAATTTTTCTGGAAACATGGGAAGACGCACGCTAAAAATCTTAAGAACAGGAAGTGAGCGGGGGAGGAGGGGTCACCCATCGGCGCGAACGCGCAACAACTACCACATGATGGTCAAAGGCAGAAATCAGGAGAGGGTAGAATATATAAAACAGACATCCCGGCACAATTGGGGGAGGGTCGGTTGATTTGTGAGTTTCCTGGAGGTTGTCTTGTCTTCTTTCTTGAAAACAGGGCCCGCAGCCAGGTGGGGTATTGGCAGAAGGTTCGGAGGGGGCTCGAAACGTGTTAAAAAAGGGGGGTAGACAAAAGCTGAGATGGAGTTTCAGATCCAGAGATGTAAGACGGATCGCGCCGCCAAACCCCTCTCCGGCCTACCAACCATAAGAATGACCACCTGAGAGGGGGACTAACACGAGGACCGGCCAAAATCTACCTTCCTATCACTCTAAATATAACGGGCGTCGCTGGACGTTTGCGGAAAAGGCTTAACGACGGGCGGTAATACACGACGCGCTTTTGTTGGACCATGAACACGGGAGGCGGGGCAGACTACGCGAACGCAGACAGTCACTTCCCCCAGACCATGGGTCACCGACGGAATAAACGTTATCGAGTGAATCCGGGGGGCCTTTATGGCGGACACGATTGCTCATACTAAGCTTGCGGTTGGGTGGGGCACGCTATTTACGAATCTGGGGTCGATCACGGGAGGTTTTGCGGAAGGCTCCTTGCGGATCTTAAGGGAATGGAAAAGCACCATTGGGGTGCGCAGTTGCTTACACCTTGGAAAACCCGGTCCTTCTAACTGCTTCAGGCAAACGGCTTTCTCAATCTGCGCAGAGAAAACCGATTGGGTCCCTTTTGGGAAAGAAAAGGGAGGACTAAGGAGGGGGAAACGGAACCCGCAGCGGCCTCGGAAGAAGCCTTGAGACAACGAAATACAATGGCCCGGTCTAAAAAACGTCGGAAAGACCTGGATTATTAATCTCGGTGAAAGGGGGCGTAGGAAAACCTGAAAAGTCAAGCAGGTGCGCGGAGGCTTTTTCGGCCCGGATGTCATGAAGCGTCTGGAGGGGGGAAAAAGGCAGAGAATCTGGTGGTTGATCGGGGTCAAAACAGGCTCGCAAACCTCTATGGAGACGGGCGAAGGTCGTGCAAAGCGGGTTTTCTGGGGGGGATAGGGACACGTGCAGGGACGAGAAGAAAATCGGGACCAACCTTGGAATTTTTGTTCTCTAAAATGAGGAAGAGGACCCGAAAAAACACAGCAGCCGAACGGCCTCGGAGACAAGCGGGTGCCAGTATTTTATGAGCGAAGGGGACCGGGGGGTGGAGAGGATTTGTTTGCATTTGCGCGGAGATCGCCGCTTTGAGGATAAGTTTAAGAGAAAGTATAAAGCGAACGCCAATCGAGTGCCTCTCACCAAGAAACGGTGGCGTTACAGGACGGGGTCTAATATCGGAGAAGGAGGAAAAAAAATCTGCAAAGTGTAGCGGTCGAGGGGGGTAGCTGGGGGAACCCGGGGGTGGGGGTACCTATGGTCATTACGGTGCAACGCCAAATGTCCGGGGGTTTTCCTCGGTTACTTAACACAGTCCATCAGGGGTGCGGAAAAACAAAGAACAAGTCGTATGTCAGATCAACAAACAAAAAAAAAAGGAAGAAGGGAGGAAAGGATAACCGGCGGGGGGGATCACCAGGAAGTCTACTAGAACTCTTTGGGGACACCACAATTGTAACGAACACAACCGACCTCCCGATAGGTCACCAAGCGTCATCACAATAAAACGAAAAAAAGACCCCGTCATCCCATGACCTTTGAAGGTACCTTGGGAAATCGGGGAGAACATAGTTTCTACCAAAAAAAGAACGCAACCCACCCCAGAGGACCCTCGACAAGGAAAAGGTGTCGTAAAGGGAGAGAGTTCAGGAATTCTTACGCCAACCGCAAGGGGGAAGTTTTTCTAATAAGCAAATGAACGATAGAACCCGCTCCTTAGATACGTCGTCAAAAAGAGCGGGAGAGAGCCTTCGGTATATAAAGGGTAAAGACAGTAAGAAATTTGTGGAGGCCGAATGCGGAAAAAAGACGGGGCACCGCTGACGTGAAAAAGGGACCTCAACCCCCACACCAAAGGAGAGGAATGTCCAAACGCACGATAGCGGGAAGGGGAAAAAATACCAAGAAAAACAATGCGCCAACGACTGTCCTCCAATACGTTCGCCCAGCAGAAGCGAGGAAACATTGCGGCGAAAAAAAAGAAGCAGCGAGGAGGAATTGTAAAAGGTTCATACCGAAAAAAGGGGAATCCGGGAAAAAGCTCCCAGGCTTCCGGACCAGGGGGGGGGGGAACGCAACGGCCAACCTTGAATTCGATCAAAAAGCAGGGCAGAAACTCAGCCCTCTTAGGACCGCAAGGAGCGAATCGGTGAAAAATATGTATACCGCTGCAGATTGAAGGGGAGCAGGATGAGCTAAGCCAAGGTGAAGAAGCCAAAAGGACCAGACCTGCATCGGGAACCTGACGGGAGAATGTCAGACAGAAACACCCAGAAGAAGTTACTACTAAATCAGTTCCAGACGGATACCATAAGGCGCGTACAACTCACCTCAAACGAGCGCCGCGCTTTTTCAAGGAAGGGGGGCGATTGAAAAAGGGGAATTGACTGACCTGTCGACCAGAAAAGAGCCGGAGGGGAGAGGGTCCGCAAGGGGGCCCGAGAACTTGCACTGGCATTACTGGTGCGGCCCCACTCACCCTACGCCAGGGGCAGGTTAGAGGACGGAGTGATAATAGGCTAAAGTAATCTTTTCCTGGGGCGTCGGAGCGAGAAAAGATGGCATTTTAGGAAGACAGAGCGAAAAATCCGGCAACTGGCAAGGCTCGGTCTCTGAGAGAAAGCCCAAGCCATATAAAAATCCAAACTAAAGAACAGGCGAGCAATGTCGGGGGGGGGAGGCTTTCAGCCGCGTCACCAGGGGGAACCTCAAAAAGATGACCCCGGTCCGGATTAGAAAAATCAGTAGGAAAAAGAGGTTAAAACACTCCTGGGAAATCGATAGGAGGGGGGCAAAATGGCCAAACCGCCGAGGCAAACACATAACGACACTAACTGAGAAGATTCTCGATGCGGGAAAAGGGGGGTGAACTGAGGACAGAGGGGGATCGTGTCGAATGAGGGAAGAACTAAGTGGCAGTCGCCAAAGCGGCCTCCCAATCCCTGAATTGCGTAAGACCTCCCTCTTCCAGGGAAATGCCTTGAAAAAAAAAATCTGGATGAAAGTTGCCCGAAGACACGTCTTCCGCGCCAAAATCAAGAGGGGGGGGGGAAAAGTCGAAAGAAGGGAGGGGAAATAAGAACTTCTGGGAGAACCAACACCGTGGGTTGAAGAGTGCTGACGTAAACTGACTTAAGGCTAGAGAAGAAATCCTGTCCGCAAACCATGTTGCCCGAATCAAAAAACACGAAAAACTTTTTTGATTGCCCTCAAGCCCATCATCCGAGGGGGTGGTTAACAAGTACCGCCGGACAGACTAAAATCTGGGTGGCGAGCGAATTGCATGAATAAAAAACAGGGGGGGGAAAATGGTCCAGGGGAAATGCTAAAAGCACGGCCAGGAAGTCTGGCCATCGGAGCAAAGAAATCGTCAGCAATGAAACCGAAGCCATTTCACGGAGTCAACTCTGAGACCAGACATCACTCTCCGACGAATCCCCGAACAAAAAAAAACGCCAAAGACCCCTAAAGCAAGAGATCGGGGGGACTGGGTTTCCGCTGGGCAAAAAGGTAACCAAAGACAGTAGGGAAGACCAAAAGGCGAATAGGGGACGTCCGGGCCCGGGAAGGAAATTCTGATTCCTATCGGATGAATGGACAGACGCCCCCACGCCCCATTGAAGGTGAGGAACGTAACCACAGAAAAAAACTGAGCAAATACCAAACACGTGCAAGCGGGGGGAATGCCGGAAGGAGTTCCGAAGGAGGAGGGAGGGCAGCCCAAGTCCCACCTGTTAGAAAAAAAAGTAAGTCGGGACGGAAATGAACGCAGGCAGGGCGGTAAAAACCAAAAAATTTAAACGTGGGTGCACAAGTTCGCGCGCATAGGAGCACACCGCGAAAAAACGGTGACCGTGCAAATTTTTCGTACCTACACGATTTTCGCCGCAGTTCACAAAAGTGGCACCAGAAGCTTGGGGGTAGGCAGGAGACCCGCAACGGAAAGACCACGGGGCCAAAACGCGTTAGCCGAATCTTGCGGCCGTTTTCACATTTTTCGTAAGGGGAAGGCCAATGGGCACAGGAAGAGAGGGGGGGTGGAAACCCACCACGAAAGCTAAGCTCCCAAACAGATCAAATAGTGAACAAAACTCCGGGGGGGGAACGAAAAAGATACGGGAAAGGGAATGGCGGTGCTGCGTGGAAAGACTTGACGCTCAGGAGGTCCAGCCCACAGAAATATAGTGCGGAACCCTATTGAGGGACAGCAAGACCGAAGCTCCGGTCAATCCTTCAAACATGACGGTGAATTTAGGAATTTGACGGAAGGAAGGCCGGGGCTTCCAATCGACCATCCTATTCACGGTGGACAGAAAAATATTGAATCTGGAAGCACGTAGATCAGCGAAAAAATGGTGTTTGAAAGGAGTCATACCAGAAGACACATCTCGATGCCCGAGCGGTGAGGGTTTTTGGGCCTCTTTAGACCGGAACCTCGCTTGCAGACCGGGGGGAAAGAGGGGCGTCGTTAGGCGGCCTTGAAGAAGGGACCGACCACCGGCCCCGCAATGTTTTGAACCATCAGAATTCGAGGCGGGAGAAAGAAAGTACAGGCGGAGCAAGAGAACCAAACAGGTACAAACGCGGCAACAGGAAAACGATCAGGAAGTTCCTCGGACCTATCAAAAAAAAAAAAAAAAGCGGGCCCGGCTGGTTCAGGAAAAAAAAGTTTTACCCGACAAGGAGCAGGAAACAAAGAAGAAAGAACGAGTGGTATTTTTCCAAACTTTGGAAGTCGAAAAACGGTGAACCCGAGCGATAACTCTCCGGGACAGCTTCTCCTAAAGGAAAAAAAAAGCCAGGGCAAGGGGGGGGTCACTTCCTCCGACAAACCATCAGAGGGTCGATCAAAGCCAACTCGCCCGAACTGGCGACCTCCGCAGGGCAGGCGTTGGTTGCTAGATTTGGGCGGAGACACCGTAGGTCGCACTGACTCAAAAAGAGCGTCTACTTTTCCCTCGTTGTCCAACAACAATGTCCCAGTAAAAGCCAAACCCGCCACTGCATCCGGTGAAAAAGAAACTAACGTCGATTGCCCGAGGCGCGTACGAGAGCCTAAATTAGAGGCAGAAAAAAAAAGATGGTATTTCAGGACAAGCGACCAGGACCGGTCTGGCGTTGAATCTTTCGTCAAAAACAATAAAAAAAAACGAGCTTGACTGAATCGGCAAACGAAAAAAGACGACACAGTCACTTGGCTGCACCAAACGGCGGGAGCAAACACCGGGGGAGCCGATAGGCCAGGGACGGCCACCGGAACTGCGGCCCAAAGACCCGACGCCGGCGTAAAAGCAAAAAAAAAATGTTGTTGCGGGGGAAAGGGAAGGGGACAAAATTGTCCAAGTTCCGGGAAGCAAAAAGGGCGACGAGAACCAAAAAGAGCCGGTGAGGCCAAACCTTGCTCAGAATATCTGGCGAAAAGTGAACACTGGGCATCGATGGGAGGCAGGGATTGAGAGGGATTGGGGGTGTGCGGAAAAGCCGGGCCATATTCAGGAGAAGAGTTGGTAGCGTTGGGAATTCCTGGACCTTGCCACTTCGGAGCATGTCGAGGAAATTCGTAAAGCCCTTTTTCAGGAGAGGGGGCCCAGGGGGTCCCCTTATCTGAAAAACTGTTGGGCCTCCGCAAGTTCAGGGCAATTGGGTCGATCGCTGGTGGGGTGGGAACGAAACCTCTGGGGAGCAGGGGCGCGGATACCGGTGAAGAGAGGTTTAAAAAAAGGTCACCCGAGAGGGAAGTTATCTCAGATAATCGTGCAAGGAGAATCTGCAAATGCCTGGGGACCCCGATTCAAAGAAGAGAGAACATGACTCCATCGGGGAGGACAAAAAAAAAATGGAAGGGGGACAAGGGGGGTCTCGCGGGAAAAAAAAAGAAATTCACACTCAACTCATTCTCCGAGCGGGGAGCAGTCGTTTGCAGAAAAACAAAAGTCCCTGCGCGACGGGAGGAATGGGACAAGATCGAGCAATCTTATGGGGGAGAACGGGCGAGCGCAGGCAAGCGGAAAAAGGGGGAAAGTGACCGTTAGGAGAAGCGCAAGACATCGAACCCTCATTTGGGAAGTCAACTTGTGCGGTGGTACGACGATGGAAATAAAAAAAAAAACAAGTCTAGAAAACAAACAACAACGAGGAGAGGAAAAAAAAGGAGGAGTAAATTTAACCCGTTGGTACGAAAAAAAAAAAAATGTTGACTCAAAGGCGGCGCTCGATGCGCGCAAGGAGTAACGAATCGATACGACCAATCTCGAGGGGGAAATTCCAATCATCACATAAAAAACTCGAACTTGCCCAGTAGCAGCAAAGCGAAGCCGAAGGCGCAGATAGCTCTCCAAACACCCGATAGAAGACACAGGGGGGAAGGAAGTTCTGGAGAGAAAGGAAGTCTCACAACTCGACTGGTTTCCCCCAGATGCGAAAGGGGGAAAAAGAAACAGCAGAGGAGGGGACCATCAAAAAGTTGTGTCGCCCAGGGGAAATGGTGCAATTAACGGAAGAAAGGGACTCGTGAAAGAAAAAAAAGGGTGGAAACATTCCTAAAGTAACCAGTAGGAAAAGGAAGAGCAAAAGCGACAACATGACTCTCCCAAAAAAAAAGAGAGCGAACGTACAAAGGAAGAGGGCAAAGCCAAAAGGTAATCATAGACCGTTCGATAAAAAGAAGGGGCCTGTCGACTTATCAACTCAGAACGGAAACGCAGCAAAGGTCGCGGAAATTAAAACAGACGCGAAAACAAATAACGAGGACTAAAGTGAATCTGGGAAAGCGCCAAAGCGAGCGCGCCCGACAAAAACGATTGGACGAAATTCAGGGACGACCTGGGGATTTGATAACTCTTAGGGAAGAACTCCAAACGGCGGGTCCGTTGGAGGAAACTCCGCGGGGGGGGTAGGGAAAAAGTGATAAGGGGGAAGAATGAAATGGGTCCGTTAAATGCAAAAGGAGGCGCACAAGGGTTGGGCCGGGTAGAAGTATCGAGGGAGTCTTGAACGAAAAAAACTCAGTGTCAACCTTTTGCCGCCCGACAGGAAAGAATAAACGGTGCTCACGCCGGGCGAAACTTTCCGGGAGAAAGGAAGTGCTTTTCCTCCGCCACAGGGAGGGTCAGAAAGTCTACTACGCAAGCCAGAAAAAATGCATCTCTGCGACCCTGAAACACCCAAAAAAATCGTCAGGACTCCGTAATCGACGCGAAGGCATCAAAAAAGAGGCAATAGCCTGTTTTGCGTTGCGCACCGGAATGCTCAACCTGGGCTTGCGTGAATGAAAATGGTGCTGGAACGGAACTATAAAAAAGGCTTCTCCGGGAAAAGAAAATCAAACGGTCGAGAAAGAATCGACTGACACCACGAGGAAGAAAAAAATACAGGATTTTTCGGCCGGGACGGCGCCGGGGGGCTGATATAAAGATCGGGGTGCGAAAGAGGAAAACCTTAGGGGGGGGAAAACGTGTGACAGGGGGGCCCGGAGGAGGTGAACGAAAGAGTTTAGGCCGCCCCTCAAAGCGTTTGTTAGGCTTAACACCGGGGGAATGGAAAAGGGGCAAACGTCCCTCCGAGAACGTGGTTGTTTGCATGAAGCGATGGGGGTCGGAAACCCTATGGGAAAAGGGGTGACTGACGACACGCAGACCGCACCGGGGGAGTTTTTCCGGGGACAGAAAAAGAACTAAAGAAGAAAAATGTTCAAGCCCCGCGTGAGGTAACTGGTGGTTGATAGCGCAAATCAAAACAGTCGTTCGTAGAACCCGCCGGCCCAAAAAAAAACTGGGAGGAAAATTGGAGCAAGCCTTTTGCTCCACCGGTCCTTCAGCGCTTAAGACTCCAAAAAGACTCGTCGGGACCAAAAGCGTAGGAGGAGCCGCTCAAAAAACAAGAGGAAAGTCTGACAAATCGAGGGGTATTGTGTCTGTGTAATTAACCACGAAAAGAACAAAGGTGCCAACGATTGGTCCTACAGGTTGCGCCAAAAAGGAAAGCAGAGGGCCAACGGAGGTAAAGGGGGTGCTGGAGGGGGAACGGGTGAAATCCTAGAAAACCAAGGAAGCAAATCACATAATTGAAGTGGGAAAGCCGGCCGGAACAGGACTCGCGGTGGGGCCGCCAAACTTTAGTCTAAAGGTGGTGTCGAAAAGAGAAAATAAGTTGTACAAGGTGCTCCCACGAATGGAAGCGGAAGCCTGAGTGAAACTAGGATTGGCCCGCAAAAAAGACGCCTGCAGGTTCGGAAACGAAAGGAGGTGGGGTGGGCACGGAGACGGTGGACCGAAAATGTGGGGGGGGGGGGGGGGGGGGGGGGGGGAAAAAAAAAAAAAAAAAAGCCTGCGCTCTTTTGAAGGGCGCAAAAACCCCAAAAGTGGGGAAACGCAATATGAAAAAAACTGGGAAGTACACAGGGGCCCACTTAAAACGAAGTGAAAAGCTACGTTGCCGCCAAGCCGCTGGACTTAAAAAGCGACGGCCGTGGTAAAACGGGGAAAGAAAAAAAGGGGGTGAACCTACTCCATTGGGAGGGGGTCGGGAGTCGAAACAGCGGCATGGGTCCTCACTCTTTTTAACAAGGGAGCCCTAAATTGGCAGGGGAATTTTTCGACACAAGAAGACAAGTCGCGGCGGAAAAAAGGATCGCGAGAAAAAAGTTTTGTGGAAGGAGGGAGGAAGGGGCGCCTTCTTGTCATTTCGCTGTGCCGAAAAACCGAAAGGAAACGGGCCTTTGAATTATAGAAAACGGACGGGACGACCACGAGACTTGGACCAAAAAGGGGTGAACCAGATTTCAAGTACAGGATCGGGGGAGACAGGTTTTTACGAATCAAAGACAAGCGGTACGAGGGAAATCGACGTTTACACAACTGCAATACCACGGAAATCAGAATATCAATGCTTCCTGCCCCAGGGAAAAAGCGATATTCGCCAGAAAACTGGGACGCGAAAAGGGCAAGACTCCGACCTTGAAACCCAACCCTCATGGGGAATAGAGTTTGGTGCCAGAAAAACTCAACTGAAAAAATTGTTACTAACCAGAAAAAGGACACGATGGAGGAGCAGGGGGGGTGAACTTTGTTTGGGGTTGCCACGGAATGCGACGAGGGCCGCATGGCAGGATATTGGAGAAGAGAAGGTGATGTCCCAATTAGGGGTTACACGATGACCGAAGTGATAGCGACAGGGGTCGCGCGAATCCTAAGGGGAATTTTAGTAAAGGCAATCGTAATGGAAATGACTGAAACCAGTAGTCCAGCAGTGCGGCTGGGGGGCCCGCAAATTCGGGCTCGACAAACAACGCGGTTGAGGTTCGTCACTGAGAAAGCCCAGCGGATTGCACTACCGAAGCTGGTGGGACTGATGGTCAGTGGGGGGGGAGGGCCGCCTGTGACTAACCCCCACGACAGACCGTTTGGAAGTGGTTTGAAAATCGGGACCCGCCAAATCAGGACACCCGGCTGCAGGCTCTAAAGGCAAAACTTAAGGTCAGAGTTTCAAAGGGACGACGAGCAAAACACAAGGTGTTAGAGAAGTTATTGGTCCAGTGAACCGGACGGGAAATCGGGACAGCACAGCGTTTATGGGATACAGCTCTGCCGTCGGCAACCGTGGAATCGAGGGTTGCGGCCCGAAAACGGGGCAACGGACGGGCGGGGGGGAGGACGCAATGCCGGATGGAGAAGCGGCGATGAAAGAACCCCTGAGGGACTAGTTGTTTCCGGACGGCGGGAAAAAAGTAGCCTCCAAGCGCCCGACGGGTTGCAGGTCAGACCAAAACATTTTATTCAACATAAAATCACGAAAAAGAGTCGAAATAATCCTTAATGAAATCTGGGGGGGGAGTTTGTTCCATCCGGCTGCGAAAGAACTTTTCGAACCGACGGAGGAGGGTCCTTAAGACCTTGGATCGGAATCATAGGACTTTTGGTGGCTAAATATCGACCCCGGCCCTGTGGGGGTTCAAAGAATTTTCTGAGCTGTAGGAAGAAGATGATTCTAAGAGAAAAAGTTGCCTCGAACGTGGTTGCATTCGTGTCTGGCCAAGGGTCTGTATTGTCGGGCCCGAAGAGGAAAAGCTATGAGGGGCCCATTTCAAATCTGAGTAGCAGCCAAAGACAGGGAGAAAAACACACAATACAGTAAAAAGACCCTCTACTTTTCCGGTGTACCTTCCGCCACGAAGATTCTAGATCAACTCGGGAACTCTCCCAGTACTTCTGTGGGCCGCGCCCGGGGGGGCCGTCCCTAAAAGCGTATGCCAGGGAAAAGTCTCCGACTATTTCGTTGTTCGAATCCATAAGGATCTTGCGCATAGACGCTGCCGCAAGGGCAAGAGTCACCATGCACTCAGTATGCGAATCTTGAGGGATCGGTGGGAGGGGAGCGCCCCCGGGGGATTTGAACGGTGGCCGACTAAGCACGCGTCGGGGGTCGTTGCTCGTGCAACGCTTGAATGAAAAATCGCAGGAGGCCGGGGGTGGGTTCTTCAATGTGGAAGACCAGGCTGACCGCGAAAAACGGCTGCATCAGAAGGGAATCAAAAGGTGGGGGAGTCTTCATTCACCGGAATTTTCTCCGAACGGGACCGGCCGCCGGACAGAGTCCATCAGAAATAACCGATTCTGGACCGAATTGGTCAAACGGGGTCGGGGGAAAAGCCGCAGCGACGCGGTCTGAAAGCGGGGATCGAATACAAGTTGGGACAATTGGACGGGAACCGAGGAAATCCGTGTATTGGACTCGCTTTAACCCCGGAGGGAAATGGAGTGAAGGACCTGGAAAACAAAAATCAGAGGTGGAGCAGATAACAGTTTTTCTGCCAAAGCGATTTGGTCCGACCGAGAAGGCGGGGCGAAAAAACAACTGAGACTCTCTTGTGCGTCCATGAAACGGCGACACCCAGAAATAGGAGGTTCATTCAGAGGGGGGTGAATTCTGGTTGGGGGGGAAGTGAAAGTTAACCGCAGCTGGAATGGAAGAAAATCTTCAAGAAAAACCCTTTGTTCACTATCACCCTTCAGGAAATAGAGCAAGGACTCTGATCAACCAACCAAATCTCGAAAAAGCCAAAAGCCGAAAAAGGGGCTCGGGAGGATCAGGTGACCGTCGTTAGGCCCTGACGCGCCGGGGTGGGTTCATATCGGGGGCAGTTTTAAGGGAAATCGAAAAAGAAAAATCTTCCAGGGCGGTAATGGGGGGGGGCGAGGTGAAGAGAGGTAAGAACCACGTTGAAAAGCCGACAAATCGGATGAGGAAACCAGGGGGGGATTTCGTCGGGGAGAGGGGATGCAGGGGGCGACCGTAAATCTCGGAGATCGGCCCCGCAAACGACCGGGCCGACGGAAAACCAGGAAAAGTGTAAAGTGAAACTGCCCGGGTGGGTGTGACTAAAGGCTGGCTTATGTTCAGCTTTTGGTTCTTAGGCCAATGCAGGGGGTGACATCGTGAAGTCCTCGGGGTCCAGTGCTAACCTCAGTCGGATGATCTCTCAACAAAAAAACCGGATTGATGATTACGGATCGATAATGTACCGACTGCTGGTACTGAACCGGCCGCAGAAAGTCAAGGAGGGCACAACCGCAAACCTTGGGGGGTCGGTCAACCACCAAAAACCCAAAAAACAGAACGAACAGGAGCAGGTAAACCAAAGCAGCACCGTCCCGCAGAGCAAGTCATGCGTTAGGGGAAGGTGTTTTGATCGGAGACAGATCGGAGGCCCGAAGTAACGAACCTATTTCCAAAAGGTTCTATCAGAAAATTATTTGGGGATTGCTAGAATTAGAAGAGTACTCGACCAGAAAAGAAGCAAAGAATCCGGGTGACTATCCCGCGCAAATTAAAAAAAAAAAGAGAGTACAGGAAGGCTGCTGAAAAAACGTGTCACGAGAAAAAAAGGGGCGATAACCGTCGGGGTCTTGTTGGTAGAGATATGAAAGTGACCAAAAAAAAAAAAAAAAAAAGGTAGGATAGAAAAGTTGGGCGATGACGAATTGAGTCCGAACCCAACACGGAACATCAAAAAAGCCACAAAAACCCAGAAGACACCACGAGGGAAAATCGGAAAGTTACAAAAAGTAATGGACTTCATGAGAAAGCAAGGAAAAAAACGCGACGTCTCAGACAGGTTCGCCCCCCGACGTCTCGGAACATGAACGAAGGTAAAACGCGCTGCGCCACCGAGGGGGATGAGTTAAAAAAGGTTTCTAAAGAACTAGTCTTTCCGGGGAAATCGCTTCATCAGACAGGGCTTGGGACAAAAGGTTGGCACGCACGGGGCCAACTTTGTGTGGATTCGACCTCAAAAACCAGAAAGAGAGGAGAGGCGCAGTCCCGGTCCAAGGTAAACGGAATCTGAACCCAAAAGAAAAAAGAGGGGGGGGAAGGAGGGGGAAAATTAATGAAGAGAGTAGATAAATCCTGGTTTTAAAGACAGCGATTCAATCGGCAAAAAAAAAAGGTAGGTCAAGCAGCAGGTCAGCCAGCACAAACCAGGGAGGAAGAATCAAATTTCCCAGAGAAGCCACGAAAAAGAAGAGGTGGCGCCAAGAAAAAAATAAAAAAAGGAAAAACGAACCACCCGCGCGAAAAAAGAGCAGAAAGGGCATGGAGACGAATTGAGACTGCCAAAGTCGTTTCTCAAAGCAGGTTTCCGATTGAGGAAAGCGGTACGATGAACTTAAGAAAGACGCCGTACGGAAAAAAGAAACGACGCAGACTGGACCATTGACGGAAGAGTACCGGGTGAAACGAAATAAAGGCGGCCGGTCAGAGGAACGAGTCGGGTGCAGTGGAGGAAAAGTTAAAAAAAGAGAGACGGCGAAAAAATGGAAGAGCGGGGGCGAGGGCTCCCGGACAGCAGCCTATTGAGGAAAAACCGCCCGGGACCGGGAGTTCGAGCACTCAGCTGGTCAAAAAACCAACGATACGCGCGGTCGAGCGCAGAAGCGGAAAACCAGAATAATAGATCCAGTAGAAGCGGAGCAACCCCGGTTTAAGATCTATGAGTATACAGAAGTTGCACGACGAGGGGGACCCCAAATAATAACCGCTACTGGTGCAGGATTCTGGAGGGCGCGGAGCGCATGGTGAAAAAGGGAAGGTGGCTCTAGGTATCGTGGTGTCCAAGTTAGAGAAAAGCACGAAAAAGGGGGGTGCAAGTCGGACCGCACCCCAACCCGGCATGGGGATCCTAAACCTCCGCGCGGGGGGGAACCGCCTCCACTTTGAAAAACTGGAACAAGCAGAACACTTTTTGCGCAAGAGAAGGGCACGAAAAATAAGGCCTGGGGGGGTGTAAAAAAAAAAAAAAGACTAAAATAGACATAAAATAAGTTAGAGTAAAACCGTGGGGTTGAGGAGATTTGCTTAGCTGACTTAAACCCCTCAAAAAAAAAAAATAGCACCGGGTCAGACACTCGGGTGGGGGACGGTACCCGAATCACAAACACCGAAAAAAGGGTTGTAGTAAACACAAGCAAGCACCAAAAAAACACAAGAGAAAGGAAAAAAGTTAGGTCCGGCAAAAACCTTCACCGGAAGCGGGGGGGGGCGAGAGATTGAACTGCACTCCTTCAGAGAAAATTGTTAAGGCGGGGGTTCCTGACTATCATGATACAGGAAGGAGGCGGGGCGCCGGAGCGAATCTGGAATAGTACAGAAGTGAACCAAAATCCATCACGACAAATATTAGACCCGAAGAGGACAAGGGGAAAACTCAGGTCAGGGAAAAAAACAAACTTCCCAAGAAATCAAGCCCATGGCCATCCAATGGAAATGAATCGCGAGTCAGAAAGTTTTCCGCGGGGCAAGGTGTTACCATAAAAAAACATTGGGTAAGGGGGGGGGGGGGGGAAAGGAATTCGGAGTACGGGGACCTTAAAGGAAGGAGAAATTCTTCAAGGAGGATGGGCACACGCTCAGTGAGCCACGGTGGTTCTTTATCCTGTTAACCAGGACAAGAATCAATGGGCCACCTTGCAAATCGGGGGTCGGCAATCGGGGACGAAGGCCCGTCGAGACATAAAAAAAAAGTCCGAAAACGTGGAATCGGATCGAGCAAGAAAATGACAAGCATCGAGTTAGCAGAAAAAGGACAGCAAGAGTGACGGGAGACAGCGAAAAGGAAAGCAGATCGGACTGGCGAAGTCAGGGCAAAAAAAAGTGGGGGCGATTAACAAAGGAATTTTTCCTGTTAAGATGTCAAAACACCCAGATGGAGAAACCTCCTTGGCCTAAACGCGAGGACGAGAACGAAAAAACTCCAAACTTCGGGGTTAAGAAGGAGCTGGGGGGGTCGGCCTAAGGATTGGGAACGTTAGTCCAGTTGCCGAAAAACCGTGGACCTACGTGGACAATTAGGTCCCGCGGAGGAAGGGAAGGACAGAAGAGAAAAATCACGCACAGATAAATGAAGGTTGAAACTGTTTAATCAGGTGACAGACCGAAAATAAGGGAAAGGGTGTTGCGGGGAAAATGGGCGTTCAGCTGAAAACGCGGAAAAGGCGGAAGAACCGCCCCCGTAATATCATCTCAGTAGAAAAGCCAATAGTTTGAGCCTGAGGGAAAACGCAAGACCCTAAGAGATCACTGGGTGATTAGGAATTTTGGCCCCAAGAGACTCCGGCTTACCAAGCAGAAAGTCCATTACCAAAGACGGGGAAAGGGAAGATGGCGCTGTGGAGGGACACGTATAGCGTGAATAGGGGGGTTTCATTCTGTGGGTCCACATTACAAGAAAAAAACATCACACCTCGCTAGGAGAAGAAGGAGTTGCGGGTGTTGAAGACTCCTCCTACGCCGGGAAGGACGAGGGCCGTGATAGAGAAAAGACGGTGCCGGAAAAACGGGGCGGGTCGCCAATTTTTTTGAAAATCAAAAGCAGAACGACAGCCGCGAACAACGAAACTTGGAGGAATAGGGGTCTGCGAAAAGTGATGGCACCAACCATTAAAACGGGAGGGGAACGGGGGCAAAAGAGAAGGGTCCGAAACTGCCTGAATCAGACAAAAGGCCGTGTCGAGTGAAAAAACCAAATGAAAAAATGTTTCCGACAGCGCGAAAAAAGGTAGAGTAGTACTGGGGCTTCCAACCAAAGCGTGGTCAAAACGTTTTCCGGGGACAACAAAATACGCGCCGGGAAAAGGGACAGCAGGACCAACGAACCGAATGGAGGGGTTCGACTTAAGAACCAACCACAAAGGGGAGTCGATCATCCACGGGAGCACGATAAACTCAGGTGGGAAGATGTGGGGTACAGACGTGTGAAATTGGCTTCGAAAAAACAGATCGCCCTTGAAGAAGTATAGCCTTGATTTGAAAACCAGTTCAGACAAGTCAAATCACTCAAAAAGGACAACCGATGGCACATCCGTTTGGGACACGGCGACCCGAAGCACTAAGAGAGAGCTGAACGATTCAGACGCGATAATGGCGGGTCAGGTCCGACACTCTGGGGGGCGGGGGGAGGGGCGCCTGTAAGTCCCAGAGCGTGGAAAAAGCCTAGTATGCTAACATCAATAATCAAAGGTCCGTTACGGAAAACGAGGTTACACGGATCACAGATAGGGAGAGGGCCAAAAGAACTGCGCCTCCCGAGAAGAAGAGAAGATAACGAAGAGAAATTAAAAAAGGGGGTTCGTGCCTCCCCAGAATTGAAAAATTTCGGCTAAGAGTCGGGAACGCAGCGAAAGCCCGCCCAAGGCAAGGCTTCCGAGAGAGTCAGAAAAGTAACCCGGTAAGTCGATTTCGTCCTCGGAGGCAGGTCTCTTCTCGGAGGAACCGGAAAAGAAAAAGGGCAGAAGCATCTGTTGTAAAGGGGTAATAGGAAAAAACCTGGAGGAGAGCCTGTGGATATATAAAAAAGGGACGAAAGGCCCCTTGTCGGGGAGGAGACTGGTGTGTGTAGGGGGGGGGGGGGGTGGGGGGGGGAGGGAAAAAAAAAAAAAGACTTTTTCCTCCGAGGAGAAAATTTTTTCTCTCAGAGGGTGGGGGCTACTCCTGGAGCACAGGGGTGCCGCAGGCTTAAGACGTTTAGGCGGGGGTCAAAAACCTCTCGAGTTTGATAGAACTAGATTATCTCAAGGATCAAAAGTGTCTGCAAACGTGCGCCCCGGAGGAAACTAAGGCTAGGGGAAAGCTAAACCATCTGGAAGGAACCTGGCGGACAAGGTTTTGTCAACGGCGGATAGGTTTCTGCAAAAAATCGCCGAGCGGAATAGGGGGTACCAGTTTGGAGAAGCACTCCGAGGGCTCCTCGGGCTTTCAGAGGTTGGGGAGATCGAGCACCGTGGGGGACAGTAAGCCCCGTCAAACGCCGCGAGCTTGGGCAAAGCGGGTATTCAGGGTCAAAACTCTCCTCGACGGCAATCAGGGAGGCCGCATTGGGAGGAAAAACATGGTTCTGTGCGAAAAAGTTATGGGGGATAATGTTTC
>Ga0179593_1257944_pt1 | contig 19870 bp, 29 predicted proteins | sample CZODoug2_1_08_16_FD_185931 | JGI IMG/M metagenome (GOLD analysis project Ga0179593, IMG submission 185931) | Vadose zone soil fungal communities from Angelo Coast Range Reserve, California, USA - CZODoug2_1_08_16fungal (PacBio error correction) | ecosystem: Environmental > Terrestrial > Soil >...
TCCCACGGTCCGGACCAAGGAGGGTTCACAGTGGGAAGTGACAAGATGAAAGAAGAGGATTGTTATGCCCGAAAAACGAAGGGCACAAAGAGACAACTGTCAGGCGTGGAAAAAGGGGGGATTAAAGGGGAAGGGGGTGGGAAAAAGTTGGGTCCTCAGAAAGGGGGGGGGTGGGGGGGAAACTCACAGGGTTTTCCGGTTTTTTGCAAGCATTCTTGCAATTTTGGAAACACAACAAAAAGTGGAAAGTCCGAACCGGGGGGAGGAGGTACAAGTGTGAGTTGATATAGGAAACTTGTGCACGTCCCGAGCCTCAAGTGTTGGAAAAACTAGAAAAAAAAACCAGGAAAGCCCCTACGGTCGAGGCAAACACGACACAGCTCGGTGTTGACGAAGAGGATACAAGTGGGGAACGGGTAGGGAACAAGAAAAACGGACCCATGGGGGTCCCAAGGAAGCGATCTGGGCCAGTTGTTAGGGGGGGGAAGTTAGGATGGGGTGCTCTTTCACCATTCCCCCAGGGCCCTGGGGGCAACGGGAAAAAAAACTTGGGGCGAGAAGCCAAGGCTCACGAAAGCGGGGTGGGTTTAAAAAGCACTTGGTTGTGTGTGCCCAAGCGGAAGCGGGAAAGGAGGGGAGGCCTGCGCTCCTTAGGGGGGGAAAAAAACATATCCCGGCCAGGGGGATTGGGAAACTTCTCGTCCAGGTGCCCGGAATATAAAAAAATAAAAAACCCCCGTGGCTAGCCTTCTAGAGAGAATCAAAAAAAAAACGATGAGGAAGGAAAAGAAGAGAGAGAAGAAAAGGGGTGCAATGTCGAGCATAAGACAGCCGGCAGAGGGGAACGAAGAGGACTTATAGCTTGTCCGCAAGAGTGGGACGCGGTATAACGGTCAAAGGAGGGTGAAGGCGAGCCTCCTTCTCTAACAAGAAGCACAAGGACACTGGGACCTACAAAAGAAATCTTTGACAATCCACCGTCAAATCAAAGGGAAGGGGAATTAATCGATTTCGCCGGATGCTGAGAGAGGATTAAACAAATCGCGTGATTGGTTGCCTGAGAAAGAGGGGGGGGTTCGGGGGGAGAAGTCAACAGAGAGTCTCGGGAGTAAGGGTCAACAGGGCGAAGCCACTCAATACGCAATCCTGTCGAATTAAGTTGGTAGTTCAAAGAATCTGCCTCAAAAGGGGGGAACAGAGGGGGAAAGGAAATGCAAAAAATCCAATTGGTACAGGGGAAGAGCCGGAGGGTACGCAGGTCGTTCAGGGCATACCAGTAGCCATGAAAGCATCTGAAAAGACTAACAGGGTGAACGCTGGAAAAAAGGGGTAGCTTGCATATGAGGAAAGAGAAGGGGAGGGAAAGTGGCCGATGATGTTGTTCCATAAAATTGACGGGAAGAAAAAAAGAGAATAGGAACTAGGGCCGGTACTACGCAAGGGGGAAGAGAAAGACACTTTCTGTCATTTGAAGAAGGGGCGGGGCCAGAGAGGCAGGATTAGGAGGGCGTTTTGTTTCTGCAGAATGGGTTGCCGGGAATGAGGGGAGGATAACTTCTTCCGCAGGCCCTAAAAGGAAAAGGGGGCTGCCCATGAGGCAGTAAAGATGACGCAAATCGCTTCCACCTGGCGAAATGGTCAACCGGCTTCCTTCATATAAAGTATGCCAGTACGAGAAGCGTAAAGGCAGGTCATCAATACGTCATATGGCGAACGCCAGACGCACTATGCCACGGAACGGATATCACAGGGAGAGGGGAGAGTTAAGGCTCATCAACGACACCTCTATAAAGGGAGGGAAGAAGAGGGGGAGATCGGAGGATGTTGCGCGGTCTAGGGAGTCACGGCCATTGGAACAACTTTGATCCGGGAAGCTGACTTATCGTAGGGACGGCAATTCCATCGATAAGCTGGGTCGCAAAAGGAAGGGAAAGGAAGGGCTGTTCATGTCCGTCAACGATTCCTTGGAACAATCCTCGGCCTCCGAGAGAGCACCATTTAGCAGGCTACTTGCCGAAAAATGGACGCAACCCGGAAAGGGGGGGGTCCTCTTTTGAGACTTCGGCGGTAGCAGTTGGGAAGTCCTCACATCGGCAGAGAGAAGGGGGAAATTAGAAGGGTTTGGAGGGCTTGTTCAAAAGGGATGTGAGAAGGGAAAAAAGGGGGGTTACCAATAGAACGGCGGACGATTCGAGAAATGGCCGCTGATGCCATTCTTTTGGTGGATGATGTCAACGAACCGTTTCCAAAGACAAAAGGATCCAGGGAGGGGTCAGTGGGACCGTGCCATCCGAAAAGAATCAAAGGGAAGTGGACCTGATTTTGACTCCAAGCAATTTATAACATCAAGACGTGGGGTGCGGATCCAGAGTAAACAGAAGACGGAACGGGAACTCTTAAGTTTGGGGTAAACTGAGAGGCTTCCGCGACGGTAACGGGAGGAAAGAGAGGAGGAAAGACTGCTCAACAACCACAACTTAGGCTTCTCCCAAGGAGAGAGTGCCAATGGATCAGCGGATTCCGCTTGAACTGAGGAGGCCGACCCGCTATCACATGGACAGGAAAGAACGGAAGCAGCAATCAAGGGACTACTCGAAATGCACGAATGATGTGACAAAACTGGAGGAAAAAAGGGAAGATCAGTCCCGTTGTGAGTTTTGTGCCGGGTAGGGTACGGGTACACCGAACGGAGCTTGCTAGGAGCGCCTTTGAAAAGTGGCAAAATCCAACACCCAAAAGAGGATACGACGGCTTTCTAGAAAGAGGGAAGACGGGGCCTAGTGGAAACCCGTGCGTTCGGCGAACAAAAAGGGGAAGGTCAGAAGCACCCCTATTAAGGGCTCGAACTGAAATAGCCGGGTTATGTCAACCACTCCCAAAGAAGGGGGGAGAAAGCAGAACGCTCACCAGAGGGAAAAATAATTGCAAGTCTTTGCAAGGAAAAGGAGGAAAAAACGCAGCCTTGAGCCAGTTTCTAGATAGGAGTGAAGAGTCCAGAGTTGCCCAGGGAAATCACATCCCCGGAAAAGGCTTTCACTGAAGCAAGGGAGGAAAAACGTCTCTATGTCATTTGCCGATCGAGTAAGGCATAATACTTACTGAGAAAAGGGTCAGCCACTGGAGTTCCTACCTTGACTCAAATGAAACGAAAAAGAATTACGGCACCGGCCGAGGTCGAATCTTATTTTCTCGAGGTTACTTTCTTAAGCAAAGTGTTTTTCTCTCCGCGACAATACTTCAATTTTCTAGTGAGAAAAAAGGAGGGGACTTATGGGAGGGGAGGGGACGCACAGCGGCGATGAAAAGGAAAACAAGCAGGGGGAGGGAAGACAATCCTGGAGATGAAGGTAAGACAGAGGACTGTTCACAATCGGGGGGCCAAGATGAAGAGTTGCGTCATATTTGGCAGGACGCGGTATCCAGAGGAGAAGGGGGAAAATTAAAATGCCGTGAAAGAAGCACGTAGCCATTCGAGAAAAACAAAACAAAAAAGAGAGCAGGAATCTCGGCCACGAATAGCAAAGGAGGAAAAGCAATATTTCTAAAGAAGGGAAGAAGGGGAAGATACCCCGGAGCGTATTCAGTAAGGGATCGGTTTGTTTAGGAAGTGAAGGTTATGAACAAAAAAAGAAGAGAAAAAGCGCATCCTAGTCAGCACGAAAACCAGACGTCCCCGGGTCATCCAAAGAAGTGACCACAGTGAGTACAGAGTGCAGAGGAAGGGAGGGATCCTTGTATGCCCGCAAGAATTGGAGGGAAAACCTCTCCTAGAGAGGGAAAATTGCGGAAAGGGGTTTGGCAAGGGGGAGAGGGGGGCAAACGCTTTTTTCCCACGCCTGTTAAGGTTCAGCTAGGAAAGGCACATCCCAAACTGGGATGATCCTTAGTGGGGAGATTTCAATGGAAAAGGAGGAGTCGGAACCGCCTAAAAATGCCAGAGATTGTTTACTCGAAAAGAAGAATCTCCGGTCGATTGCCAAACACTAAGAGCGGTTGCAGATATCCAGAGTGACGCGAAAGGAGTAGGGAGAGATAGTCTGACTGTGTATGGGAAGAAAAATCTGGCTGGGGAGGCGTCCCTTTGCACATTGGGAGTCTTTTGTAAATAAGAAAGGAGGAGAAAAAAGGTTGCTCTGGGGAACGGCTCAGCGCAAAGCGGGAGGCAAAGAAAGGTCTCAAGGAGGTTCAAATCCAGGCCGAGGAGGGAGTACTGCGAAAGGGCCAATACCAGGTTCTGGAAAAGAGAGTCAAAAAAAAGTATAGGAAGAGATGATATGAGAAAAGGGTATGCATGCAGGAAACACTCGGCCGGAGTTGGGAAGAAGCGGAAGGGGCGGGTAAATCAACTCTTTTGGACCTGCTTGGAGCCGTTCACAAAAAAGAAAGTGGGGAAACTAGCCTTGATGACTCGAAAAAAAAGAACAAAAGGGAACGGGGGGGGGAAGCGCAAAAAAAGAGAGGTAATAACTCCACCGTCAGAAGAGGGGAAAAAAACCGGCTGATTTCTCCGTACCTGGCGGAGAGAGTATTCACTCGAGGGAGGTGGGAACTAGAAGGGGGTCTGGGCGGGTTAGAGTTGAAACAACAGATAAGCTCGGGAGGAAAGGGTCCAATATTCATCAAGGCAAGAGACAAAAAAAAGACTGACCCTTTGGTCTGTGCAAATGAGGGAAAAAAAGCCCGGAGGGAAGGACCACAGGGGGACAAGCAGACTGTGGAAAGGGAAAAAAGATGCTCACGGATAGTGTCGCAATGAGGGGACGGGCAGGAAGGCCGAAGAATCTGCCCTCTGGACAGTCAAGTTTTAAAGCGTGGGGGGAGAAAAGACTTCTCTTGCTATTATGCGGAGAGATGAGGAGGGGAGAGGGGTTTGTGGGTTCCATAAAGAATTCACTTCAAAAAAGAAAAAAACCGGAGCGGTAATTCATACGATTCCTTTACTAGGCAGAGGGGTGTAAGGCACTAGGGAGGCAGGGGAAGGAAACTGGGAGAAGAACGGGGGACTGAGAGGCGTGCGGGAGTTTAACGAAAAGGGAACAGGAACTTCTGGACAGGGCTCAACTTGCGGAGCAGGAAAATGAGAAGAATGGAAAAGGAAGAAAGACGCCCCTCTCTTCAAGAAGGGGGCAGATTTGGGGTGGCAAGCCTCTGGATTAATGAATCAGTTGCTCCGCAGGGCGGGGTCACCCATGCAAGGCAAAACTCCCTATGGGATCAATCTAAACATCCTCAACAGAAAGGGAGCACATGAAGTCGGGGGGTCGATGGCGCGAAACCATCAATCCGTAAAGGACATCGAGAAAAAAAGGGACAATCCAGAAGGCAAGAGACAGGTATCCGTGGGTAAGGGCTCAAGTAGTCACGAGAAGGGAAAAAGTGGAAAGACTTCCTCTGCTTCTCTTACTTACGGACAGGAAGACAGTCGATGGACTTGCAGTTAAACCAGTCAGGCATGGGACGTTACGGCAAAGAAAAAGCAAGACCAACCCAAAAACCACCAGAGAAAAAAACCAAACCCCAACACGAACAAAAAAACCAAACACAGAGAAACAAAACCCCCACAAAAAACACACCCAAACAAACAACCAACAAACTGGAAACCGATAAGATCAAAAATGGAAGGCTTCCTTGCTCCGGGGGGGACACAAGAAGGAAAGGAATTGGTTTAACGCATGTGTTATCTGAATTAGGGGAGAAAAGGCGGGGGGGGAACACATCGCCAGAGAGAGGTTGGAGCCTGAAGGTGCATCTAAACTTGTGCACCCTGGCTTGAGGGGAAGCACGAAGGGGGGGGGTGTCTTCCAATATCAATGAGTACTATTCGAGGAAAGCCGGTTCCACAGTTACGGTTTTTTTTTCATTATGTCCCAAAAAAAAAGGTCAGGGACGAATCGCATCTGTCCTGAGACCAGTCAATCCGTACAAAGAAAAGTGAGTTAGGTGGACAGTGGGTCTACAAGGGCCCGGCCATCGGGCGTGGGCGAAGCACATTAGTATTACGTCCAAGGCGGAAATTAAATTTGTCCGGCGAAAAGTCGGGCGCGACTGGAACGCAATCCGCGCTTCAGGGAATGATCTCGAAAAAAAAAAAAGGGAAGGGAAAAAGAAGAATTTCCCTGAAGCGCGATTCACGAGGTAGAAAAAGGGGGAGCGGCTACCACGCTCATCTGAAATGGACAAAAGAGGGCCGCCTTACGTCCCAGCCTCCTGGATCAGCAGCGAAATGGGGGGGGGGAGAAATCTTGTGAAATCATGTCCAAGAATCCGCTCCCCGGTGTGGGGGGTTGGGGGAAGGGGTTCTTCACATAACGGAGATGAGGAGAAGAGAAGTGAAATCTGCAACGCATCATCACCAAAAAGAAAAGAAACAGGAAGGGAGTAATCTAAAGAGTCCGGCCGGTTCGGGAAAACGTGCGTCAGGACTCCAAAAGACCGGGGGACAATTTTTCATACCCCGATGATACGAAAGCAGAGGGCCGAGTGGGGTGATTCACACCGCCGGTCGATAAGACCCGCCGTCCGCTCAAAAAAAGAGGGAAAAAGATAGGTCTTCACCTTAGGAATAAAATGGAAAAAGGCTACTCGGGAAAAGGTTTTCCGGATTTTGTCCCCGGAATAGGGGAAGGGAAGAAAGGAGAAAAAGGTTTCAAAGACGGTCCCAATCGTCTCTATTGACCGGGTGCCGGGAAGAGAAAAATCTGGGACTTCTGAAAAACGGTGTCCACAAACGAAATGGGAAAAAAGGAAACCGGGCATACTAACGCGAGTACCAGACGTCTTGGTAAAGATTATTTTCTCGATTTTCTTGAGGAGGCCCTGGGTACGAAAGAAATCGACACAGGACAAATTTGGACAGGAACCTTCAGTGGCTCGTTCGGCTTGAGAAGGGAGCATCCGTACTGTATGAACCTGGAAGGTGTAACGACGGCGATGACTTCCAATCCTTGAGATTAAGAATAGTAAATGAAACAAGGAAAGGAGATTTTCTTCAATCTTTGGACAGGAAGAGGAAGACAGTCTTCGAGTGCGGCGAAGAAGTGATAGGCACTGGAAAAAAAGTCCCTGAGCCATTCTGCTAAACCTCAACCGCACGGAAGCCTTAAAGAGGGGCCCAGTCAGCCATTCTTTAAACAATAAATAGAAAAGAATGTCTCCTTTCAAGAGTACCGGCAGTCGTAGAAGGACGAGAAGTTTTTTTACGTCTTATTGGACAATGTAACAAACAACTCGACACACGAACATCCTATAGAAGTAGGCCTCTCCGTCACACTGAAAAAGTACCAATGGACACCAGGTGTCCATCTTGGCAGATGAGGAGTCGACTTGGAGCCCACGAATTGAAAATCGCCTAATGAAAAAGGACAACTCGGAAGGGGGTCAGGGGTCTTGGGGAAAACGACGGGGACGGTTTTGGCGGGCAGATTGAAGGGGCAAAAAAGACCAAGTTCCATGGAACCGCATTGGTCTCTTCCCGTTGAGAAGAATAGGGAAAAAGACTGCCCGAGCAGTGATTTGAAAGGGAACACGCACCTCCTCCGTCTAGGCCACAAGAAAAAGGAGGGGTCACGAAGGAATTGAAAATGCGCACTCGCGTTTCAAGGTCAGGACAGAAGGTCCTGACGGGGATGTAGTAACAGGATGGCTGGGTAGACCAAGCATGTGGGTCTCTTTGGGACGAGCAAGGCTAAAGAAAAAAAAGGCACTTGTTTCTCCCTTGGTGACAAAGCAGAGGAAAAGAAGGGGCACAGAAGCGCACGCGAAACTCTTTTCCAAAGAGAGCGGGGGCCTTACTGTCGGAGGGGACATACCAGTGGCTTATCGCGATGCAAAAAACGGAGGGGGGGAAACAGAAGAGCCACGGTATTGGAAGGGAGAGGCATAGACAGCGGAGGGGTAAAGAAGACGCGGGGGAAGATCTTCCTCATACTTGGGGAAAAGGCACAGAAAGAAAAGGGTGGCAACGGAGACCTTGAGAAAAGAGAACAAATAAGGGCAAGTTTCTCGCCACAGAACATCTTTTAGACATCACAGGCAAGGCTCTTCTAACCGGGGTGAAAAATTCGAAGGGAAAAGAGATATTTCAACGCGAGTGAGGGGTGGGCAGAGGAGTATATTAATCTCTTGAAAAAAGGGGTACGAGGCCGGGGTAAAGATTTCACTCCACGTCAAATACACAGGGAGATGAAAGGGTGGGTTTCGGTGCAGGGATGAAGGCCAAAAAGAGAGTGAAAAAAGCCACTTCAAAAAATCCGAAAAGGGGAACGGGAAAATCGAGGAAGGTAACAATTCAAAAAGGTCTTTAATACATATCCCCTACCGCAAATGGAAAAAGGGAACCTGGGGAAGAAAGGGGGAAAGGTCTTTCAATTGAGTCGTATAGGATGGCGCGGTGGACAAAGGGGGGGAAAGATCCAGCAACCTGTAGCGATTAATGCATAAACGAAAAAGGTAACTTAGTCAATTATAAGGGTATGGGATCATAGTTCTTGGGAGTGAGAAGGTCGAAGCGGGGCCGATATTCATTAGTCAAAGAGTGCGAAAAGTGGGGTTAGCATAATGTAGAGAAAGGCGGGAAGTATGAAAGTCTGAAAAAAGCAACTCGAGATGGCGTCCCCGCGCAATGCCAAATATGCGAAACAACTCGCGGAAGCACTGCTAGTTTGTGAAGACAGGTTCCCATTAATCGCCATTGGGCGGCCTAGCATGTAGTAACCCATGCCGTTGCGTCAATAGCCGATGTCGAATCGCAACATAAAGAAAACGAACATAGGAAGGTGGGGACTGCTGTGGAGAGGGGAGAGAAAACAAGGAGAAATAAGAAAGAAAAAATATACGGGGGAAAAAAAATACTTACGAACTTGGGCTTTTCAAGGGAAAAAATGTAGGCACTGCTGGTACAACTTGGGGGGAGCCGTACATAGTTAAGGCTTACTTCGAAGTCCAGGGAAAATGAAAATCGGAAGGAGAAATCTGACATTGAAACCTTCAGGGTGTAAAAAAGGTTAAATACCGGGCATCTAAGAGCACGGAAAGGCTTCTTGCCGCAGGTGGACGCCAGGGCAGGGATTGTTTCAAAAAAATATGTTTAGCAAAACTTCGTTTTTATAAAAAAAAGAGAAGAGCGATGGTCGGAGAAAGGAAGAAGAAAACTTGCACCCTTTCTGGGTAGAAGAACGAGTGTGAGAAATAGAGAATATCTATGAACTCCGCGGATGCCAATTTTTCGGGGGTGGGGGATGAAAAAGCACCTATTAAAAAAACGAATAGGGGCATCCTTAAGGGAGGGGGAACAAAGACAGGAAACAACGGGGACGGTATTCTGGGTACATTATGGTTAAATTGAAAGGAGTGCATTTCGAGAGCAAAGGCTTTGGGAAGTCAGGCGGAACTTCAGGAACTTGGAAATGGAGAGGGAGTTTCAAAGCGAAAGCTGCATCCGCGCTTGCAGGGGAGAGAAGAAAAAAAAAGGGGAATAAATTTCCATGATCTCTGATTCACCGGGACGGGAACCCGTCGGGAAAAGAAAACGAGAGAGCCATGGTAAAAATGAAAGAATCCCGCATGACGAAGAAAGAAAGAGCTCGAAGCAATGGATGATCACTTGTGAAAAAGAAGAAAAGGTCCAGCAAGAAAAGGAATTGGGTTAAAAAGGGGATGAGGGCCCCTAACGGAAGATGACAGGAAGGACGGGAAAGAATAAGGGTGGAAATAATCAAAAAAAAAACCGAAAGTTGGCATAAGAGCTGTCTCGAAGAGTCCCGCCGTCTATTGGTAAAAGAACCAAAAGCTTCTGGCCACAATACCCTGTGAAGGTCAGAAAGATCAGGGAATCAAATATAGAGAGGGAAGATGTTGTTCCCACGGAAATCCCAATTCGCCTGAACCAGAGGGTAAAAAAGTGCCGGCGGGAGGGAAAACGGCTGCACGAGGGCTCCAGTTTATCTGAAGAGGATGAAAGAGAACAGTAATGGGTCAAGTCATACACAGGACCTAATTTGAGAAAGGCTTAGAAAAAGACTTCTCAGATGTGCATTTGCAGGGGAGCAGGGAAGACCCGTAGGCGACAAAGTGTTCCCCTGCATTTCCTACATTGAAAAAAGGAAAAAGAAAAGAAAATGGAAGGATTACGGGGGACTCTTATGTGGAAAAACTCTATTGTTCTTAGGTCTTCAAGTGGGGGAAAAAGAATAGAACAACAACGTCATATTTGCTCTTGAAGGGGGGAAGTGAGAGGGAGGAGGGAGCAGGCTCCAGATTCGTCTTGGGGAGGATGAAGTGACGAGGGCGCGGACGGCCTCCTTTAGTGAATTGAAGTCCTATTCTGTCAACAAGATCAGGGAAGGAAGGAGGGCAGTCAGACTGTTTCCTCAGCAGCAATATTCAGAGGGGCGGCAGAAAGGGAAGTTGCTATCCCTTTTCCATAAGGGCCCAGCAAAGGGAGAAAAAACACTCAAACAAAAGAAATCCTGAAAGCAGAGGGAAAATCGAAAAGAGTCCCCAGCAGGGATTTCTACCACAGGAGAATTGAACAGAGTACCGGCCTTCTGATCCTTACTCGCAGCGGGTTGTTTTATGAAGTATTTTTAGAACAACCATCCTAATCGGCAAAAAAGAAAAGAATCGACGCAATAGAACACTCCGGACCCAGGGTCAAAACACGAAGGAACCAGTACTGGGGGGCCAGAGGGAAGTAGGAAAGTGTATTCAAGCACAAATTCGAAAAAGAGCCGGCCGAGGGGGAAAGGGGAAAGTAGGGGTTTTTTAACGTTTTCCCACGGTTCCGCCTTTTTTCAGGAAGAGGCCAGGTGGGAAACAGACCACCGTGTATTGCGGGGACTCGGTGGGATTCAGGGGGGGAAAGTGGGGGAGAGGGAACGTACGACTATCCTATCCTGGTGAGCGACCCCGAATAACCTCAGCCCGTTCTATTAAAGAAAAGCGCGTTGACTACGATCGACCGAGATGAAACAGAAAGAGGAGGGAGAGAAGATTCTGGAATGGTGTTGTCTGAATGCGGGGGACGCAAAAGTCCCAGGGCCCTATTTTTTCGACTTGGGGAACGAGAAAAAAAGGCTAAGACGCAAACTTTTTTGTCTAGGGGGAAAGGCAAGAGGGAAAAGTAAAGCTTACACGAGGATTTCCCAATAACGAAAAAGGGGCTAAACTGCAACAACAGGGAACAAGACCACTTGGGAGAAGCGCGACAAAAAAAAAACAAGGAGGAGTGCGTAAAAGAAGATATACTAAAAGGGTAATGGCAAGGCGATAAGTCATACAAAGAGGAACCGGGGGGGGGAAAAAGAAAAAAAGGAGAGAGGTGTCCTCACCGTGTGCCAGGGGCCGGGCACAATCTAAAAATTGTTTCCCGTAAAAATTGCAGTCTCGAACAAGAAGAAAAAATTGCACGGTAAAAAAAAAATACCATCGGTAAGACATCCAAACTGAATCTAGAAAGCAAAAAGGAGCGAAGGGGTCGCCGTCAATAGGATATCGAGTCAAAGAACGTGAGTGTGGCTAGAAAGGAAGAGGAAATACACTCGTTCAACAGGTATAGGGGGGGCCAAAGGGAAAAAAGTCAAGATATTCCTCCAAGTTCATACTACCCGCCGGAAAAGGTAACGGTGGTCTGTGCAAAGGATCTGCACGCAAAAGGAAAAATGATTAAAACAAGCACGGAAAAAAAAAAAGGGGGTGGGGTTAAACGTGAAATCGACCGTATGTTGTAGCGGGGGAAAGGCGGTCAGAACAAGTAGCCTCCTCATAGGAAAATTGAAATAACGGGGGTGACAAAAATTGGACGACCGTTTACGTAGAGGAGATTTAGGCGATAGGGGCGGAGGGGGGGGGGGGGGGGGGTGAAGAGGAGGGGGTCAAGAATAATTCCTTCATAAAAAAAGATCTGAAAAGTAAGGGGACAGCGGACTCAAGTCACGAGCACTATTTCTGGAGGGAAGGAGAAAGGAAGGAAGGACAGTCTGCGGGAGTGGGGGTTTTCGACAGTGGGCGCCGGGTTCTTTAAATTTCTAACCAGGATAAACAACACGAGAAGAAATTTAGGACAACTCGCATTCCAAGACTTACGGAAACGAAGTCGAAGGAGGTGAAAGCACCTGCCTGACAAAAATAAGCAGGAACGCCGTAGTCACCATGCCGTTCAATCAGACCTATTGAGAAAGCGAAGCAAAAAAACTAACTTAATAAAAGGGGACGCTGTTGCGATTTCTAAAAAAGGGGAAAAGCAAAAATAGGGATACATAAGAGGACAACAATATACGAAGCGTAGAAGGGCACGAAATGTAGGCCGGCCGTGGACAACTTGTCTGGAGGGGGGGGGAAATATTTAAAAACAGATCCGGCAATGCCTCGACGCTTTCGAAAGATGAAGGAAAAAAAGGGAATGGAAAAAAAAGCAAAAAGGGGTAAGGGCCAAGGACTCGTGCATACCGAGAACACCAAGGAGAGGATTCGTGCAGGGGGGGGGGACCCCGATGGCATTATTTTGGTCCCGACTGTGGGAGGCTTCAGGAGGGAGAAAGTGGAATCTGACGGAGACTATGGGCAAGAGAGGGGGGAGGAGGAAAAGGGGAACCAGGGGTGGCATCCGCAAAACGGGGAGGCCAGAACGGAACTCTTCGTAGGAAATCCGCGGAGCCAGGAAGGGGGGGGTGTAACGCCAACGATTTAAAAAAGGAAGAAGGGAAAAAAGGGGGGGAACCAGTCCATCCGAAACAAATCAAAGGAGGTCAATTGACATGATTTTTGATCCAATAAAGGGAGAAAAAGAACGGAGGGGATTCAGAGATCCATGAAGGATGAAGTAACGGGGGAAGGTCAAGGGGAAAGGAGAAATCAATCTAGGGGAAGAATCCCTCTGGGGAAAGGACAGGGAAGAAACCAAAAACGGAGGAGAGGAACGATAGAGAGGACAGAAGCTCGTATTCAAGGGGAAAAAAAACGCGGCGCCGACAAGAGAATCGCATACAATGAAGATTAAAAAAATGACGGAGCAGGATCTCGAAAAATGTGCCACGAATGGATGCACGGACGGGGAAAAATCCATGTAAAAGACACCCCTTGTGATTTGTTCCGGATTGGAAAAAGTTTCCCTAACGGAGGGAGGTCAGCTACGTGGAGCGTGGGGCCAAGGGGGGGGACAATCATCACAAAGGGAGGGGAGGAGGGAAGGAAAGTCAATCCTGTCTGTGAGCCCCGGAGTGAGGCTGCAACATCCCGGTTTAACATTTTCAGAACCGAGGACTCGAAGATGAACGGACGATTGGGGAAGGTCCCCAACGCCTTTCTAAACGCCTTCCTCTCAATGGGGAGGGGGGCAAAGACGGTCGGAAACGTCTTCACGGGAAAAAGGGCAAAAGGTAGATCGGAGTTCAAGAGGGGGGGACGGAATAGGGGGAAGTAAGAAGGAAAAAAAAAGGTGTTCAACTGAAATTTCGTCGCCATCAAGATATTGGGAGGTGGACTCGAGGAGAAGCGATTACTGCTAAAAAGGGGGGGGTCCCCTTCCTTGCAGATGGAAAAAAACCGGGAAAACTTCATCACTCTCTGTCCCTGTTCGGCCTTGGGGTCAAACTAGGGGTTTTGATCGGGGAAAGTGAGTGAAAAGGGGGGAGAGGGAAAAAAATAAGCCCACACTGACCAATTTTCTCTCAAGTGAGAAGTTCGGGACGTCTGTGCGAGGGGGGGAGAAAAGGGTCGTTCCTTGATGACCGGTGGAGAAGAGAAAAGACATTCCTCCTGGAGAATGAGGAAAAAAGAGGCTTAAGAACAAAGGAAAGCGAGTTGCGTCAGCTTTGGGAAGGGCCGAGGGGAAGACGAGCGGTGTTGCGGTCTTAAGAAGGAGAAGGGGGAAAAACAGAAAAGGACAAGGAAAGGGGGATGGCAGAAAACCGCACGCTCAGGAGAGAGGGAAAACGGTCAAAACCATTACTGACACCTGCAATAAGAGCAAAAAGAAAAAGTCGAAGTGACCAGAGTCCCGGCATTCGTTTAAAGGGATCAAAAAAGGGTGGGGGGGTTGAAGTGGAAAAAAAGACCTCGCCAACATAACAGAAAGAAAGAAAAAGAACTCGGAAATCCCCCGGTCGTCAACAGATTTCAAAAGGGGTCCCTCTTGAAGATGGGAAGAGGAAAAAAACGAATGGCAGAACAACTCTATCTTCGCGATGAAAAGGTAAAAAGGAGAAAGGGGTGCCGTGCTCGGGTTAAATCACTTTGAAGGGGGGTGGGAAGGGAAGAAGACCTGTGCACAGACCACCTTTCAGTACGCACGAGGTCGTCAAGGTCGACCGGGGTGAGGAATATTCGGAAACAGGAAAAAAGAAGGAAAAAGGGGGAAACAACAACCCGAAAAGCCGCCCGGCGAAACCAACAGAAACTCGGTTTGACTACGATCTAAGAAGGGAAACGGCAATCAAGCTGCCGGTCTCCGCGGGGAGGGAGGTACGTTGGATGTCTTAGGTGGGAGGGGAGCGGAAAACAATGTGAATTTGGGTCTGCAGGGGGGGGGACTCGACGGCAAACTGTTGGACTCTTGTGCCCCGTATACAAAGAAAAGAAAAACTTCAAAGCGCTTCTGACCCAAGTCACGGGAAGCAGGGCGGAAAAATGCAGCGACAGTGACCATACCTGGGAGAAAGCGCCCACAAACAACGGCGGAGGCGTGAAAATACGCTCTCTAGCCAAAGTATGGCAATGTTCTAAAACAATGAATCCCTCTCGACGGAGTGGGGGGAAAGAAGAGAGAAAAGGAGGTCAATCCAATTTGGACGCGGGGGGGAGAAGGCACAAGATAAACAATGTTTGTAGGTTCTCTCCTGGAGGAAACAAAGAAAAAAGCACCAATGGAAAGGGTACTCTCACCCAGCAACTAAAGGGGGTACAGAAAAAGATACTACTAGAAGACCTTACAAAGAGATTTACGAAAAAATCGCTTATTCGTCCTTCAACGCGCGGTGAGGGGGGGGAAGACGAGGGGGGAAGGTTTCGGGGGGGACTTTGAACCAAAGAATAGGCGAGGGGAGTGAAGTTTCCTATATTACTCAACTTGCAATCCTACCCAGCCGGAGAAAGGGATGGTCAAATGAAAAAGGTCCGCAAAAGGAACATGAGGGAAAAAAGAGGCCAAAAAAGACAAGGGAACTTGCAGGAGGAGAAGGGGGAAGTTTGTCGCATTACTGAGGGAAGAAAAGTAAAACACTCATCTGCAGATGGACTACGGGTCTCTTTTGACGAAAGGGGCGGAGGCAGTCATAGTGAGTGATAGGTATTTCGTCTGTGGGGAAGAGGGGGGGGGGGAAAAGAAATAATTAACTTCGAAAAAAAAAGAGCGAGATGCAAAGCTGCAGGGCTCTGACAATTAGGGGAAAGATTTAGACAAGGTTCCTTAATAAAGATGGGGAGTAATCGGTCAATAGATTCAGGAAGGGCTTGAGGTATTTTGGAGAAAGGGAAGGAAGTGTCTTTAAAAGGTCAAGAAATAGATGAGACGGCACAGAAGGAAGAATGGCTTAAAGCGGAAGGCACAAAGAAAGAAAAAAAAAAACGCTGGGCAGACAACGGGTCTATTGTGCAAGCCTCGGGGAAAGGGAAACAGAAAAGACAGTCACGGCGACAAACGGAAGGAAAACATGCCGGCTCCAATACTCCTATTTCAAGAGACACAAAAAAACAACGGAACGGGAAAAATCACATACTCTGGGGGAGGAGAAGAAAATTTCGCCGGTCACCTCAATCAGAAAAAAAATAAGATTGGGACAAATACTACGGACTAGCGGATTCTTGGGACTTCTAAGGGAGCACGGCAAGGTTACACCTTGGGCGGGAGGGAAAGTTTCGAGGCTGCTTCCGGACCATGCCATCAGATCACTCTTTGCGAAAGCGGAGACTTCGGGCAAAGGGCTGGTAAGGTCAAGATTAAGGACAATCCTCTGGCAGACGAACCGAAAAAGGAGAAGGAAAGGAATGGTACAAAAAGAAATTAGTTTGGAAAAAGAGGGGGGATGGGAAGGGGGAAGAAAGGCTGTGGAATCACCACAGAATTAAACTTCTATATTTCGGAAAGGGGAGAGGGTGCTTCAAAGGAACTTGTTGACCCAGGGGGGAACAGGGAAAAAGGGTTCAGAAAAAAATATAAACGGCGGATCTAGAAGAGAGAGAAAGGGAAAGGTTGGGTGATGATTTCCACGGACACCAGTATTTCCAAGGGAGAGAAGCAAGAAGAAAAAAACATGCTGGGACCAGTCAAGACCTTAACAATCACAAGGGAAAAGTCATGAAAGAAAGGGGAAGGAAACAAGAGAAGACAGGAGGAAGGTAAGGCCAGGAGATGACGAGAGGGAAGGAGGAAGGGGGGGAAAAAAGGCAAGGGCAAGGCGGCCGCGACGGTTAACTCGGGAAACCGATCTTCTGGAATTCGAGAAAAAAAAAACGAGGGGAGGAGATAGATTCACCAAGGGAAAAGGGAGCCTCGTAACGCGAGGCAAAAAAGAAAGAAGAGAGGCCAAAGCAGACGTCATCCTCCTGGTCTCGAGGAAAAACGGGAAAAGGGGGTCTGGGGAGAAATCATGTTCAAAGAATTCCAAGTTGTGAGGGGTAAGGAAAAAGGAAAAAAGGAAAAAGATTCAGCCGCCTGGGAAATCGGTGTAAGGGGAAAGAAGAAAAACTGGGCATCCGCGGCTTTCGCGAGAGACCGCCAGTTCTAGGGGACAAAAAGGGGGGGAGAAAAAAAAAACGGGAAAAAGGTCATAAGCAACTATTAATCTGAAACTAAGAGAGAGGCTCTTCCTGATGTGGGTTTATTCCACAAAGAAGGGGAAAACTTACCGCGAACATCTTTAAATACATTGCATAAAAAGGGAAAGGAGGAAAGAAAGGGGAGAGGGGGGTCACTCCATGGGAAAAAATAGGATTGTTCCTGCTTAATCATTTAATTCCAAGGAAAAAAAAGCGGACTGGGTCACTGCGACTGGAGGAAAAGGAGCGATGGCATTTTGCAAGTAGATCTGGAGAGCAGAGGAAAAAATGCGACAAAAATGTTTTCCCACCGCCGTGCCTAAAAAAAAAAAAAACCGCAGAACCCGGGACAGTAGGGAGTGTCCCTCTTCGTTAAACCAATACTAATTGCGGGAAGGAAAGGGGGGAGGAGGGCCATCTCCAAGCTTCAATGTTCGAGAATGCCGGGGGATCAAGGCTCCGGAGGGGAGAAAAGGCGGTTATTACCTTCATGGGTTCCCGACTTCGGGGGGATGGCCATAATTTAGAGGGAAACAGGGCAGGGGGGAAAATACTCCAGATGACTCGGTGGATAGACTTGGGCATTCCGCGGTTATCATGAAGAGGGGGGAGAATAAGAAGTCTAGACATTGTAAAAAGAAAAAAGGAAGGAGGTCAGAAAATCAAGAAAGCCATATCCGAAGATAGTGAAACGATTTCTCCCTTCTTCACCTGCAAAAATATTTCTCAAGAAGGGTCTAGGGGAAAGGAACCGGCATTCGGAATGACTGACTTTAACTCTCTCGTTTTTGAGGAAGGAAGGAGGGCGAAGAACCGCAACACCGAAATAATAGATAATCACGCGTGAAGAAAAAAAAACGGGAAAGGTGACAACGAGTTTCACAAACGTTAGGAAACAAAACTTTCAGAGGGGGGGGATAAGTGTATGCCAAGAATTGCAGAAACACCTCTCCGTCGAGAATGAAAAGGAGGGGGGGGGGTGTGCACGGGGGGCGACTTTTTTCAACGGGGAGGGGGGGGAGGAGGTTCCTTGTCACAGAAAAACTTTCATCGTACAAGGAGGGGGGAGGCGTTCCTTTGAGGAAGAGAGGCCCTTCACGCCCTATCCTATCCTGTGAAACAAAAAGAAGAAGTGCGGCCCACACACCCGGCGCGGGGAAAATAATGATCTCCTCCATTGCCTAAAATCTGCTTTCCGGGAAAGGCATAGGGGAGAACTTCAAACTCAGGCTGTGCTCGGCAAAACCGGGAAAGGTTGAGGACTTGTTCTAGCCTCCAAGCTCGAACTGCCCCCTTTTGGGGAAATTGGGAAAGACTCCATCGGCCAAGCGGGAGGCACCCTCGCAAACTTCTTGAAAAAACAGGGGAAGAGGAGGGGTCTGAGGCAATCGACATCCAACCGGGGGGGGATATCATCAACACCAACAACGAGGAGTCTGAAAGATCACTCAGAGACAATTGGTGGAAGGGGGTCGAGCAGGAAACGTCCCGCGAGCCAGGAGTGGGAAAGAATTCAGAGGAATATCTTCGAAAGAAGTGGAAGGGAGATCTCATGGAAAAAACAAGAGAAACAATTTCTTAGAAATGGAGGAGCGAACAAAGGACCAGCTTTCACGGGACGCTCACCCAGCCATAGTTTCCAAAAAAAAACGTCAAGAAGATCTACCGTCCATCTAGTTCGAAGGAAAAAAAAATGGGAGGGATAAAAGAGGAGGTGATTTTGGGGGATACGACCGTCGGAGTGGACGGGGGGGAGATTCACCGTATAATTTCGTGCTTTAAGGTTTCCCGATATTCCTCACGGGAAAAGGAACTCCGGTCGAATGACGGGGGGTCTGGGGGAAAGGAAAAGAAAATAAATGAGGAAAAAGGCAACTTCAAATGAATTTGTAAAGGAAGGAGAGGGATTGTCGCAATTAGGGTCGGATAAAATTACCTCCTAGGGGAAGGGAGAACGGGTGCTCGTTGACAGGCCGTGACGGATCGTGCTGGGGAGGAGATATTATGGAGAGGGGGGGGAAGAAAAAGGAAGGAAGAAAACCCAACCAAGAGAGTAGAGTACTAGGGAGAGGAAATATAACGGGGAGTTTAGCACTTTTCGGTGACTTTCCAGAATGAGGGAAGAAAAGAGCAGGATCTTCAGTGGCTGAGGGGTTCCTCCTAATGTTGAGAATGAATTAGCGGGAGAGGGAAAGTGCTAACCACACAGAAAAAAGGGGGGGAGGAAAAACAATTCCAAAGATGACGCAACTCTGCTTGGGGCAATCCTTTTCTAGGGGGGAAGCAGCGCTGAATTCATATAACATGGAGGCAGTAAGAGAAGGAGGAAAAAAACCAGGAAGGGAAGCAAAGAGCCGATGGAATGCAGAAAGAAGCCCGAGAACGGAAAACTTAATATCACCTATCTGCGTTTTCTATTTCTAGAAAAAAAAAAATAACGAACCTCGAGAAAATAAAGATGGAAAAACTACTTACTATCGTATGCCTGTGAAAAAAGAGGGGGGGAAAGCAGGGGGAAAAAGGGTTGACGGCGGACGCTATCCCTGAAGGCGAGAAGGAAAAAGGACAGCGAAGACGCTTTGGTCTTAAATCTGTCCTTGAGAAAAAAGTATGGAAGGTACGAACGATCCGTTAACATACTCGGCATAGAAATCACCGGGGGACAAAGGAAGGCCGGACGGAAGGGTACCCTAGGAATATTTGGGACCCGGGAGAGGGGAAAAAGGGGAACGTCTGTGGTATACCAACTTCTTCTAGAGGGAGAATTAATGGCGTCTGAAACGTTAACACGGGTCGGGGGGGACCGCCACACGGGGGGGGAAGAAAGGGGAGGCTTATGAGTAAAGAGTGCAAAAGGGGAGGGGGGGGGGATGAATGTCCACTGCACCTCTTGGTGGGTCATTCTCTAATAAAAAAGGAAGGAGGACATTCAGGAAGGAACAAAGCACACGTGACTGGATGAAAGAAGGCCAAAAGGGGTAACCTAAGTAGTGGCTTTCGAGTAAAGGAAAGGGATGCGTAAGAACTTCTTCATTTTGGGTCCATTGAGGGAAGGGGGGGGTGGGTGGTTATTTTTTGGTTGTAGGGAAGAGAAAGGAAAAAGAGAATCCTAGAGGCATGA
>Ga0179593_1547034_pt1 | contig 19870 bp, 28 predicted proteins | sample CZODoug2_1_08_16_FD_185931 | JGI IMG/M metagenome (GOLD analysis project Ga0179593, IMG submission 185931) | Vadose zone soil fungal communities from Angelo Coast Range Reserve, California, USA - CZODoug2_1_08_16fungal (PacBio error correction) | ecosystem: Environmental > Terrestrial > Soil >...
GCGAGCCCTTTGGGGGAGCAAGGTTCTAAACGACCAACGGCTGGCGCGAAGCAAGAGGAGACTCAATGTAGAACCGGGAAGGGGGAAATTGGACTGGTGGCGAGGAAAGCAGGCTGGAAGCTGCCCGGGGGAGTTCATCAGGGACTGCTTGGTGTCAGTCCACTTGTTTGAGCGATGAAGAAAAAGAGAAGACACTACATCAACTTATGACAAAAAAATAGGTAGGGGATGTGTGAGACTGGCGAAAAGGCTCATAACGGGGACGTGGGCAGAGGGCCTTTTCAAAAGGAGAGAGGAAGGGGGGGAAGGAAGGAAGGGGGGGGAGGGGGGGGGGGGGGGGGGGGGGAGGGAGAGAAGGAAAAGGTGGGTGCGGAGGGAGGAGAAAGGGGAGGGAAAAGGGGAGAGGGGGAAGAAGAGAAAGAGGGACAAGGGGGAAAGAGAGAGGAGGGGGGAGGGGGAGGGGGGGAGGGGGAGGAGAAGGGGGTGAGGGAGGGAAAAAGGAGGGGGGGGGGGGGAAAAAAGTGCCGCCCAGCTAAGCAGGGTCCGGTGCACATGCTTGCAAACTGGCAAGATGTTGTATGAAAAGATAAAATCGGGTCAGGGTTTAGCAAATGAAAACCTAGCGTTATTGGAACAGGCGTCTACGGACTTAAACCCCCATTGGGAAATGGGAGAAACGTGAAGTTATTGAGGTCCGTGGGGGGGGAACCAGGGGGGGGGGGCGTACAGGTGAAAGATCTAAAGAAAGAGAGAGACTTGGGAAATGGGCTGAAGAAAGGCGGTCAGGGGATCCTAAGCGTGTCATAAGACCATACAATTGGATGGGGAAGGAATGGGTTTAAGACAATAACCAGAAATTTGAAAAATTCGAGTCCAGGGTCCGTTACGAACCGCGAAGGAAAAAATCCAAGGGGTAAACGCGAGTTTTAATAAAGCCGAGGCTCATCATAAGGAGGGTCGACCGGGGAAGAACCAGGATGAGGTCAGAGTGGGGGACCGGGGGCACAAAAAAAGGGCGCTAACACATCGGATCGAGTTAAGAATCTAGGGAAGGAATAATCTGCCATCAAGAAGGGTAGGGGGGATGAAGAGGAAGACCAATCTTTAAACGCATGAGGTGGTACGATCAAGGGGGGAAAGGAAAAGAGTCAAATTTCAAACCCCAGTTATCATAAACTGCGGTGTGATCGTAAACGTACGGGGGCGCGCGTGAAACGGCCGAAGACGGGGCCGTCCCAAAATTCAATTTGACCGTATAACGCAGACTGATACGCGGAGTCTCAGGGAGGACTAATTTGACCGGTCAACTGGAAAAGGGAGCCCCTCGGTAGGGCATGCGACATACTCGAGGGGGCATCAAGTTGAGGGCGGCGGGCGGCCGTGCGCCGCGAACCGCAAGAAAGAATAAGGTTTTGGCAATTTGGAAGGGGGGTACGATATCTACAGAATTACATTAAAAAAGTGTTCGCAAGTTGGGGAACCAAGAAGGAGGGGGGGGGATGAAACCGGGGGAGCACTAGCTTGTCTATTCGGGGGTGCAGACGTAGTTGAATGCGGCGGGGGGGTTAAGTCTAGAGGGAGACGACATTTCACACTTGTCAGGTCACTGAGGTGGCTGCGTAAAAAAGCGAGACGGGGTGGTGGATGACCGTGCTCAAAATAAGGCCTGGACTTCTAACAGGAAATGGGTTTTTTCTGTGGGCAAGGTCCGTAGATGTGCAGAAGAAGTTGAAGACAAAGGGTAAAGGAGCGGATGGGCTGGAGGGTGGGAGGGGTGTAAAGAAGTATCTCGTTAGAAGGGGGAAAGCCCGATGACGAGGTTCATGACCTTAAAGAGGGCTTGTAGGAAAGGAGGGAAAAAGGGCGGGTAGTACTCTTCATTGTCCCGGTAGAATATTACGAGGGGCGAGGGGGTCAATGTTAGGTCGGGGGATGAGAGCCATGGTCATTGGGGTGTCAGCTAACCGAGGTCGAGAAGAAGGCCGGCCAGAAGGAAAAATAATTACGAAAAGAGAAGAAAAACGGAAAAGCGCGCGCGGGGAAGGGCTATCCTGACAAACCTCCTCAATCGAGTAAAATCTCGCACAAGTCACCTGGAGTTCTGCAGGATCTGAGAGTTCCAAGATGTCTCCAACGTCTGAAGAGGGGGTTGAGCCAGGGGTTTCTCTGGGGGGCTGGTCATATGCTTCCGTCGGAGGGGGGGATGAGGGGGATGCGATTTATTGGATGCGGAAAGAGTCGCAAGAGCGCGTTCAGGCAGTAGTACAAATCGGGAGATCGCGAAAGAAGAGGCGGGCCTGCTCCGAAGAGGGAAAGTGGGTCGGGCAGTAACGTGACCTTGACGCCAAGGGCGCAGAGGGGGGTGGGCAATCTCTGTCCAGGGTAAACCGAAGACACTAGGGACAAAGCACAGGCAAGAATACGTCAGTTGTCAAACCAGCTTGACAGGAAGGGGTCCTACGGAACGCGCGCCTATGAAGAGCATAAGGGCGGGGGCGCGCGATGGAAACATTCGTCCCCATGACCAGGTTTGGGCCGTATAGAATCCGATAAATACGCGGGAACGGGCTACGTTTGTCTGCTCCGTGCATGCTGGAACGAGTCCGGGCTTTGGCAAGTGATCGAATCAATACAAAGTACTCACTGCAGTCGAACCGGGGGGAGGGGGATCCACAAGACGAGCGGTGTCTAAAAAGTTGTTTCTGATGGAAAGTCCTTTTTTGTGAGCCTCTAAGAAAGGCCCTTAGAAGGCCAATAGAAATGGGAGGATGAGGTCGTCTGGCAGGAAGAGATCAAAACACAGTTCAATGAGCCACTTCTCTCCGAGCTCTAGAGGGCATTTAGAAAGGGCCTAAACGCTATACCGGAAGACAAAGGTAGGACTCTAAACACGATTGGGTGGAAATCTCATCAGGGCAGGGGGCCTAATGCACAGGAGCCAAAAAGGCAAGGTCACTCAGGTCTCTGAAACGCTGGGACGCGAGGGGGGATCTAAAGCGAGGGGAACACAAGGGGGGGGTTGGTGATGTTCCTACCGGGTAGGAGGGGGTTGGCAGTAGAGGAGTTATAGCAAGTCTTCGCAGCGACTGACTCAAGAGAGGTTTCGGAAACACAAAGGGTGAAGGAGACTCGCTTGAGAAGCCATACGGGCGGCAAGAGAGAAGTTATCAAGTGGGGGAGGACTTTGCACACCTCTGTAGGGGGCGCAAAAGATAGGGGGCGACGGGAAAATTGTCGGGTCAAGTAGGGTCACTACAAGGGGGGGGGAAAAAAGTTGGACGGGGGGCCGGATGGGGGAGGTTTGCTTGGATAAGTATTTCTTCCGGAAGTGCAACAGGAGGCGGCGGTCGGGAGCGACCGGCTAAATAGTAAAGCAACGCTCTGATAAGGTTGAGGGGTCTGGGTGTGTCACAAGAATAAGAATAGTGCTCATCCTCAGGTACTAATTGCGAGGGGAAACTTTCCGACCTTGAGAAGGGGTAAAAAAGATCATGGGGAACTATGTCAGAGGGCGAGGGGAAGGGACATTCCTTATCTGGGCCGAAAAAGGAAACGGTTCAAAACGATCGAAAGTCTATCAAGGACGTGTTTTATTTATACGCGAGGAGGGAGGGGCAAGACCACATCCTGCTACAAAGGGGAGAGAGATGTCTTCATAAGTTCTTTAAAAGAAGGTGAGCAGAGTTCAGCTCGCCGGACTGGAGAGTAAAAGCATAGCGGGCTGTGAAAGGCGCCGCGGGGAGAGTAATTGGGGAAGGCCGAATGAGAAAAGGGGGAGGGGGTCCCGATATCCGCTTTAGAAGGACGTACAAAGTGTGGGGGGGGGGGGGGTTGGTTATGGGGGGTTTGGGTGTTTTGGTTGTGGGGAGCGGGGTGGTTGGGGTTGGGAGCGTGGTTGGGTGTTTAGGCCGCAGCGAAAATCTCCGATAATGAGACCCTCTTGGGCGCAACATGCCTTCTTCGGACGGAATGCGGGGGAGCCCTTCAGCAGTGAAACGAGCCCTCGTTCAAGGAATTTAGGGGGGTCGGCAAACACCGGGGATTATGCAAGGACGGCGACTAACCAAAATGAGTCAAGTCAAACCGGGTTGAGACGTGCCCAGAGCCAGAGGGGGCAGAAGGGTCGGAAGGTTGAAAAGTCCGGGGGAAAGGGGGTGGAATGTCTTCAAGAAGCACACCGAAGTTCGAAACGCACAGGTCAGGCTCATGACCTCCGAAGGCTCTTTTGAGTACAAAGGAAGGAAAATCTGAGCGTGGCGCTTAGAGACGCGGGTGAGGACAAGGTCGATAGGGTTTTTGGGCAACCCAGGTTGACGGACGCGATTCGGAAAGGCGCAGGAGCAGGGGCTCATTAAGAAAGTGGGACCCCATTTTCAGGAGGAGTGAGAGAAAAGGCTTGAAAAACCGTGGATGGCGGGGTAGATTCGGTGGGGGAAAACAGGTCTCCCTGAGAAAGATCTGGGTAGGGGGAAAGAACGGGTTCTGAGGGGGAGCAAGGAGCGTGTGGGACGTGGTTCGCCAATTGGGTACTAGAAGTGTCCGCGAACATGTAGGGGTAAAAGCGGCTCCAAGTGGGGGGAAAGAACCAAGGGACGTCAGGGATAGGATAGGACTGACCTGTGGGGGAGGTAGTGAGTTTGAAAGGTACGCTGGTTGACAATTGGGCAGGGGCTAAAGGAGGGAAGACATATGTGAAAAAGAGACGAGCCATCAGACTCGCAGACCGGCGGGAAAAGGACAAGGTAGAAGCAAAGGGACGGGGCAAAAGGACAGTCAAACTCTGGTTTGGGGGAAAGGATAGAGGGCTATAAAAAAACGCGAGGCATTCCGCTTCTGCAGGGCGCAAAGAGGAAAACGGTTGCCGAGAGGAGAAAGGGGAAGATCCAAAAAAGAGGTGGGTCCGAGGGGGTTCTAGCGACTAGAGGGGGGCGACTCCCTCATATAATGGAGAGAGAGGTAGGAGGGTAGACGGCCATAAACAAGTATTTACCGAGGGGATTGAGAATTGAGTTTATTGGTTAAAGTGTGGCCTGGAGGAAAAAAAATAAATTTCATCGAGTCCTGATAACCTAGGTCCTGGACTCCTTAGTGTGGATTAAAATCTTGTGGTCAGCAAAGGGAGAGGACGGAGAGAGCACTTTAAAAGTATGGGGGGGGTGGGGGAAAGGAAAAACCGACCGACCTACTTGAGGGCATCGCACGGCGTGACAACATCTCAGAGCAAGATGGGGGGGTCGCTTAGCTAAAACTGGCTACCATATGAAGAAATTTCTAAGGCCGAAGGAGGTGTGAAGTGTCCTGATAGCCCGTGAAAGCATGTTGCCGAATGAGAAGGAGGCGGGTCCGATGGGTGGGGGGACTGGACTCTGCTCCTTAGCATCCAAGAAGCTGAAAGGTGGACTACGTTGAGTTGCCCAGAGTGGGGGAAGAGGGAGTCAGTTGGGAGGGTGGGGTGAGGGCGGGGGAAGCGTATAAAAAATCGGCATGAAAGTAGGAGCTTTACCAAATTAGGGAAGAGGGATTGCTTGTCTGGTTTCGCGAAACGGACAAGAAGATTATAACGTTGACTGGAAAGTCTCTGAAATACCGAGAACGGGAGGGGAGGAGGTGCTCTCGGGGACTGTGAGATGAATAAGTAGCCGCGATATTAAAAATAGGGAAAAAGGACGAAACCCGAAAAAAAAACTTTGGATGGACGGGTAGTAAAAAACGGCAGGCAAAGGACATTAGAAACATTGGGAATGAGTTCTTTCATTGAAGAAGCATGAAACAAAAAAGGAGAGGTTTGGTCTTCAAAAAATCGTGACCGGGAAGGGGGGGTCGAACGAAGAAAAATTACACTCGTCGAAAGTTAGTCAAGAAGACGGGCGAATGGGAAGAAGGGGGCTGCTCGAAACGGCTTAGGTCGCCTCGCGGAAAGGCTTGACACGGGATCCCTAGACCAGGATCAGATGCCATCATCACTCAAATTCGGAGAGAGAAAGGACGCAATGGGGAAAAAGAGGGGCTACAAAGAAATAGAAAGCAGTTGGGAAATCGCGTAAAAATGGGCCGAAAAGGGCTCGGGACCACAAAGGTGGGAAAAGAGGGAAATTAACAAAAGGAAAGCAAAGGGATCTCGTATCTTAGAAGGGGTAGAGGTTTTCGGGGGGCGGTGGGAGACGGCGGTACGAAAAAAAAGTGTGACGTATCCCACGCGACGGGGGCTATGATAGGGTCTCTTGATTCGGGGGAGAAGAAGGGTACTTAAGGAAACGGACAACGGGGATAATTCCGGGGCAGATCCGAGTTCCGGGGGGATGGAAAAGGTTAAGCCTCTATATTGCTTCACAACTAAAAAGGGTCGGGAGAGCAGCCAAGTGGTTTTGGGGGGGAAGTTCAGTAGGAAGGTACAAAGTGTCATAATCTGGAGTCCTGTGTTTTACAAGGAGGATAGCGTCCAGAGAGGGGCACAAATCGCTTACCCAAGCGGGGGAGTAAAGGAATGGTAAGGAACTGTATAGGGAAAAAATGGGGGATCGGAAAAAGGGGTTCTTTCTTGGTCAAAAATTTCGCTCTAGGAAGGGGGAGAAAGAGGTCGTACTGTCTAAATGGGAACGGTTGCACCATGCCAGAACCGAGCTCAGGGGGTCTTGGAGAGAAAAAGAGGGGAACAGGCGACCCACTGGTTCCAAAAAGCCATCATTGCCGTCAAAAAGGAAAAGGGGCGTTTAAGTAGACTTAGAAACGAAAGAGGGGGGGGGGGGGGGGGCGCTTGGGGGCACTAAACTTGACCGGGCACCGAGGCCAAAGTTGGATCACCCATCAGAAGGAAGGGGGCAAGCACCTCATTTCACTAGAAAAGACTGGGGGCAATGGTGGGGGGCCAGAGTGGGTTGAAGACAACGGCTATGGAAGAATGAGTTAGAGGAAGCAGACTCGGGGTGTGGGAAGAGGGGTTCACATCTCGTGTCGCAAGGGGTGAAGGAAGCAAGAAACTTTCAGGGAAAAAACCGGCGGAAAAAGTCTGTGCTAAAAGGGAGGGAAGGGAATGCTCTCCCCCCGAGAATAAGGAGAACATGTCACAATAAGCTCCAAGGGGACGAGGAGGCTCAATAAGTGTGGTGGTTGAGGGGTAGGGGTTTTAAGAACTATACCTCAAAAAAGGGAGAGGGGAGAGTCAAGAAGGCTCACACACCAAACGAAGATTATAGGGAAGAGGAGACCTTTGGTGAGGTATGAATAGAAAAAAGAAAAAAAACTTCCTCCAAAACCTACCGAAAATGAAGTCGCGTCAATAACAAAAAGGGGAGAAAGGGAGGACGAGGGCTCGGGGAAGGAGATATGAGAGTGGCGCTGGAACAAGGAACTGCTGGTCAACCAAAAAGGGTAGGAAGGGCCGGGCGCTGTCTAACAGAAAGAGGCAATTGGGGGGGAGGAGATCAAATTGGAAAAACTTCACCCATAGAAGAGGGTGGGACCAACATTGTGGAGGCTTTTTTAGAACCATTCATCAAGGCACTAAGCTCAAAAATGAAAGGGATGGGGGCGGACATTGGGCGCACACAGCCGAAAGAAAGGGCATACATTGTGAAATTAGGAGGGAGAAATGATCAACTAACTGACGAATTTGGGGAACATAAAATGCTTTAGGGGGGAACGGAGGGAAAACCAAAAGGAAAAAACTATTTGCAATCTGAAGTTCAAGGCTACGCTAAACATTCCAAAGGAAAACAGGAGGCGGCACAAGGGAACGGAGCAATGAGACTTGTTGAACCTGTAGCCGGGACAGGAACTTGGGAAGAACGCAGAGGTTTAAAGCTTCGGGCAAAAAAGAGAAGAAGGGGATGAATATCCGGAAATCGGTGGCTGAGAAGGATGGCATCATCGAAAGTTGGGGGGGAAGAAAAGATGTTCCGATCCAAGAACCAAAGGGGACGCTGTGACAAGAGACTAAACAAGACAGGCTTGAAGGACGAATGGTGGGGGATCTCAGACACGATGAGAAAAGACGAGGGGTCGCACGACCGAGGAGGAACTTTGTGGTGAAGCCTCAAGGGCCACAAAAAAACAGAGGGCAGGAAAAAGGGGGAATGAACGTGACAAGAAAGATTAGCGAGGGGGATAATCTGAGCAAGATCTGGATCGAGGGAAATTCGTGCTCCTACGGAGGGGTGTAATGCTAGACAGTGGGGGGCTGACGGAATAGAGGAACTGGGAGGCAGTTATCAGGGAAAAAGACAGCCCGGAGCGCCTGTAAAGTCCAATAGGGGAAGAGGAACGGTGAAACAAGCAAAGGCAGGAGTGGCGAACGGGGTCTTAAAAGGGGAACGTCTCAGATTAAGATGGGGTGGTAGTGGGGAAAAGAAAGGGAGTCACAAGAGGCTTGGGAAACCTTCACCGGTAAAATGCCGAAGGGGACGCGATTGCATAGAGTTTATTGGGAGATCGGCGATCGGGGGGCAGATATAGCTTCGCAGTCAGCACACGAGCAGTGGGAGATGGGGGAGTGGATTAGGGGATATGTTCCTGGCCAATCCTCGCTAGAGAGATGAAGGCACAATCTAATTCAGGGGAAGGAAGAACATGGGTCTACAATCTCTTTTAAAGGGAGAAATGCGTGGAGGGGGGGGATAACATTTCAGAATTATAGCTACAGTTCCAAAAGAAAGAAGTCTGAGCTTTCACGGAGGGGAGAACACGCAAAATCGTTGGGTGTAATCGGAAAAGAATTGAAGACCAAGAGGAGAAATGCTAGAGGGAAACGGGGGGTGGCTCCAGTCCGATAGAAACATGAAAGAAAAGGAAGAAGCGGAAAGTAGGGGGAAGCGTGAAGTGGCTTCGTATTTGGTAGATCGTTAACGTGGGGCACGCAACGATTAATGCATAGAGAGGAGGGATGGGACAAAAGCCGAGGGCAGCCGATAACTCTGGGCAACGGGGAGGGCAGATGCCGCAAATCCTTGTCAAGAAAGGGGGATGGTTGTCGGTCTTGATGAAAATAAAAAAGGGTGTAGAAGAGCAAGCGAAACAACAAATAGGAAAATCGCCGTCGAAGACGCCTACCGAATGAAAAAAAAAAGGGAAAAAGGGATTGAAGACGTAAGGGAAATTTCTAGAAGTTCGGAAACCAGGAAACAGGACAGAAAAAAGAGAGAGGGGAGCGGCAAGATGTGTGTGCCTTCTGAGAGATCTAAAAGCTAAGACAGGGAGGGGGGACATTCCCAGTCGAACGCAGACAACAGAAGGTCAAGAAGGGAACGGATCGAGATAAGACATCTTCCAGAAGGAGGAATAGGTATTCAGGGATGAGGGGGGGGGGGGATGCCCGGCAGTACGGTATAGGAGACACGCTGGGGGGAAGTAGGGGGGAGGGGTCTGTCCGCCTATCCGGGGGCCGCATAAGGTGAAAAAAAGGGCACTTCTAGCATGGGTAGGGAAGAAAAATGGCCGGCGACCCGAAAGAAGGTAGGGACGGGAAGATAATTGGGGGGGCGGGGAAAGAGAATCGCGGTGGGGGGGGGGCCCGTAACGGGGCCTAAGTGGGGGGAGAAAATGTCAACCGTCAAGGTCTAGAAGTCAAACTCCAAGGGGTAAAAAATGGCTGGTAGCCTCAGTAAAAAACAATAGCGAAATAGTGCCAAAAAATAAAAGAAGGGAGGGAAAAAGCTCAGGAGAGGGAAAAAAAAAAAAGTACGGTAAGAACAACATAAAAAGACGCCATCGATATCCGTAAAGAGGGCGTTCGTGTGTAACTCTCAGAGGAGAGGGGAAAAAAAATGGCAACGGAACTAGAGGCCTGACTGGCTTTGGGAAAAGTTATAGAGGCGGCCAAACAGGGGGGGGAACTGCAGGATATGACAGAGGAGCGGCTTCTTCACACAAGGGGGGTCAGGGGGGGGGGGTTGCTAATTGAAGAATGGTGTAAAATCTGTTTTGGCCTCAACAAAAAAAACAAAAGAAGGGACTAGGGCTCGAGTCAAACGGGGGGAGGAAAGGAAACAAAGTTGTCTGAAAGGAGAAGCAAGCAATCTCTCTCACACGAAGAGCGGCCGGTCTCTAGGTGTGAAAAAAGGGACCGTGAACAATCAAGCACCATGAGACAACTTCTAATAAAAAAAAAAAAAAAAGGCTAAGCAAAAGGAAGAAGGGTAAAATGAGAAGGTGATTTCTAAGAGTGAGCGTCTCATGGGGGAAAGAGAAGACTCTAGTACGATGGGAACGAGCTGCTCAAAGGCCACCAGGGCAAAGCAGGGCTATATAGAAGCGAAGGACAATGGTCCAAGAGCCGCTCTGAAGCTGTTCACTGGGTACTAAGAAGCTGGGAGGTTCAAAAAACGGCTGGGGAAACCGGTGCAGGAGGAGACAAGGAATGGCCAGAATCGCAGCGACGTTCTCAGGAAAAAGAACGCGCCTTCTTGATTGTATCAGAAGTCGGGATTTCAGGGAGAGCAATGGAAGAAAAAGAAAAAACAAGTCAGCGTAGTAGGGGGGGGGGGGGACGCAGGAAAGGAAAACAACCGTATTTTTTAGATTTGGGGAAAAGCACAGGGTAATCTCGAGACAAAGACGATTAACTCCTCCGAGGCTGGTCTTGCAGTAACACACAGGAAGAAAGCGGCGAAAGCTGAGAAAGGGGGCTCCAGGCTTGCTGAGACAGGAGAGGGGAACGGGGTCTCCAGAAGGATATCTCGCTGGCATGAGTACCTAAAAATTCCTTGATCGTCTGGGGAGAAAGAAGGGAGAAACTATCATTCGGGATCGAAGGGTGGGGAGGGAACTTAGAAAGCGAGCTCTAAATCGGGACAGCCATCTCGCTCAAAAACGAGGGAAAGGGGGAAAAAAAAGCGAGTGTCTGCATCATTTGAAAATCGGTTTTACCAGTAGTCTAAGAAGACGCCGCAGAAGGGAGAGATTGTTCCCGTCGACGGAGTCGGTGGAGATTGGGTTCTGAAAATGGCCACGCGTCCTAGAGGATTGGAAGAAGGCACGGTACCGGGAAACGTACAAAGAGGGGAGAAGGGAGTTGGTCGAATTGAAGTGAATTAAGAAGTGGCAGAGAAAAGGAGAAGGGCGAGAGGAATAGGCGGTCCGAAAGGGGTCGCGAGAGCGAAACTCGAGAAGAAACAAGGGTCTACAAAAAAGCGGGGCTCAGAAGCGCAAAACATTGCGACAGCCGCAGGGGGGAATACCGTGCAAGCACATCCCGTTAGGTCTAAGGAGGAGGGAGCAATAATCCTAGGGGGGTGATGGGGAACCCAAGGTACGAAGGGAGCGACGAGTGCGGGCAGCGAGGATCCAAATCCACCTCTGGTGATGGGGGGCAAAAAGGAAAGGACGATATCATTCAGGCAGGCAGCGCGAACCAAGAGGCCCAAGGTAGAGGGGTCAAAAGGCTTGTAAGGCGTCGAGAGGAGGTTTTTGAAGGAGCTCTCAATCTCTATAAGAGGTCAAGTCGCTAGGGCAAAGCGGGTTTATGTAGATCGCCAAGGGAAGGGTAGGAAGAGGGATTGTCCGGGTTGTGAAAAGAAAAAGAAAAAAGAGCGAGTAGGGAGTGGGGGGGGGGAGACAGGCTGACTAAGGGGTTTTGGACGCGATGGGAGGTTTCAAATCGGGGCGTGAGGTTGGTTTCAGGGGAAGGGGACTCGGACAAACAGCTTTCAAGTAGAAAAAAAAAATATCGAAAAACGCCAGCAGCATCCTGGGGGTCTAGGGAGAAGACGCCGGGGCCATGGGGGACTGTACAAAAAACCTGCAGTGGGGGGGGAACGAGAAGGGGGAATCCAAGGCGAAGGAAGGTTGACTGGCAGATAAAGAAAGAAGGGGGAATCCCTATATTGAAAGAGAAGCTGAAAAAAGGGGGGGTGATTGGGTAATCTTTTTTACCCGAAATCCGAAGCCCGAAATAAGGAAAGAAGGGAGGGCGTAGAGAAAAGAAACGCACGTTGAAATTGTATTCGGGGAAACTGAAGGTGAAGGGAAAGGGAAGATTCGAGAGCAGGGGGGGGACAGCTAAGGCTTAGCACCTGTAGGGAGAACGTCCGGAGGTGGAGACTAAGAGAAAAGGTACATGGGTTGGGGGGCGATCTTCGTTCCGAAATCCGCCTCACGAAGGTGAACCAGGGAAGAAACGACAGATCTGCATCAAATCCCGCTCCAGCATGAGCCGCCAGGTTTGGGGGAGAGTCCTTGAGCGAGCGGGGGGAGAGGGGGGCTACCTTATGAAGGAGAGTCAGGAGGGGGACATGTCAAGGGGATCTAGAGAGGGCAGACAACGATTGGAAGGAAAGGGGGAAGAACTCAAGATGTTTCCGGATGGTTTGGAAGAACTGCTCGGAAGCTACAGAGAGCGCTTTGGGGGAGTTAGTTCACTGACCAAAAAGGTCCATGGGAGACAAGGAAATTGTTGTGCCTGAAACAAAGACAGGGCTCTCATCAAGAAAAAGGGACAAGCGCTGAAGGAGGTGCTACATGGAGGGGGAAAAGACTTGATCGATGCATGGCTGAAACGGACGAGCGATAGGAAAAAAAGAAAAAGGAAATATAGAGATTAAAAGAAAAAAAGACCGACAAAGAGAAAGACCTTGGATATTAACTTGGGGGGATAGCTGGCTATGGACTCAAGAAAGTGGCCGTAGAAAAAAGGAGGGAGAAAATTGGGCGTCGTCGGAAAAACACAGGGGGTGAGGGGCAGCCAAGAAAGACAAGACGAATGGGGAATAACTGTAACGAAAGATGGGAAAAAACTCCTAAAAAAGGGAGCCAAAGCGGCCGCCGCCCAGCATTTCACGCAGGGGATTGCTTGCTCTCCGGACCAGAAAAGGTCTGGAGTCCAAGCTTAATCGACTCTACAAACGCCGGTAGTTCGTGGAGCTCCACGATATACATCAAGGCCTCCACACTAAAATGGCGCTGAGCAATGCAACTATCTGGAAAAAACCCCTGACCCCAATAACCTTTAAAGTCTAAGGAAATTAAACCCGAGGGCTCGTGAAAGGGGTTGGGAAAAGGGGCCTTAGAACCTAGAAAACAGGAAAACTAAAAGACGATCAGTAGGTAGAGGGGGCGCAAATGTTGAATGGGTTGTAGGCAACGTCGGACTGTGGGCGGGGAATGAAGCCAAGGTTCAAGAGACCCGCTAAAGTCTGGATGGGGGACGGGGAGGGTTCCGTTGAATTACGAGTGGTGAACCAATCGTAAGGGCGAGCGCAAATGTTAGAGGAGGGTAATGGACGATCCAGCGTCGTGCATTGAAGAGCAAAGAAAAGATAGGCGGTCAAATCAGGGCGGGTTCGACGCCCGCCAAGGGGGGGTGGTCGGCCTGTCGGTTAAACCCCTTGTCAAATCAGTGGGGATGCTGGCTAAAAAAGAGGGTCGCGTCATCTTCAGGGGGAATAAACCTAGCGTGAACTTGTTTGGGGAGGGAGGGATATGTCAAGGGAAATGAATTTCAGGGGAGTCAAGGGGAGGGACATTCTGAGGATAAAGCCGGTAGGTTACAGGGGGGATGAGTCGATGAAAGTGAAAAAAACATTCCTGCATTCGGGAGGGAAAAACGCAAGGGTGGAGGGTCATAAACAACGGTCTAACAGGGGGGGAACCACCATACAATCATTGAATAAGGTAACTGGGAAAAAAGGGGGGGGAATGTATTTACTTATGGACCAGTTACATAACTTTGTCTGAACCTAGCTTGCTTGGGGGGGAAAAAGAAGTCCATAAATATTTTCAAGGAAACAGCCGAGTTTATGTTCCAGTGAAAATTGGGGAAAAAGAGGAAAGTGGGGGGGGGGCGAAAGGTTTGAACAGAAGGCGTTTCCAAATTATGAGCCAGGGTAAAGTGTTAAAGAAAAAAAAATCGCCATCGGGGGGGGGTTCTTATAAACGCTCGTGAGGTCAGGAAGTAAAAGAAAAAGGGGCAGGGGAGAAGCCTACGAGGATCAGGGGAGGAAGGCGTCAAAGAAAAAGGTCCTCCGCCCAATCCCATATCGGACGGGCAAGCTTGAAATAAATAAAGACAGGAGACGGAGAAAGGAACTAAAGCTCGTCCATGGTGTGGTCTACTGGGGGAAAAGGGAAACTATAATCAAATAATTCTCAGATAGAAGAAGAAGACCACACAACAACGGGGGGGGTGAAAAGGGAGAGGAGAGGGCGCAATCTTTTGAGTGTTCAAGGGACAACCAACTAAAAAAAAGGGACTCCAATGGTCCTAGCCTGATCATAAAAAAGATAAAGTTAGGAGCCGTATGAGGGTAAAGGGAGAAGGGAGGGTTTTCTGCTAAAGGGGAAGCCTCTCCTTCGCAAACAAAACGAGTTCATCACAAAAGGGAGTTACACAGCCAGGGGTGTGAATGACGGGCACCGTGAAATTTGTGGGGGAACCCGTCCACTCATCAAGGGGGGGACGGTAAAAACAGATTTAGAGGGGGGGACAAAGGACCGTCCCTATGCTAGACGGAGATGGCGCAAAAAAGGGGGAAAAAGAAAAAGAGTGAATTGGTAGGGGGGTCCAAGACACCGTGGAGCCAACAAAGGAATTGGGGGGAAGATTTCAAAAAAGATAGGAAGAAGATGGTTCCCGGAATACTCGAGAAAAAAAATGGGCAACGCCGAAAAGAAGAAGACAAGGTGAGAAGGTGGGGAAAAAAAGGATGGGGGTCGCCTGGAGGAGACTAAAACCGCAGCTAAGCGGCGTGCATGGTGAAAAGGCAGGTCATGGCAGACCTAGGTCAAAACAAACAGGAATGCTGGGAAAGGAAAGAAGTATTGGGGAAGACAGAAACGAATTTTCCGATCCCGCACAGAATATCCTTCGAGGTGACATAAAAAAAAAGACCCACGAAAGAAAGCTGTGGGCGATAAAAGGGGGAAGGCAAAGAGAGGACGCCACGTCAGAATCGAGCCAAAAAGAAAAAGAGGAGTGTGGAACTGCAGGAAAAAGACCGTCACCAACCAACTTGTCTAGAAAAGAAAACGGGGATTCGAGGTTCATACGAAGCTAAAATTGCAAAGAAAAAAAAGGGATAAAGCTGGGTAGAGGGCCGGACTCATTAGGCGATAGGGCATTATTTAAATCAGAAGGAAAGAAAGAGGGAAAAAAAACAGACCTCAGTTATCAAGAAGAGTAAAGGAAGGGGGGGGAGCGTCTGCTGAAGATAGAAAGCCAAAAAAGTCCGACAAGGCGCATCCGACAACGTAACAAGGGTTCTCTTACGCCTGGGGAGGGAGGAAAAGAGATTGAAGGGGGGGGGCGATTGGGCCCGTTCAAAAGTACTTGACCAAGAGACAATGCGCGAAAAGGAAGAAGTTGTTGCTTGAGTAGGGGAAGAGGGATGCAGAGCGGCCGAAGTCGAAAGAAAAGGAGCTATTTGTAATCATGGGGGAGGGAGGGGCGAGAGCGAAAAAGACACCGTGTCGCGGTTCAAAGAGGGGCTCGGGCGTAATAAGGAACGAAAGGAGGAACTCATTAGAAGGGAGAGCTCCGCTTGTACTAAAAAAACCGCGACGTGGAGGGAAGAAAGGTTTCGAGGGAGTCTTCAAAGAGTCGATAATAGGGAAGTCAGGGGGCTGGAAAAAAAATGGGGTGTGGTATCTCCAATTTCCTCTTTCATGAGCCGAAAAAGCTGGTCGACAGTACGATATGTGCACATGAGTGGGACTACAAGGGAAAGAGGAGAGGAGACTTGAGGCGTTGCCTGTAGTAAAGCGGTATAGCAAAAAGGGAAACACCCGTCTTAAGAGTTCAGGGGGGACGGCTTTCGAGATTGAGAAGAGGCGCAAGTAAGTCTTCTTGAACCTACAGGGAGAAAAAGGAGTGCAAAACAGCAATATGGCGATACGAGGAGGTTTCGTGTCTGAAGGAAGCTGTTGATGTTGTTGCTCAAAAACGCGTAAAACAATGAAGATCATCTAAAAAAAGAAAAGGGGAACCTCACCCGAAAGTAACAAAGGGAGGGGAGCGCGCGGGGAGCTCCAGGTTATCATTTGAATGCAACCATCCAAAAAAAGCAGAGCTATGAAATCCTGCAAAAAGAGAGTGAAAGGAGGGCGTATCAAGTATTCACGTACAAAGAGGACCAGGAAAGCGATCCGAAAGAAAAGCCAAAATCGATAAGGGAAGCTTCTGCTCTTCCAAAAAAGGGGGGGGCGGAGATTATTGGAACTTGGGAAGGGATGGGGAGACCGAGCGGCAGGAGGCAAGGGAGCTTGCATTCTTGAGGAAAGGGGCACGATATCAAGAACAACAGTGAGCAGACCATCTTCATGTCGCCGAAATGGGAGAGAAGGCGAAAGGGACTCAAGAAAAGAGGTTGGCCAAATTAGAGGAAGCGCTCTCCCATCCCGACTTTGTTAAAAAAACCCTCATACAGGAAACTGGAACAGACTTGGGGGCTGGGGCCGCTCACAAAAGAGCAGCTCATCGACTTTCTAACGGAGTGAACCAAAAACCCGGAAAAAAAACGGGCCGAGGTCCCTCCATCGAGGGGAGAATAAAAGAAGAATTCGCAGCATGCAGACGCTGAAAAACATGACGTGAGGGGGGAAAGACGATAATCAACCAAGTGTGGAAAAGATCACTTGCATGTCATAAGGGCCCGAAGGATCTGGGTAAAAAATCGTTGAGATTGGATTGAGAAAAGCGATGGGAGAGGTGTGTTCCTCGAGCCCAGTAATGAACCAATCTAAAAGCTCGCGGCAAATAGCCTGCGCAAAGGGAGAAACCACCTTTCTCCAAGCGCGAGAAAGGGAGAGAAAAAAATTTTTGTAGAAAGCCACACTGAAGGAAGCTTTCGAACCAGTAGTTATACATCAAACAATGACCTTTGGGTGAAGACCCGGCTCGCACGCAGCTAGAGGAGACCAATACTCTTAGGGGACACAAACTGAAAAAAACGACCAAACTAAGAAAACTGGGCGAGATCTAAAGGAAAAATCGGGGCCGAGCCGCTAATACCTCAAAAAAGGGGGAGAAGAGCAGGGACTTGGGTTCAAAGAACGAAAAGAGAAGTTCCTAGAGGCAAAAAACCAAGTTTTCTAAAGGGGGTGAGGGCCCGAATCTGGAGATTTCGCGTTCTCGAAGGAAAAAAGGGAGAGGGGGAGAGCACAGTGTATTCCTACGTCTTTTCGGAAAAAAGGAGCCGGGATCTCAAGCATATTGGGGGGTAGAGCATGGGGGGGGGAAAGGGGAACATGCCATGCTCGAAAAAGCAGACATCGAGGACCGGTCAGCACAAAAAAAAAGTGACCTTGTCTGTCATTACGAAAGAGAGAAAGGCGACGCTCGGAAAAAAGTGGTCCGCTTTTCAGGGTCATTGGGGGAGGGAAGGGGGCAAGGCTGTGGTTCTACCAGGCAATCTCCAGGCTGTGCCTGCGGTACCATTCCTTAAACTATCTCCTCTAAGGGGGAAACTAAGCGATGCTCAAAGGAAGGGGCGAGATAACTTTCGAAACATCGGGAGGAATGAATAAGGTCTCAACAACAACAACGAAGGCTGGGAGAAGGGGGGGTGACTGAGAATTTTAGCTCAAAGGTTAATGACTCTCGCAACCTCAGGGAATCAGCAAGACGCTTCTCTGTGGGAAAAGAGAAGAGCGGGCTCGTGAAGAGGATGGGGGGGGGGGTGTCCGACACCAGAGAGAAGCAAAAAAGGGGATTTGGCTACAATTGAGGAAGAGGGAACCGAAATGTCAGCAAAAGCTAAAGGATCTGTGGGCCTGAAGCGCGAGCCGCTGCTATCTGGGGAGAAGAAAAGGGGAAAACCGAGGCGAGCGCAGAGGGACTCAAGGGGTGGTGGGTTTTGGTTAGCGAGAGGCTGGAAAGAGGGTTGCAAGGAACAATGCTCTAGCAAATAGGAGGGAAAACAAAAGGCCCAGAACCCGAACACGCCCGGTCGCGAAAGGTAGAGGGACCGAACCAGAAGTCTAAGATAGCGAATCCTAACATAGCCTCGGGGGGAAGCACATTGCAAAACGATCTTGGGCGAGGCGACAACTATCGGCCACGTCTATTTTTGGGGAAAAGGTTCCTTCTGGGCAAAAGGGCAGGCCGCGGACCAAGGGAGGGGAGGGTTCAACCGTTCGAGTGGAGAAAAAAGGCTGCAGAGTAGGTCTGGCGATTCGTTTGGTCCTGAGATACGGTCGCGAGACTGAGGGGGAAGAAAAGAGGGTGAGGAGGTCGCGAGGGAAACGTTGCGTATAATCGACAAGGGAGGGGTTCCAGGAGGTTATGTAGGGGGGGAAAAAAGCAGGTTCTCTGGAGGGATAGGCGCTCGTGAAACAGTGCTAAAGAGAAACCGTTTTTGCGCCGATGGTTTGCCAGGGGTGAGGCGCGGTCCATTTTGGGGGGGGGGGGAGGGAAAAGAAAATGTGTCTAAGATAACGGGAAGGCGCCGTACCCACAAAATCGAAAAGAAGAAGAGAGGTTGCAACCATATCGGCGAAGAACCAGGACTGCAAGGTTAAGATAAACTTGGGGAATGGAATGCTCGCTTCAAGATGGCCCAAATCCCTCGAAAGGAGCGTTTACCTTCGGGTCGCGCAAAAATGTGGGGGGATACGTTCCACTATGAGGAGAAGGCAACGCTGGGGTATTGTTGGGGGGAAAAGGGGGTTTCCCTGACGTCTGGAGAAACGATGAAACGGCACAAGTAGTTATAGAAAAAAAAGTAGGTGGGCCCGAGGGGGTACTAGAAAATCGGGATGTCGTGAAACGCCAGGCTCGCGCGGGGCAAAGAAGGGAAACATTAAAGAAGCGGCCGCGACCTGGTAAAAGCTGCAAAACGTGTTGGAGTCTGAAGAGAAAAACGAGACTCAAGGAAAAGGGAGAACAAAACCTCAAACGTAAACTAACCCAAAATCGCCAGCATCCATAGAGAAAAATATTGTGGATGTCGAGGGAAAGGGGAGCGGGGGTGGAGTTGACGGGGAGGCAAAGATTGAAGCGTTGGAATGCATTTAGCATCCTGATAGAGGAAACGATTTGTGCCGGGGGGGAGATCAAAAAAAGGATGTTTCCGATTTCTGGAGGCTTCTAAACGGAGCCCAGCGCGCGCGTAAAAAGGGGGGGTAAAGGGGGGAGGGGGGGAACCTTTAGAGGATCTTTTGTTGTATCTCGGGTAAGAAAGAACAAATCGAACAAGGGTCTCCTCTCCTGCCCGCAAAGGGACAATTAGAGCTGCCAGATTCGGAAGGGAAAGAAAAAATGTCGGGGACAAGAAGGGGAATTGCCAGAGGATCGAGGGGCCTAGAAGATGAGAACCTCTTCATTTCGGTTGAAATACAAGCGTCCAAAAGCATCAAAAAAAGAAAAAAATAAGCCGAAAGGGAAGGTCCTTTATTTACTCGGGAGCACAAAACAGCCGTTAGAAGGAAGAGGGGAGGAAAGGAGGAGTCATTAACCCCCACGAGGGAGCAGGCCAACGACAGAAAAGGTCAGAAGCTCGAAAGGATTTTCCAGCGCACCGTTCATCAACAAAGAAGAGCAGCCCAGATTGTAATAAGGGGGGGGACGACCTCCCGCCGGAGGGGGTCCCTCGCGGAACGCCGGATAAAGGTCCTTCCTTCCTTGGAACCAGCATCGAGCAAGGACAAAGACCAAAGCGCCAAACTCTGCAAAGACTGCTCCTTCGCCATCGTGAGAAAAGAGGAGCTAACATTGGATGAAATCATAGAGCTCATTGCCTACAGACGCTGGACACAGTATTTGACGTCAAATGCGACAATCAGTCAAAATCTGCGACGATTAGTTAAAGGGGGATATCAAAGGGGTGTGGAAAGGGGGATAAATCCTCGGAGTAGGGGGGGTTGGTCAGTTGCCGGGTTTTTGGGGGGGGGAAATTTGACACGTCTGCGGCCTTTTCCTCTCCCTCCCAGCGTTCTGTGCAGGTGA
>Ga0179593_1393403_pt1 | contig 19863 bp, 26 predicted proteins | sample CZODoug2_1_08_16_FD_185931 | JGI IMG/M metagenome (GOLD analysis project Ga0179593, IMG submission 185931) | Vadose zone soil fungal communities from Angelo Coast Range Reserve, California, USA - CZODoug2_1_08_16fungal (PacBio error correction) | ecosystem: Environmental > Terrestrial > Soil >...
TCCCTCAAATCATAAGAACGGACTCATGTGGCGGAACGGCTCCTCGGTAAAGCCAATGTCCACCGAAAAGGGGGGAATCATCATGTTTTGTGGGTCAGGAACAGGGGGTGGAGGTTTAAAAACCAGTCCAAAGACACTGAAAAAGACGCCACGATTATGGGGGGGGGTCTACGCACTGGAGAACCGCCCAGCTAGGCATCGTGGCGGGGAACGGGGTCTTTCCGTATTTAGAGGAGGCATAACTGGACCGCCCAGGGTGGGTGGCGTGGAGCGCACAATGGCAAGAATCAGGATAGAACCATCGTGGGGGGGCTCACCGAAAGACAAAACGGTGTCGGCAAGCCTCAAAGGACCAGCAGGAGGCCAAGAAAAAGTGCTATACGGCGGGGGGGCCGTCTGGAACTGGGGTGGGGGTCACGGGCAGGCATGATACACAGAAAAAAAAAGCGAAGAAAGGGCAAACTTATTTCATGGTACAACAAGACAACGTTAACTTGGGCGATGAATTCGAAACCCATGGTGGTTGGAGGGAATTTTGAGTGATTGAATGTAACGGCATCGAAGCGCAAGACGCAACGGAAAAGCGGGGAAATGAACAGGGACCGACATCAATCGCGACAGAAAAAGCAAGCAAAACCCAAGGAAGACGTGGGAAGCAATTTACTAACCCCGGCGCTGGGGGGGCACCAGGGAAGCCTTTTAACCAAAAAAACTGGGCAGCCGCCGCACGCCAAATGAGGAAAACACCCTACACAAACCTGCTGAGGTAACCTCTTTTCAGGAGGCCAGGGGGGCCACCTTTCTCGACCGGGGGGAGTACTAATGGTAATGACCGAGACGACAGGGAGGGTCGGTGTTACCCACTAGGATCCGCAAAAGAACAAAAAGATGTAATTCCCTGACTGGATTAGGACAGGTCCAGGAGAGAGGAAAGGACTAAAGTTAGAATCTGGGACAGGGCAAAGCAAACGGTTAAAGACGGCAGGTAGAAGGGCACTGGTTCAGAAACCAGGAGAAGGAAGATATGTTGTCATGTTTGAGGGTCCAAAATAAAATTATCCCCATGGGTTAATAGAAAGGGCCAAAAACACATTTCAACCGGGCGAAACGGGGGGGGGGGGGAAACGGTGAAGGGCTAAACAAAAGGGTAACGAGCAAAAAAAGGGTGGGGTGAAAATACGACCACGGGGAGGGGCCTCCACCAGAAAATAGGCGGTACTCGAGAACGGGACACCCGGACGGTCAACGACAAAAAGAAAGGCTTGTAAATCCCCTCCCCGTTGAACATAACTTGCCCCTGGGAGGAAGGTAAGGGGAAAAAACAGAAACGCCACCGTTTTGTGGCCGCCGTTTGTCACTAGGGGCGCCCAATAAGGGGGGGTGTCCGCTTCTTAAGGGTGAAAAAGTCACTCGAAATGAAATAGAACCCGGAGTTGTGGGGAATAAATTGAAGGGGGGTAAAAAAAAAAAAGGCGCAACACATCAGGTGCTTGACAAAGCACGACCGCGGACTATGGACAACGCCGGGTGAGAAACAGAACATCCCCCTTCGTCAAGAAAAGGCTTCTGGGAAAAATGTGCAAAACTCCTGGGAAAAGCTCCCATCATAAGAGCTCGCCATCGGGGAGAGGGGAGGGGGGGAAAACTGCTTAATAAGCCAAAAACCGAAGGTCTGTAGTCCTAAAAAAACTACTAAACAGGGGGGGCAGCGGTGCCGGTAGCGTAAAAAGAACTCAAGGACCCGGAGGGAAAAGGAGAACTCTAACAAAACAAAAAACAAAAAATGGTGAAACGTAGAATGTAGACAGTGGTAATTGCGAAACAGATACCTTAATAGGCAAAGAAAAACAGCCCATTGGAGGAATTCATCGCGGGGGTTTTTGGCTTTTAAAAATGTCTTCGTTGATGGAATTGGGCAACGATTGGGTTCTCGTGGGTCCTAATGAAACTGGACGCAATGGCAGCGAAAAGCGGCCTCAACACCATAATTGAGGAAGAAAAAAGTCGGCCGCCTCGGGGCGAAAAAACCCAAAGGCAAAACTGCTTCTTACAAGAGCAAACAAAGAAGGGACTAGACACGAATAAAAAGCGGGCCAAACACGTTTCGCGAGACAGAATGGTTTGAAACCTGCATGGGTGAGAAGCGGGGTAAGACTTTAACCTGTACACAAGTCACGCAGTGTTGTGGGAAATTCTTTCGCAGAATAGAAAGAAAAGACTCGTCATCCGACTGACAAAAAATAAGTTTGTAGGAGAACGCAAGGAAGGTCGGTAGGGAGCCAAAAAGGAAAGGGGAAACTAGCAATTTGCTCGGCGTTGTCCCGATGGCTCGAAAGTAAATCAAAATGGAAAATAAAGAATCAGGGGGCGACGATGGGGTTTTCGGTGCAACCTTGGAAAGGGCGGTGGAAAAATTGGACCACTAGGCCGTCAATGGTAAACCTCATGACGCTTGACGTGCATTAAACACTCCAAAAGGAGATTCAAGGGGCTAGACAGGGGTGAAAAGGCACTACAGAAGAAGTTTGGAAAACCCTCCTCATGGCGCAATCCCAGAAAAAGGGTGCCCCAAAACGTTTTGAAGGGTCCAATACAGGGGCCTCAAAGGGAAAAAAAGCTGATGAGGACGGAGGATAACGTGGGGACGAGCCCTGCCTGTGAGCGGGGGATCACACTCTTTTGTGCCATTTACGGGCGCAAAAAATGGCTCGGGAAACCAAGGCGGGGTACGTTTGGCTGAGTTTTAGAACTTGTCACCCACCTGGGGCCATGGAAGCCCATGGGGTAAGCAAATTCCGTAAAAGCCAGTTTAGATAACGCTGGGTGTTCATGGTTCTGTGCGGATCAAAACTGGAAAAAAATACGTCAATGAGAAAAAAAAAGGAAGTCGCCCGTGTCCTGGGACTAATGAACTTTGAAGGGGCAAGAAAAAGGGACAAGACGAAATTAAGGGGCCCAGGCTAAGAGTGGATCATACGTCCCAGATGTCCGAATGGAAAACGGGGATCCGTCAATGAAGAACGAAGCAGCACACCCACCTTACGCAGTCCCAGAAAAAAAAATTGGTTATGTCTGATCAAAAAGGGGCCCCCCCAGCCGAACGCAAGCCGTGCAACGGCCCTGGCAATCCAAGACAAAGGGGGTGCCTTGAAAAGGGTGTTAGGGGGGAGGGGGCTAGGCGCAGAAGGAGGAAAAGGCACAGACAAGAGCCCGAAAATTGGTTCCGCAGATAAAAAAAGGGTCCAGCGGGGGGGCGCATTGCGCACTCGATGGGGGGAGGGCGAATGTGGCTTTACGGGGGATGCTCGGATAATAAATGAACGAACGGCAATTACAGAACCCTGTTTGCCGGGCGTGGGGGGGGCCTTTAAGGAAAGGGATATAGCCGATACTAATCAGCCCGGATCTCTTTGAATGGAAGAATGGCCGTGAAAAAAAAAACAACCGGAACTAGATTCAAAAAAAAACGGGTCCAGGAGCAGAAGCCTAAAAAAAATTACGCAGCGAGGGAAATACTGGGGGGGAGGGGGACGTCTACAAAAGCATGCTGCGATCCCCAGGAAAAAAAACTTGAGAAAGGGGGGGAGACGTTGGAAAAAATTGAGCTAAAATGTCAGGGGGCGGCAGAAATATCAGACTAGGACAGAGGGGGGAAGGGACAGAACCCAAAAAAAGGCCACAACTCCGACGAGCTGGATGTCTCACAGGCAAAACGAGGGGACAAAGGATGCAACGAGGGGACCCTGCAAGGTCAAGTTGAAAAAGGCAGACCTAAACGCAGTCAAGGGGAAACAGTGCAAAATGGACTGGGCGTTACCGAGGAACCAAAGGGGTCCCACAGTCCGTGAGTCGGAAAAGGGATGTCGGAAGGAATGCAAAACAAGGATCTGGGAGGGAAAAAAAAAAAAAATCCGGAAAAAAGGACAAAAAAAAAAAAAAACCTCATAACGAAAGGACACGGGGGGCCGCAAGTCCGGGATGGGCAGCCGAACATTGAGGGGGACTGCGAAAAAAAAAACTACTTATCCGGGCCGCATGGTTGGGGGCAAGGCTAAAAACACGGAGGCCGGATTGAGGGGATTGAGGCCCACCCTCGGGGAAAGGAACAAAACGCGCATGAAGAGGAAGAGGACCATCGATTCGGAAACGGGCCTGTTTCAGGGGTCGGAAAGGGATGGGGGGATTCTGTTCTGAGGAATGGAGCGGGTTTGGTTCCACAGAAAACTGAAAAGAAAAAGGCTAGGCGGGTGCTGGGAGATCAACGACGTCGATAAAGTGGAGAAAAGGAGGGGAAAAAAACGACGTTACGGGACATGCAATGGGGAACGCGACGAAGAAACCTGGTCTCCGTGCCTGGATCAAGACAACGCAGCTCCCGAAAAAAATCGTCGGCCGGCTCTTTGTCGGAGTGTGGGAGAAATGGACGCTGTCGGGAAAGACGGAATTCTCAAAATGGGAACAAATGGCGAGATCGGGCGTAGCAGGGGGGGGCCGGGTGACACTGGGGCGGGGCAGGCGCACGGGTGTAAAGTCAACGAAAAGGGGGGAAAAACGTACGGAGTTGGGGAAGCCGACGAACCAGAAGTCAGGGTTCTAATCTATGCTGGCAGCGACGGGGATCTCCTTGGTGGGGGGGGGGGGGGGGGGTAACAGGCAAAAAAAAACCAGGGGGCGGGGGGCGGTCCTCCGTTCATGGTCGACGCCAGCCAGGCACCAACCAAATGCCGATGGCTCGCGCCCGATTACACCAGTCGGTCAAGCCACTCGCACAACAGGTCGTACGAGCGGCGCTCGAGCTGGCTCGTCTGGAAAGAGGGGACTGGGAACAGAAGCAAAAGTCAAGAACGGATGAGACGCTCAAAAGGGCGAGGGAAAGGAATGAGACCCGACAAAAAAGGGTCGCGCCACCAGACAAACCCTTGCAAAGGAGAGAGAAAGTGCCGCGAGATGGGAAAGCAAATGCTCTTTAGGGCAAAAAGTGGGTCATTGCTGGATGAGAGTCAACGGGTAAGGGGGGGAGAGTGGGTTTGGTGTTTGGGACGACGAGACAGTACATGCGAGCCCGGTCAAAAAAGAACCAAAAAAAATCGGGAAAACGCCGGCCATACAGACAACCTTGGGACCGAGGAAGAGAACGCCACCGGGCCCGAAGACTGAGAGGATTCAAAAAACAACAACGGAAGAGGAAATCATTCATGTAAGGGAAAACCGGCGACGGGGGGGGAAGACACAAGACAGGTGAGGTATGGGCGGCGGGACGTAATCGGTGAACACTGATCGACGCGAGAGGCAGCCCCCGAAAAGCCAAACAACGGCGGGACGACCAGGTAAATTCAAAAGGAAACGTCAAGTGAAGGGGAAGACTCGACGCGCTCCTCGCGCGGCACCAAGTGGGGGGGGGCAAGGATCCGGGTCAAAAACTTTGCAATGGTAAGGGGGGCGCCAGAAAAAATTTGGGGAGGAGTTAACAAATGGGGGAAAGACCGGGCAGAATCCGGTAGGACATCCTCTCCTGACAACTGCTGAGGATAAGGACCTCGAGAAAAGAAAAACCCTATGCTCAGGTCGACTAAACTTCTGGGGAGAATCGCTGATCCCCTATTTGGTACGCTTATGGGGCACGAGATGCATCAGAATGAGGAGGACCAACATGGAAACGATGGCCTAACTGCCAAAACCTCCGGTGGGCCTGATACCCTATCTTCACTGAACATGCAGAGAGTGAAGAACCCTGAAAGCAAAGGAAGGGACAGGGGAAAGCGCCCCGGCATTGGCAGGAGACAGAGCACGTACGTGTGATTGAAAACACCGCCGGGAAAAAACACGGCAACCCGGGGAGGGGGAAAAACCAACAGGGCGAAACAAAAAAATCAAAAACTCAAAAGAGTATCCTGAGCCATGGACTTATCGGGGGGGGGTCCAGTTCCCAACGCATCGAGAAATCAACTCGACCAGAAGCAGGACCTAAGAGGGAGGGGGGGGGGAGGGGGGGGGGGGGGGGGGGGGGGGGGGGGGGGACAAACGCGTTTTAGGAATGGAAACCTGAAAAAACTGTCAACGGAGTAAAAAGAGATTCGGAACGTCCTACCTCATGGGGCCAATCTGGTCGGGGGGGGAAAAGGGCCCCTTTGAAAATTTATCAGAACGGGATTAGGTAAAGCAAGCAACCGATAGACGGGAACATTGGGTCCAGACGTAAAAATCCGGCTGAAAAAATGTTTGGCTCGTTAATTTGTGACATTGCCCTAAAACAGGCCAAAGATTGGGGATGGGGGAAACGAAGGTGGTAACCAGGGGCCCAAAAGTCATCGAAGATATGTGGTCAGCCAGTGTGACTGACTCCAAGGGCAACAACCAGGCGGGGGGAGAAGAGTTGACTGGTGGGGCTAAGAAAGAAGGTTTCACAAACCTCTAGCAAACGGGCGCGGGGAGGGGAGAAGAAAAAGGGAGAACATGGGTTTTCGAAGTCGGTTGTCCGAAGGGAAAACGAAGGCGCCTGGGGGGGAGGGGGGGGGTCCGTCCGCAACGGCAAACACAAGGCTTAAGGAAAAAAAGAAAAAAAAGCCCGGTAACATGGGGGACCGGTCATTATTAAAAACCCGAGAGGGTGTCAGGAAAAAAAAAGTTCCATTCAAGAAAAGAACACTATTAACTTGTGACGCGGGGGCTGAAAGACTAAAAAAGGAGGGGTACGCCCCATCAAAAGGGTTGGCGCAAGGGGGGTTTTGGTCCTGGTCCCGGGTTCCTGTGAGTTTGGGGACCGGACCATCAATTAACGACCCTCGACGTGTCCCCGAAAAAAGAGCACAGGGGCAAAAAAAAAAAAAAAAAAAGCAAACGGGGGTAAACGGCGTTGAACGGAAACGGAGGGGGACGGGGGGGGGGGGAACGATTGAGCATCGCTGCAAGGGGGGACAGGTTAACCAACGTGAAGAAAAAGATCCTCTCCAAGTTTTGTGAGGAGACGATCAAGAAAGCAGGGAATGGGGGGGCCGCCTGGGAACATAACCAAGACCAACGGGGGAGAGCTCGCGAAGAAGAAAAAAGGAGGCGTCTATACCATACGCTTGGGCAAATCGTCGAAAAGAGGAGGGGGGGAACGGCCAATAACATAAAAAAAAAAAAAGGCGAAAGAAAAAAAAGGGTGGGGAAGTGGGTCGCGCTCCAAAAAGGAAAGCAGGCAACAAAAAAAGCAAAAACGCGTGGGGGGGGGAAAAAAAAAGGCGGTCATTCGGAAGAAGCCAGCAGCACGAGACAGAGACTACATCTATTGTGGCAGAAACAGGACGCGCCAGGACCTACAAAAAAGGATATCATGGGGGGTCAAAAACCACTAAATTCCCTCCCCGGAAGTGGGCAAGGGAAAGGATGGTCCCTACCCTTGGTTGGCAGCCTCAATCAAAGAGGGTACAACAAAGGCCGAAAACCCTGGCCTTTAGACGGATGTGCAAGGGCCCTTTCACTGCAAGGGACGGCGGGGGCCTGGGCCCGATCAGAAAAAAAAAAAATGGGAAGGGCTCGGGGGGGGGGATTCAGGAAAAAAAAGGGGGGGAGGCCCTGTTCGGATGTTGAATCGACAACGAATTGCCTATCTAAAAAGGGGGTGGAAAAGCGTGGAAGAGGATGGGAACCTGGCCGGCTACCGAGATGATCTTGGTGCCGCCAGCAATCCCGAAAGGAGAGGGCTGTTCAGATGGGGGGTCCTAAAAAAAAGGGATGGGGCGCCGTGCAGGAAGCATACGTGAAAAATCCGCCCCGGAAAAAGAAGAAAAAGGGAAAAAAGAGAAAAAAAAAATGAAAACTAAACTAAACAAAAACGGGAGGAAGGAACAATCCAAGCGGTTCCATACAATTTTGGGGGGGGGTGTTCAGGGTGAAAATACTAAAGGTAAGCGAAGGAAGGGGGGGTTGAAGCGCACCATGGCAAACATCCCGCAAAAAAAAAAAAAAAAAAAAAGCCCGGTCCATCGAAACGAAAGGAAACTTTTCAACATCGCGGTTGCCCATCCCCCAAAAAAGAACAGTGAACCAGCGGCAACTGGGAAACCGGTAAAGGGGGGGACCCACCAAGGTTGAAAGCCACAGGGGGACAGGGGGAGAAGGTTTTGGGGGTTAAAAAGGCCGGACGGGGGGAAAAAGGTCAAAGTCTGCACCAAGAAACGGGAACCCGAAGAACCTACGGGGAAGAAACGGAGTTGGGCTTTACTACAGCTCAGTCTCCTCGTGGGGGGGGAAAACAGAGCAGCCTCGCTACAGTACCGCAACGAACATTGGTTCAAATGGCCAGGAAAAAAAAAGCAACCGGGATCTACCAGGGGGGGATGTTGCGTGATGGAAAATCCGGGAGAAAGCGCAAGCAAAAACATAACTCTGCTCACGAGGGGGGAGACTCGTAAACAGGCACGACAAACAGGGACTTGGGGTTCTCCTACAACGGTGACGGTCTCGTCAAACAAACGAGATGAGCCACCTTAAAAACAGGGGACTAACGGACAAAAGAATGGGGCCGAGGAGCTGCTGTGAGAATGGAGTGAGTGAGAAGAGACCGAATCCAAGGCGGTCGTAAATCCGGGAGAGAAAAAAAGGGAGTGGGGTATAGATTACTGGACGTAGGAGGATTTGCCTCATTTGGGCGTATGTAAAAAAGAAGAAAGGACACGCCCAAAAAACCACAGGGGGAGCGAAAACCGAGGAGGGCGTCAACTTCCAAAGTATCAGAAAAAAAACCGAACAAAAAACAAAAAGGAAGGAGGAAAAGAAGATATGTCTGCCAAAAAAAGGATCCAGAGACCCTTGTCGTTGTGTCAGAACTCTCAAAAAATCGGGAAAGTGGAATAGAAAAAAAAACTAAAAGGCACCTCCAGTTCCTCCCAGTAATGTCAGAACGATGACTATATTCACTTCGGGGACGCAAATGAAAAACAAGTCATGTACGAACGGAAAAAGACGTTTGTGGGGGAAAAAAAGGTCTCCCTGGGCTCAAAAAAAAGGGGGGGCGCAGAGAGCACCGACCGAGAACAGCAATCTAGGGGACTAGAAAACCTCCCAAGAACGGGGGGGGCTTGATCGAATTTGGGTTACACGAGCATAGGGGGGGGGGACTCTGAGGCCGAGGCGGCGCCGTGTCCGTAGAAAAAGCACGGTGGCGGGACGAGGGGACTTTTGCATGGAAAATGGCGTCGGCCAGGTGTCAGAGGGAGTGCTTAGGAAGGGGAAGCGCGGTTCAACGACAAATGACAGAGAGGGGATGAGGGGGGAAAGGGATCCCATGACAGTAACTCCGAATCCTGGGTTTTTTCCCGCGCCAACAGGCACCGCAGAAAAGGGGGCGCAAACCAACGGTTTGGTACGGAAGTCAAAAGGGACCGGAAGAAAAGGGGGGGGAAACGGAAAGCAATATAGATGATAGGTGTTTCAATCTCACAACGAAGGAGAAGGGCAAAGGGCCGGGTGTTGGTGAGGATGCTAAAAACCGCTACCCTGCTTCTGCGTTAACCAATGTGTTAGCAAGTCACAACAACGGGCACATGAGCGCCGGGGGGGGGGGGATGAAGGGGTCCGGGTGACGAAAGGTTGGGGGAAGGGATGGTTCCTTTCTGTAGGATCCAACTGCGTCATGGAAAAGGAACAGGAAAAAGGGGGGGACAAACCCGCGGGAGGACTGCTAGGAAAGAGAAAGCCCAGGAAATGGGCCAGTTCACAAAAAGTAATAGGTAAATAAATCCGGGAAGAGTATAAAGGGGGGCGGCGGAAAATCAGAGCCGGGGAAAGGGACACCGTACGCAAGAGAATGGGAAGGTTGCTGATCCAGGAACCGAGCAAATGCAAAGGGCAAAATGGACAAGACGATAAGAAGGTCGCAAGGGGGGGGCCTAGCAGGAGGAAATGCAAAAACCAAAGGAAGGAATCGCCTAAAAGGCAAAAAGCCGGGGGAGCTTTCAGTACAGAAAAAATGGTCTGTGGGGCAGCAATTGGAGGGGAGGTAAGCCGGCCACATTCACAGGAAGAACGATTCTTCCTCTTCGCGCTATGCAGACGAAATCGCAATTCAGAAAAACAGGGGGACGTGGGGTCGAATGGGGGTTAACCCTTGCAAGGAAAGGACCTGATCTAAAAAAGAAAAATGACTTTCCGTCGCGTTGGAAAAGTAAGAATGGGAAGGAAAAAAAACGGAAGAAAGAGGAAGCGAGGCCGCAGAAGTACAAGGGAGCCGAGCGCGGGCCATTCCTGGGGTGAGGCAGAGGGACAACCAGAACCGGAGGGAAACGATGCAGCCCCAGGAGGGGGGGGGGGGGGGGGGGGGGGGGGGGGGGGTGGGGGGGGGGGGGGGGGTTGTTGGGGGCACGGATGCTTTATCTAACCTGAACCCCGCCTTCAGAAAAAAGGAAGGCACAGTGCCATCCGGGGACCGAAAAATCGCACAACTCCGAACCAATGAGGTGGCCAAACAGGCCTCGAAGAGAGACCATGGGAAAAAAAGTCCGGGAATGATGGGAACGAAACCACAAAACGGGGAACGCTGATGTGAACACCAAGGTGCACGAAAGGATGTGTTAACAAAGGGGAAGAGGAGCGCCCCCATCTCCTGACAGAGGGTCGCTCCGGTAGTTTCAACGAATGCCAAAACGAGAGGAGGGGGGGATTACGAAAAACCGGGGCCAAAATGGACCTATTTCTAAAAACGCAGGAAATTTTTGCACGAAGTCTTTCAAAGAAAACAGCGTCCGTTGCCGGGACCTGAGGAAAAAAAAAAAGCACCAGACCGGCCCTGTGACCCCCAAACTCAGAAAGAAAAAAAAAAGGCTCTTCTTAAGGGGGGGGCGACTTCAAAAAAAAGAAAATCGTTCGCAACAAGGAAGGCAGGAACCGGGACACCAACGATCGCTGACGGGCCGACAACCGAAAATTTGGGCCTGGGCCTCGCCGAGGGGAGGGGGATGGAAGGAGGGGGGGTTGGGAAAAAGGGGGCGACTAAAACCCGCAACCGCTAAGGTGCTTAAAGCGAACGGACCAGAGGAGGGGTTCAAAAAAATCCCCGACCGTTAACGAAGGGGGTCGGAGATCAAAGGGGGGAGGACCGGCTGCAAACTAAAGAAAGGCCAGAGAAGAGGCATCGTCCTGCAGGGGGGAACGAGGGGGGCGGAGTTCGCGATTTTCCGGCTAAAAAACACCGAAAACAAAATGATCGTACCAGGCAGAAGGTGGCGGGGGAAAAAAAAAAGGGGGGGGGGAAGCGCAGAGGTTCGGCGCCGGGTTTACAAATTAACAACAGTAAAAGGGGCCGAGCTTCTGTGGAGCGCCCTGACAAAGGGAAGAAAGGGGGAAGGGGGGGAAGGGTTTAAAAGGCCTCTGGCCAGCCAGGAGAAAAAGGTCACTGTTAAGGGACATTCTTGAGGGCCTTAATCTCAAGTCTGGTGAAGGGGAGGACCACCAAGTCAAAAATGCGAAGCTAGACCGCCGAGTAACCCACGGGGTCTCCAAACAAAAACGCCATTTCAAAAAGTCTGCGCGAGCAAAGGCGAGGGTCTGAAAAGAGGCACTTTCCGGACGACAGAAAACTTCCAAGGGAGAAGGGAATAGAGACCGGCTAAACAAAAAAAAAAGGATTCCTTTCCGGCCAGAAAAGGAGAAGAGGGAAGTTTCGCAGAAAAAACACAGAAAAGGGGGGGAAAGTAAAAAAAAAAAAAAAAAAAAAAAGGGGAAGAGAGTGAGCAGCGATAAGGGCACAACTTCGAAACTGGGATGGGTCGGGAGGGGGAAGGAAAGAAGGGGTCCCAAATGGTGTTGATAGATTTGGTCTGAAGATGGTGAACGGGGTCGGGCCGGAGCGAACAAAAAAAAAGTTCACCAGAGCGGCGACGCGCCATACAATCACCCCTTGCCGGAACGCAAGAAAATCGGAAGGGGCATCAATCTCCAACAAAAAAAAAAAAAAAAAAAAAAAAAAAAACATCTGGAGGAGGGGAAAAAAAAAAGGAGATCAATTCAAGGACGGGAAAGGTCAAAACTAGAGAGGGCGGATAGTTGATTTATGGCTGGAGGTCGCTAGAATAAAAAGGGGTTGGCAAAAAGAGCGCGAACCGACACAAAGGACCAAGTTCAAAAAACGCAAAACGAACAACCGGAAAAAAAAAATCGGGAAACAGCCATCCAAAGGGGCAAAGGGGAGGATCGAAAAAAAAAAAATTAACCAATATCGCAATTCCCTCCCGTGACCTTTGGCAAAAAAGGGGGGAAAAGGGGGGGCGAGACAATTTTGTCGGCGAATCTTATGGCAAGGAAAGACAGAAAAACCGGCCCCCCTTCAGAGATAGCAGAACTGACCGGCGTAAAAAGGGAGAAAAAAAAAAACAGATCAGATCCAGAGACGGGAAAAACGGGAAAGCCTATCGGGGCGACTTACTAGGTGGTTGCCGGAGGGGGGAAGGACTCAGGTAAAAACGGGCAATCGATGAAAAAATATGATACAACGGTCCCCCCAACAAAAGGAATTGGAAGGAGGGCCAAAGAGGAGTGAAAAAGGACAGCGATGCTTCGAAAAATTGACATCCGAAAAGGGTTCTCAGACCCTAAAAGGACGACGCGGGGGGGAATTTGGGGAGGGGAAACAAAGTTACCTCAAAAGACGGAAGGCCGCACTCCTCTCCTTGCGAACAAAAAATAATTCAGACACGATTTGAACCCGGAAAGACTGTCTATCCGGTGTTGGCAGCGCATTCGCGAAAATAAGAGCCCCAACAGCCGAAGAGGGGGGGAAAAAAAAAAGGCCTGGCATGGGAGTCTAACGGACAGGAAAAAATCAAAACGCAAAAAAGGCGACCAAAAAAAAGCCGGTCTGCGCAGCCATGGTGGAACGCGGGGAAGTTGAACAGCCCGTAAAAATGGGGAGCGGGACCGACCCCGATCAAAAGCACCTGATGAGGCCGGGTCTTAAACAACGGCTCCATGGCAAGCGGCCCACGAAAAGAAAGGAATCCTGGGCGAAAGGAATCGAATTCGGTCGCCAGGTTGGGTCAGAAGGATGCAAATCCGTGGCGACGAGGTGTTCGGGACCGGAAGGCAAAGAGTTGGCCAGCATCTAAGAAGTTCTTGAGAGCGCAAAATGGGGGGAAAAAAGCAAAACTTCGTTTCGGGTAGGGAGGGGGGGGGGGGGCCGGGAAACAACGAAAAAAACCGAAGGGGAAAAAAAACGCACTGCCTTGCTGGCAGTTAGACGCACAGTGTGGAAGAGGGGCATGCGAGGAATCGGTTTGAAAATGAGAGAACTTAACGACAGACGACCATAGTACGGACGCCCAGGGGGAGGGGACTTCCCGGACGACACAAACACCCAAACAAAATTTCGGCATAGGGGGGGGGGGGGCAGGGTCACTTGGGTTTTGGGAGTGCCCGTGAACAAAAAAAACAAGGAAGGAAAGGAACATCACGTTTTTCAGAGCCCCCTGGGGGCAAAAGTCGACCTTGCGGGGGAAACGAAAGGGTCCGGCAAAATAGGTATAAAGAAAGAGGGCATCCAAAAACCGGGGAAAGGGTGAAGGTTCACGTGCAAGAAGGAAATCCAGTTTGCGGCAGGCAGAAAAAATCCCGAGACGTCCGAAAACCTTGAAAGTAAAAAAAATAAACGAAAAGCGTTCCATCGGCGGAACGACTTCCTTGGAGAGATCGTAAGGGGGAGTCTGGGGGGGGGAAGTCCAAAGAATGAAAAAACAACCGCCGAAAAGCCTTATGGGCGGCTACATCTTCAAGGGCCCACATGAGAAAGGTGGGAAAAAAAAAAGGGTAAGAAAAAAGGGTAAAAAAGGGGGTCAAAATGGCAAGATAACGAGCCACCTAAAGAACTACGAACCATCGGGAAGGGACAGCGAGAAGCTCCATCATCCTTACAACCCGGTAACGTCTGGGGGGAGAAGGCTGAAAACCCAAGGGAGGCTGGGGGTCGCAAATTCAGAATCCTTTCGGCCAATCCGCAATAGTAACCAAATGCAAAAAAAAAAAAGATTTAGAGGGAAATTGGACCAGGGTTTGGGCAAGAAAGACGCAGGCTCGACCTTTCAAAAGCAATGTTGGAAGGCGGGAGGGCAAAAATACGGGGAGAAAAAAACCAAATTTGCGGATTATATGACGGGAATGGGTGACTGAGAGTAATAAGAATACTGGGCCGTAATTCAGAGAAGGAGAGGGGCCGGCACATAAAGGAGGGTCAAGGGAGGGGAGGGGGATTCGTCCTTACGAAGGCCAAAACGGTGGGTGAATGGGGGACCTCCTCAAATATCCAAAAAAAACCTGAAAAAGGAGAAAGGGCTCTTTGCCCGGAGGAAAAAAAAGAAAACCGGCCAGCAGGGGGAAACCAGGGGGGGTTTTGGGGGGGGGTGCCACTTCATAAACCGAAAAAGGGTAACCAGCGCCGGTCACCGGTGGAAAAAAGAGAAAATTCCAAAAGCAAAGAACTCAAAAAGCCGGCGTGGAAGTCGACGCGGGCACGCAAACCCCAAAAACGCAGGGAAAAAAAAAGGCCTAAGAGAAGGCCACTGGGGGTACCAGAAGGGAAGGGACCGTCCCTTTTAACAAACCCGCCCCGGGGGGACGGGGGGGAAAGGTTGGAAAAAAAAAAATGGAAGACTGGGCGAACCAACTGTTTCTTCTGGCGTACCGGTTGCAGAACGACTCAAAAACGAGAGGGGGGGAAGGGGGCAAGGGGGCCGAAACCGCGGAAGCCCCGGACCACAATGTTATCAAAGACGGAACATTTGCCAAAAGCCCTTGTGGGGGGGAAAGGGAAAACGCAAAAAATCGTTCAGGAAAAAGGGGGCGTCCAAAATTTCTGGGGGATCACGGAAAAAAACCGCGTGGAATCGTACCTGGGAAAACATAGGGACTCGTCAAAAAAAGTAACCAATGGAAGGAGAGGAAGCAGGGCCCTTTCTTTCGTCAAAAACTACACTGAGGGGGAAAAAAAGGGGTTGAAGAGCGCGCCCTTCTGAGTCCTGCCAAGACGAAAAGGGGTCAAAAAATGCAAAAACCCGATGGGGGCGATAGGGTGTTTAGAAAAAGGGGGGGGCGAACGGGGAACGGATCGCAGCCAGGACAGGGTGCGGAGGGCAGGGGACGGAAGGGGGGGTCAAAGGGGGGGTCGTCGACCTCAACACCACCGCAAGTTTGGGTGAAAAGTGCCGAAGGGCCTGCGCGAAAAGAGGGGGCGGCGAGCAACAACCAAAAGGGGAGGAGGAGGGAAAAAAAAAAAGGAGAGAGAAGCAAAGACAAACAGACAGGCACCCGATTCAAAACATCGGGAAGGAAACAACGAAGGGAGAAACCCACAGGGTCGAGGGACCAAAAAGTAAAGAAAAACCGGCTGGGGGGTCGACGTGACGCCAGAAAAAAAAACATATCCTTCTTTGTGTAGGTCAGTCCTGCAAAAGCTCAGAGGGGGAGTCTCGACAACCCTTGAACCGTCACCATCAAGAGTTGGGTCGGGGAGAACGCCAAAACTGGCTTATCTCATGGGAAAAGACAGGCAATGGGCGCCGATGGGGCCAGGAAGGGCGGGGGAGAAAACAAACAGGGGGGTACAGAAAGGAGCAAAAGCAAGCCTTTTCTACTAGGGGGGGAAAACGGGGGGGGAAAGGCTCAGGTCCCTGCACATGACCTGAGTTCTTGCCATGGGGTCAAGGAAGGGGTATCGAAAGGAAATGGAAAAAAAGGGAAAAATCGGCAAATGCTGAAGTCGGACAAAGGTGCTGGTGGTGCCCGGACGGAAAAGAAGGAGCAACCAAAACGCCAAAAAGGTGGGGCTGGGAAAGGATCAAAAAAAGGGCCCCTGGGTCAGGACCGAACTTTCATTAAACAGAGGTTAAGAACGCCCTTCTAAAAAGAGAAAAGAAGGGGTTTTGGAGGACAAAGGGGGACGGCGGAAAAACCCCTAGCGCAATATCGGGTGTGGGTGAGAAAATAAAAACCATTAATCCCACGGGGGTCAGGAGTGAAAGACCCAAGTGTGAACACCGGTTTGGGGGGGGGGGAGGAACCCCCAAAACTGGGGGGGGGGACAAGTAATTCAGAATGCTGCCCTCCTTCTAAATCTCTTTGCCTGAAAGAGAAGGAGAGGCGCCGTAAAAAAATTAGAGGAAGGGGGCAGAAGAACCAGGTTAAGGGGGGACGCAAAAAGGAAAAAGAAGCCAACTCTCGGCAAAAATCACCAGAGCATGACATTGTTGCTGACAAGGGAGGAAAAGGGAAAAGAACTCCGTGCAAACAAGGTCAGCAAGGAAAAAAAAAGAAGGCAGGTCGGACGGTTGTTCGATTGGGAAAGGGGAAGGAAAAGGGGGGAAGAATTCCCGACACAGAGGACCGTATCCAAAGAGGGGGCTGGAACAGAGGGTACAAACGGGGTTCAGAGAGTTCCGGCGAGAAGGGGGGTGGGAAAAACGAGATGTCCGGGAGGGCAGGGACGTCATTCCACAGGACTCATTAAAAATCAACCCGCACCAAAGGGAAGGAAGGAAGTGGCCATGGCCGGACAGAGGTGTCAAAGGGAGGCAAAGAAGAATGTCGTCAAAAAAGAGGGATATGTTGCCGACGATCTGATTCAATCGTACGCCTATGGTAGAAAAAAAAAGATCAAAGGGAAAAAAAAAAAAAAAAAGTGGAAAGTGGGGCAGGCTACAAACAGCCCTTACATCTGCGCAAAAAAAAAAACCATGGATAATTCAAGGGCTGTAACCTTCCCAATGGAGGGGGAATGCAGCCTATCCCGGACCAGGGAAGAGGAAACCGCCAAAAAAAAAAAAAAACGGGGGGAGGGGGGGATCAAAAAAAAGTTCGCCGGAACAAAGTCAGGTGGAACGTCCAGGAGGCCTTCAATCAAGTAGAACCTCCCATCCGTAACAACAAGAAGGCAAGGAAAGGACGGGGGGAGGTTACCGAAAACAGAAAGGCGTGTCCAGATGAGAGAAGGGGAATTGGAAAAAGGGGGGCAGGCAAACTATCTCTTACATGTCAGACCAACTGGACAAAAAGCGTCTAAGAAAGAAGGTTGCCTCGCGGGACGAAGGAGGAAAGCCGTTGGCGGGACCTGCGAACGGGAAAACACGGGCGGTTCTACAAGGCACAAGAACGGATTCTGATTTGGGAACTGTTGCAGGAATGGAAAACCTAAACCAAAAGGCAAAGAGAAAGACAGATGGGAAGAAGGGCGCCGGGCAGAATGAAAAACGCCTGTTACAAACAGCGCCATTTCTGACTGTGCCCGCGGAGGGAAAGAAGCCAATGGTTTCAAAGGGAGGGAAGAAAAACCAACTCGGGAGGGGGGAATGGATCGACTTAAAGATTTAGCACGACCAAAGGGTAACATCGTAAGGCTAAACTACAGCGCTGGGCCCGGGGGGAAGGAATCCCCTGAAAAAAAAAACGAAGCACCGAAAGACGTCGAAGTGCCCTGGTGTGAAAGAGGAAGCGAATTGAAATCTGCCGAAAAAAATCTCTACAAAAAAAACGAAAATAGGGGTAAGGGGGTAAGGAAGATGTTTGAACTCACGAGACGGTGGGCACAAACGGGGCACGAAACTTCCAGTCAGGCTTTGCGCCGAGAAAAAAGGGGGGGGGAAAAAGGGGGAGGAGCTCTGCCGCTAAAAAAGGGGCCATCCAGGGGGGAATTTGAAGAAAGGGGAAGCCAATCTAAAGAAGTTTGCAATGGGAGCCGCCGCATGCTGAGAAGAGAGAAAGAGAGTAACCACAAAGGAGGTCACAGCGAGAGGACAAAATATGCGCCCACCAAAAAAACGACCATTGCGCTTCTTGATAGCGAGGAGAAGGGCACCGGAACAGGGAAAGAAAAAGCTCGGCACCGGCCCCTGGGGAAGCCGGACGCCGAAAAAATTCCCTCGGGGACAACCCAGACACACCTTGCAAGGGAAGGAAGAGGAAATGGCTCGCCGCAGACTCTAAAAGAGTCTTTTCGGCAAGGGGGAGGGGGGGAGGAATTCGAGGTCGCGGCCGTTTATAGATGTGGGGGGCCGATGTCACAAGGTCGCGCAAAAGGGTCAGGGAACCTCCGGGGGGGGAAAGGGAGAAGAAGACATACATCACCTTTGTCAAAAAAAACTCTTCGGACCCAAGAATTGAATTCTGGAAAAAACAACGAGTGCGTAAAATAACGGATAAGGGAAAAGGAACTTTGAAAAAACGCGAGAAAACGGAGAGAACAAGGTGGGCTTGAGGTCGCCGAAGGGGCTGAACAAAAGGTCCGCTAAAAGAGGGGGGAAGAGATCAAGGGAAACAACAACAACGGGAAAAACGGAAAGAGAATGTTCAGCAATGGCCATTTGAAAACCAGGAAAAAGGAAGAAGGAGAACTCGGAAAAATTGAACAAAAGGGACACAAAAGAAGGGGACCAAGGGGGGGGTCCTGGGGGCGCGATTGTCGGCTGCCCTCATTCAGGGCGAAAAGAAAGAAAGGGGAGCCGTTCTTAAATATTAGGGGACCCGGGGGGGAAAAACTTTCTTAGGAAAGAGAAAGAAAGAAAAGCTAAAATCCGAGCCGCCAGTCAAGACTACAAGAATCTGAGCGAGGGGGGGGAACTGGCAAGATTAACAGGGCGGACGGATTCGCCAGCAAAGTAAAAAATTGAAAACTGGCTATTTACTGAAAATCAGCGGACGCCGGGGGGGAGGCGGATCGACCTTCGCGAAGCGTGAAAAAAAGAAGCGGAAAAAAATAATCGCATTGAGAGGGGCCAGTCACGATGAAAGTGACGTTAAAGTGAAAAAAACGGCCGCGGCACTAAAAAGAAGCCGCATGGGGGGGGGAAAAAACGCTCAAAAAGAGAGACCCACGAATCCGGTGTCCCAGGAGGAAAGGCAAAACCAAAAAAATCCAGGCGCCCAAGCCGGCACCGATGTGTCCGGAGATTCTCTCAAGGCAAAATTAAGCGGGCAACCGCGACAAGCTTCGGGGAAAAAAAAAAAAAGACCGCCCCATAAAAGGGTTACACTTTCTTTTGGACCGGCCGTTGGAAATGATAAGACTTTGAATAAAAAATCTAACCGAGTAGGAAGGGGAGTGATCTCTGAAAAAGGGACTTCCTCCAAGTACGGCCTTCCTCCACAAGTCCCAGAAATGAAGGGGGAAATTTTGGGGGGGGGGAAGGACCAGGTTGGAAAATCAACGTAGGTCAACAAGTCTTTCACAGCTGGGGGGTTTTCTGAAAAGAAGGAGGTCGTGACGTCGCAAAAAAGAAGGGGAAAAATCGCTCACCTGCCCCAGGGGAGGGAGAACACAAGGGGGGGAACCAAGAGGGTCAAGTGGGTTCTCGCCCAAACGCCCGTCGCTTGCCGGAACCGAAACGCACGCGGCAAAAACAGTCTGGAAGCGGGATTGGGTACCAAGGTCCTCACCAAAACTCTGGGAACAAATTTTTGAATATTTCGAGACGAAGAGGTACGAATGAGGAAATGAAACTCTCGTAGCGAAAAAACATCCTGTCTCAAACAGTGGTTGCAAGGACCGGGGGGCGGTTTATAATGTGGGGGGGCAAAAATCCAGCATGACGAAGCCAAAAAATATCATTTGTGGCGCACTGGAAGAAACTCAAATCGGGGGAGGGCGTGGAAAGATGGGTCGGGAAAAAAGGTTAATAAAGCGATCATCGGGCCATTGGGGAAGGGAAGACAAAACTTGCTCAAAACAAACCCAAGCAACCTCCATGTGCGGCGACAATCGAGCGGCCTACAACGAAGGGAAAGAACCAACGGAGAGGGGAGACAGGGCGACATAGACGTGACAAGTAATGCCTACCTCAAATTAGGCGGTTTTTGTACAAAGCATGTACTAAACCGGCGAAGGCGGAGGTGTTAGGGAGAGGTGCG
>Ga0179593_1535002_pt1 | contig 19861 bp, 22 predicted proteins | sample CZODoug2_1_08_16_FD_185931 | JGI IMG/M metagenome (GOLD analysis project Ga0179593, IMG submission 185931) | Vadose zone soil fungal communities from Angelo Coast Range Reserve, California, USA - CZODoug2_1_08_16fungal (PacBio error correction) | ecosystem: Environmental > Terrestrial > Soil >...
GTTTGGATCGGAGGGGAGTGACTTTCACTAAAACGACAGAAAAAGGACGGGGCAGCGCTTCGGTCGTAGAACATCGGCGAAGGCCAAGGGGTGGCTTGAAGTCGAAGAACATACCCATCTCTCCAAAAACCCCCCCGGATAATAGAAGATATCGACCGGCCCCATTAGACTCGACACCCGGATGAGCCCCGAGAATTTAAAATTGGCCTGGGGAGGGGAAGTAGGAAAAAATAGGCAGATGTAGGTGAATCATAGGAAAGCTCGATCCCATCTGAAAAACAACAGCACAACTGTGAAGCGAACAAAGAGAAAAAAGAAGGGGAAGGAAGGGGAGATGGACTACTAAGAGGAAAGGGGGAATCGTCATAAAAGACTCTCCATAAAAATCCATGGGACAACGGCATCCCGGGGCCAAAAAGGGAGATAGTCGTAGGGAAAGGAGGTCCGAATCACGGCAGGCAGGAAATAACTGTAATCGCAAGAGCGTACGTGTGGCAGAATGAGTTGAAGTGGAGAGGAAGGGGATACGAAAACGTACCTGTAAAACTCAATTCGGAGAAAAAGCGAAAAGGGTAACTATCGGTCCCGGAAAGTGATCGGAGTTAAGACTACGGAACCTAATAGAAGACGGTCAGCTAGGAAAGGGTGTCGTCATCAGCCTTAAGGGGACACGAACTCTCACGGCAAGTCTCCCTGGGTTGAAAAAATGAGGCGCGGCAGCTCAAGGAACATAAGGAAGCTCGGCGGGTCACGCAAAAAGTAATGCAGTTGTTGTCTCATCTTGCAGAACTGGGGCCATCCAGAAAGGCCGAAGGGGAAGAGAAAAGGGAGGGGAAAGTCACAAGGCGAACTAAAGCGCAGGGGTATCTCTAAAAGCAGATATGAAGTGGTTTCTGCTGAGGAGAAGAGGGGGGGGTCTGGGAGGAATGCACGGCAAGCTCAGGTCAAGCCATTATCCCAGCAGCGTAAACCAACCAGGGGATAAATAAATTCGTTTGGATAGTGACGACTCCTCAAGAGGGACCTAATTCTGGAGTGGTAATACGCGGAAGGCTGAGTAAACGAAAAAGTAGGCGGGTAGGTCAGGCGCAAAAAGCCCATTGAGTCGATTTCTAAGAATCAGGCAAGAGGAGAAAAGCGAGGGTCGAAAACGTCCAAAGGGTTTCGGCACAAGATGGTCAACGGTATTCGTAAGGCGAGATCTGCATCCGAAAAGGAGGTTCAAGGAAAGAAGAGAGTGGGGCGAGCAATTCAAAAGAAAGAAAGGGTCAACGAGCAAACGGGTCCCGCAGAGAGAATGGGTTCGAACCAAAAGTCCTAGATGAACGGAAAAAAAGGCCATGGGGGAGACACCAAATAAGGAATGGCTGAAACCCGTAAAGCGTAACGAAGAAAGGTAAGAAAAGAGAACGAAGCAGAGACGCGCCAGCCTCCCTTGGTCAAGTTTGATAGCGAAGAATGGACGAAGCCGGTAGGAGAGAGACCGTCCGGCATCGAAGAAAAGGTCGGGTAAATAAGAAAGGGAAAGAAAAGCCAAGAGGATGCAAAAGAGACGTCAGATCGAGGACTAAGCGCAAAGACGGCTCGTTGGTAGAGGATAGAGAAGAGCTAAGAAAGAAAGGGGGAAAGTAGAAAGGGGAGACCGAGCAGCGCGCTATTGCTCAGAAAAAAACGGAGACTAACGGATACGCGCCGGTCGTGCGGTGAAAAATCAGGACGAAACAGTAAGGACATATCGCTAGAGCGTATCTAAGATGCGCTTACTATCGTACAAGGACATCACCTCAAAAGAAATGATTAGGCAAGGACGGCCCCATTCCCGCTAGAATCATGACATGCCCAACACGAATGATCCAAAGGGGACCTGCCGTTATATTATAAGAGAGACCGGGGTATGGCAGAGGGAAAGATATCAGGCGCGCACGCTCGAGCAACGACTCCATTGCAACAGGAATCGCTCAAATGTTGACTAATTGAAAAAAAAGAAAAAGAATCCTAAGAAAGGGGATAGTCCGATCGTCTGATCCATCTTTAAAAGAGTCTTCTAGGATGCTGAGGGATCTTTCCTGTACGCGATGTCCGGAGTAATAGGGGAGGGATAGGGAGGGGGAAAAGTAAAGAAGAGTGTGGGTGGGCGATGCCGGTTCTTAACGCTTCGAGGTGACGTATGGGTTTAATCTGCGACGAATGATGGGGGGGAGAGCGTCCGATTTCCGAAAAGGAAAAGAGAAGAACGGGGCGCACTCGAAGGGGGGCGGTAATGGCTCGGTCAAAATCTTAGGGAATAAGTATTAAACATGCGGGAAAGAAGTTATTGATCAGTCTGCTCCGGGGATAATAGGAGGGGAATCGCGGGGAGGCCGACGAGAAAAAAAGGAAGATTTCTGCGTCTGGGGGGGGGGGCAGATGATACCAGAACACGTATCATCCTGGGTGCCGGGTTCTTCGCGAGCATTAACTTGTCAGAAACGGCTAAAGGAGGAAGCAGGAGAACAAATTCACGAAACCATCACAGAGACTTGACAAACGGGTCAAAAACGGCTCTGGCTGAAATGTAGACCAAGTAGGGCCAAAATATTGCACCAAAATGAATGCGCTCGAAGGGGGAGGTAGGGAAGTTTACGGGGGGGGATGGCGGAAGGAGACGGGATTCACTCAAAAGAAAGGTAGACAAAAATAATTCGCGGGTGCGGTAGACGAGATAGACCAACAAACAAAGGAGGAAGGGGAGAGATGATAGGCCTATGGGCACCGCGTTTACCGACCCTGGTACCGAGGTCGTGAATCAAGACTCTCGTCGTCGGAAAATGCACGAGAAATAAACAGAGCTCAGGTCCGTGAAGGTGGAGGAAGCTATCGGAAGGAGAGGTCACATGGAGCAGAGCCTACAACTGATGACACGTATATCGGGGATGTTCTGTCCTCCGCGAAAAAGCAAAAAAGGCGCAAGGGGCCGCTCTTAAATCGAGAAAACCGGGGGACCAAAAATAGGGGGGGAGGCAAGGGAGAGAGGAGACACTCGGCGCAGAAGGTTGGGGTTCATGAAGGTCGTAAACGCCTCGAAGAGGCGCCAGAATGAGAAACGGAGAGGGTCATAAAATTGGAGAAAAAAGGGAGGAATCGCCGTTAACTAAGGGGACAATGAAAGGAGTGGGGCGCCCTTCGAGCGGTAATCGCTTCTTCTATCACTCTCGTGACATATACCACGCCGGTGGAGGGGATATTACATGCTGCGTAAAAAAAAACACTCGAGGACGGTTTAACCCCTGAGATTTAAGCCGAGTCCGACGGACTCTGCGTACAGGAAGGAAATCAGCACTGAGGATGCGAGCGACTCGCATGTGTGAGATGAGGGGGAAAGGAGAAAGCTCAAAGAAAGTGAGGCAGCGTAGAAGGAGATTGGGAAAAATGTCGTAAAAAACTGAAGAACAGGGGCGGATTAGCCGGCATATCAGCGTCAATAGGAAGGAGTGCACGCTCTCCTGTGACTGCTGCGAGAGTGGATAGCGAAGAAGGAAGCAGGCAACAATGAAGAATCAGGCGGACATCTGGGGGCCGACCGAGAGATGTGGCTCGCAAGAAGAAAGAGGGCCCTCTCCTTCCTCTCAAAGAAATTAGATGAGGCGCATTTGTGAGATTGTCGCGATCCGCGGAGAGAGGAAGTTGGATCGGATCTCGGGGCATGAAGGTTAAGGGGTATGTGAAACAGGACTATGACACAGAAGTCAAGTCGTTTGACTCCTGACCGGTTGATGAAGACTCGTCGTCAGAGGAGAGAAGGTTCAGTAGAGAGAAACGGGAGAGACGAGGATCCCGGCAAAGATGCAGTGTGCCTTCGACCGAGAATCAAGAGAAAGCCGATATGTGAGAGCCTTGAGTGTAAGTCCACTGGTAAGGGGGGAAAGGGGAAGGGGAAAAATTTGCCATAGGGAGAAAGGGGCGAGGGCACAGGCATCGAGAAGAGGGGGGAACAAGTTACACGGGTTGGGGGTTGTTTGTTGGGATTTGTTTGTGGGGGTGTACAGGGGGTTGCAACAATCCCGGGTTTGGGGGTAAGGAAGCAGGGGGGACAGGAGTGGGAGTCACACTAGCTCTTACAGGCTATTTTCGGAGAGATAAGAGAGTTCTCGTCTAAAACAGTACGTGGGGGAAAGGAAGAAGGTTCTGTGGGGGGGGGGTCGGCTATCGGAACGTCAGAAGGGTGGAAAACTCTCGATCGGGGAAGTTAATGAGAGGCAGGCGAGTGAGTTGGGACAGAAGAGGACGACCGCAGGAAAGAAAGAGAGGCCGTGCAACGGCGGGCATTGGCTGATGGAGAAAAAGGGAGCCGAGGAACGGAAATAAAAAGAGAAAGCGCTAGGAAAAAGCAAAGGGCGAAAAAGAATAGATGGGGGCTATGATTACACATAGCGTACTGGGGCGAAGTACAAATGGGGGGAGAAAGGGGGGATGAAAGAGATTTGCCTTCGAATCTAGCCTCAAAGAAGAAAAACATAATAGGAAAAATCGTGGAGGCTGAAAGACGAAAAGGTGTCGCACACGGGGTGTGGAAAAATGACTCCAGCCTTCCTCGACTCGATTCCTAGTCAGCAAATGAGAACAGCGATAAAAAAATGGAATAAAACTGATGCGGAAAGAAGAAAAGGAATGGCTCGCGTCATGTGATCAAACTGGGCCGCGTAGGCGTCTGAATCTGGAGAGGAGAGAAGCGACGGAAAAGAGAATGAGGAAACAATCACGCAAGGAAGGACATGCTATACCGAAGGACATGATGGTTCGAGAGAGCGCAATAAATACAACAGGTAACAGAAGGTGAGAGACGGGATCAACGAAGAAACGTAAGTGAAGAAAATGGGGAGGCGAAACTAAAAGAATACGCTCATCTAGAGATCGAGCAAGTGCGGGAGCGAACCGGGGGAGATCAGACGGGAGAGAAAACAAAAAAAAAAAAAAAAATCGGACACAGGCGAATTTCTACTCCAGGCGGGCGTGGTCGAATTCGGGAAAAGTCCGCTTGAACCGTTCTTCATCAAACGGAAAGGACCGCAGAAAAAAAGTGCAGAAGAGAAGGCTTATCATCCACCGTAACATTCAGAAGAAAAAAGACGCTATATCGGACCGAGAAACAAAATCCTGGGGAGAAATGGTGCCGTTGGGGAAGAACAGAGAGGTGTTCTAGGGTCAGCGGAAATCGTCTTGATATGAGCCGAGGCCACAGGTAATCCCGGGGAAACTAGAGAAAGAGCCCGCCGACGTCGGAGGGATGCGGTTTGAAGATCAAAGTTTTGATCGAACCTTGGGGATCGCGAGCAGGAGGGGGATCTAGCTTGACTAGTACTGAGGGGAGAGCCGCCGAATGGGTGCGACTGTGGCAAGAAAACGAAAAGCGCGTCGGATGTTTCAACAAGAACTAAGCCGCAACTCAATGGGTGGCGGCGATGCGACATAGTAGGGAAAAAAATCTCTAAGAAAACAACAACTGGAGTAAAGAGAAGAGGTTTTAAGAAGATGGGATAGTCGAGCGGACGCCAACAGGGCAGAGAAATGATTGGTCTTAGTAAAATTGCCGATAAGCCGCTAGCGCTTGGAAAAGTTCCTGGCGTGGGGGGAATGAAGTAGCCCGGCGGCCTGAGTCAAGAAGGCCGTTGCAAAGAAAATCAGGGGATAGCAAAAAATGCATCGCGAAGTTCAGAAAAAATGTGATCGAAAAAAACAGGGCTCCAACTCCGAAGGAGGGCGCGGGAGTCGAGATGGCAGGAGCGGGATGCCCGTTAGCGGGAACTAGTAAATCCAAGAAAAGAAAGAAAGAACCAATCGAAGGTAGGACCAAACTGCACGTTCTCAGAAAGGAAGCGGGAGTCAATGAGGCCAAGGAGCGGAGAGGGGGGGTCAGAGGGGGAAAGGCGAAAAGAATTCCTGAATCAAGAGTCCAAAAAAAGTTCTGCTTGTATCAGAAGGCTTTCGTGGCAAAAAGGGGATCGGTATCTTGACTCCGAAAAAACGCGACCCCTGGAAGTCGAAACATCTCAAGGGGGACGAAGCGCGAGGCTGATCTAAGGTCTCGTACGTTGCAAGCGCGATCAAAAAGACATAAATTCGTGAGTGTGAACCGGGGAGTGGAAAGGAAAACGTCTAGGTCCCGATTCTAAAAGTTCCAAAAGCTCGCGATTCTCAGTTCATCCCATGTATGAGCGCGTCAGAGGAAAGAATGGGAAATAGGTCGACAACGCACGGCGAAGGGGCTGGGGGAAGCGCTAAGGTCTATAACTTGCAAGAAGCCAATCCTCCGAGCGATCAGAAGGCCCGCGGAAGGCGTTAGGGGCAAGACAAACGTACCTAATCGCATTCGAGGCGGCCGAGAGCAGGTTGTAGCTATTTTTTTGCTGCTATGATAAGAGTACGTGGGTCATTCCTGCCGGTCTCATGCTCGAACAGTCCGTCAGTCGCGCAGGACAACCAAAAACTTTTGGAACCAGTGTCGGCCCCGGTGCTAGCGAGAAAATTGGTTCCTATGCTGAAGGTGGAGGGGTGCAAGATCCAGGAATCCCAGAAGAGAAAGCAATTGAAGGAATGGCTAAAAAGTTTATCTCCAGGGAGGCGTATTGTGCTAGAGTCCGCGCGACACGATCTCTCGAATCTGGGTTTTCTCGAGGGGAAGTTCCGCTGATTTCCGTAATAGCAGCAGTTCATGCCGACACTGTATGAGGGAGGCACGACAAAGGAAGAAAGCGTTTGTAACCGGGCCTATAGGGCCTAGCTTCGGTCTAGCCTGAAAAAGGAAGATTCACATCCGAACTTCTCCGGTAGAATGTTTTTCAAGAACGGAAACGTCCGACGTTAAGGGAGACGAAACGGACAACTAAACCCGTACATGTTCTAAAAAAATAAAGGGAATCCGAAGCCTTCGGTGAGGGGGGAAAAGGGGGCATTAAGGAATAAACTCATCGCGAGATGGACGGCGCTACTCCATTTACGGTCCGAGGAGAGGGAACATGCCGGTTCTAACCCTCGAGAAACAAACGGGGGAACTAAAAAGGACAGCAGGCGGTTAAAATCAAGAAATAGCCCAGTGATTCAAGAATCGCTAGGATCGGGGAAATTATCGTACCAGTGCGTATCGTCCACACGAGGGAATCTTAGGGAGGAGCGAGGATCGCATGATTGTATCGAATGGCGTATAAGACTCCGAAGATAAGATATTTTCTCACGTCGGCGAGTGAAAACTCTCGAGGGTGAATTAGGGAATGCGGGGGTAAATAAAACAAGAAAAAACCGAACCCCTGTGCAGGTAAAAAGAGATATCTATCAATATAAAGTACAGCAGGCTAAAAGGCGGACTATCGCGACAATCGAGGAAAAGACAAGCCAGAAGAACGGAGTGACGGGCCTAGGCCGCAAGATCCTCTCGGCGAATTGCACTCATCTAGCCGGTTCGGCCAAAAAAAGAGATGCACGAGATGAGGGACGGTGACGGGCTGCATTACACAGTTAGAAGGATCTAGGGATAATCAAAAGAGGATGGCGCTATGTGAAAAGAGCGCGCGAAAAACTCGAATAGTCAAACGAGATGCCCCTTCTTCGAATCAAATGGGGGTAGGGCGAGTATGGACAACGCACCGAGCGGGGAATAAACGCCGAAAAGGCGCAGATCGTCCTTCTAGAGTCTGTCCTCTTTACTTTAATCAGTCGGGACGGGGAGAAGGATAGAGACAGTTCTGATTCCTGAAGGGAATGGTACGAGAGGGGGCGGGAGAAAAGGGGAATATTCATGGGCAAGCACACTTATCGTTGGGGGCTACAGAGCGCTGTTAGATCGCAGGTACTGGGAAGGCGAGGAGGGTGATAATGAAAGAAGAGCGCAGGGAAGCCGGGGAATTATCATTAAAAGTCTCAAGAGGGCGAAATCGCCAGAGACACGTAGAAGGAGCGGGCGGCTCGTCAGAATTATTACATTCGGTCCCTTCTGCTTCCAGTCTGACGGATGCTTCTTCGAAGAGGAGGGGGTTATGAAGAAGTAAGGAAAGAATGCATTGCCGAGTGGAGGATATCACTAGGAACATCCACTTCCTCACAGTGACCTCTTCGCGAATCGGGGAAAAAGATCAGCACCTTGAGACAGCGCGCTAGCGGTCGACCAGGAGGAAAAAAATGCACACTAAACTCAATAACGAGCAGGGTCGTCTCTTCCTCCAAGTAGAAAACGAGCAGGACCAGCTTATGTTCGCTCACCTTCAGTTCTGCGCGAGAATGGGGGAAAGAAGGGGGATTGAAGTTAAAGTTTGGGGGAAAGCCGACGAGAGAGCGAGCAAGATCCCCCGGTAATCAACCAAGTCAAGGTCTCTTTTATAGAGGTATAAAGCCGCACAACACAACGGAGGGGAGAAAGGGGGGGGAGATAGAGAAAGGGAAAGCCTATCACCGCGAACGGCCGAACCTGGGGTGATTAACTGAGGGATGTCCGATCTCTCGTAGGCGTAAAACTTTCATCACAAGACTCGCGCAGAATCGGACGGTGAAGGCGAAACTAAGAAGTAGAGCTCAGTCCAGGGGGGGCGACATTGGAGCAGAGGCAGACACCGGATGAGGCAGTATATTCGGGATTTTGCTGGGAATTTGGGGGGGCCTCCTGCGACCGCTACCCTAGGGCTCAATTTTCAACTTTCATGGGAAGAAGAAACGGCCCATTTCGAATTTAGTCTAATGGAGGTCCTGCCTGCCTACAGAGGGGCTAACATAAGATCGGGTCAGAGTAGGAGCCACACTTTCCGAAGATCGGCCAGAAATCATCACGACGGCCGCTGTTATGGGAGGAAGAGGACCCGCCTTCACGGGCATCGGGGCAGAAGTGGCAAAAGAGGGGGGGGAAGGAATGCGGCAATTCGCGATCAGAGCGGGGGGGGGGGGAGGAGGGGGGAATAAGAAAGAACCAGACACGACGCCGGTCGACGGCGATCGAAGCAGCCGGTACCCACCCAACAGCTCTGATTTGACACCCCATGAGGGGCCGCAAGAGTGCAAGAAGGAGCTGGGCGCCTCACACTGGGCGTGCCGCCGACTCGAAAGGGGAAGTGGGACAGAGGATTAGAAGAAAAAAATGAGGGCCGAGACAATAGGCAAACGATCATATGAGGACGGCTAGCTCTTATTTGAATTGTGCCCTAAAGGTTATGGAGGCCGGTAGGCAGATGAACGTGGAGAGGGGAGGAGGTACGCAGGCAGCGTGACATAGAGTCACAATCTTTAAGCGATATCGGGGATAAACTTCGAGTCAAGCCTTCAGACATGGGATCATAGGGGGGGGCACGACCGAGAGGGAGGAGTAAAAAGGGAAAGTCGCCAGAGGAAACGAGAGCTACGTCATCAGTAGGCCGCAGTTTTGCAATTGGGGTTCGAGAAAATAGCCCGCGAGGGCATACGGAGAGGGATAGCGCTCGCAGAAAGGAAAGGTGGGGAAGGATTTGACAACACTCCCGAAGTCCTAGGGGGCACGTAGAAAAGCCGACGTGAGCCAAGAGGAAGGGGAGAGCGAACTCCTACTGAAAAAATAGAGAGAGGAAGTCAATCGCGACGGGCCGCCATATGCCTTCAGTAGATACCAGAATTCCGCGATCTCCGAGCCAGCTTTGAATCAGGGGGGGGGAAGAGGGCCAGGGGAATTTGAAAAGGCAAGCTGGGTCGAGGCAGGTGAAGTTCCAGGTCGAGGGAGTTTTACCGCATCTTGACGAGATACCCGGGAAATGGTAGGCGTCATGGAAAAAAAGGGGAGGAGAGGCCGTAAACGCAAACGAGAGTGCGTTCACGAGAGTTCTAACTTTCCCATCGGGGATTTGTCCGGGGGCTATATTGGGGACCTACTTTTGGTCCGAATGGCGGGGGGGGAAAAAAATGGGAGGAAATGAGAGGAAAGACGGCGGGGCAAAGCGCGACCGAGGCGAGAGAGGGCAACGCGGAGGGATTTAGAATTCCTTACAGGGGTTTCACTTTCTGTCGAACGAACATAGCGAAAAAAGGGGGGGTGAAAAACCAAAAACCATCGCGGGGGAGAAAAAGCAGATTCGAGACTTCTTAGCGCATTATCAGGAAGAAAAAAAACGAATGCATGGCGAAAACGTGGAAGAATGCCTACGTATTGTAATCGTTGGCGCTAGACGGCGCGAAAAAGCAGAAACAATCAAGAAAAAATGAAAAGCGGGGTGATCGGCGAATCACGGGAAAGGTGAAAGCAAAGTGGGTGTAATCGAGACTGAGACGACGGCCCTTCCTGACGAAGAAGGGGAAAGCAAGGAATACCTGCAGAAAAAGGAAAAAAGGAAAACGATGATCCACGAAAAAAACGACTTCCAAAGATGCTTTCCCCAAGAGAATGCGATGGCTTCAAAAAGGGGTCGGTGAAAAAGAAAAGAAACCTTCGGGAATGCTTCAGACTGTCTTAGATGAATAGCAGGGAAGCAGAACCATCAAAAGCGAGTGGCGTAAAAAAAAGAAAGGGCCGGAAGGAGAGTGCAGGAAATCCGCGATTGTTGAGATTACGCTTATACATTTGGATGAACGGCAGATAATCTCTAGAGAAGCTGAGAATCGGATAACGCGCACGCGTAAAAAAAAGGATGATGACGACCACTATAATCGCGGGGCAATTCGCGCTGCAAAGGCCGAGAGAAAATGAGGAGTACCGGAGGAAAAGAGGAAAAGGAGATTATTCAAGACGCAAGGCAGGAGCGGGGTTGGGGGGGGGCTTACCTCCAGCGGCTGGATACCGCCACCGCAATTTAGCAGAACGCATCCAGAATGCGAAGGGCATTGAGAAGAAGAAGTTACATTCAAAGAGACAATCAGCGCAAATGGCGAAGAACGACCAGAATCCTTTGAGAACGTTCCGTGAATCTCTACGAATTTGTTCGAGGTCGGAGGAGGAGGAAAAGATAGGGCCGAGGCAGGGACGACAAAAAGGGTAACCCTCCGCCGGACAGCAGCGCACGCGAGGCTTGATTTGGAGCCTCTTTTCTATCACATTTTTGAGAATTGCGCCGAGCAGGTCTTGGGAGAGGGAGAGGGACCGGGGAATGAGGGGAAACTAGTGGAGGGGAGAGCCACGCCCAAAATTAAAGAGTAGCTTATGTTCCCTCCACAGTCCCTCAAGCGGCAGGCTCAAATTGGAGGGGAGACGAACATGGGCGGAACTAGAGAGGAAGAAAAAAGGAGGAGGAGGAAGAGAAGATGGGTTAAAGAAATGTGATCTTCTAACCCCACTTTTGAGCATCGGAGATGGTGCGAGCCGAGATTGACCGCTACGCGCTTGAAAAGGGTCGGGCGTGGCCTAAGGAGAAAAATACCTCGGACGTCAGCAGTAAAGCTAAACCAATCGAACTGAACGAGCCAAATTTTCCTCTCACTGTGATCAAAAAAAGAAGACCAAAAGAAGAAGGGAGCGGGGGGGACCGCGTGAGCGGGAGGGACGGCCGAGAATTGTGGCGTCCGTCTATATCAAGACGATCCACCACAATCGAACAAACCGGCGAGAGTACCCAACAGGGAACCCGGGGGAGAGAAAATGAATCGAGGGGGAGCAGGGGGGAATGAAAGGGAAAGATCTGGCGCAGATGGTGTCGCTGAATGAACAGTAGAAGAATCGGGGGCTTCATCTTCGATGCGTTACGCGGGGCATAATGCGTTGGCGTGTCGAAAGGGGAGACAAGCAGAAGCTGGGAAGACTCCGCAAAAAACGCTCCCCCGCGAAATCATCGCCGTGTAATCGAGACGCTGAGGAAGTTCGAAGGAACGGGGGGCAGCGCAGGAGCATCGCTGAGAGATTATTGAGTGGGTCGTCATCAGGTCTGGGGGGCAAAGTAAGACTGGCTGTCCCTCATCACTTCCGCTCGCGATGAGAGGCCACGGAACCAAAAAGGTATTTCTTGCGAGGGAGCGAAAAGAAAAGTGACGCTCGTAAAGTGGAGGAAGCCGAGGCAGTTCTGGTGGACGCATATCGTGATGAAAACCGTCTATCTCCATGGGCGGATGAAGAAGGAAGCGAGGAAAGAGGGAGAATGCACCGGGAAAAGGAAAGGCACATAGCAATTAGCGTTGAGCGTCCGCTAATAAAAGGCGTACGTCCGATTTGGGTTTCCTCACGCTTGATAAGAAGCGTCGTGGGGAACACATAAGGCAGGGGGAGGAATGGGAGAGGACGCAGGAAGCTATGGGAAAAGAAAGTCTGCTACAAACCAAATGCGAGGAACCTTTTCGTCGGGGGGCTCAAGATCACGATTGTTTCCAGAATCTGTGGGGGGGGAGAGGGAGCGGCCGTCTCATCAAAGGAAGAGGAGACAACCATGTCAGGCTCAAAAGGGTATCGCCGTGAATGGTGTCTACTAAATAAAGTCGGCGGGAGGGACTAAACGATCGGTCGAGGAAAAGATAAATTTTTGAGTCTCAGCGCTGACTCTTATTCAAAGGGTCTGCAGCCAGGGCAAAAATGACGCAAGTTGAGGAAGCGGAGAAAGGAAAAAAGGAAGGACCAGCTTTGGGGGGGCCACGGCATAGAGAGGGGGACTAGGGTCGCTGATGGTCAAATAGGTCGAATCCATCTCTTTTCCTCCCCGTCGCGTTTTCGGACGTCAGATTCCAAGATAGCAGAAAGGACAAGACCCGATGGGGGGGGACAGGGAGAAAAAACCAAAACAGAAGACTGAATAGAGAAAAGAGCGGGACCGTCATGACTTAAAAGCTAGTCGATATAGGGGGAGCGCGCGCCTCCATGTTAATTCAAAGGTATATCATAGGTGGGACGGAGGAAGGGGGGAGAAAGAAGGCCTCAGAGGAAAAAGACCCGGCAAAAAACTATAATAAATAAGGCATATCACATTTATTCAAAGAGCCGGAATCTATGATCAGGACCGGGTAGGGGAAGGCACGCACGCGTCATAGTGGAGAGAGGAGGATCAGAAGGGTGAGAATCAAGGATGAACGTAGAAAGGCGAAGAATCCGCGCTATTTTGGATCCCGTACTCAGTGCAACTCCGCCGTGACTTAAATCGGCGTTGGAAAGGAAAGCGACAAACTTACTCCGGTCCGCGGCGGGCTATCCAGAAGTCTCTCTATCCAGGGCGCGAAGGAGAGAGACAAGATAGGACAAACAGAGAAAAAACGGAGAAGGGAGCCTAAGTAAAGACGAGGCCTTCTCTCATAGGCCTCTCTCTAATGGTTAAACGAATCGCGCTAGGGGGTTCGGCCCCAATGAGAATGAAAGGAAGGCCGGATGACGTCTATTTGTATATCTATTAGAATCACCTAGGGGGAGATATTTCAAAGATCGCGGGCCGCCGTCGAATAGAAAGATGAAGAAAGCGCTACTCGCTCAAGGGGACGGTCAGACGAATTTTCACGCGCGCTAATCCGAAGATAGATCTTTGTCCTATCGTCTCGGCATAAGAATAATAGGAGGGAACATCCTTTTAGGAGGTAGGACGGGACGAAGCCCTCATTGACTGTCTGCCGGGGGACGCATGCGGCGGGGGTGCTGTCAAATCAGCAAATTCAGCAGGAGAGGTGTGGGGGGCTACAATCGACTGAGGGGCAGGAAAGAGGGAAGGAGAAAAAAACGTTGGGGGTGTATCTAACAAGGAAAGAGCTCGAACCGGGATTGGGACATCCGGAAAGGGTCGAAGAGGGCGCAATCACGATGCCAAGCGGGAAGAGCGGTCCCAGACTCAAGAAAATATTCGCCGTCGTTAATGGAGAGGTCAGGGAAGATTCGGAAGGGGACGTAGAAAACGATCGCTGCGCAGAGGGGGTCAGGGACGTGCAAGAAGTCGAACATCAATCCTCACTGGTTCTTCGCATAATGAAATAGACCACCTTGCGCCAGCGGAAGGGGAAAAAAGAGAACAAATGCACCGAAACCGAAAAAAGATACTGGGGAAACATAAGGGCGATCTGCTCAAAAAACAGGGAAACGACGGAGGCCAGGATGAGTTTTCGGGTAACTCACTTGGGGCTGGAAGCGAGAATTATTGCTAGGGCTTGGATTAACGGGGGAAGAAGACAGCGGAAGAGATCCGGACGCGGAATCAACAGGCGTCGCGGTGATAAGGCGGGGGAGATCAGCTCTGAAAAAAAAAAAAAGGGAGGAGGGGAGAAAAAAGAGAAAAGAGGAAAATATAACGCTAGAACCGCGCCTCAGGAGGTGATTACCGCGCGCGTGAATCCTCTCGAGCGGGAAAGGAAACTTCAGCACTAGAAAACGGGACTCGCGCAGAAGCAGGAAGGGAGGCGAAACTCCTAGCGGAAGAGAGCGGATGTTCTACATTGCGGGAAAACGCCGAACCGGGATGAGTCAAGTAGCTAGGGGTTTCGGTAAGTTTCCTCCTGCGAACTACCGCTCTGGCGCAAAAGGGGGCGCTCTTGGACGCGAGAACACCGGCAAAAGATGAGGACGGAGGGTCAGAAGGGATCTGAAGCCGACATCGGCGAAGCGATTGTGAACATGTAAGGCGGCGAAACCGCTTCGAGATCGGGGCTCCGAACTGGAAGACGGCGACTGGAGTTTTCAGGCAAGAAAGACGGGACAGACCGTCGACGGCAGGGCAGCGAGGGCGAACGCTTCGAGCAGGTCCTGCAGGGAAATTAAGGTCGATCTCTTCTTCAGGAATAAATCCACCATAGAAAAGGGTTTTCGGGCGATTCAGAACAGGCGAGGCCCAACCAGGAACGAGGGGAAACACCTGAAATAAGGGAAGACACTGAAGAACACGCGTACAGCATGGCAAGATCATCACTGCGCGGAACGCCGACTCTAACAGTTAAAGCAAGATACTATGCCTAAAAGCGGAACGTATGCAGGGAGGGGCGGACGGAGCGGCGCGGGGAGGGAAAAGGAAAACGCTAGTCGCCGCAAGTTGCGCAGTAGCCGTAGGATAAGGTCTATTCTAGCCCGCGAACGAGAGCGCGGGCATGGGAAATCGGTGATAGGGAGTAATTCGAGAATCACTAGATTTTCAGGAGACCGTCATCGCGTGATGTTGGGAACTAAACGCTGTCCTCGGGGAATGCGGAGGAAACTAGGAGCGGAATCCAAGTACGTCGAGCAGCGCACTGGGGCCGGACGGACATCTGTGGATATGCAAAGGGTTTGGGGAGAAGTTGAGGGAGTTCGGATGATATCTAGGAAGGATCGCGAGCGCACCTGCACGGGTGGTCGCGATATTTGCAAAGTACGAGTACCCGAATCACTTCTATTTGGGCACGCTCCGAGTGAGGCCCTCAGCGCTGCTTTATCAGTTCAGACGAGAAGGAAAAAGAGATGAATCCGAAAACGCAACAAATGATCATCTCACATCGGGATTCTATACCGGTCACGATAAATTTACAAAATCTCCAGGGAGCCGAGAGTCTTTTGAAGCCTAGGGTGGAAGATTTATCGGGCCCTTTGGATGGGATTACCTAGACGTGCGTCTGAGACTGTGATTTCCCCTAGGTCAGATGCTATTTGACGGACAAGACTGTCCACGAGGAAGAGACGGGAAAGATGGAGGGCGAAGCACATAGGGAGAGAGAGGGCGGACGGAAATGAAGGGAAAACAACGAGCTTCGGGCTTGCAATAACGGTCGAATGATCTGTGGCGTGAAAAGTGGGCGCTATCGGGACGGAAAGACGGTGCCGAAAAAAAGTCTCGACTTGGGAAGGGGAGGGATGAAGACATCCTGCTTTGCCAACGAAAGAAGGCAATCGAGAGCAAGCGCGGGTCGGAAGTTTAGAGACCGCGAAAAGGACAGGTCGGCAGAACTGGGAGGGGACAGAGGCGGAAAATCATGAAAGGAACAAGGTCAAGAAAAGCGGAAATCAGATAAGGGAGACTATCGTGAGCGAGATGATCAGAAACCATAAGGGCAAAAGGGAGAAAATGGCGACTGACAGCATTTGTCAATCTTCGAGCAGACTGCCAGCAGCAAATAAGGAAGAATCGTGATAGGGAAAAAGAAGAAAAAGTTGAGGAAAGTTTTTGTGTAACGGACAAATGAACATCAAGCCGGCAGGCGAAAGCGCGAGGGAAAAGGAAAGAAGAACGATGAATCATCAGAGAAAGAAAAAAAAAACATCTTACGCAAGAAGGATTAGGCGGACGCAATAGAGGAGAAAGGGCGTGCAAGGGAGTGGAAGAAAGGACGGAAGGACTCGATTCTTTCAACTACTATGAGAGATGCGATAAGCCTGCTCGACCATCAAGGATCAATTAACACCAAAGAAAGAAGGCGAGTGCGAGACAGACGGAGAATGATGTGCCGAATGACGCGAAAGAAAGACATGGTAGGAAGGGGGGCGAGGAGAAAAGGAGAGAAGAGGGGAACTCAGATACTTGAAAAAAGGAGATGACTAACTCACTAAAAGCCTTCAGCGATGAGAAAATCGCTCCTGCAAACGGGAAAGGTCGAACCTTCGAGTAAGAAAACGGAAAGCGACGGATACCCGGACGTGAATGTCAAAAAACAAGCAAGGCGGGAGCGGTTGAGGGAGTCGGCCACTTCCGCCTGGATAAAGAAAAGACGAAACGGTCGCATTCTAAACGAACGCATCAAGAACCGAATGATGAACTCGCCCCAGACACCCTCGCGCAGATCGGTACCGCGAGACGACTCAGGGGGACAGGATGAAGAAAAGGGGTGCGTTGGTAAGCGAGACGGAGAGGTTGGCGAGGTGGCGAGCTTCGGTATGAGAAGGGCCGCGCAAAGGGGTAAAACGCGGACATTCGAACGCGCCCGCCGACTTCGTAGGGGGAGTCCTGGATTGGGGCTATTATAAAACCTCAAAGTGGGGGGAGTCCGAGCGCAGTAGGAGCGAATCTATGAACCGGTTACTTTGCTGACAGGAAAAGCCAAGAGGGTGGGAATACACGTAGCCCGGATCCGGTGAAATACGCGGAGAGATTCCAATCCACAGACTGAAGCAAAATCGGCGAGCTCCAATTGGGGGGGGGAGGCGAAGAGAGATCACATATGAGAAATCAAGAGGAAAAAAATCAGATAAAAGGAGAAAAGAGTGGGGCGGAAACTAAGGGGGATTGCGTGGGGGTCGTTCGCCGCGACATTGGAGCCGGCGCCGATTATGATAGGGTGAACATGATTGATAGAGAAGACGTTGAAAGGGTTCCGGCGTGGACGAGGAGAAAAAATGCGATTAAGAGTGAGCAGGGAATCAAGGCTCGACGCTCAAACGTGCTCGCGCGGCTCAAAACTGGAGAAAATTCTCGGACCCACTCAGCTAAGGAGCGTGCTCGAGTGGGGGGCAAAAAAGGGACAGGGCAGCGAGGCTAGGATCAAGACGGCTACGAAATGAACAAAATCTGAATCACGGGGAGGTACCAGAACGGGCACTCCGCGTTCATCAGTCTCTCGGAGTCGTGATCGGTCCCGATCGTCGAGGAAGGGTTGTCGCGGAAGGAAAGGAGGGAGGGGCGAAGAGCGGCCATAGTCTGGAGGCGGGGGAGGGACCATTCGGGGGAAGGTTCGACAGTATGAAAGCTGAAGAAAGTGAACGTTCCGCACAGCCAGCCTTTCGTCGAACAAGGCCTAGGAATGTGTAAAAGAGGGCGACGGGTCTGAAGAGGGGTCGAATCGCGGCAGCGACTAGCTGAAGTCGAGATAGGGGGAGGTGTCGGGAAGCGAAGGTTGTTCCTTTGTGCAATACGTTCTGCGCTGATAACGAGGAAAAACTAGGCCGCTCGCATTCAGGGGAACGGGGATCCCATGGGGTCACTGTCAGCTCAATCACTGCGACGCGGTCTCGCACAAGGCGCGTGATGGGGGGGGAGAAGGGAATCGTGAAGACAAGGAGATCGCCATCTCTGAACTAGCAGGGTCAAAGAGGAAAAAAGCGTTATATCCAACCTAACCTTAAAACTCCATGAAGTCTCTTGGGCGGAAGCTAATCAGGGGTCGGACGTCCGATTTTTTCTCGCTTATTATCAAGAGTAGGGGGATATGCCTTTACCTGCCGTTCCGATGCTGTCGCAGGAAGCCGGGGTGGAGTCCGCTAGCGGAACAAATTTTGCGAGAATTCGGAAATCATCACGAGGGTTCCGATTCAGGAAGGTCTGATGTAAGTCGAGGACGGCACGTCCGAAGGACGCGGTGCGAGGAGGTAAAATCAAAAAGGGGTATGGCAAAGTGATTCGATGTTTCACCGGAGCATAGCGACGCTCAAAAGATAGCAAAAGAAGAATTTGGATCAGACTGACGGCCGCTGATGTGCCAAAAGAAAATACGGCAGGAAAGGCATGACCGCCCCTTGAGGAATCTACGCTCTAAAAATGCCGACCGCGTGGGCAAGAATCTCGATTGCAAGCAAAGGAGGAGAAAAGCAAAGGAGGAGGAGATCATACGAATGGGGGAACAAAGGAAGAACGGTTGGTAAATTCAAAAGGTCTTAACTTTTCCGATGCTCAAAGGGACCAAGGGAAACGAGGGACATGTTAGACAACAACGATTAGGCAGCGCGAACTCGGGTGATGGGACCGCGGAAGGGACACTCTCATGGAGGTCACTCGCCCTTTCCCGGGGGAGAGAGAAGTTCTTGTAAGATGACGGTAGAAATCGGGGGGTAAGGGTCACCGTCATCATCGCCAAGTCAATTAAAATGCCAGCCGTCACAACATGTTGACAAAAGATCGTCTCGGAGAAATCTATTAAATGGGAGAAGTTATCGGCCAACCGGCAATCGGTTGGCAAGTATAGGGAGAGGTCGATGGATTCTATAAGGGTGTGAACTGAAAAAATCTCGAGGGGCAAGAAGACGCGCTATGGGCAACCGTCGCCGTTGCAACTCACGAGGTCGGGATAGGAGGTAAATGCGAACGAACCGTGGGGGGGGCAGCGAAAAAAAGGAGACTCTAAGTCCGACTCCTGATCGCGACAAAGTCTAACACTCGTGCTGCCGCATCCAAGATGGAAGGACAAGGCAGAGATCATATTCCGAGAGAGAAGGTGCACGAATCGCGACTCGGGGCAAAAAGATCCTCGAAGACCTGGCCTCTTACGAAAAAGGTTTATATCTATCTATCAGCAAAGGGGGAGGGCCAGCTATTTCACGAAGACGCGCCAGAACGCTCGAATCGCAAACAGTCTGCCTAACGTATCAAAAACTCAATTCGGGAGAGACTTTCCGCGCTCAAGCAGAAGCAGACTTATCGGAAGGGGAAGTCTTCGCATATCTTCTCTTGCTTTACAGCCGGTGCGAGTCGGAAACGTCCAGAAGGGAGGAGGTTGCAGGGAAGAGGCCTGGCGGATTCTTCAGGGCAACTTCAATGTCTGGTTTGGGCTACCATCGCGTAGGAGGGAGCGACCGTCGAACCGGGGAGGGGAGGGTGAGGGAGAGGCAAAAAAGGAAGCGGATCGATCGACGAATTAAAAGCATGACCGCTGAACGACGAGGGCAACAAAGGGGGGGGAAGGGGGAGAATCAGTCTAGCTCGTTTGACAGTACTTCGTCCGAAACTTTAACAGTCGTCGTGATGCTCAGAGGGGGGGGGCTTCCGCTATCAGAGAAATGGCGTGGCGCCGAAGTGAAACCGAAGAATCTGGCCAAATTGGTCGGCGGATTACCAAGAGACCATCCACGTCTAATCCAGGGACCTGTGTCTGGAGGCGAAAGCGCACCTTGCCAGCGCGGCAGCGTCGCAGGAGAACATAAAAAACCGAAATACACTCATCATTGCGGGGATGCTCAGAAATTTATGAAGACTTAAGGGAAGGTTCTCTCAATTCAATCTTGCGCGAGATTGTATGATCTTGATTGAACGGGAACGAAGAAAGCGAATTCACGAGAGCGGTAATCACCGGGTAGGGGTAAAAAAACGGTGGAAGTGCGGGT
>Ga0179593_1714792_pt1 | contig 19861 bp, 20 predicted proteins | sample CZODoug2_1_08_16_FD_185931 | JGI IMG/M metagenome (GOLD analysis project Ga0179593, IMG submission 185931) | Vadose zone soil fungal communities from Angelo Coast Range Reserve, California, USA - CZODoug2_1_08_16fungal (PacBio error correction) | ecosystem: Environmental > Terrestrial > Soil >...
GAAATCGGAAAGAAAAAACCAGATGGTCGCTTTTGAGGAGGAGCCAGCACCGCGGATGAAAAGGTCAGGTACCAAAAGAACTACATCGTCCCGCGCTTCCCTGCGAAAGAGGGGGAAGAAAAATGTGCAGCAATCCTCTATAGAAAGCCAGTGAAAAAAGAGGGGATTCGAGAGGTGAAACAGGAAAGGACGAAAGGATAAAAAACGCTGATCGGAACAGAATTCATTTGTATAGGGGGGCACCCAAAAGGCAATTGACGCAAACTGGTGAAAAAAACCCCAAACGGGAGCCAGGGTGGTCGGTGCACCTGTCTCTGACGCCGGGGGGTGGAGGGGGGTGTGTGGCGTGAGTGGTGCGCGCGAGGGGAGAGTCTGAACTTGTCTGGGAGTGTGGAGAAGGAAAAGGGTGAAAAAAAAGGAGAGGAGATTCATGCTTGTGGTCGTCCACTGCAAGGGTGGTCGAAACAGAGTTGAAGACTTGAGGAAAAATAAAGAACTCCACACTGACGCAGTAGGCCGAAGTGCAAAAAGTGGCGCGGAGGAACTCGCCGAGGGCGAAGGCCGAGGGAAAGGAAGCTGAGTCAAGAGAGAGGGGAAAAGGAAGTCTTCACTCGGAAAGTCGAGCCCTCAGAATGCGGATGAAAAAGGGAAGGATCGCCTGATTGACGACGGGACGGAGGAAAAGGCAAAAAGGACTGAAGCGGCGGGAAAAAAAAAGGGGAAGAACTCGACGCAGGATCCAGGGAGCTCGATCGCTGGCCCAGAAAAAGCCCGTTGGGGGAAAAAAAAAAAAGCACAGGAACGATCGACGAGACGAGCAAGGAGCGTTCGTGAGAGAGGAGAGACAAAAACAGTCCTCGAGGGGAAGGGGGGGAGGCCGAGAAAAAAAAAAAGGGTAGAGGAGAAGTGATGGTCTGGCCGCGGGAATCGAAGCACGAAAAAGAGAACACATGACAGACGACTGAAAAAGAATGGGGGGGGGAAGCAGAGATCATCACAAAAGAAGGATCACACAAGATCAAACGGACCGTCGCCCACTGCATGTCCAAAAAAAAGGAGGAGAACCGAGATCCAAAAAGGCCGAAAACTGTGGCGTTGCGAGCCGACTTGATCAAAAAGGAGAAAGGACCCAACAGTGCTCATTGAACTGCAAGTTGCACTATCTCCGAATGGGTGCAGGGGGCAGGAAAGCAGGTGAAAGGCTCCGTGCGAAAAGCCCCCGAAAACTAGTCGCGAAAAGAGACACCGAGAAAGGATACGAGGCTTAGGAGAAGGGAAGTCAAGCATAAGCCACTCGATCTCGATAGAGAAAAGCGTGAACCTTGCCCCATACTTAAGAGACCAAAGGGGGGACAAAAAAAAAAAGAGAACATACTCGTTCCACCGAAAAAGGGAAAACCCGAAGGAAATAGATCGAAAAAGATAGCCGCGACGCAGTCCGACAAATAAAGAAAATACGCCCTCCTACAAGAAAACGCGAAAGAAGGCTGTGCCAGCAGCGGGGGACTGGATGGCCGTCAAACCTTCATGAAGAAAGAAAAGGAAAAGAGGCAAGAGGACTGAAATAGATCTCTCACAAACGGAGAAAACTAAGTTTTAGGGCTTTGAGGGGGGTTTGATTGTAACACTTATTAATTATTTCTATGATGGTGTGGTTTTAGTTATTCGAGAGTTTGCCGCAGGGATCTTGTCGGTGCAAGAGAGGGGAGTGGCAAAGATGGCCGGCCTCATCCAGTCAAGACTGGCCCGTTTTCGGCGACTCCAGGACGGGCCCTATATCGGGAGCTCTTCTGGGAGGTAGGAAACCACAGGGATCGGCGGATCTTTTCCGCATATCAATCGGGGGGGGATGTCGGAGGCCCCGAACATATTGTGAGTAATCGTGAGCTGACTGCGAAACCAATAGAAAAACAGAAGGTCATGGCGGCTTTACTGTGAAAAAAAGAGGGGGGGTATACGGGCTTGCCTTCCACCGACTGAACTCACTGGAAGAGGGAAAGGAAAAAAACGTCGGGGCCAGACTCGAGCATGGGAGTGAAGGGGAAAAAAGAGGGTAAATCAACCATTATAAAGAAAAAAAAAGAAACGAGGTGCCATCGGATAATGAAGAAACCGGGGGGCCCGACTTTTCTCGACTAAAAATCGAGAGGCCAAACGAAGTAGACGGCGTAGGAGCTCGTGCACTGATAAGAGAAGACATGGGCAGCCAGGGGCAGCCCGTTTGACTGGCACCCGGAGGAGACGGATGCGATCCCCTTCCTACCTTAGAAGACGTGATCGCGAGCCTGAGGAAGGGGAAGGTAATGGGCGTCTCGGGACGGGTCCGACTGATCAGTTCGACAATCCGCTAAAGAAAAATCTCGAATGATACGACGCGCGGAGGCATCGGCCGGAAAATCTCGGAGGAGGGGAGGAAGATATAGCAGAAGACGACTCTCTCATAAAATGACCGTCGAGTGTCTTCGAGTAGGAAAATTAGTGCGAACGGAAGGGGACCGTGGGGGCCAAGACAGTGACGCTCCCAAGGTGACCTAAATTCTCACTCTTCCACGCAGTACTGGAGTCACTGGGTGGAGCATATGTTCTGGGCATAGGTCGGAGACGATCGAGACTGACTGCAGATCATGGGGAAAGATGTCGAGGATTCGCGGCGACTTTCAATGAAAGGGAGGAAAATAGGCGATCGGTGGTGCGAGCTCGATCGAGGCAACAGACGGAAAGGAGGACCTCCATGGGCAACGAACGGACTTCTCAAGGGATTACCTTCGGAGAAGAGTCAACGTCCGGCCAAAAAAAAGAGGCCAGTAGAGCAATTGAGCTGCGGGAGGACCACGGGAAAAAAAGAAAAGATGAGAAAGGGAGAACTCTAACTATTCAAAGAACAGCCCGCTTCACCTCGTGGTCGCCAGGAAGAACGAAGGAAAGGACGACCAGGTTGGCTGCGAGGACGGGTAACCGCCGGTTGAAAGACAGGCAAGACAGGAAGTCCAACAGGTGGTCAAAGAGTAAAAAAGGAGGGCGAAACACCAGGAGAAAATGCAGATTGTTTTCCTCGAGCGAGAATGGGAAGCGATGGCCCTCTCGGTGAAGAGAGGGAATGGGATTTCGTCGGGCAGAGAACTGGTGTCTTGGCTGTCGGGTTGAGAACAAGGCTGGCGAGGAGCACGAGGCGCAACAGTCTTTGGCTTTTTCCAAGTCGCTGAGAAAGATCCGGCAAAGGAAGAAGACAATCTGTGTTTTTCAAGGAGGGAAGCGATTCTCGAGACACAGGGGGAAAGGGGGATGCATATCTACGCGTAAGGACAGAAAGGGGCGCTACGGAAGAGCGAGCCTCACGCGATGAATGTTCCACAAGGCATGGGCCATGCCTCTCGCTCGGGAAAGAAAAAAAAAAAGGAGGAAAAGTTCATCCAGGGCATCGGATAGCATGAAGGAAAAGAAATCGGCATGAAAACTAGAGGTGCCATCTAACCTCGCGACTATAGAAAACGAGGAACTGCTCAGGGGAAGGAATGGAATGGGTTGGTCTAAGAATGCTACTCGTCTTAAGGGACAGTGATTCCCTTCCTTCCCGTTTTGCAAAAGGGGGGATTCAAAAAAGGATTTAGGAAGGAAAGAGCGATATAAAGTGAGGTGGCGATGAATTCTCGCTCAAGGCGAACAGAGGATTCTACCATTCAAAGGGGTAAGGAAGTAGGTGCACTAGTTAGAGGGGGAAAACCACGCGGGGCGGACACATCCGCTAATCGTTGTGTCTGACCAAACAAAACAAGGCCGTGAAATCCACACGGGAGCTCCGTTATTGAGAAAAAGGCCAACGCGGGGTCGGGGGAAAAACAGAAGAAGCAGCCATAGAAAAGTCCGGGGTTCCATGGGCACCCCCTTCTGAATCCGCAGTGCCTCCAGAAGAGGAGGAATCTTAACACGGTCTGATAACTCAATAAAAAAGAAGGGAACACAAGTGCACGTTTCAAAGTGCCTGCACCAGCATAAAGTATGGCGAGAAGAGAAGGATCCAAGACTCTACGAACTCGGGGGTGCGCGCTCACGGAACAAGGAGGGGAGTAGAACGGGTCAAAATCCGGAGAAAAAGCCAAAAAAAAATGGAGTAAACTTGTTATCTAAAGACCGCTGGGCAAAGGCCCGCAGGGGGTAAAACCAAAAGGAAAAGAGGCGCGGTTCCGATACCTATGCTCAATACGAAAAGGGATTCAGTTTATTCGATAGCTGAAGGGCGAGAAAAAAATACAAGGAAGACTCTCATGGTCTAGGAAGATACGATGTTCTCAATGCGGTTATGTAGGGAGAAAAGGGGGAGGATTAGAATCCCGGGAAAGAACCCAAAGGTACTTGCATCGGAGAGAAGAGGAAGGGTTAATGCTAGCAGAGAATCTGATAAAAAAGAAAAGGACAGAAGGCCAAAAGGAAAAGTTCACTTCCGGTCAGACCTCAGGAAGATTAGACGACGGCGTATCAAGACTCGTCTACAAGTGCAAAATGTTTAAGGGGGACGAAGAGCCGCGACTTCAAAACTAGAAAAAGAAACAAAACACTCAGTTCATGCAGCAAATCGTCTTTAAAGAGAGGGGGCTTGAGCTTGCGTCTCAGATTTCCAATCGAACACAAGTCAACGCCCCTCATGCTCAAAAAAAAAAACTTAAAAGGCGGATGATAATTCCGTAGGCAAGTCCGGGAAGAGTAAAAAAAGGACGCCATCAAGATCATCGCCCCAGGGGGCGGGAACCGCCAATATTGAAGCCGAAAAATAGAATCATAGAAAAAGACCCGACCGGAGCCTGTAGAAACTCGACAATGACTGCGGAAAAAGCAAGGAGAAAAAATAGCGGACAAAGAACAACGAAAAAAAACGAATCTAAAAAAACTGGTCAGAGGCCTCAACGTCGGCGAAAGCGCGACTGGTGGCGCTCAAAGATCGAGGCCGAAAACAAAAAGGGACGTCAGGGAGAAAGATCAAAAAAAAACGGAGGATAAGAGAGATATAATGATGGTAAAGGAGAATTGATTCATTTAAATTGGATTTTAATAGAAGGTGGGAGGGTATTGTTTTATTTTCAATTTTGAACGTTATTTAATTTTTGAAGGTGCTTCGACCGCGTCGTTGTCCTGGTTACAATCCTACCTTTCTCCAGGAGTGTTTGAGCCTCTTCCATTGGGCTTTGGGCTTTTATCCCGGACGAACGGCGGGGCGACTGTGGCCGCAGCTTCGTCTTTCTTCTCTTGAAAGGGAGGGACCGCTGCAGGGACAGTCCATTAGTACCCTCGGTCATTCGGTTCTTAGGCGGGAGGTCAGCCCCGTACCGGCTTTCCTTTAACTTGTGGTCTAGGCCGTCTTTCTCTTAGGACTTTTAGAAAAACCGCCGCACCGCCCCGCTTCGCAACCAGGGCACGCGGGCGTGGCTGTTTTTTCCCCTTAGGGTTAGGGGTCCTCTTGGACCGTGCTCCCCTTTCTCTGGGGGGATCTCCTCAGGGGGGCACCCCCCCCCCTTTCCTTTTCAGGGGGGTGGTGGGGGGGGGGGGCGGGGGGGGGAAGTACTTAGGGGGACGGCAGTATTTTCCTCATAGGCCACCCGTTTTTCCTTTTAGGACCCTCGTTACGTTTCTTCTTTCGGGCGGACGGGGGGGGCTTAAAACACACACCCTTTTAATTTTGGGGGGGTTCTTGTTCGCCTTCTCTATACTAGGATCTTCCGGAGAGGTTACTAGTTGCTTTACCCGGGCGAACGAAACCACCCTTGGGCGGAAGGGAGGGAGGCATTTATTGCGTTTTCGGGAGAAGGTCGGCCTTCTTTCGTGATTGTCGTGGATTTTTCATTTCCTTAAGGAGGATGGTTGGACTTGGAGTCTTCTTTTCTTGTCTTGGGAGTAGGCCCAGGGATATTCTCGGGAGTTCGGTTGTTTTTCCTTCTCTTTCCTTTGTCTTGGGAGGGAAGGATTATGGGATATTTATTTTGATTATTCTCTACTATGGGGTTAGGTTTTTTTTCTGGCCAAGGCCCAGGAAAAAACAACACACGCCTCAAATGGAGGTCCATTTTCTCTTCCGGCGTCCCTTGGGCGCTTCCTTGGAAGCCCAGAATCTGGGGCTTCTTACTTTGTCCTGGGGGCGGGAGGTAAGAGTCCCGCCGCTTTTTTTACTTGAAGCTAAGGGGATCCTTGGAGGTCGCGATATCTTTCTCTCCACCCGTACCACCCGCCGTCCGATCGCCCACGAACCCCCACAACTCATAAAAAAACCAAAAACAAAACCAAACACCGAACACAACCCCCAACCACGAGGGGGGGGGGGTTAGGGGGCCAGAGGGGAGGGGAGCAAGTCGAGGGGGGGAGTAGGGAGAGCTTACCGGCTCGGATCTGAGAGGACTCCGCGGGGTAAGGAGACCGCGGAAAGAGGCGAGCGTTGCGGGCGCGGCGGCGGGATTCATCGCAAGGGGGACTACTACGAAGATCACCCCCGGATGGGGAGGCGACAGGGGGGGGCGGGGGGGGGATGGGCGGGGGGGGGGGGGGGGTGGGAGGGGCTTGAGCGAGAGGGGGGGGCGGGGGGGGGGGGGGGGGTAGAGGGGGGGAGGTCGGGAAAGGGGGATAACGGAGGCTTAGGGGTGGGGGGGGTGGGGGGGGGCGGTGGGGCGGGGGGCTGGGGGAGGGGTGCGAGGTCAGCCCATGACAAGATGCCGGAAGAGTGGGGGGCGAAGGTATTGACAGAGCCGGGGTGCGCGGGGGTGGGGGGTGCGGAGGGGGGGGGAGGGCGGGGGAGGGGAGGCGGGTGCTGGTGGTGGGGAAGGGGGGGGGGGGTGGCGGGGGCGGGGGGGGGGGGGTGGGGGCGAGCTCGAGGGTTGGTGTAGTCGAGGGGGGGAGAAAGTGTCGGGGGTTCAGATTAGAGGGGGGGGCCCTTCCAATGTGGGCGTTTCTGCCAGAGGGCCCAGCAGTAGGTCGTGAGATATGATGTGTCCGTCCACCATTAGTACCGCACTTCTCCTCACCATGCGCTAGTGAGCACCTTCCTACCAGAAGCTCCGTGAGAACACTCTGTCCTATCCCGTAAACCACTGCCAGAGTCTAACTCCACCCGCCAGCCTCCTCGATCTATCAACGACCCCCATCCAACTTCGCGCTCGCTCACGCGGCCAGGCCTCCTTTCCGTCCCCGCTAACTGAGGCCCCTATTACATCCCCGACTGACATTCGCCTCCTCCAAGGGCCACATTTTGTCCGGTAATGTACTGAACACCGTCCAAACTTCCAGTGCGACGTCTACCATCTCTCCCTACCCCCGCAATGAGCAAAATTAAAACTCCATGCGAGAAACAGCTTCACTGCTCGCCTCGAGCAGCCACCAAAAGACGACGCGACCACCAAGTTAGGGCGCCTTTCTAGGCGGCGAGCGAATTTCCTCTCCCCACACTCATCTTTACCGGCTCAAAGGCGTCGACGCTATGCTGGATGCGGGGTTCACCCCATCAAGGAGTCCAAGTTAGGCCCGACGCTTCGGGAGTGTAACGAAGAGCGCGAAGTGCGTGTGCAGTCGACCGGCGATGTCTTGGTGAGCTTATGTGTAGGTTTCTGTTATCACAGCCAGGGATTCACTCTCCTCCTTCGCATCCTCTCACTTCATCTTCTGTCTTTTCACCCTCTTCCTCCATCGTCTCTTCAGTTTTTACACCTTTGCCCGGCCTTCTCCGTCATTGACGATCGTAGATCTCCTCTTCCACCTCTTCTCCCCGTGGACCACTCCTGTCCCTGACAGCCGACCTTCGCGTGGCACAAAGGATCTCACTGATGCTCTAGTATCCCCTTTACCCCTCAGAGCCCTAAGGCGGGCACGCCTTCTCTAACAATTCTTAAGCTCATCCTCACGTGTGGCGATGACGGAATCGTATATGGCCCTCCGGCGTTTGACGGACGTCTCGACTTAGCGAAGTCAAGGACGATTGAGCAAGAAAAGCTCCGTAAAGTAGATGAATCCTACACGGACGGCACGCGTCTATCCACGGACGGGAAGGAGCCAGACCCCCTCTCTTGTTAGGTCCTTTCTTGAGGGAGGGGAGTTTCCCCGGATTCTTTGAACTTCCTCGGTGGTCATTCTTTCTTCTTTCGAGGAGGGCGGGTTACTTATTCGTGCTGGAGCGGTTAGGCTTTCTTATGCTTTCTAGACTTTTTAGGCCCTTCGGGAGTTGTGGACCGATTATCGGTCCTTCTTCTGGGTCGGACTCTTTCCCTGTAGAGTGCCAGGGAAAAGAATGAGGGTGAAGGGGAATCCTCTCTTCGAAGACAGAGGGGCCAAAATCCACGACTGCGCCGACAGAAAGCCGTGAAGCCCAAGAGGAGTCTCGTCGTGTTTCTTTAGCGATACGCTAGCGGAGGGCCGGCGACGCGGTGGAAAGAGAGCCGAGTCGGAACCGGGGAAGAAGGTGGGGGGAAGCTGAAAAAAAAATGGAGAAGGGCCATGGGCCAAGGCTTAGCCGGCTCGATTTGGGAAAACTATAGGGGACCTTTCCAAGGACTAAAGGCAAATAATCATGACTGGGCATGGCGGGGGGGGCGCTCGGCATGGGGGGGATCGAAAATCTTATCGTTGAAGGACAACCACTGGCATGCAGCAAGTCTAAAGCGAGGAAATGAAACAATGGGCCAAAAGCGCCGACATGAAAACCGGTTGGTGAAAAAGGGCGAAGAAGCCGAGAGGAGAATAAAGTGAGAGGGAAAAACTGTTTCCCCGTGTCAAGACGCTCGTCACTAACACGCCGCGTCGGGACTTCCAGAAGCCTGCAAGGTGGCTCGGAAGGGTATCCGGTGATCTTTCGCCGGGAAAAGCGGGTCAGCATTCTAAACCGTCGTCTCAAAACCGGGTCCGACGTATCTGCAAGTCTCGCGGGGGAAGTTAGTGAGAGAGCCGGTTCCAACGGCGCATTCTAGCAAAAAGGAACAGGGGGAATCCCATCGAAAAGAGAGGGGGGGGCGGCGAGAATCAGAAATAACTTTCGCGGAAAACCGAAGAGGAAAAAGACTTTTGTCCGAGATCTCGTGAACTTTGAAAAGGGCGGGGGAAACGGTCTTAAGTCGGGAGCTCTTGCAACGCTCTCCAGGCGCCAGGGCTCCAGAAAGGGGACTCAAGTGACACCGCCGACCAAGAACGGTGCGCGCGCAAGACAAGAGTCTCTTTTCGATCAAGAATGAAAAAAAATCCCTCTGCGAAGCCTCAGAGCATCGAGGCGGTAGACGATTTCATCCGACTGGAAGTCGGGGGGTGCGCCGCGAGAGAAAAATCAGAAACGTCGGCAGGGAAAATTGGAAGACCAAGGGACGGCTGCACCGGTCCGTAAAAAAAAAAGCGACTTCACGCCACCTCGCACGTCAAAGGTTTCCAATTACTGAGTCGTTGCTGTCAATTTCTATCATTGAGAGAGGGGAAGTAAGGAGCATATAGAAAAACCTCACTATCAAGGGGAGGGAAAAAGAAAACTCTTTCAATTTTCGAAAGGTGGCTCCGAATACAAGGGGCCATTTCTCCATGGCTAGAGTCGGAGGAAACCCGTTTTGGATCCGGAACAAAATATCAAAACCGGGGGTGACGAGTCCAGGGGTGGTTGAAAACCCAGGAAAACTATTGGAAGAAAGAAATTGTCTCGGAACGGAGGGGAATGTCCTCGATGGAAGAAACGGGGTGAAGAAGGGTAGGAGGAAGGGCAGGAGTCCGGATGCTTTTGTAAAAAGAAGTTTTTGTCGGGGAGGGCTATAAAAGGGAAAGGATGGGAGAGAAAGAGGCGTTTTGGGTAAACTAGGGGGCTTGAACAAATTTGCGGCCTGGGGGGAAGATCGAGTCTCCGGTCACGGAGAGGGAAGCTGGTTGGGGAGGGAGAAAGTCTGATTCAGCGGCGTCCTCCTCACAAGGATTAGTGTAGAGATACACTAAGGAGGGAAAAAAGTAAAAAAAAGTGGTCAAGACGGGTTGGATCCCGCGCAGAGTTTCAAGAAAAAGGAAGGTAAATGCCGGCGTTCCTTCTCGAACATAAGACCTTTCGAAATGAGGGGGGAAAAAAGGGACAAGAAAATCTCATCGGAAGATTCCCAGACGAAAGGACTGACCCGAGAGGAATAGAGGATAGAAGAAGGCGACGTAAGAAAAGCTTGGAATGACAAAGGGAAATTTGATCCTTGGTTTGCGAATAAAGAAAGCCCGTTTGGCCCAAGCCTGTCTGAAAAACGTTTTGAGGGGGAAAAAAAGGAGGTTGGATAGTGCGCACAGACAGATGGACGGAACAGAGAGAACCGAGACCGAAGCTACCACACGGCTGATCGTGGGGAAACGGATCATCGGTCATTGGGGGGCTAATTGTCCATTCCACCTCTCAAAAGGAGAGGGAAGAAACCATGGACGCGCCGCAAGGCACTCACGCGTCGGCGTGCGAGTTCGCGGGCTAATGAAGAAAGAACATGTGGAGACATAAAGATCGAGCTGGCTCAAAAGAAGAGCGATCTTCTCATCAAAGAGAAGAGAAAGAAAAAGGGGAGAAGACGATGGAAGATAGCCTTATTGACCGAAACGAGATCATGGCGACTCGAACCCATGAAAGGCCGGAGGACTGGGAAAACTGGTCTGGAGAAGAAAGAGACCAGTCGGGGAGCGTAACGATGTCGGGGAAAGAAAGAAAGCAAGTCGCACAGGTCAAACTTTACGATCATATCGAAAATAATACGATCTCGTTCGTAAGCGAAGGGGGAGGCCTCCGAGCATTCCTCTCTCTATGTCGATACTATGGTGCGCTCGGAATGCTATGAGGAAAAGGGTGCTGAAGAGCCGAGAAATCGGAACGCCCCCGACACAGAGAGGCAAATCAGGAGAGAGGATGAATGCTAGCGCAACAGGATAAAAACCCGATCAACGGAAGGGCTCACGCCTGGACTGCAACCTTCAGATGAGGGTCGACGGCGTTGAGCCAAGAACCTCCAGGACAAAAAAAAGGGTAACAAGACGGAGCACGACTGATCGAGCCTGTCGGGGCCCAGTCAGGGAAGCCAGCTTGTCAACTGGTGGGAGAGAAGGGAGAGTTGAGGATCGCCATGGTGACGAGAAGAAAAAATAGAAAAGAAAACAGGCTCTTCCGACACCGAACAAACGAAGAGCAACCAGGTCATGATACTATGCACAGAACTGGGGGAAATTCCACAGACGAAGGAGACCGGAACAGAAGAGAAGGAGGAGCAAAAAATTACAAACTTGCAACCATACGTAAGCCGACCATTAAAAGATCCACGAAACTCGGTTCCGAGGAATTAAAGGGATCCCCCCTATTGAGATAGCGGCACCCTAGAAATCTGAAAAACAAACCCCTCCGATCAAAAGAAGCCTGAGAAGGGGAGCAAAGAAGCATTTATTGAGCCAAAGGAGACGGGCATAAGCGGCAGACCGCCAGCAGGTCGGCATATCTATAGCAAAAAAAATTCTTGGAGAGGAATTAGTAGGCATACGCTGTTATTTATTATATTGGGGGGATGAAATGAATTAGATTTTGGTTTGGTTTTTATTTTTAGGTTTACAAAGACTTGGGCTTCTTTTTACTGGTTGTGCGAGGTGATCTTTTCGGGAGGATCCCTTGTAGGGGAGCTTTCTTTTTTCTTTGCTTTCCTCTCTCGGCTTTCTTAGAGTTTGGAGTCCTTTGGGGGTTGTAATTCGGGGAGGCCTTGTGACCTTTTTTGGCTCTTCTATTGGTTTCTTCGCCTTCGTTTAGGGGGAAGGGGTGTATGAATTGCCACGGATTAGTAGGGGGCGTTTTACTGGGAAGGTTGGGTTTCGGAGGGGAAGAGGCTTCGCTTTTACTTTGTCTTTTGGATGGGAGGGTGTTTATTTTTGGGTAGATATTATTATTTGGAAGGATGGGAGTTGTATTCTTGCTCACATCTTGCTGCCTTTATTTTGAGTTTGTATTCGAGGTCCCTTCTTTAGAGGAGGCGAAGGATTGAGGATGACTTAATTCTTAGCCGTTTTTGGACTATCATTTTTTGTCTTTGTGGGTCGGTTGGCTTTCTTTGCAAACCGCCCGGGGCGGGGTCTTCGTTCTTCTTGGGGGGGGGTAGACGGTCGGCTTCTTATGTCAGGGGGGTTTTGGTCTTTTGGAAGGGATTTTTATTTTATTTTGGGGTTTAGAGGGTGAGGAATCAACACAACCTTAAGGGCAACGGAGGGAGTCATCTTCTTTGCTTCATATAACTTCGTTCCATTTCTTGGCTTATTCTTGTGACAGGGCACAAAATTTCCCGCGAGGACAAAGACAACTGAAGACAATGCATATCTTTATTGGAAGGAATTCTTCTCATTGTGGGCGTAGTTTAGGACTTCCTTAAGTTCGGAGGCTAGAAGGAAAATCCGCTGCACGAGTTTTCTTACGCCACGTCACAACGATCAAAAACGAAAACGGGACAGATGGCAGGGGCAAAAAGCAAGGATCAAGGAATTCAGTCGGTTCTTTTCTTGTCGTCAGTTCTTGGCTTCTGATTCGGAGGAAGGGGGGTGCTTTGCATAGTATTCTATTGGGACTTCTCTCATTCCTCTTGGGAGGTTGGAGGCCTCTTGTCTTTTGCATTAGCTTCGGCTTCTTTCGGCTTAGAACATTGCTTATGGGGTTTACTTCGCTTTATTGTTGCTAATTTAGTATTTAGTAAATTAGAGGCCCTCATTTAGGATTGGGGGTGTTATTATTTTGCCAATTTTTAAGGGTCTTAAATTGTTGGGGGAAAGTATTAATTGTGAGGATTATGTTTTTTATTATTTTATTTGGCTGTGAAGGGTTTTTTTGGGCAAGAAAAAAAAAACGAACAGGCCGGTTCTTTCTTTTCCTAGTTCTAGTGCAAAGGAAACAGTGCTTTAAGGGGTCTTTTCTGGTTCGGGTCCACTTCCTTCTTTCTTCTTCTGGGGTAGTCAGGCCGTGCTTCGGAGGATTCCCCGACGGAACCTTGGTCTTAGCTTCCTTAGGCACGTCCTTTTAGTTTTTTGCCACTTTGGGAGGGCTGGCCTGATGGGGCCACCTGGGGGTTTATAGGGGGGGTATTGGGGTTTAGTATTTTGTTTATATAAAATATTATAGTAAATGGGAATTTTGGGAACACTTATACTTCCCTTTACATAGGCTCCGGCCCTCTGCCGTCTGACCTTGAGGAGGGAGTCCTTTTTAGTTCATGATGTAAGCTTACCTTAGGGACCTTGCTTATGTCATTTGGGAAAGGTTAAGAGCGTCGTTTTTATTCGCTGGGCCTTGGGCCTGTTTTCCTCTTCTTTGAGTTGGCCCGATTCTTGCTTCTACTGAAGGGGGGCAGGTCTTGTGGGGGGCTAGGAGGGTAGGCTTCTTGGGCTTCGGGTTCGGTGGTTGGAAAGGGGTGTGGCGAGTCTTTTCTTGAGTTTTCAGGTTCTTTCGGCCAATGAGGAAGGGGAGGGTCTGGAGATTGGGCCTTTTCTTATGGACTTTTACCAAAGGATTTGGATTTTATTATGTTGTCATAGTGTGTTTCCTGTCTCTTTTCTCCTTCTTAGGGGGCCTTCTTTTTCTTCTTTTCCTAGGGACGGAGGCGTCCTTTCTACTTCCACTTTCCTGAGCTTTCTGTTAATATTTGTCTAGATGATTAGGAGTCTTGAGTGGGTCATTTTGATGTTCTTAACTTTTGGAGGAGTCCTTCCTATCGTATCTTCTTGGAGGAGTGGCTCACAGTCTTTTCCCCTTTGGCTTCCTGTGGAGGCTATTCAGCCACTACATTTATTGGGGCGATTCTATCTCACGAAGATTTGGCCTTGGTTTTCTAAGGAGTTTATTGTGCGGAGAGCTTGCCAGTAAGTTATCTCGTCCTGGCTTCTGATGGCTTCCCTTCGGCAGGATGTTTGGGCTGGGGGGGGTGGGGCTTTCGCTAGGGGCTTTCCCTTTATCTCTCTTGAGAATACTCCTTGCGCGGGGGTCTTTGTGTGGCGAGGGGGTTTCTCCCCCTGGCCGACAGGGATTATTAGTCTATGGTAGCCATTTTTGTTCGTTGCGGAGAAGGATCTTCGGGATTCTCGTCGAGAGCTTTTTCTTTTTTATCCGGGGAGAATGACTCTTTCGGCTGCCGGGGGGCTTCGGCCTTCTTTGCTCTTATGGGTAATCTTACTCTTCATTCTTTTCTTTTTCCTGCTTGGCGCGTTGACTAGCGATAGTATGCCACCCAGTAAGCCCAAAACCGACATTCCCTTTTTCATTGAGGGATCTTCTTAGTTTTCTCTTGGCTCGGGTTATTTCTTTCTCTTCTGGGGCGAGGTCGAAAAAAATTGGCTCCCTTATTCTTTGAGGGGTCTGGTAATTTTCCTTCTATTGAGCGGATCTTTTTCTCTTCCGCCTTCATTTGTATAGGACTGTTGGGGGTTTCTCTCTCGTAGGAGATTTCTTCCCATTTTTTTTCTTTCGGTAGGGGGGCCGTTTAGCATAGACGCCGGCGTAGCGACACTGCGTCTTTCCTTTGTCACTTCGGACGCCTGAAACGGTATTTTTGAGGACCGCCGGCTTAGTTCCCGATCTTTCCTTTTTCAACGGAGTTCGGGATTTTGAGGTTTGGCTTTCCTTTGTTGGCTTGGGCTTCGTTTTCTTTTCTTTAGATGAAAGTAGGTCTTCTTGTGCCAAGAGGGAGGCCTTTGTTTTATCAGGCCCTTTCTTTTGTTTCTTTTGAGGGGCTTGGGGTTCTGGCTTCTTGGAGGGTTGGAGGAGGGTGGTTAATTTATTTTCCTTTCTTAGTTCAGCCTTCACCCTTCTGGAGGGAAGGGCATGGCCTTAGGCGGGCGTTTTGCGTATGTTTTGCCGGCAGTTTTTTCTGGTTCTTTTTAAGGAGGAGAGGCTTATCTTTGTCTCTGGCTTAGATGCCGTCGTAAAATGGCTTTCTTTTTGGGGGGTTGTACGCTTGTTTGACGGGGGCCGATTATGCTCCTACAGACTTGTTGGGGATTTTGCTTCTCTCGAGTAGGCATCTGAAGTGCTTCTCGTGCTTGTTTGGGATTCGTGGAGGCAGTCTTGTTGGCGTTCCTTTCTGGCGGTATTTTGGACTTCTGGGAAACTGCAGTTCGAGGGTTTAAGGGTCCTTGGTAAGTCTTTTTTGAGTTCGCTAATGCTACTTGCTCTCTCTGAAAGTAGGGGTGGTCTTGGGTGCCATTAGGGATTATTATTAATTTAGGGATGGAGAGATTTATTTAGGTTAATGGAGGGATGAAGGGATTTCCCGCCAGCAGGTAGGTTGTCCTGTAGGGGGTCCTTATTCATCGTTGGACTCCCTTTTATAGTTCTTAGGGTCTGGCTAGGTACTACTTCCTAGTCCTTAAAACGGGGGGCTGTTTAGGTTCTTTAGTATAAAGCTTGGGCACTGGGGAGAAGTCTCCTTGCTTCGGGGGGTTGGGTCTTAGTGGCTTTACTTAAGATGGTCGGATTTGAGGAGAGTTTTTCTTCCTCTCGCAGTTCTGGAACTCCTTATATTTTCTTCTTCAATGTCCCGGACTTCTTAGGAGTTCACTTCTCTTCTTTCGGTAAATTAGTTTCCACCTTTCTTTTCGGACTTGGTCTGTCTGTCTTATTGTTCCTTCTGAAGGGCGGGAGGGGTTCTGTACTTTTATGGGTTTGCACCCCACCAGGTTTATTTCTATTTTTATCCCCAAGTAAAGCCAGAGACCGGGGAGAGAGTCAAAGGCTTCGGCTCCTTCGGGGAAGAGGTGGCGGACCTATCTGCGTCTTCTTCGCGCTTAGTTCTTCTGCGTCTTTGAGTACACTGTTAGCGGCCCTTTGCTAGGCCTGTTCAGTATTGCTTCTCTTCGTCTTCTTTGGAGGGCCGGCTTCTTGTTCCATTTCGGGAGTGGATGATCTATTTATGAGGATTTGTTTTTCTTATTTGTTAGGTACTTGGGACTTTATTAGAGGTCAAATTTGCCCCAAACACGCTTATTTAATCTATGTCTAAGGTGGGCGTGGACTTTAGGTATTTATTTTACTTGGGGGCGGGTGGCCTTTAATTATGACTTGGCCAGGCCCGGAGCTATAAGGTATCTTGGATCTGGTCTTTGGCGGAGGTGCAATTACTTAAGTTTTAAGGGTTGCATAATGCAAAAAAGCGGATGGGGAACAATTATGAGGTCTTCGGGTTCTTCTTACTTTCTCTTTGTAGTTTTATTGCTGTTCTTTCCCTTCATGCCGTCGTTTTAATTCTTGGAAGGGTAGTTAGAGTCTTGACCAGATTACAATTATTATTATTATTGATTATTAGGGGATTATGGGATTTAGAGGCCTCTGATGGGTGGTTTACCAACCCGAGAGTATGTCTGTTTTCTTGGGATTGCTTGTTGCTGCCTTTGAATCTTTTGTCTTCTTGGCGAAGTGGTGGGGAGTTGATTATCTTTTTCCTTGTTCCCTCTTTTCTTCTGGGGGGGGGGCCTTATTTCCTTAAGCCAAGTGAGTCCGTTTATTGCCTTCTTGCAGGACTGATTTATTAATGAATTTGGGGTAGTAAGGGTCGGTTCTTGCAGGCGGGCTATTAGAGGGCCACGTGACCAGCGGCCCTTATATTTAGTTTCTTTGTTGCCCTACCTTTAGGCATGGTTTGTTCTTCAAGGGGTCTCTCTTTTTGTGGGGTCCTTCGTCGTAGTTGGCAAGTTTTTTTGGGGTTTTTTGGATTTCGGGGTTATCCCGTTTGACAGAAGTTCTTGGGTTCCTTTTAACTTCCTGGTTCGGTTATTCTTCTGGTTGGGAGGAATTAATTATGGAGGGCCTTAGGGGGTCTTCAGACTTTGCCGCCTAAAATCTGGAGGTACCAGGGCAGTGGGCTGCAGGATCGCGGGCTCTCGGGGAATCAGAGGGGGGTTCCGACTAGAGTCGTGCCGGTCGGAACCGATTATGGGTCTAGGCTCGGCGAAACAATTTCAAAAGGAAGGGGGCCAGGGCTAAGCTCTACTCTGGGGCGGTAAAGAAAGTCTCTGCCTTTCCACGGGGAAGAGTATATTAAAGGGGGACAGAGCTGAGTCGCGTGCCGTGCCGAGAGATGGGGGTAGTGGAAGACGAAATCGATGATCTTGAAAACTTTCAACCGCAGACAAAAACGCTCAAAAGGCGAGGAAAAATCTGTCTCGGAAACTCCGGGCGGCTCGATCAAGGAGGAAGGACTACAGGTCTTTAACACAGAATTGGGGGGCGGCCGCTGTCTCCGGGAGCTCTTCATGCAGTGGCGACAGTCCTTGAGCAAGTGATCGGGTGTCCCGGAGGTATCCTATCCGACTCGAATCCTCCAAAAAGATACTCAGCTTATGAAAGATTCGGGGAGGCTAGTTCAGGCATTCTTCAGGAAACCACGGGACTCCAACATTGCAACGCTCTGTCGCACAATCGTCAAATCGGCCATCCGAGGGGATCTGCGGAATAATACCGCCTTCACTTCAGGAGAGCCGAATCGTGAGAGTCAGGATACGGACCTTTGCCGCATGAAGGGGAAAGGGCCGCTCTGGGGGAAAGACTGGAAATAAACCTCTACCAAACGGTCTCGAAGGATCTCCCGCCCATGTTGAACAAAGAACGAGGCAATAAGGGGGAGACGCCAAGTCGTTAGCAATCAAAGGCGATCGAAGAACCCAAACTTGCGATGAAAGGGACGGCAGGGGTAGTCAAGGTCTACTATTCAATTCGGAACTAAGAGGTGCGCCGAAGAGAAGATCAGAGCCTCCGAGAAAAAATGGACAACACAGGGCGGACAGGCCCGGGACCTAGTCCGGCTCATGCGACTCGGTGCGCACGGAGACAAGGACGTCAATTCCGGGTCGGTTCCACGGGGGGCCTTTAGGTCGTAAGTCGTCGCGAAAGCCGAACTCGATATGCAAAACGAAGCGGCCAGACGCTTGGCGTTCAAAGATCTTACGTCCGCCAAGGAATTGTCCCCGGTTAAGGACCGTCTTGAAGGGGCTGCTGGATGAAAGCCAAATGGCAAGACATATAAATGGGTCCAGGTAAAAAAAAAGGTCAAATGCAGCGATGGGTTGAAAAGCGACTCGGATATTTTTATCAGATGGCAACGCGAGACATGAGGGGGGAGTATTTCATCAGAGGCGGGGATGAAACCTGTGTTCGGAGAAAAAACTGAGGGGAGGACTACATTTTGGGAACTGGAACGTGCTGAAAGTCATGAGGGTCTGCGATCCGAAGGATCGCAACATCTTGTGGAGGATGCTGGGATTAAGGCACCGGCATATCTTCAACGAACACAACCGGAGGGATTCAAAACGCTCGGGGGAAGCTCGCTGTCGAAAAACCAGATGAACAATAGAACTCCATCTCCGAGGAATGTTCAGCAAAGGGGGACGAATCCTCTCGAGTCTTAACGCAGCCCTGTCGAAACGACTCAACAGCAAAAACGGTAACCAAAGCATTCGGATGATGGGACGGGAGGTACATCAGCTTGGCCATCGGAGGAACGGAACAGTGGCGACGGGATAAACTCTGATTCGAACGTAAGTTTGTTCCAGGGGTTTTTCAGAAACCAGATGGGCGCACAGGGTATATGCCGTCTGGGTGCCCGGTTCCGGCTTGTCAACCCTCGTGGAGATCATCGTCGAAAGAAAGAGGGCGTAAATGGCCAGTAGAGCGGCGCCGATGTCGGGCCAGACATCGGTGACTTTCCTCCGACTGGGGCCGTTCATCAGAATCGATACTCCCTACTTAAACCTCTCAATGCCAGGACATGGGACGCTCAGTTCTTGCCTAGCTAAAAAAAAAAAAAAAAAAACACCCCCCAACCCCAAACGAAAAATAACCGACGTCTCCCAAAACCCAAACCACCCCCAAATACTTTACTCTTGAGTCGTTGACGCAGTACGTAAGCTCTTCGAGGCCCTCGGAGAGAACGTCCCTATCTAATCTTCAGTTCTTCTCACCACTATAAAGAGTCTTTCTCTAAAAAATCTCGAAAAGCGAACTCCACGGGAATAGCAGTCGCGGATGTCAGGACCAAACGCGTACCCATCACATCGGGGGCGAGCGAAGGGGGAAGGAGGCGGATCTGGTCCACAAGCGGAGCATCCTCGGCCGCACCGTATCAGGGGATCGGGTCTACGCTGGCCAACGGATAAAAAAAAAAAAAAACAGAGCACAACTTTTCCCCTACGAGAGAAAAGGAGAAAGCTTTCCTTAAGGAAAGGGAAATTTGAGGCTCCGCCGACATCCGCTCTGCGATGGCGACCTCTTCACGACGCGCCTCTATGTCAGCTTTATACTTGTAAAAAACAGGATAAAAAACGATCGACTAACCCCATGACCTGCAGCGAGAGGAAGCTGTAGTAAGGAGAGCTAATACCTCCAAAAACCCGATAAAACCGGATGTCACGCGGAGCGACCAGGTAAGCGACTGCGTGAGGCCGAGCTCCCTAAACAGGACCGTATCCTTGGCGATAGAAGACGATCCCATGTACCGGGCCATGGACCCAAAAGACGGCTGGAAATGTGAGTCGTAAGATCGGGGGAATTGAGTAGCGATCGGGCGAAGCATAGAGGACTAAAAATCACACACAGGCGCAGGAACAAATCGCAGGTCATGAACGATGTTATACAAGGCCAGCGCCGCCCTTCCCCATACACGATAGAACATGTGCGATCAGTGCAATCTAATCACCTGGTCCCCAAGTCAAGGCTCAAAACTCCTTCGGATACCTACCCCGAATAAGTGTCGGAAGCGCCGCGCGCGGGTCCACCAAGGAAACGAAGAAAGAATCTCGTCATTCAACGGCTGAGCCGGCAACGTCGGTCGCCATTCATCGGTACTTGGGGTTCCGAGAATGACCGAAGACGAGCAAGAACAAAAGCTTCAAGGGCGGC
>Ga0179593_1584071_pt1 | contig 19859 bp, 16 predicted proteins | sample CZODoug2_1_08_16_FD_185931 | JGI IMG/M metagenome (GOLD analysis project Ga0179593, IMG submission 185931) | Vadose zone soil fungal communities from Angelo Coast Range Reserve, California, USA - CZODoug2_1_08_16fungal (PacBio error correction) | ecosystem: Environmental > Terrestrial > Soil >...
ACGAGGAAAACGGGTCATTGAGCCGAACAAGTGCCCAGGAGAACCGCCAAGGTTGTTACAGACCGGGAGGTCTTCCGGTGTGAAAAAGTTCGCCGTTAAGAAACCTAAAGCATCTCGAGGAATCGTAAACTTAAAGCTAAATGGGGGAAATGTTGGTGCGGGCATTGAGCACGATGAGATGGAGGGCTCATGGCATGTGTGCAGGGGTGATTTCTAAGAACGGCAGATTAGTAATGCCGACCTCCTCGATAATGGGGAAATAGGGGGACAAAGTCGTTTAGGGTCGTTGTTTTCCGTGGCCCTTTGGTGGATTATTTCACTTGTCCTCAAGCTTAACAAGGAGCCTCACGGAGAGGGGCGGGAACTGGACGCTGGGAAACAAAGGCTCGACTTATCAACTGGTGCAATTTACAAGGAAAAGAAAAGACAATGAATGGCTGGGATGGTGGAGCGATGGGGATTAAAGTCGCAGTCAAAAGACGCTTTCGAACGTCGTGCGTTTTTTTATTTCGGCCAATCTTAAACCTGGCTGACAGTGTTCAGCAGTCGCACAGAGGAATTGCCTCTTCAGCGAAAAATCGCAATGACTAGAGGCCGCACGCGATATTACGCATTAAAAATATAATGACCGCTTTGCCCTGGTGGCGCTAAACGCCAGCAGGACGGGATAGAGGACTTAGTACTCGACGAGGGACCGCAGGACAGTCGTGAGCGTGGCGTTCATTTGGGAGTCGGAATCACAAAAACAGACAAAATAGTGCGGGCAAAAAAACCACCATGGAAACGACGTAGCATGTTGCAGAACGCTGCCCACGAGGGCTGGGGGACACTAAAACTCGGCGGGATGCTGCAAGAATCGATCGCCGGCCCCATTTTCTCGCTGCGCATCAGGGGCAATAAACTTACCAAGAACTGGGGGAGAAGAGAAGAGGGGAATTATCCAAGCGTGGTCTTTCGCTGATTAAGGCGAACAATGGAAAAGAGGGGACGGCATAGAGAAAAATACCTGAGGTAACTCCACAGGGCAAAACAAACTTGGGTATGGAACACATACCCGCAGGCTGCCTTCCGCAACAAAAAAGGAAAGAAATTGTGAAATCATAGGCGCAAAAGTGGAGCAAAATTCCACCTCTGCTGTGAGCTTCACTAAATGTGTCACTTGAGATTCAATTATAGAAGTACGCGGGTGTCCCAATTTTTTGGTAGAGGCTTGATATACTGTGTAGAAATTGCCCTCGATAACGGCTAGAGCAGGTAAGAATCACCTATTCTGGAAGTCAAAGAAACCAGTAAGAAGCCGTCAGAAGAGATTTCTGGAATGAAGCGACGAGGAGCACCAAATATCGCTCAAACCTTAAGAAAGTAAGGGGACAAGGTAAGGGACGATAGGCGGAAGAACTGAAACTGGAAAGGAAAGATCTCGTATAAAAAACCCGGTGGAAGAGACTGGCCTGGAATCAAGCAAAAGTCAAGACATAATAAGGGAGGTGAAGCAGACAGGTGGGGGAAACCTAGGTGGGTGTCATCGGCGGAAAACAGAAGAAGGGGACTCTAAAAAAGTAAAGCGAAGGATCCCGTGCGCAGGAAAAATAGACGCACACTTCTTCGATCGAAGAATTGGGCGAAAAGCGGTTGTAGTTTGGGACGGGAGAAACAGAGTTTCCTTGGCGACTAAAAACTCTAAAAAGAAATGGGGGGGGGTGAACGAAAGAGGCTAAGGAGAAGGAGTAACGCGTCTGATTTCTCGGGAAAGACCATTACAGACAAAATCTTAGACGACCGGGCTTACCTGGCGAGAAAATCGAAAAAGAAGGCAGGGCGGGACCGGAGGGGGGTCCGGTTGGTCGGTGTTGTACAGAAGGCCGGCTGCCGGAAAAAAAAACAAAAAAAGAAAGCAGTGAGGGCAGGAGAATTGACGTCGGTCGTGCTTGGGGCCGGCGAATCAAGACCGCAGTTTGTATGCTAACAAACGAAAGGAAAAAACGCAAGTAAGGTCTTCGGCCCACAACGATCAGTGAAACTGGTGCGCAATCAAGACGCAAGAGGTGCAAAAGTGAATACTAGTCGGTTCGGGGGCATACGAAAAGAATGGTCCCCGAAATCATGACTTAAAGATACCCCGCCACTACAAAGTGAAGGGGGTGGGGGGGGGGGGGGGGAGTTGTCAGCTTTAAGAGATGTTCGCGGACTGGTAACCGGCAGGTCGGCCGGAAATGGGGAATCAAAGTCAAACATGGTACAAGCACACCTTGAATGTGATTTCCAAAAGGTTCGTGGTACCAGCACATTACAGCAACCCATGCAACCCCAAGAAATTAAAGAACGGCTGCAACTCAAGAACGATGGGAAAAGACCAGAAGGTTTTGACAGACTAGCAAAACGCCCACCACATCAAAGTAACACCAACAGGGTAAAAGGGGGAGGGCTGTTTGTAGTTCTCAGTACAACAGTAGGAGAGGAAAGGTTCTGTAGGCAACTAAGGTCCGATAGGTCAACCCACTGGTGTCAAGGGCACGATTTAACTTAACATCATTATTGTCCCAGATAAAGGGGGGGGGGGGAACTAAGGTGTAGGTTGCAGGTACGTAGAGGGGAATCGGGGAGAACCGGCCTACCCATGCTGAGGGGTGAAAAGCATTCAACTGACCTTCAAAAAGGGGCATAAACGGGTCGACGGTATCGCAAGTAGCGGGGGGGAGACAAGAGGGGAAGTATGAAAGGAAAGGCTAGGAGGCCGCGTGTCGGATGCGAAGAGGGAAAACTGTCACCTGCTTGTCGGGGAAAAGCGACGGATTGCTGCCATCGGAACCCGAGACATCCCGATGGAGTGAAAGAAGATGCTTGCTCCGAAGCAGGTACCTGAAGGAAGGAAACGGTCAAACCAAGAGCAGGGGGAGGGGGTTTTCAAGAGCAGAAGAGAGATCGAAAGACAAAGGACTACGAAACTAACTAAGCGGGAAGACGGAACCCGACTTAAAGCAAAAATCGGAAGGGCAAAAATAGAGCGTCGAGTAAGGTTGGAGGGGAAGAGGAGAGAAGTAAACTCCAAAAAAGGGACCGATAAAAAGGAACAAAAAAACTAGCTAGAACAACTCAAAAATGAGGAACGAGCCTGTTCAAAAAACGTGAGGCAACTCAAAAGAACCGCAAACTGACATGTCTGGAAGGCATGGGTGTAGAGGTCAATAAAGTCCAGGGGCGAAAGAGCTTCAATGAAAAAGAGCCGCGCATGGAGGAAAGAGCGGGACCAAAAAGACGAAAAACACGTGATGACCATGGGTTCAAAAAAACCCAGTGGGATGTGATGCCCGGCAAGAAGGTGAAAAAAAATGTCTCAGAGGGCGGGAGCTGAAAGGAAGTTCAAAAGACATAGGCCAATCGGGTGGGTCTGCAAAGATCTTCAATGCCACAAAACGAAAGAGAGAGGTAATCGGGGAAGGTGCCCATTTTGGGAACAGAAGGTGGGCGAAATAAAGGAAAAAAAAAGAAGGAGGGAAGAACGAAACGAGTGGCAAGCCGAAGAATGGAGGTTTGCTCCAGAAAGATAGGGCGCTCAAAAAATCGAATAGCCGATTAGAGAAGCTAACAGAAGAACTATAAGGGGCGCAACAAAAGACCCAGAAAACAGGAAATGGACATTTGGAGTCAAAAGGCAAAGACAGCGGGAATACATACCAAAAAAAAGGGAAAGGGCAAGCTGGATAAAAGACCGAAACAAAAGCGATTGCGCGGAAACAACATGAAGTAAGAAAGCCGGAAGCCAAGGTGATGAGGTGTGTACCCATAGGGGGGACAAGGGTCGCAAAGGAAAAGGGACTTTGACACCTAGGAGCCAGTCTGAGAATCAAAGAGAAGAACGCGCAAGAGCCTCAAAGCAAAGGCCATCATCCAGAGACAGGGGAAAACATGAAAAGCGGTAAATGTGGAAGAGGGAAGGGGGTCAAGATCCTGGCGAAGTAAAGGCGTCTTAACCAAGAGATGCGTGAGCAGTAGAAAAAGTGGCAAAAGAAAAACTCTTAAAGGGGAGCAGTACAAATAATGCTACACCTGGGAAGAGGTTTCAACATTCGGGGATGGGCGCCCCCTTATAGGCGGTAGTCGCTGTGCTGAAAAAAAAAATTCAAGGAAGTCAAATTGAAGAATTCCCCTCGCTTAACTTCATCGGGTGGTGGAGCATCTCCGAGAAGGTAGGGCCTGAGGTAGCGGAAGGGTCGAGTTTGTGAATTATAATCGACGTGAAAAAAGAGGCGGAGGGGAATAATCGCGAGGTCGTTCGAGGGAGGGAGAAATGCAGGAGCTCGAAGCATGACATAAAGGTGGTAAAAAAAAAAAAATAAAGAGCAATGAAGAACATGACCAACTCGGAAAAGAACAACGAAGTAATCCACAAAGAAAAAAGAAGAACGGAGTATCCTCATAATATCATAAGAAAAAAGGCAAAAAAGAAACCCGAAAACATGAACAAACTGCCCAAAAAATTTATAAGCCAAAAACGGAGGGGAAACCAGAAAAGGAGGCAAAAAATGAAAAAACAACGAAAAAAAATAAAGTGCAGCGGGCACACGAGCAAAGGTAAACTGGACCGCATAACCAGCCAAAGCTAAAGACGAAAGAAAAATAAAGCCATACAAAGGGAAGAGAAAAATCGATTAAAAATCAAAGCGGGCAAAGAGGGGGGCCGAACGAGGGGTCGGGAGGCTAGAAAGGAAGCAAAGGGCGTCGGCACACTTTTAAACACCGGAAAAAAAAAAGATAAGTGGGGGGGGAAGAAATAGTGTGGAAAAGGAAAAAGGAAAACGTGGATGAAGTCAAACCATTTCGTCATCCTTGATCAAAGAAGGAGTTCGCATCCATAAAATAGAGAGAACATCAAACGTAGGAGAAGTAATGAGGAAAGCTGAAAAAGGAATCAGATTCCGACGCTACAATGACGGTGATGGAAAAACCGAAAAAAAGGGGGCTGCATCTGGAACGGATGAAACCGAAAAAACAAGGGCCCCGGGATTCGGTTCGGAAAAGATCACAAAAGGCCGGATCAACCTTGACACCAGTTCGAAAAGAGGCTCAAAGCGTTACGGGAAAAAGAGAAATGGTGTGGGGGAAAAGCTTGAGCGTTAGGGAAAAAGAGGTCCCGTGGGAGTGCTGACATAAAGGGAGGGATGACTGCGCTCTCTCGGGAAGGGTAAGTAGGGCGCTAACGTTATTATGGGTCGTAGAAAGAACTTTTTGAAGCAAATTTAAGGGAAACACGAAATGCAAAGGAGCGGAGCCAGATGCAGAGCAAACCCAACTCGCCTGATCAAGCGGCAGAGAGACGTCTCCGTTGGGAACGATAAATGTCGCCTGCTGGTGGATGAATGACAACGGAAAGAAGATTCGGCGTCAAGAAGGTATAACTTGGGTTCGGGCAAGAATGGATAATCATGGTGAGAGGCTAACGCGGAATAAAAAAAACGTCTACCCGAAAGCAGCGGCGGGCAACAATTCCCACATAGATGAAAAGTCCATGGAAGGGCTGCCCCTGGCCGCACATGAAAAAAAAAAAAGCAACAACGCTACCACTTCTACCGACCTGAACTCCATGGTACGTGGGAAGGAGAAATTCGTCGTGATACATCTCAATAATCATAACTGGGAACATCAGATCAAGGATTGACTAAACGTAGACGAGGGGCAGACAAAGTTGAACGAGGTCGAAATGATCTCTAAAAGTCGGGGCGAAAGAAAGGGACTCGCTATCAGAAGCATCAACTCGCCGATAAAAAATGAAAACGAAAGAACAATTCCCGAGCGACCTAACAGTTTTGAAGCAGTGCAGATGGGAATACGTCCGGAAAAAGAACGCGATGGGCCTTGCGCGGTGATCGCAACAGGTACGAATTTAGCATACGCATGAATCACTAGGGGATCCGTCACACATTCGGGGAGAAAATATGAAACAACACGCCTACAAAAGAAAGCATGCGGCCAATGTCAAAGGGAAATCCAAAGGGGAAGCAAAGATGCAGGGCAAGTATAAGATTTGTGAGGCAGAGAAAAACTCGGAGAAAGTGAGATGCACGCGCGTGAAAATATCCCTTTCCGGGCGCGGGTTCCAACAAAACGGGATGGGGGGGAACAACGCTCGTGTAGAATGGTAAAGGAAAAACCGAGAGTGCTGAGATAGGAAGAGTAAAATCACCGTGTTCTTGGGAGCAGCAAAAAAAACAGGAAAGAGCAGGAAAACTTACGGGAGGAGTATACGAAGGCCGTGAAAATTGCTAAAATAGCGCCAACAAGGATGAATGAATAACAGAGAGCTGGAAAAATAAATTCACCTACAGGAAGAACATACCGGTTCCAGGAAGGAGGGACGATTATGCGTGTTTGAACAGGGAGTGGACGGAAGAGATGAGAAGGTTGTCAAAACGCGCTCAGAAAAGGTGTCTCATGAACGGGGTGGGGGATACGTACATGGCACCTGGGGGGCACAGTGGGCACAAAGCCGATCAAGAATCGAATACAGGATCCCGGTGCCGCTGGGAAAGGAGGAGACACGCTTCTAGAACAAATTGGGGAGAACCGAGGGGGTGCCGCCTAAAACGTTTTGCAAGGGGGGGACGAGAAAAGGAACTTGCGACATTGTTGGGACGCGCGATCAATGATTCGGAAGGATTCTGGAGGGGGCCAACAAGAACATGATAGAAACAATTAAAGAGAACTCTATGCAGAGGAGACGCGTGAAATTCTCAGGATGCCGATCGACCTAAGAGTAAAAATAGAGGAAGGGATGGCGGGTCGTTTAGGGGGGTTTACCAGGAAAAAGAGAGCGGCCTAAACCAAATCACCAACAGAAAAGGCGCCGGCGGCTCGGCCTTGAGACACTGGCGTGGACAGCATCTTACAAGTATCCACACCGCCACGAGAGCAACGCCCGGTCCTCCGGACGCGAAAGGCCAAAGTCCCCGACAGAGGTAAAGGACACCTGGGCTCAAAAGAATGGTTGGAACGGAAAAAAACCGACCTGTTCGGTTTGGCCCAAAGGACCCACAGTCCACGCTAACGGTGCAGGAAAGAGAAAAGACGAACGCTCAAAATTCGTGAAGGAACATAGAGGGTTAAATGGTCCTGACAGATAAACAAGGGAGGAACAGATGGTAACCGACCTAAAGAGGCGTCCCGACCCGAAAAAACTTGAGCAAAAGGGAAAGCGGAAGAGGCTGAAGACCAGAAGACGGAGCAAAAGGACCAATGAGCCAAACACGATATACGGCGAAAGCGAAAACGGGAAGTTACTGCCCGTGGTTGACAGCGAACAAAAAAGAAACCAAAAGGTTTTAACTCTACAAAACACAACGGACAGAGGAATTTTGGCGTTTGGTTCGAAGGAAAGGGCCGGAAGGACAAGTCGCGTTTAGGGCTACACAGGGAGCAACGAATAGAATCGGGGCTGATTGGGCAGGGTGACCGTCGAAAGAAAGTAGTCCGCTTCCCTTGCAAAAAGGTGGCTCAAAGGTTAGGGGCAGACGGACGGGCATGGATGTCCGGTCTGCCCACACACAAAAAAGGCCAGAGATCTGAAAGGACGCGGAGAAAATAGGGACAATCAAAGCAATTCACGAAGGGGGCAAGAGAAAAGGTGAGGTCCGAAAGAAATGTTATCGGAAAGTTTAAATGAATGCGTACGAATCTGGGAGACAACCGGACAGCCATATTAGGAAAATTGGCGTCAGAGAAATGAGCAGTGGGAGGGCGGGGCAAAAAGAGCGGACACCTGCTGTACGAGGCTGGCGGAAAGCTTTCGAAAAGAAAACAGGCATATCGAACTGAGTTGCCCAGTCGTGAGGTACGCTAGCAGTGGCGAAAAGACCTAATCCTGCAATGCGCTGGGGGTCATTTGGGTGGGAAATGGAGAAGTCCGCGGGATCGGGATGGCTGGAACCAAGTAAACGAAAAATGGAAGGAAATCCGAATGCAATCGGTCTGATGATAGCGAAAAAATGGTAAGCCACTCATTCCCGCGAGAAAAGAGAGGGGTAAAGGGTCTATAGGGCGGTGAAGGAACTCAAAATCCTGACGCCACCCGGACTCCTTTGAAAAATCAAAAAGGTGAAAGGGCTAATCGGCGGAAAAGTAAAGTGGCCAAATCAAAGGCTCCGCCAACTGACATGGCGATAATTAGAAAAGTTTCAACGGGTAACAAAACGGAAGGGGAGAAGAACTCAAATGCGTGAAAAAGACAGCCTTGCGGCTAGAAGGGGGCTCCCCAAAGAACCCGAAATGAAAAAGTGAACGGAACCGGGTCATAATCACAGTGGAGGAGCATGACAAAGACGATTGGATACGAGCAGAAAGTTCAGACATTAAAAACAAAAATCTGGGGGGGGCTCCGGCGCAATCTTCCTTGCGAACACTCGGTTAATGTATGGCCCTTAGCGGTGCGGGATTTAAGCCGGGGAAATTGATTCATGCACGAAAGGTGGATGTAGGCAAGCACCGTTGTCGGTCGAAAGGAAGGAGGCGAGGGAGATAAGCAAGGACCTTCACAAAATAAGTAAAGAAAGTAACTCTAAAACGCTGCACCAGGTAGTAATGTCAGGCACCTACAGCAATAAACGCGTGGAAAAAAAAAAAGCGTTAGCCCAAGAAGGGAATTTATCAAAACATGCACTTAAAAGGAAAAGTACCCCGACGCCGCGAGGAATGCAGATGCCCCCGTGCCCCCGAAGAACTAGTGTGCGAACGTGGACAGGGGCACGGGCCGCAAATAAGGTATGTTTAAGGGAGGGGTCGACAGAACATTCGCAACGAGGTGATCATACCAGAGTGAAAGGCGATGCCGACCGGGGTCAGTGCGGAAATCACCAACAGGACAATAGCCGCAGAAGGCCGATGAAAAAAAACCTCCTGCGAAGGCCGTAAAAAGAAGCATGCAAATGGGGGGTTGCAAATTTTCAAACAAGGGAATTCCTGAGTAGAAAATGGTGGGCAGGAACGAGCTTTGAATATCGACAATCTGAAGCCGAGAGACACAAAAGCTCCGAGTGGCTCGCAAGTGTCACTAGCTGAAAGAGGTCCATCTGTGTGAAACAGGCGTGTTGGAGGTTTCAGTCCGTAGCCTGAGCGTGCTGGGGTTTATGATAGCAAGCTCAAGTGCCGCAAAGGGAGAGAAGAGGAGTTCCCCTGAGAGTTATGGATACTTGGATCTAAAAATAGAAGGTTTGAGGCGGGACCAAAATGATACGAAAGGAATCGAGGTTGGGAATGAGTATAGCGTGCGGCAAGTGAGGAGGGAAGAATCGAAACGTTCGGCGGAAAGAAGGGAAAGGCCCCTGCATGGTAGAAAGAACAGAGAAAAAAAGTGTAAGATTCGGCGAATAAAAAAACAAATAGCTGAAAACGCCTCGAACCGATCCAGCAGCTATCAAAAAGCGACAAGAAGTGCGAAATGGTAGAAGGATTGGAAAAAACGCCAAAATAAGTTCGCTACGCGGTACCGGTGGAAAGAAAAACAAGGGGCCACTCTCGCTACCCTATGATACATGGAAGAAAAAGTGAGATAAGCTGGATAAAAGGGAGCCGATCCAAACTAAAAAACGACTAAATAACTTAAGAAGGGAAATAACCAGAAAACATTATCACAGACAAAAAAGGAAAGGAAAAAACAAAGACCACGTTTCTCTGTCGAAGGCACTTGACAGGAGAGAAATGAGTGAAAGTCCTTACCCATGACGGAAATGCGAGCCACAAAATATTGAGTAAGGTAACGTCTTTTAATCGTAAAAGCCATGGTCGTCTTAACGGCAATGATTGACCGGCCGAGTTAAGACGGGGAAGAGGAATGTTAAGGAGGGGGAAGCCGGGTCCAGGCATTGACCCTGGCTAGGCGCATGTTCGCCATAAAGATCGCACATGAGCACTCAACGAGGATGCAGGTCTGTCATCATCGTCGCACAAGGAGAAAGAAGAGCCGATAAAAAGCGTACGAAAGTAATCAGGAGAATGACACAAAGGACGTGGCATACCGACATCACGCAGGGGCGTCAAAAACGCCACTACCTTTTTAACATAAAACAGGGCAGGAAGGGAGGAAATTGTGAAATAAGGCATATTTACGGCAAGGGAAGAAGCCCAGCAGAAGCAGACGGAAACGAGTACGAAAAGCGGGACCTAGGGGTCGCCCCAGGGGGGGAAGGAGGCGCTCATGGCGAAAACCGGGGGGTACGGGTGTCGGCAAAGTCTGGATTTACTGGCCTGAGCCTAGATCTCGATACGTCCGGGTGGGCTCGAGGAAAAAAGGATGGAGGTAGGGTTTCGGTGAAAGCTTTTGGGATCGCATTTAGCTCACGGAGAGAATGAACCTTCGGAAAGAGCGTGGAAGATCAATTTCTCCGCGTCTCACTATCAAAGGTGATGGAAAAGACCGGCTCATGGTGGCGACTGACCGCTTGGGAGTACTGTGCGAATGAATCAACGGACGGGGGTTTCTTATGCGGGTGAATTTCGGGAGCCAGTAACAAGTCTAGGGAAAAGGGAGGAAGAATAAGACTCTGGCATCAGCGCCATTGAAGCTCTGAGGGAAAAGAAGCATTCAAACGATAATGGACGCTGCCCCTGGGGGTAGGATAGCACTGCCCTGGCGCCAAAACTGGATTATAAGAAAGGTAACTCGACGGACACCCTAAGGTCGAGCAATTGCGTCATTTCCAGAGTCCTAACTGATAAAAGCCACCACACGCACGGCGATGAACCACGCAATGGACAAGAGGATCACGTAGTGCATCTGGGGACTGGCGAAAGGGCCCCGAATTGTTGGTAAGGACTCTCATACTGGGGGGTCAAATAATAGCGATGCTTAGAGAAAATTTCCAGACAGCCCTTGGAAGGCTCACACCTGTTCATATAAAAAGAGAGTATGAACTGTTGGTAAGAAGTGGCAGGCATCTACGACATTCGGATGCTGCTTGCAAGGGAAGGGCCGTTGCTGCACTGCGAAGTGTGCATCAGTGGAAACAGTCACTGGAGGATAACTAGGTAATTGCAAAAGCGTAGAACAACGCCTACTCAACGACAAACGGCCTTGGCAACTGCAACGGTTAAAGGAACATGGTTGTGGGAAATCTGGTCCTTGGCGGATGCCATATTTTTAAGAAACAACCCTCATGATGCGGTGGGGAGGGAATGTAAGGAGCGCTGTGGCAATAATGCAAGGAATTGATGTACTTTACCCTGTAGATCATGTCCCAGCGATTGAAGGAGAGTTTAAAGCTATCATGGGGACTTGGGGGATGGCGTATTCCAGCCTCACCGAAGACTCACAAACTCCCGCCATAACAGGAATCGCCACTAGTTCATAAACGAAGGGATGATAAGTAGCGACACAAGGGGATTTAGAGTCCATCCGGGGAAATACGGCCGCGGAAGGTACGAGTACGCAGTTTACAGGAAGATCGAGAATAGGCTGTGTTGAACTTTTCGCGGGATAAGATCGTTGTCACGAGCATATCTGGAAGGGTTACTTTTAAATAAGGTCATCCTGGGTGCAGTCGGCGGTGGCCACATGCTCGTCCGCATGAAGCGAGATAAAAGGAGAAGGAGGAAAGTGGACGTTAGACTGCACACTTCTTCTAATCATTGGGGGCGGCGGTGGGAAGAGTCCTCACACCGTTGGGCCCAGGAAAAATAGAAGTTCACTGCGCCTTTCCCGACATTTGACGAGGGGGTGGCTGGGTTCCAGGTTCGTAACTGAGCGGGCCTACTCCAGGACCAATAAGGGAACAAAACCCTTACACGCTCTATTCAGGGGGGACGCGCGTAAGCTGGGAGTCGAAGGAGGAGGACGACCAAGGGAGTCGGGGGGGGTCGTATCTACGTTTCGGGGGGGAAAAACTAAGAAGTGTGCCGGTAACCACACACCAACTACTTTGAGGCTCTGAGTGAGAGGTGAATCTTAGCACTCAGAGTACTCTTGAAACACCGTCGAGAAAGACAAGTTGAGCACCGAGGACTCCAGTTTCCAATGTCCCCGATCAATCAGGGAGCGAAAAAAGCATGGGACAATGACACCCGCTCGATAGGTCGCGGCAATTGACACAGTGGTGAGATCCACAAGCACTTAACGTGCAAAGAGGGAACAAACTACGCATGCAGTCCGGTAAGGAATGATTGGGCATGAAGGGGCTTCAGAAATAAAAGCGGGGTTACATAGAACCGAAACAGTAACATTAAGGGAAGCGCTGGCCGGAGAAACCTTGAAAGGGTGAGGTACGGTGAAACTAATCGAGGGAATAAGCCAGAGCCCCTCCCATGCCCAGACCATAAAGACGGCGAGAGCGCTGCGGTGCCTAATTTACAAAGAACCTTCCCGTTACAGTCGAAGAAGACAAACGCACCAAGGCGTTATCTGCGAAAACAGGAAAAGGGAGGGGGGGGAAGAGAGATAAACAATTGTGATTGGATTCGCGTCAAACACGGTGAAGCGGGGCTGGACGGTTTAGTCGAGCTGCTAGAGGGGAACCTTGGAGAGAGATTCGTTCTGATAGGGGGGAATTGCTATCTTCACGCATAGTCCCAATTGAAGATCCCTGACTCAAAGGCAAGGTGGGCTTACACAATTGATGGGAGAGTGTTCGTCTGCCCGCCCGACTGAGTCAGGGTATAAGGACGCTAAAATCGGAAAAGCTGACCGACGCTGTCAGGCAGAGAGAGTGCAATTCTCAACGTTTCGTTGATGGGGGGTGGTGGTGGAAGTAACTAAACGAAGAGGATATGTGGGGCCCGATAGAGGACGGGGGGATTGCCTATTCGTTGGATAGGAAGCTATTGATCGGAACGTGAAACGACAGTTGGCTTCCGAGCGGTAACGCTTCGTTGGAGCTCCCACTGCGGGGGATACCTCAGAATGCTTGCTCAAGGGACAAAAACACTACTCCGGCAAAAAAAACAGCCTGTGCGCAGGAAGGGTTTTTAGGCGCAGGGAGATAGCTGGAAGGAACACCATACTACACCCCTCCCGAGACTCAGAAGAGGAGGCAGCCCTTCTGACGACAGATGTAAGCAAAATCGTATTCCGGAAGAGCTCACATGTTGTCAATGTTCCGGATTGTGCGTTGACACAATTTACGAAACACCACCTATTGCCAGCAGCCCAACGTCGGGAAGTGAAATGAGAAAACCTTCTCCAATCAAAGAGAACGGGAGGCGCGACCAATAGGCTCCGCCAGACATTCGTGAAAAGTGTGCAGGTAACATAAATCCAGGCGATCCGCTTCAAAGAAAGGCGGACAACGCCTTGGGCTTCTGAATGTGCACCGAAGCGGGCCCAAACACCATGTGAAAGGATCCAACAAGGTTCATGGCCCGAGGTCGTTGGACAAAGGAATTCCTGGATGAAAAGCAAAGGGACCAAAGGAAAAAACAGGACCCATGGGTGTTCAGGTCAACCGCGTATCGTGAAGATCAGGAGGGTTTGTGCACCGCTGTGAGTGAGAAGGCAGGGTCGGCGAAGAGGAGCAAAAACTAGGTATTCATTCCATAACGTGGAGGGTGAATGGCTCGAGCTTTATTTGGGGGGCGTAAGCTGGCCAATAGGGGGAAGGCATAGCGGCCAGAATGAAAAATTAGAAGGGGAGTCGGGTTCGAACAAAATATAAACGGGGAACGGAACAAATAGAAAATGCGGTGAACGCGTACAGAAATGATTCGGAAAATACAGCCGTGAAAACGTCAAAACGACAGCAAGAGGGTTGTATGCGAGGAGGGAAATGCCTGGCCCAGCGAATCGCTTGCCACAAAAGTCGGTTGCCAGTCCGGTACTGCCGCGGTGTAGGAGAGGCGGTGGGTGAGAATGCTTGCAGCGGCAAAGGCACCCTCTCTCTATGACTGTTTTGGATGGACTCTCCGTTCGCAGGAACGAATAAGGGGAAGAAAAAGCATAAGAATGGGCGCAATTCTAGAGTCCTGGCGATGCGTATAATCGTGCCAGCGGGGATGGGGTTTTAGAGGGGTCAGACCGGGCCTCAAAGGTACGGTAAAGGAGTAGGTGCGCATCTTCATCTCACTGGGGAAACGGCAGGCATCATTGCAAAAGCCTCGCGTGGGGAAACGCTGCACAAGATGGGCGAAGTGATTCCAAGCGGTTTAAGGGAGGGGAAGGTTTCCTTAGCGTCTGTTGGGTAAGTGAGCGACCCTGTGTTGAGCAACTCGAGCGCGGTACCCTGCGGTAATTAGAATCTTCAACTAGTAGGGTTGAGGGGGGGAAGGAAAGGTTCGTATAGGTGGAATATAGAGAACGAAGAAGAGGCGGATGGTGGTAGAAGAAGGCGAGTGTCCGTGAGAGCAAGGCTGGGGTGGGAAGAACCATGATCAGAAATTGTAACCGAGAAAGCAGCATTAATACGAGCAGAAGGACGGCTGGCTTAATGCCAGTCCGGGAGCCACTCAGCCTTCCCGCACCATCGTAACGAAATTGTAAGCCGTCCTGAAATCAAAGGAAAAACGATAAGGCGAGACGCCGGAAAAGTCTGGAACCATGCACTCGCTTCCCCTCGCGTAAAGGGTGGGAGTACATAAGGGTGTATCACAAAAGAGGGCCAAACAGAATGAAATAAAATTTGTCAATACGTACCAAGACTCACACCAGCAGACAAAAAATGAAAAAAAAAGGAGCAGGCAGAACCCATCACAGCCGTTCGAAGAAGAACCACATGGACAAGCTGGAAAAGTCACCGCCAGTCAAGACAAGGGAAGCTATGCGCACCCTAATAGACTTCATGAGGTGCGTACTCGTTAATCCTGCGACATGGGGGTATTCACGGCTGTATATGCGTGGATTTTTTGACAAGCCGGACCGAATAGGCCTTTTTATAAATGGGCGAGTCCGGGTCCAGCCATTGGGGACCAGCGTGATTATGGGTACAACGGTCGCGTATGGATTAGCACTCGAGGATTTTTGTCGTCAGGTCATCATCGAGGGGGAAATAAGAGATGAAAGCTTACACAAATATCCTGAGAAAGGACGACTCGAGTACGTGGCGAACGCGACAATGACAGTGGCGTGGTAAAGGGCGCCTCACCTTGGTGAAAGCTCCCGAAAGGGCGGGTGTACCATCAAAACAAATGGGAAAGCCCCGTAAGTCATCCGGAGTCGGGACAGAAATACTGGGAAACGGGAGTATGTGGGGGAGCCGCATGGCGAGTGGGCATACTAAATGTCCCGGTGCGAGTGGGACACAAGCGTGGCTGATGGTTGCAACTCATGTCTGTTATGTCGTCCAGGGGAAGTGGGGAGAAAGTTGATGGAATGGTCGTGGTTGTCGGGTGGTTCCCTAACTGTGAGAACATTGTCTCTTATCTACCTGGCCTTAGCAAATTAGAACGCTGGGAACGGGGCTGCGGGTCAATCGTTCTACGGTCTCGCCTTAGCCGATGGGATTATCTGGATTGAATACGGCGAAATTTAGGCGGAATTGGTGCGCGCCTGCTGGTAGGATGGAGACGAATCGCTTCATCGGTGTCGGGGGGCCTTGGATTCGCGCGATTAAAATTATGCGGTGTACTCCGATCACAATACCCCCCGCTTCAATCTTCTACCCAATGACACCAGCATCTGGCCGCATCCCCTAATGAACAGAAGTCCTGTTTGAAGCAGCCCCATCAAAGAACTATCCGGAAGAAAGCTCACCTACATGAGGACGGGAACCCGCACTTTAGAGCGAGTTCAGCTACATCCAACTAAATCAGCAAGAAGGCAGGGAAAAACCCAACTGCTAAAGATGAAACCCGGGTAGCCATCTGTGGTCGACCATGCCACGCTTGTTGAAAAGGACTCTAGGCCTGTGCCAAAAAAGCTACAAGCTCACGAACTTTCTCCTGCAACGGTTGAGCGAACGGGGAAAAAACGTCATACAAGAAGTGTTTTACAGAGGGGAGATGAGATGAAAATCTGAGAATGCAAGTTCGCGGTGCTCGCTTATTTCGGCAAAACGAATTGGCGTCAAAGGGGGAGGTAAACCAGCGAAAGGATGGCTAACACCTACAGTTGACTGGGAAAAAGTACCCCGCCTACCATCACCCTCCAACCATGCAGCACAAAACGGAGCCGTCACAGTTTGGCAACTCATGACTACCCGGCAGAAAAGAGTTTTGAATCGACAACCCTCGGCGCGGGTAGTTCAGCGGCTGTTCTATGACATTGAGTTCCTCGGACGCAGACCCCGCCAGGGATTGGGGGGGAGCCCCGACGTTAGAGGGCGTAGAAAAGTCAGATTCCCGGCACTGGATTGATTGGCGGAGCGGGAAAAAGTACTGCGAGTCTTAATCCCCAGTCAGAGCGCATCGGTGCTGGGATGGAAAGCTAAGGGCCGTGCTTTGCTCACTACTGGCTCGCCAGACCCGGCATTGATCAGCCAAAGCTTTGGCAATTCACTCCCTTATGAAACCGGTGGTGAACAAGTGGAGAAACGGATCTGTTTGTGGGGGGGATTGGGGAAGGGGAGAAGCAAGATCGAATCTTTGGTCAACGATCAAAAGAAGCCGGGAATTTGGGGGAGCCTTTCAACATGGGCCCCACACAAACCCCGCAAGGGTGGCAGCCGGTGGTACACAAAAGAAAGCGCGAAAAGCTTTAGCGATCAAGTTGCGCCTGGGGTACCCAGTTAACGACACTTGTCGACGATCGACAGGTCAGGGTGCGGACCTCGGGGGGGGGGCCCGCCAAAAGTTTGGTTGGCGCTAAAAGTATCGAACGCATGTTGGTGACCGGAATAGGGCGGGGAGGAGACGGACGTGACTGAGTTTCGCACCCGACATAAACGTAACGGGGGAACCCGTAACTAAGGAGCGGGCGACGCGGAGGAATGTCGGACGATCGACGCTGGAATTATTCTCGGGGCGGGTGGAGGACGGTACGGGGTGCCATCATCAATTCCCTCTGCCGAAATCCCCTCCCCGCGGCAGGCGGGCCGTCCGTCAAAGGGGGCCTGGGGTCTGCTTGAAGCATCTTACGGAGGTGATCAACAAAAAGGAAGGGGGCTCCCACAGGTTCCTCCGGCGGGACCACCTGGGTAACGCAGATACAAAGGTCAACGTTGAATTATAGCTGATAGAGAGCAGCGCACCCGCATCTGATGAAAACTTCACTTCGGTGGATCCTAGCATGGGCACACTACATCGTACCGCCAAAAATTCGATACAGCTCTACCCCCGACCCACTTCGGTCATGGGGAACAGCATATGGGTGTGGTTAGTCCGTTTCTCCTTCTTTTCGCCAGGGAAAGGGGAAAGGGCCGGGAACTGCACGAGTGGCCTCACAGGTGAACTTACTTTGAGTCAGATCGGACTATGATGAAGACCAGGGCGGAAAAGAGACCGTGATCTCAATACGCGCATCGCTTGCGCTCAAGAAACCAGTAGCTGAAAGGGAAATGAACTCCACGCCCACACTGGGCTAACAAAGGGGAGGAGGGGAAAACAAAGAGATATAACGGAATGGGGTGGTGGGGGGGAAAGGTCTCTCAACCCTGCGGAGGGCGCTTGGATCGAACCGCAGCCGTCCTTCGGAATCACGGCTTGTGCAAGGGGACTGTGCCTGTTCACGCGCCTTTACTGTCGGTGATGAACTCCTTCACGGTGTTTGGCAATCCGGCCAGGTTGGGAACGCATTGAGTTGTCATCACTCCAGCTGCAAGGGGGAAACCGACCTCTCGATTGAGTGAAAAAGAAACGCCCCATTCAAGCTGACCTTCAGAAGTGGCGCGAAGAGTGCGTGGAGAAGCTGTAGCGGCAACGGGGGGGGGGGAAATCGTTATGTGAAGTATGACCAGAACGAGGGGGGCCCGCGAAATTTCGGATGCGGGTGGGGCTGCCGATTCAGCAAAACTGCTTTAGAGGGCATTGGGCGAAAGGCAAACTGGGAAGCGGGCTGGTATGGATCCCGAAACGTGTTGAACCAAAGGACGAAAAAAATGCCGATAAAGCCCTAACGCGGGAAAAAAGCAATAACCGCCGGTGCGCAGTTGCGGCAAAAGTGATCTTATGAACTGGTAACCCTAAGAGAAAGACTATACGCCCGCCCGAACGAGGGCCTCCTTTCGAACTCGAAAAGGTAAGGACCAAATAGAGATCGAAGGTTGGAAGGTAAGGAAAGTCGAAATTCAAAGTTTCCACAAAAAGATCCCCGCCACCACTCCAACCTATTCCGCGTCACCAGGAAGGCTAACCTCGTCGAAAAAAAGAAATGGGTGAGGAAACAAAGGGTCTCCTCCACTATGTCGCTAGATGCAAAAAGTAATCCGGCAACGACACGCTGTGCGGCAGAAAGGGGTGCGGCTCTCGGTGCACCGCCGGCTGCCACACCCAGATGACCTGTTTATAAAAACAAGGTTAATCATCCCACCGTCCCCTAGAAAGATCGGGAATGGGACCAATTCATTCAAAAAAATTTGCGCCGCATCGAAAGTCAAACCAGAGGATTAGAAGCAGGAAGAGTTGCCCAAGGGGGGTTGAAAAAAAATTTGTCCGAGAAATGTGGGAGCAAGGCCCAGATGGGAATTCCAGAATGGGGCGAGCGGCTCTTTGTGAATACAACAGAATGGTGGACAAACACCAAGAGCAAGCAGGTGAGGGAACAGAAAGAAACATCATAGGAAAAGCTGTGGCGCCACAAAAACCATAAATGTAAAAAAAAAAAGAGGACAGTGGAGGAGGGAGCACCGCCGCTGTGTATAATACAACCAGGTTTCGAGAGAAAAATTGGATCATGCCCCCGCGAATGAGCTGCCACATTGAGAGTGTCCGTTGAAGAAAAAATGCCGTCTGTCGGGGTTTTAATCCCTTAGGGTGACGGGGGGGAGATCCTCATACTGTTTCACATGCAAAAGGCCAAGTCAGGGCAAACGGAATCACCAAAAGCGAAGAGCATTCCATAATCAGACCCATACGAAGTAGGGGAGAGACCGGGAATGGGGGAAGATTTTGCACATGCGCACAACGGACGAAGAAATGGTAAGGCTCTGCAGGCGCATCTGATCCAGTCATGTTCAAAAGAGCGTGGGGGGTATAGGAAAAAGAGCATCCGGGGAGTCCATCTTTGGTCCGGTTGATTTTCCAAGGACGTGCCATGGGGGGCTTCGGGTGACAAGAAGCCAAGGAGCGGTGCTAGGACGGACTCGAAGGAGGGGATACGGACTTATCTTCCGGATATCCCGAGGTTGAGAGAGGCAGTGTACGAAAAGCGGGTACATGGTGGTGAAGGGGGGATCGACAAAGGAGCATGTCAGGGGGGTAGAAGAATCTGGTCGCTGAACCCCTGTAGCACAAGAAGAAAAAAGTGTTGGACGCTTCGCCGAAAACTGCAAAAAAGAACGCAGCGAAGCAATTCGATCCGTCCGAGAAGTAATCAAAAAAATCAACAGCACGTGCGCATTTATCCTGTGAAAAGCATCAACCGCCGCTGAAGTAGATACCGGGAACCGGTGACCGCGATCCCGGAACACGACTCAAACCCAAACAGTGCTAAGCCAGGGTGATATAATGATAAATTGCAACACGAAAACCGGGGGGACTAACTTGTCCAGCCGGAAAGGACCAAACAAGAGGGGATGCAGGCATAACCTACTCGTTCTCTGTCGAATCATAAACGTGTCGCCATGGCAAAGCCTTACCCAAAAGGAAAAAAGCGAAAAGCGCCCAATAAAATCTCGATTGTTTGAAAAAAAATTTTCGAAAGGGGACTCCTTAGACATAGTCACGGCCGGAAATAGGCGTGATGTGCAAACGGCAAAGAAGAAGGACAAGTTTGTAGTTTAAAAAACAAATAGCGGAGCCGCCAGAAGAAATTTCTGAGTGGCAAAGTCGCGACAAAGGATTTTGAGAACTTCATC
>Ga0179593_1386908_pt1 | contig 19858 bp, 14 predicted proteins | sample CZODoug2_1_08_16_FD_185931 | JGI IMG/M metagenome (GOLD analysis project Ga0179593, IMG submission 185931) | Vadose zone soil fungal communities from Angelo Coast Range Reserve, California, USA - CZODoug2_1_08_16fungal (PacBio error correction) | ecosystem: Environmental > Terrestrial > Soil >...
GGCCGTTCGCCATCTGCGAAAGGGTGGAAACCGAGGAAAGGAGTGAGCAATGCGTCTGCAAAAAACGATAAAGGAGAGGGGGGTCGCGCGAAAAACAGCCGGTGATGGAAGTCGACTACGGCCGGCCGAAAGGCAGGACAACATTGTCAGGTGAGCGCTGCAAAAACTAGAGGAGTCAGTCGGTCTGAAGAAATATCAAAGTGAACCGCACCGAGATTCAAGGAGCGAGGAATGTCCGCGGAACGTATAAGAGGTCAAATGGGGGACCGGGGTCGGAGGGCAAATAGTAACCGGGGGAAGGCCGTGCGGAAAAAAGCACCGTCAGGGGCGAACGGACCGCCGAAATAGGCTTCTTCAGGCCAGAAGAGCAATTGTCTGGATCAAATTGAAGGCACGTCGAACACCCCGAGCTTCGAGGAAGCAGTGGGGGAGGGGCATTCTGTACTCACTACGGGGCCGTAGGGGATAGAAAAAAAAAAAAGATCTGGTAGAGGCATCGCTTAGGGAAGAAAAAAGCATTCCGGATTGGGGAAGGGGTCTGCTTTCAAAAATGCAGGAAGAAGAAAGGGGGTTGGAGACATTCCTGCAAAAGTAAAAGAGCGAAGATCGAACCCACCTAACTCGACCCCCCCAGAGAGGGGTCGGCTCTAGAGGGAATTCAAGCCACTAGGGGGCAAGGCCAAAAAAAAAAGGAGAGGACGGAAACCATTTCTCGAATCGCCAGAGGCGAGACAAGAGATTGACATATCACATCCAAACAGCCGGTTCGAGAAATCCTCAATGCCGTCTGCGGGAAAAGTGGAGAAGGATTAAGAAAAAACGGGAATAACAGGTGGAAATTACCTAGAGACGAGGACGAACTTCGAAAAAAGACGTGAATCAAAGGCTAGAGAACGCCAAAGACATGAAGAAGGCCGCCAGAAAATCCTGCAAGAGGCATCTCCAAAGTGAAAAGGTAAAGAGTGACAGAACTCATCATCCAGCCAGGAACGGCTCTGACACGAAAAAGGGGACATGCCACGAGGAAGAGAGTAAAAAACCAGGGGGAAAAGAAAATCGGGGGACAAAAGTGGGTGAAGATCCATGTTGTAGGACCTCCACGTACCGTCTAACACATGGGGCAACTATGAGGTGGGGGGCAGGTTCTCCAGGTGGGGATCGAAAACGGTCGAACAAAAAAAGGCTACTGATATGCAGGGAAAGACAACCGGGGCGCGAATCAATGATGAATTTGGGATGCATCCAGGATCAAGTGGACAGGGGAGGGGGCGAAACAGGAAGCGAGAAAGAAGCACTTATGCTAATTGGGCAGAGGGAAACGTCGGGAGTTTGACCGAAAAGTTCGGCCACTCGGTACGTGGTATCTCTAAAAAAAAAGGGAGTGAAAGATAGATAAAAACGGCAAAGGGGAAAAACGAGAGAACAGCCCCGAAATTGGCTAAGTGACATCGTTTGTCTTGACGAGACAATCGCCCAGGGGATCCAGAAAAGAACCCATGAGGGGGGGAAGGATGGAAAACATGCATCATTCGGGGGGGAACAGCACAAAGAGGCGGAAGCAACGCACCGAAAGAAAGCGAAGGGGACAAAATCAACGTAAGTACAAAAAGCCTCACAAGATTACGAGGGATCGACGGCAGAGTAAGTGAAGGGGGGACTGCAAAAAAAAACCCCACGTATTGAGGGGACAGGGGGGGGACCGGCCCTAGGACGCGGACAAAAAGTGGCAGCTGTCACTGCCGAGGACGAATATCGCCTCCTTGCTGGAAAAAAGGGATGTAACGCGGAGCGCTCGGTGACCTCACGCTTTCAGAGGGAGTCTGAGGTCGCAAGGTAAGTGCGCGCGAGATGTAGGGCTAAAGGGGATTCGTAGCTCGTCCTTCTAAGGAGGAGAAACAAAACTGGTAACAAAAAAGAGGCTTGCAAGGAGGCCGGAGGGGGAAGGCAGCAGCAGTGAGAGGGATTTCCGAGGCGGGTGGGAACTCGAACGGTTAGGACGAGGGGTGAGGGAGGGGGAAACTGCAAGGTGGGTGGGCTTCCGTTGCGCCCAGAAATGGTAAGGAACGAAAGTAAAAGGCAACGCGATATTCATGAAGGTCATACCAGAGAAGAGGTCTCGGACCGAGGGGAAGAGTAGAAAACTTGGGGACATAGAACTCAGGGGCCCGTCCAAGGAAAAAACCATCCAAGAGCGAATTGAATAGGCGCTAACGACGAACTAACTCATATCGGGGGAAAAGATCGAAAAAAGGAACGCACTCGACGACCTCGAATTCCCGGAACGAGGGGTTGTAAATGATCTGATCAATGGGGGCTGAAAAAAAGAAAAAACATAAGGAGACAGAGGAAAAATTAATCGGCGTGGAAAAAATAGACCCGCTAAATGAGTCTCCAATTCCTCGGCAATTTGGACATCTAAAGGAACGGGAGAAACCACGGCAATTTCCTGTGTGCACAACAACCCCCAGCACGCCGGAAGGGGTTCAGAAGGGCGTCACGCGATGGGAAGCATCCCTTCTATGGGGAATAGCACAGTAAATTTGGGGGCCTGCCTGTTGAAGGCGACGGCAGGAAAGAACGATCATAGAGAGAGGAGTTGACGGGGAGGAGAAATACTCGAATGCAGAGTAAAGAGAGTGGACTCATGAGGCTCACAAAGGTCGGGGAAACCGTTCCATTGAGGAAAGCTCAACAACGGATAATGAGGGGGAAAAGAAAAGGGAAGGGAGAAATCAAAAAACCTGGCGCGCGGAGACAATGAAATAGGCGCGGGAAAAAAAGAGAGGGGGGACAAGTCGAGTAGGAGGACTTGGCGCCCCTCGCGAGAATAAAAATACAGACGGAACACAAAAGAAAACTGGGTGATGAACCTCAAAAAAGCGCTACAAAGGGGGTAGGGAAAAAGCCAGGACCGACATCGCTGAATTCTGCTTCCTGGAAGGACGGACTTATACAAGTCAAGGGGGGAAGAAGCTCATGTCTTCGATGGGAAATGTGAAAAAAGCAAACACAGTGAGGAGGAGAGGAAGCCGAAGAAGGGCCTGACGAGTATACGGACTTAGATTTCTCCCGGATGTCGATATTCGAGAGGGAGAATTTAAGGCGATAAAAAAATCGCGAATTCGATTACGCGAGGGGCGTGTCAAATCAGCGCTTTCGGAGTCGACACACCGCGGTTAGAGGAGCGGGGGCAGGGGAAAAAGGCGGATGGGCACTGACCACTCGACGGGGGTTTTTTCGGATTTTGAACTAAAGCTCATGGGGTACATAAATGGTTTCTTAATCCTGAAAAAGAGGGAAAACCAAAGGCCGCGACGGGAAAAAAACAAGTCAGAGAATCGCCGGGGACCCTCGAAGTCGGTGCCTGAGCAGGCTCGAAGCCACGCCACTATTGAAAGCAGAAAAGGAGAAGGGAGAAAGGGAAAACGGTCTCACCCAGACAGTCAGCAGTCTCATACGAAGAGCGCGGCGAGGGAGGGCCGGGACATCCCAAGGAAGGGGTTTGAAGAAATTAGGGGGAAAGAAGACCAGGAGGAATCAATGAAGAAGAAGACCCGCGGCATAAAAGTGAACGGGGAGCCTCTATCGCGAGGAAGATCCCGACTCGACTTAAAAATGCGAATATCGCTCAGCAACTTCCCTTGACAGACGCCATCAAAGGAACAATGAACGATGCCAGAAGGAGCGAGTAAAAGCCAGAGAAAGATCGTAGGCCAAAGGCGCCCGCGCTTCAGACATAAGCAATAATGGCAGAACTCGATAAGGGGAAGGGAAACCAACTTTCAAAATCAATCAGAGGCAAGTAGGTTGGGGGGCGGATAGAAAGGGGGCGGTCACGGTATTGAGCGGGAGAAAAGAAACCTTGAACGACCGGAAAAGGCTGAACGGTGCAAAAGGGGGACTGTATCCAAGGGAGTCGGAAAAGAACCCGAAGACAAAGACCAACGCATTGAGAAGGCGGGAAGGAAAAAGACAGGGGTCGACTGTCACCACTGAGCTGGGCAAGTGATCCGATCACTGGACGGTGCGGAAAGGCCTAAAAAGCTTGAGGCGAGAAAGAAAAGAAAGGTGCATCGGGAAGGTTGCGGGAGGGGGGGGAAGGGCAAGCTGCGGTTCTTTAGTGGTAGAATCAGAGAGACAGACTCCAACACCAACTGGAGGAGAAAAAAATACACGGCAAGTGAACATAGGTACAGGGGACCCGCAAGGGAGAGGGTGAAATACGCCTAAAGGTGCCGAGAGATTGAAACGGAGACTTATAATCAAAAAAACACTGGATAGGATCACCAGGAAGGGCACGCAAGCATTTTTGGAAAATGAGAACCTCCAAGCGCGGCAGGGTTCTCTGTAAGAGCGGCCGGGTTAAGTCGACGGAGATAAAGAAAGTCAAAGGCAAAAATGCAAGATTCCCCAAAAGGGAAGTTAAGCTATACGGGAGCAGGAGAAGTCAAAACCAAGACTTGCACCGAGTGTTTTGAATGGGGGGGGGGAAACGGCCCTATTATAAGCGGAAGAACCGTCCTTGCTTACAGTGACGAGAGAAGAGCGCCTGTAGAAAAAAGGAAGTAAGTCAAAACCCGAGAGGAGACGGGAATGAGGGGGACTGGAGGAGGCCGCAAGGGGCTCTGCGTCGTATAGAGGCATTTAGGGCGATTCGGGGAACGCTTTCGTCGACAGTCGCGAGAGGAGGGCGAAAACCCACTTGGTAGGAAGGGGGGGGGAAAAGGCTCGAGTGAAAAAAACCCGAGAAAAAAAGTATTGGGGTTTACCTAAAATTTTGGTGGGGAAAGGGGCAGAACTCCGCGACTCGTGGGACGGAGAGGGATGGGAGAGGCTCTAAGATAATAATGGTGGGCAGGAAGGGAAAGAGGGAGTTGAACCGGCTGCGTGCAAATAAGAGTTTGGATTAAAGACTTGTTAGAAGCTGGAGAGGGCCGTGTTAAACGGAGTGCAGGATTGGGTGCAACTTTATAGGAAGAGAAATAATGGCATATAATACAAAAAAACAAACAACAAAAAAGCATTCCAAAAAGCTCATCCGAAGTGTCACAAAGGCAGGGGGAAGGGAAGAGGACGCAAAAAGAAAAACGAAAGGAAAGTAAGGTCGAGTTAAAGGGACTTTTTTATAAGAAAGGGGATCACCAAATCATACGACGGCAGCAAAGAAAAGAACCGTAGACGCGGAGGCAGCCACGGCGCGTGCAAACGGTGCTGCGCTTACACAATTAAAAGAGGGAACCAAAGCGGGAAGACGGGAAAATCGGTATCCGTTCGATGCAGGGGGGAAAAGGAACGGGAAGGAACGGGTGGCGGTTAACCCTCAAAGATCGGGAGAAGTTCGCGAACAGAAACCAGCATTGTAAGAAATGGCGGCCGAAAGAAAAGGGGAAGGGAATCCTCTCGAGAGTTGCCCGGGGAGAAAAGATCCGCAGATACCGGAAGAGAGGTAGAGAAGGAAGGGAAAAAGAAGGGGGGAACTTTCTTCCAAGACTGAACAAGGGAGAAAAGAGAGATATGCAAAAAGAAAGAAACGTGGTTTGCCAAGGTAACATTCGTGAGCCTCAGAGGGGATGAACAAACCAGATCGGGAGGGGCTCATCGGATCATTTCTTGTCCGCAAAAAAAAAACGAGCTTATTAGAAGACATCTCAGAAGAAACTTCCAGGAAACAGGCAGGACACATTTATGGGAGGGCAATCTGCAAAAACTCCAGGTTTGCTTTGGGGGGGGGGGACACCCTCCCGATCAAGGGGAATCACACGAGTCAGCCCTTCTTAACTGCCGAATAACTTATAAGGTTCCCGGGTCGAAAACAAAGGGACTCGATACTATGGGGGAAAAGCGCACGGGATCAAAATCCCTATCGGAAAAGAGGCGGACGCGATATAAGGAGTATAACAATGCGGAAGGCGTCATGGGGGGGGCAGGAACAAACCTTGAGGACCAGAAACACCTCAGGAAATCAGAACTAGGCGACTCTAAATGGTCGGGTTCTAAAACCGAAAGTAAAGCGGTTTATCGCGTAAAGAAGTCGATTGACTTGGTTTGCTATTCGGATTCAAATTATTGATAATGTCAAAGAAAAGTGTTAATTGGGTAACACAGAAGGAAAAGAGGTAAAGGCCTCTAAACCGATCGCAAAAAGAAAAAGTCAGAAAGTCTTCGGACGGCAAAAGCGAATGACTTTACCTGACAAGCGAGTTGCATTCACGAAAAAAATGAAAAGGCAAGCAAAACAGGGGCATTTCTTCGACAAAGCAAAGCACCCCGCCATCAGAATCGCAGACAAACGAGCTGGAAGATGGAAAAGGGGGGGACAACAGGACCGACCTTCAATTCAACTATGAAGTCGGAGTCAATGCGAAGCCTTGCAAAATGTAAAAACCCCCAACCCAACACACCAACAAACCGAAGGGACGGGGCAACAACGGTCGCAATCAAAATAATCAAATTCAACGCAAATGCAAAAGACTCCGATCGCAGACCCTGGGGACCTCCGCAAAAGAAGGGAAAAAGGAATCTCACCGAGCGAAGGAGAAAACGGACATCAATCAGTACCCAGGAACGCTATCGAACGTCAGCAGAAGTGAGAAGGCCCGTATAATAGAATGGACCACACAAAAAATCGGTGAAAGGAATTTGGTGACCATCTCCTCATTCCCTATTAGAGTGAGAACATCCCACTGAAACCGCGGGAACATCCTGAAAGGAGGAGGGATTAGGTAGAGGGAAAAGGAAGTCGACGAAAACCCGACAGGGAAGAAAAGAAAAAGGAACGCCTTGGCGTGCAAATAAGGAAAGACCGTGGCTGCAGCAAAAATGAGCAGGGGAATAGGCCAGAAAGAAAAAAAGGGGGAGAAACACGACTGAAACAGAGTACGAGCAGCCCAAATTCGTGATGTAGAAAATGCATCGAGAAAGAGGGGGGGGTCGGTAAATATCCGGGGTGCGGAACCCCGCTAAAGGGGGTAAAGCGCCTCAGAAGAAACAACACAACAACAATGGAGGAAAAGAGAAGGTCTACCACTCCCGGCGGTGACAGGAAAAAAAGATGCAGAACAAAAACAATTGCTCGATTAATAAGCTAATTCGTGACTTTACGAAGACCAGGAGGCGTCGACCCGAAGACAATTGAGGGGAAGGCAAAGGACCCCGGCTCAGGGTGCAAGCGAAACGGGACTGGCTTTGGCCAGGGGGCCAGCAGGAAAAAAAGGAGAGGGTCGACGGGAAAAGCTGCGGCTTGTTTCGTCAAGACAGCACTTGAAAAACAAGAAAGGCAAACCTGGCAGAGGTCCCACGGTATGGGGGGGAGGGAAGAACTGCATAAATAAGAGATCAAAACCGCGGAAAAACGATGATGGTTGACATGTTTGGTAAAGGCAAGAAAGCAGGCAAATGTACCGAAAAAAAATCTAGTCAGGGGGGGAAAGGCGGGACTAGGAACTGGTTCTGTGAAAAGAGGGAGAGCAAGACGGGAAAGGTCGCTTGCAAGTGATGGAGTAGGCTCAAGGTCCAGTAGAGCGATATTCTCTGCGAAGGCGATGAGGAAGGAAGGGAGAACAAAAGGCATCGACCCTCAACGGTGGAAAAAGGTGTCTCGTTTCCGGCGAAAAGGGAATGAAAAGAACGATTTATGGACTCTGCGATCCGCAGAGCGGGCTACGGCATTAGGGCGGGGTGAGAGGGGACGAGAAGAGAAGAAAGAAGGGGTCTGGCCTAACTAGTGGGGGCGGTACCTAATTGTTGAAGAACGAAGGGGGAAGTTCAGGAGAAGGCGAGAGGACGGAATTACGATTGAAGATTTGGTCAAGATGACAGAAAAGATTGGGCAGGGCCAAAATCAGAAAAACACACCCCTCTCATTGCAAACGAGGGCCTCTCCGGGAGGACGCAAAAAAGGAAAAAAAGCGCGTCAACATCGAATTTCCCGGGTGGGGGGAAATCACAGAAGGGGGGGCTCCATCACCAAAGCGGCAGCGACAAAATAAGCCTTAAAAGGGCGGGGGAAGGCAAAGAAAGATCGGAAGTATTTAAAAAAAAAACATGTACCTTCTAGGGAAATCGAGGCAGAGAGGCTAACACGGGAAAGGGATCCGTTCCTACTTGTGCCAAACATCTATGGAAAGCGGATCGGGTAGCATCAGAAAATGGCGCGAGAAGGAGAAGTCACCTTAATTGGGTACTGAAGGGGGATACGGACTTGTATAGATAATCAAGCGAGAGTAGGTTGGGAGGGCGAAAAGAAATACAGACACATGTCGCCTTTGCCATAGGATTTGGAGAAAGAGGCCCGAAAGCAGAATCTCTCGGGGAAAAAAGGGGGAAAGTGATGCGAGGAAGAAAAAAAAACCACAAGAGAGGAGGAAAGAAGAGATGGCAGCACCAAGAATAACCCGGGTGCCCATCGAGAAGCAAGATTGCGTCCTTCAAAAATTGCACCTGGAGCGAGGAGAATAATTCTGGAAAAATACGCGCTTAAACTAGAGAAGATCGAAAGGGGAGAAAAAAAACAAAAAGTACACATTGGAAGGATGAGATGAAAAGTCTCTCCAGTCTTGGATCCCGCAGAAAGGAAAAAGGCTGAATTCACGAGCGGGGGCTGTCCAAGAGAATTAACGGAGAAAAGGTCCCGGTGCTACTCCTAAGATCAGGGATGGCAGATGGAGAAAGCGGGCAGCCACATTTCTTCAAAAAGGCACAAGAGGGCGGGCAAGAAAGGGTCCTCAACGTAATCAAAAGGGACTGTTCCGAGGCCCTTCTTCGGGGACGGAAAACAGAAACCTGGCACAGCCTCATAAAACCCCGCGAGGGAAAATAATGAAAGGTGCTTTGCCAACCTAATTTGCGTACGAGAGAAAACGGCGGTAGAGGCAGCGCAAGGGTAGGAGCTCTTCCGGAAGGCGCTGGGAATTGTTTCGTTCGTGGGAGGGAAAAGAAACTGAAGGGGAAAGTCGGGGGAGGGGGGAACATGCAAAATCTACACTCGATCGCACATCAGGAATAGCGCCGGACCTCTTAATGATCGGGCCTGACAAGAAAGAAGCATGCACAACCACTATGGGAAAGGGACCAGCAAAGCGGAAGTCGCCATTTCGAGCAAAAAAGCTCCAGCCTAGACCGGAAACATACCCTCGCTCGAGGCGGGGGGACTCACCCAATCAAATCCCCTCCGTTCGAAAAAACAAGTCTGAAACTGCTGCCGTAGCGGCAATGCAGAAATTGTCATACAACTGGGAAGACCAGTTGAGGGGAGGGAATAGGGTAGCGAAATCTCGAACAGGAAGCTCCCGAATCGAAGGAGGGAAAGAAAATCTAGGGAAAAAGGACACGGAAGGCGCCTACGAAAGCAAATCCCCTCTAGGCATATAACCGGAGGGAGAGTGGGACCAACCGTTCTCCGAGGGACGAAAGCGTCGAGATCGGGAAAAATCAGGCAGGAAAAGTCATGGTCCAGCCGAGTCTCCTCGGCTGTTGAAAAACCTGTGACAAGCAAAAAAGGTATTTAGGTTGGGTTGCAAGTCTCTCCGCTTAAACTTGGGAAGTCGACATCAAAAAAAAATACCGGGGGGGCGGGAAAAGATTCCAGTAAAGCAATTGGGGCAGGGGATCTACAGGAAAAGTACGGATACACACGAAGAATGGAAGGACGGCCGCACGCAAAAGGTTTCGGTGCGGCGTCCCAGTGGCAAAAAAGGTTAAGCAAAAAAAGGATTCCATGCTGACAAAAAGAACCTTTGAAGGGGGGAGACCGCCTCCTGTCGGAAAGGGAGAGCGCAAGAACCGACAAGGTGAATTCATCGAGAAAAGTGGAGGGAAGTGAGGAAATCATCGTGAGTACCCTCGTTTTCGGGGGTATCTAGAAACCAACAATAGGAAAGAAGAATCGTCCCTGAAGAAAGACGGGAAAAACTGCCGAACAGCACCATTGATAGAATCCTCCTTTGGGCTTGCACGAGAAACAGTAGCAAAGGGGGAGGTATGACGCAACTAAGGGGCAAACTATTAAGGGAAAAAAAGGGTTCTGTACTCGTAAAAGGAGCTGGGCTGGGAAGGCCAGCGAAAAACAAGGCTGGCTTCACTCAACCTTTTCGGCCGACTACAGGTGCGATACAGAAAGGTAAATGAAACTGACAGGATTTAAAAAAAGGAAAGGTGGACTCCGCGAAAAGATTGCCGTCTTACTGCAACACACTACGTTCACCTATGGAGTGGGGAAACGGCCCTAGTATACGCTGCCAGGGCACCTGCTGCAGGGAAAGAAAAAAAATTGAGAAGACCTGGACGAACGAGAAGGGGGGCTGGAAAGCCTACAAGAGGTGAGAGGATACGTTTCATGATTTGCTGATGAGGAAGTCCGTCTGCCGGGGGGCTTTGCGAAAGGAGAGGCGGGCCGCACGAGCTGGAAGGAGCGGAGGGAAACCCGCAACTGGAGAATCTTGAGGAAAAAGCATTCTCATTGGGAAAGAAACCGGCCAGGAAATTTTCTCACAAAGGGGGGAGGGGGGGGAAGCGAAACTCGCTCGCTATTTGGAGGGGACGGATGAAGGTGAGCTTGCAAGCATGAAATTAAAGGGGGTGGCGGCGCTTAGTTTAGGTTGGGAGGCAAACGCGAGCCTGAGGTATCACCGAAAAGGTCCGTCGAGATTAAGTGTCACTGGAGAGGTCTCGTGAAGGGGAGGGAAGGGGGTGGACTTGAAGGCAGAATTCAGGTAAGCAGAAAAAAAAATTCCCACGGGCGTCGAAGGAGGAAGATAAAATACAAGACCAAGAACCCGGCGGGGAACTCCCCCGAGGGGGAAAAGGAAATACTCTCAAAGGTAAAGCAGGGGGGTCGAGGTCCTCCAAGGGCTCACTACCCAACATACGAGGGCGGGGGGTGGCAAAGAATCACCGGAGGCACGTATTAGGGGCCAGAGCTCTGTCTATTTTACCCTGGGGGACTTCAACATATTGCATCGACCCATTATAGGGCTAAACAAAAGGAAAACTGGACATTCCGAGGAGTGAAAAGCGGCGTGAATCATGACGGTTCACGCTGAGGGGAAAGCAAAAACGGAAGGAGAGGGGTCGATCAACAAAGTGGGAGAAAGGGGGGCTCAGACTTAGCGATAAAGAAGAACGCGCGAAATTGCGGGCAAAGACTCCTCGATGCGCCGTGCCAGAGACTGGTAAACGTGGGCACCCCTGCAGGAAAGGGAAAACAAGCAGGGGGATGGCTACTGCATAGTCTCAAAAAAACAACATAAGCGGGTACTGATAGAGGGGCAGACATATCAGGCAAACCCGTTTTGCACGCACGGACAGAAGATCGGCCCCTCATGCGGATGAAAAGATCGGTGCGGCATCGAGAGCTTGCTGAGAAGAAAGAAATCCGCGAGGGATTAGACGCTCATCAAAAACGGCAAAAATTAAACAAGCGACAATGGGAAAGGTTATAAAGGCAAAAATCGCAAAAAGAGGCTCCTCACCGAATAAAGTGGAACGCACAGCGATCCTTCGAGAAGAGGGGGCGGGGAGGGGAAAAAAGGGGCCAGGAACTGATACAAGGGGGGTCAGGTGACGGGGGGAATGGAACAGGGACGCAGAGCATGCATGCCACATTGGGGCAGGGGGACAAAACGAGCGACTAGAAGCGAACGCCGCCGATATACAGGGGATTATTAAAACGGCCAAGCGCGTCCTGCAGGGGATAACCTGAGAAGCGGTAAAACCCCTCGCGGGGTAAAAATAGTACTATTTCGTTTATCACAGAAAGGGGGCGGGAATCGACACCTCGGGGGAGATGCCAGTGAGAAATCCGCGATTTGTGGGAATGGTTTGGTCAAAATGGAAAAACAGGCGGGAGTCTAGGCCGATAGTTCTTTAAAAGGATCCTGAAAAAGGAGGGGACGGGGGGGGAGGGGGAGCGACAAGACCAGCAGCGATCAGACAAAAGAGAGAGTTGAAGCCGCAGGCAGAGAGGGGGGCTGCAAGGCCAAAAAACCAACAAAATTCTTCTTCGGCAGGAAAGCAAAGAGCCCACCCTCATCGGACAGACAAAGAGCAGGCGAGTTTCCAGAAATCCCCATCCCCACTCAGGGAGGATTCAAAGGGGGGGGGAGGTCCGAAGGCAAAGAAAAAATTGCAAAACACTCGGGCATACCAAAGAGCCATAGAGAGCGAAGGTCACGCAGAACCAAGAAGAAGAAGCGAATGGAGCATTCGAATCCTCATACACACACACCCGCACGCCGCGCACCAAAAAACAAAAACTTCAAGCAAAATGGACGACTGGAGAACTAAAACCAAAATCTGCCAGGAGCTGAAGCCCCCTGACATAGAAGGCATTTAAAACCTCACCGCTCAGACGCCATGAAACAGCAGATAGAAAATCGTGTTCAAGGCCCGGAAAGAGTATAAAGAGGCCGTTTTTCCCAACGGGAGAGGGCAAGTCGTGGTTTGGAGAATACCAAATGAGTAGGAGAAAAAAATAAAGGGGAAATAACCTGGCCAGTCTTTGCCCTGGGAAGAAAGACCGAGTCGACGAAAAACGGAAGCAGGGCGAAAAGCACTCCGTGAGGGTTGAGTCGGGGGACCAGGCCAAAGCCAGCGCCGTCGCGGAAGCAACCTGAAAGGGTTTCATCGGAGAAGGGGAAGGGCAGGTGTTTCGGAAAGCCTCAGGGGGAGGTTCCGAAAAAAACAACTGATCGGATCGGAGCAAGTGCGTTATGTTTCGGGCCAGATCCTTATTAGAACTAGTTTTTGAATGTGTATCGAGATCAACAACAACCACTGATTCTACAAGGAGCGGACCTTCAACCGCGAAAGACAGGATTGACTAACAAATCTTGGCTCGATGAAGCTAATCAGGGCCGTTAGAAGGTCATCGCCCATTCTTCGCAAAACCGAAAAGGGAGCTTGATGACCCATGCACAAAACAAAGGCAGGGAAACGCCACGGAGCAGAAGTTGGCCCTGGCCAGCCGAAAGAAAAGGCTTGCTTCCTTCGCCGGGAGGTCGGGGGGGTCAAACTTCGAAAGACCGGGGCAGGAAAAGGGCAAATGGTCATCAAGGAGTAGTTCTAAGGGGAAGTGGGAGGTGAGACGCGAAAGGGGGAGGAAAAAAAAAAAAACACGACTTAAAAAAAGGAGGTTTGCATTTACGACTATTAAAAAAAATGGAAACGTCCTTGCAACCTTACCGAGCTCACGTACGTAGAAAGGGGGGGCATCGAGGAGCTCTTTTGGAAGAGAGACGACAGGAAGGGGGGAGAAAGGGTAAAGCTCGCGAGAGCGCTCTAAAGGCGAAGGCGGGGGAAGAGAGGGTCAGACAAGGGAAAAACGATCGAGCGAAACCCGAAAAGGGATTCCAAGGCATTCTCAGGAAAAAACGCCGGCAGAAAGGGAAGGGAATTCTCTAACTTCGTGTGGGGGGACAAAAGAAAACTCGCAAAAAGAGGGTCAGAAGGATGAGCTAGCTATCTGGGGGAAGAGATGTTGCTTCACCAAGGGCTTTTCATTCAACGAAGGAAGGACGGTCAGGAAAACGGACTAAGGGGGCAGGCGTCATTAAGGGTAGAAAGGCTTTCTAAAACCAAAAGCTAGGGGAAAAAAACGGGAGAGGACTCACTCGGGCAGTCATAAACAAAAAAACCAAGGCTAAAGATGCATAGAAGATGAAAGCCGAATGAAACTACGCGTTGCAGAAGAAAAAAATCGAACACGAGCAGGTCAATCGGGGGTTTGAAAAAACTCGAGGGGGTCCGCCGCAGTGTTCTCCTACAAAGCAATACGACAGAGGGAGGATAAAGAAGGGATATCGGCTTAGGCTACGCAAATCCTATCGGCGTTTTGGAAAGGGGGGGGCCGCGAGCTCCATAAAGACTCCATGAAAAAAAAGGGACCAGGACGTTCCGTTAAGGAGCAATTTCCCTCCTGGAAATTCAGAAATGGGGAAACTGAGAGGGGCATCCCGACAGGTGGAGGCGATAAGACCCCGAAAAACCATCAATTACCTGTTGTTGCGGCCTCGGAAGAAAAAGATGAAATCCAAAAAATCGAGCGGGAAGCAGGAAAGACGTAAACCAAATCGGATCTGGACGCCTTAGGAGAAAAAAGAGGCCAAAAATGAAAAGCATGGCGACGGTGAGAGGACACTACAAACGAGAAAGGGAGGAAAGATATAGGAAGGCTTCAAAAAAATGAAAAAAGGGGGAACGCAAAGGGTACGCAGGCGTGCGAACTCAATTCTATAGGCACGGCGCAGAGAGGAAGGAGGGACTTGAAAACGCAAGGCCCTCTAAACGCAGATGAAGCGCAAACATCTACAGGGAAAAAAAAAAGGGATTCTTGGATGTGATGCGCTGCCAAAGAAAAGTCAAAATGTCGGATTCCGAGTCAACAGCGTTAACCTCACATAAGGGGGAGTAAAAGCGAGGAGACAAGGAAGCGAAAAAGGGATACAAACCATTGGGAGAAAGTCAATGACGGGAAAGTCAAGTATGTAGCAGGCATGCAAAGTCACACAAAGAAGGCGCGGGAAGCGGGAAGAGACATCAAAATTATCGGACGAGGACGAGTCTGAAAGGGGTCGTTCTCACCTTGGTCTGCTCGATAAAACCCCGAGCGGGAAAAAAGACTGGTCTAAGAGGGGGCGGGAAAATCTACCAAAATGCGGGTAAAGGAAAGCGACTTGAGAGGAGAGACGAGCGCTTGAGGGTTTTTCGGGGCGGAACGAACCGGATCCGAAAGTTTTCTTAACAAAGACGGAAAAAGGCGGGGGGTAAAAGGCCTCGACCGATCGCAAGAACAAATGCGGAAAGATAATCAAAAAAATATGTGCCGAAAGCAGGAAAAAGGGCAGGCCACTATTGCAAAGGCCCTCAACAGGAGGCTGCGGAAGTTCGCAGCAGACCTAACACAGCCATCCGGCGAAAGTACCAGCGAAAGGGGGAGAGGCGAGAAAAAAAGACCCCTCGAAATGCAAAAAGGAGAAGAAAGAGAAAGGGGAAGACTAAAAACGCGGGCATACCCTGGGCGGGTTCGCCACGAGCGAGAAACTTTGGACGCGACCACTTACGAAAGGGGTCAACTTCTCAATAGAGCGCGCACGACCCTTGGGGCGACTAAGCCAAAAAAGGGTCCTGCAACAACTAGGGCATCAAAGGGAAAAAGGGACGATTGAAATCCCCTTTCTCGAGCGTCAAGAAAAGGAAGCGCTCGATAAAGGCAAACCTTTCCCATTTGCCGAGAGAGGCCTTAAAGGGGACCAAAAATGTCCAAAAGCAGCGGGGTGGCAAGGAAGTTTTTTTTGCAAGACCGCCGCACACGGCTGGTGAGAAGTTACGACCTGAATGACAAGCTCCCTAAAAAAAGCTGAATGGGGGCAAGGGCCGTAGGAACGCAAAAGGTGACGAACAAACGCGGCAGGGGGAGACGGCCGGACCGGGCGTGAAGACGGCCAAGAACAGCGCGGGGGGGAAGTCACCCAACAACCTGCTCAAAAAAATAAATCATCCACGATCAAGTTGAGGGTGCGGGGGAAAACGAAAAATAAACTGGGCGGGTCCGAGAAACGAGAGCGAAAGTGAAAGAGGGGAAAGGGAGCTGGAATCCAAGTCGGGAGAAAAAACACGCGTGGGAAGGGGTAGAGAAACTCACAACACAAAGGATGAGAGGAAAAGAACCAACGGAAAGCTTTTAAACTACAGGGAGAGGGAAAAGAAAGCACGGGGGGAATCTATCAATAGACCCAGGAAGGCTTGCGGAATGACCAGGGATTCTTCAGAAAAACCGCAACAAAGGAGGGCGGGAAGCGATGACCCGCAAAAGGGGGGCTGCCACGTCTCGAGTTGGCCATAAAAGGAAAAAGTCAGAAAGGCCCGATCTTTAAAGCGAAAACCGCGATACGGAAAAGGGGGGAAAAAAAAGAAAAAATTCCCGCCGGGGGAGGTGAGAAAACTACTAATTTAAGAGGGAGAATGCAAAAACAACCGGGAAAAAAGATTGATTTGGGAGGGTTGGGAAAATCCGAAGAAATCTAAAATGGCAACGTCCTTTGACATGACCGAGGGGAGATAGCAACGCGCCTAGGATAGATAAACGGGGATGGGAAAAGTCTAATGACTCGTTATATTCCTACGATTGAAGAGGGGAAACAACTGGGAGGGGAGGCGCAGGGTAAGGAAGAGCTGAAGATGAAAAAACTATTCTAAAAAGAAAAGGCGACTGTCATCGATGAGAGAGCCAGCAACTGAACAAAAGTGCAAGGAGCTCATTTGTAAAAAAAAAGCATGATTGAATTTTCTCACTACTGAGGGGAATCGGAAACTCGGCGCGAATGAGAATATGAGGGGAGGGTGGGCTGGCGAGAACTGAAAACTTTAAGAACCATAGTATTGCAGAACGAGCCGGCGGGTCAGAACTTCCTATTTTGAGCGGAATTCAGGAAGGGGAGCTCTCCTGGGAGAGGGCCTTTCGAGTTGGGGGGGGGTGAAAGAAAAGGAAGGGAAAATCACTCATGGCAGTTCAAAACCGAGCAGAAAAACCCGTCCAAGGGCGGCATGCAAATCATAAGGGAGGGGATCAAAGATTTGTAAAATCTAAAAAGATGATAGCTTCATCTAAGAAAACCGCGAGGTTGAGCGAAAAGTAAGTTCTCCAGACAAAAAGAACGAGGAAGAATCCTCATAATCAGATATATAGGAAGGCGCGATTAAAAGACAAAGCTCGGCTGGGGAAGCACGGAAAGCCTGCAAAGAAGGGAAAAGAGTTACGGCTAAAAAGGAATCTGTATCCGTGCAACAGTGACGCCGCGCGTGAAAAAAACAAGGGCGGTTCACAGGGAGGCAGACCGAAGGGGAGAGCGGAAGGGACAAAAAAAATTCCAAAGTGTTCAGGGTCGGACAAAAAACGATATGAGTAGAGACGAGGAGAGGGGCGGCGCAAGAAAGACTCAAGGATGCCGCCAGGAAAATGCGCATTTATGATCAAAAAAAAACGACGGGCCACGGCGCATACTAGAGATCTCAAAAAAAAAAAGGGGAACTTCGTAAAAAGGAGAAGTGAATCAATATTACCAAAGGAAGAAGGGGGAAGTGCACGACTCAGAGTCTCAACCAATCGGGGGCACGGCGCAGGAGAGGGGGGCGGCGCCGCCAATAAACGAACGATGAAACGCTCAAATAACGACGGGAAAAGACGAAAAAGGAAAGGGGACGATAGTTCAAAAAAAAGCTAAGCAGGGGGATGCCCCCTCCACTTTAAAAAGGAACAGAGGATCACGCTGCGGCTAAAATGCCGCAGAATACAGAGGGGCCCGTGGACAAAGAAGAAATTTGAGAGGATATGGGGAACAAAGCAATCACAGGAGAACAACATAAAAGAAAATCGAAATATATACTTCTTTAGGAGGGAAAGCAAAATCAGTCCTTTGTTCAAAGAAAAAAAACTTGCGGCCGCGATCCCCCCTCTCGGCTGGAAAAAAAAAAGGAAAGGACGATTGGAGGTGAAAGAGAGGGGTGCGACTTCATCGAAAAAAGGCGTGTATTCATCTGGAGTGAGAAAGAGTAAAAAACAGAAGGGTTTCTGAGGGTTCTGAAAAAGGAGGCTAGGAAGAAGTGGGAGTTTAACATCTGACACAATAATACATCACCCAAAAAAAAAAAGGGTCCCTGTAGCAGGCCCCCAGGAGTCTGAAGGACAAAATACCACTATGGGAAAGGGGAACAACAAAAAGTCGGACCACGTACAGGCAGAAAGGAGGCGCAAGATAAAAAAAAACCTCAAAGCCTAGCATAACAAACTAAGAGAGAGGAGGACGAGGCCAATCCCCCAACGCCGTGAGAAGAGGAACGCTGGCCGGAGGCGGCAAAAGGCAGAAATCCTTTAAGGGACAAAGAGGAAGAAAGTGGACGGGGAGGACCTCGAGCGAATGAAGCACCCGCGCGGGGAGAGGGGGAAGGGCGCAAATGATCTCTAGATCCACTACAGTGCGCAAATCAAAACGAAAGAAAAACATCTATTCATCCACCGCGAGTATAAAAGATTCCAGCACATTAATCAGGAAGAAATGACCGGATCAGGGGAAGTCCTTTGCAAAGGGAACAAAGTAGGGCAATTTTCCCACCCCTGTCAAAAGATCGGTGTTCTTTTTTTTTGAGTCTCCGGAGAAAAATCTTACGGAGGGACCTCACAGCCCGAGTGCCGAAAGCTTAAATTGCCCTTTCCGGATCGAAAAGAAACAACAACCGAGCGGCGAACAAGGAACACCTGGAGGGGGCTGGCCAAGAAAGAAGTGGCACAGAACATAAAAGAAAGGGGAAGGCTCCGATAAATGGGTGGCGAAGACCCTGGAGGAAAAACAAACGAAGGAGGCGAGGGAAATCGAGAAATTGCGGAGGTTCGGGCAAGAGCAGGGAGGTTCGAACATGCCGTGATCGAGATCAAAAAAAAACGAGAGGAAAAGAGAGGATAACAAACCGAGGGGAACGATCTTACCTTCCTAAAGAAGGGCTCGATGCAAGGTCAGCTCTGCCTGTCTTCAAGAATCAATTAAAACGAAACCACGTCACCAGCAACCGAAGTCAGGAGCCTGACCCAGTCATCAAGGGGATGAAGAAGAAAACGGGGAGAGGGGGGATTGAAAAGAAAGACGAAACTCCAGGCGTGCTTCCGTAGCACTCGGGGGCGAAGCCCTGTGAGAGAGGAAAACAGGGCAAATGCAGAAATTATTTCCGCGGGGGGAAGTGGAGAAAAAGAATGAGCGGAGAGAAAAAAGTGCAAACCTGGTATTTTGAAACAGGGTAGGGAAAAGGGAATAATCACGGAAAAGAAAAGAGAAAGAAGATGAAGACGAGAATGCGACTAGAGGCGAAAGAATAAAATAACTTGGAGATGCTCTAGGGCAGATAAGGGAAGGCGCAAGGGAAAAGACGAGTTAGAAACCTCAAGAATAGCCCAGAGAGGAAAAGTCGAGAAGGGCGAACAAAAAAAAATGTGTAAAAAGAGTTGGATTCCAGAAACCGCCGCGCGAGTATGCGAACTATTTGGCAGTGGAAGAGCGGAAACGACCAAGGACGGTTAACAAAGGCTGGGAAGGGGGGAGGCGAACGGGCGAAGAATTTTTGGGTGAATGGAAAATGGGGGGGAAAAGCAAAGAGTAGAAAGACTGAGTGGAAGAATGACATTAAAGAGCTGTCGCTGGCCAGGGGAAAGGGGGCGATTTGTGAAAGGAAAAAGTGGAAATCCTCGGGCAGGGAAAGCAAAGAACCACGTCAGAGGGCAAAAGAGTTCCGCAGCGAGGACTCACCAGAGGGAGAATCAAACCAAAGGCGGGGAGAAAAATCACTCAGTATCAAATGTCACTCTAGGGGAATCCGACGCAAGGTGCTAAGACCAAAGTCGACAAAAGAAAGCGTCCTGAAATCGAGGAATCGAGCGGAAAAGGAAAAGCTGGGAGATTTTGACGCACGGTCCGAGAGATCCATATTGCCAGGGAAGCCAGCCGGAAAAAACTGGAAATCTGTATCCGTGGCCGGATGCAATGCTAAGGAAGAGGTTCCGAGGGAAAGAAAAGCTGGAGCAGTATTCACCGACTTGATCGAAAAGCGAAGACCCCTCCAATTTGTCCTGGCCTGGGGGAGGCAACTCGTCGATAGAAAAGAGAAGCAGAAGGAATTGAAGCAAAAAACCCGGGCGACGTTAAAAAAAAAGTGAGAAAAAATGCGAGCAGAGTAAACAGAGCGGGCAAAGAAAATTGCGACGGAAAGACTATACTCAACACGCGGAAGAGGGAGGAAAGAGAGGAAAAGGAAGACAGTGGTTTGCAACTGAGAGGGGAGGGAGCCTCAGCGTCTTTCACCAAGGAAGGCGAAAGGATTC
>Ga0179593_1568403_pt1 | contig 19857 bp, 28 predicted proteins | sample CZODoug2_1_08_16_FD_185931 | JGI IMG/M metagenome (GOLD analysis project Ga0179593, IMG submission 185931) | Vadose zone soil fungal communities from Angelo Coast Range Reserve, California, USA - CZODoug2_1_08_16fungal (PacBio error correction) | ecosystem: Environmental > Terrestrial > Soil >...
ACCGCTCTAAGGAAAGAAAAAGAAGAGTTTTCATTGAGCTAAAAATGAGAAATCGGGCCGGCTGGACAAGATTCTGAAACCCTAACGTTGAAGTTACAAAAAGGAACAGGACTCAGAAGAAAAAAGTTCAGGAAAAACCTTCAAAGGGAAGACCATTATTGCGGTCCAAGCCACTGGGTCCACTCAGGGGAAAAAAAGCCCCTCTCCTAAGGAATCCATTCTGAAAAAAGAAAACGGGAATCGTTCGTCCGCAAAAGGGCGATACCCCGGAGAGATTCTCAAGACTCATTAAGCGGGTCTGCTGGTACGAAAGATAGCGGGGTAAAAAAGTTCCGACGACGAAGAACTACAGGAGCTCAGAAAAAGACAGAAAGTTTCCTTCGTGGGCTAATCCTCATCAGGAAGGGAACGTTGAACCTGCTCGGAAAAGAACGATCACCTTTGGGGCCGGGACGGAGACGGGAAGTTGAAATCATCAGCATACTTACCAGACTCACCCAAGCTCTTGACGCAGTCTTTAAAAGGCGCTGGGAGGTTCCGCCTCGAGACGTTCAAGTCCAAGAGGTCATGAGCAAAAAAGGATTCTCAGCAAGAGGATTGGTCATAAACCTCAGGATCTCAAGGATCTTCTCACCGACCGGGTCATTGCGTGAGGGGGAGCTCCGGAATCGTCTAAGTTAGAGGTACAGTATGGGGGGAAGGGGAATTGTGCTAGGTTCTAACTCATCTAGAGAACGAACTGATACCACCTCAGATCTAGCTCTCTAGAGGAAAAATCGATAAATTGAGGGTTTGGGTATGGGACACCGAAAAAGGGCCGAGATCGCCGCCAGGAAAGAAAGCACATCTTCCGCTCTCGGCTTATGAGTGGGGGGGGTAAAAGGAAGAAGGGGAGTTGGTTCGCTTCCCATACACTGACCTAAGTGCAAAAGCTGAAGGGGGTCCCGAGGTTGATGTGTCAGCGGGAAGGGTCTAAACACACTGGACGTTCTTCATTCACGAATAAGGCCGAGATTCAGGAGAAAAGAGGGATGGTCCTGCGCACGCTAAAGTCCGTTGCACTCCAAGGAGGAAGTAGGGCTCCTGAGCCCCGAAATTTGAAAGAACAGAGATTAAAACCCGAGTGACAGAGAAAAACTGGGGGGCAAACAGGGGAATTATGGAACTGGACTCTGGGGAAGCTTGTGCCTCCGAGGGGGGGGGCCTTTTAAGGGTCTTTGACCCTATGAACGAATAGGGAAAAGACTAAGAAGTCAGGAAGGGGTGTTCGACAATCAATCCTTCGGTATATCTCGGGAAGTTCATGCGGCATTGGTCTCGAACCAAAGGGAACTCGCTGAAAAAATTGGAAGAAGGAGAAACTTCAAACAAAAGAAATGTGGAGAGAATCGAGGGAGAAAAAGAACGAAAGTGAAGAAAAAGAATCCTGTCGGTACACCTGCTCAGCTCATTCTTCGGGGGGGAAGTGAATCATGGTGGATCCTAATAAAAAAACAAAACACTCCAACCCGAACTGGGGTGGAAAATCGTCGAAAAGATTTAAGAAGAAAAAAGCGAGTCCTTAGGGCAACCGGCATGCTTGAGAAGTCCTCGTCAGAGACATGTCAACTTAGGGGGGGGGGGTTATAAAGGAAGAAAGAGAAAAAGGGGGAAGGAATGGAGAAGGGGAGAGAAAGGAATACTGGGAGGGTGGGGGTGAGAGGGGGACGGGGGTGTGAGGAGAAGTAGGACGAAGAGGATAGGAAGGGAAAACAGTGTTGAAAATCGGAGGGGGAGGGGCGAAGATGCCGTAGGAGGAGGGGAGAGAGGAAGGGAGACGGAGGGGGAAGGAGGGAGGAATAGAGGGGTGGATGAAAGGTGAGGAGAGGATGAAGAGAGGAGAGGGAAGGGACAAAAGGTAAGTGGCGGCAGAGGAGGAGGGAGAGATCAGATGGCAGGTAGGATAAGGCGGACAATACGGAAATAAAAAGGGGAGGAGAAGGGAGAGGACAAAGAGCAGGAGAGAGGAAAAAGGAGGGGTAGGAGGGGGGAATCAAGGAGGCGACAGAGGGGTGGGTAGGGGGAGGGGGGGGGGCGGGGTCAGGGTGGGGGGAGGAGAGGGGAGGGCAGAAAGGTATAATGGGAGGGATTAATTGAGGGGGGTGGTTGTGGGAGGGCTGGAAAAGGGGGTAGGAGACAATTGGGGGGGGGAGGAGGGGAATAAGATGGGGAGGAGACAAGGGAAGGATGAGGGGGGGAAGAAGGGAATAGAGGGATTGACCAGGGAAGGGAGGGATGGGAGAGGGAGAGGATGAAAAGGGGGTGGGGGATGGGAGGTGAGAGGAGAGGGGAAAAGTGGGGGATAAGGAAGAAGGGGAGATGCTAGAGGAAGGAAGAATCGGGGACATGGGAACAGAGAGAACGGAGAGAGGAAGGGAGATAAGGGGGCGAGATGGGAAGGCTTGAGGGGGTGTGGGGTGGGTGAAGATGGAAAGGGGGGGGGGAAGGGGGGTAAGAGGGAAGAGGAGGGGGATAAGAGAAGGGGGGGGGAAAGAGGGGGAAGAAGGGGAGAAAGGGGGTGTGAGGAAAGCGGGTGAGGGGGGGGGTAGAGGAACGATAAGGGGTGGGGCAAAGAGAAGAAGAAAGGAAAAGAGAAGTAGTAGGCGGGGGGGAGGAGGGGAAAAATGAGAGGGAAAAAAGGGGGAAAAGCGGGGAAGGGAAAAGGAAATGGGGAGGGGAAGGAGCACGGGGGAACAGGGGGAGGGTATAAGTAGAGGGGGGAAGGACAGATCAGGGAAAGAGGGGGGGAGGGAGGGGAGGGGGAGAAAATGGGGGGAGAGAGAAGATGGAGGATCGATAGGGGACAGGCGAAGATTAGGGGGATGAGGGGGGGGTAAGGGGGAGTGGAGGGGGGGAAGGAGGAGGCAAAATAAGAAAGAAAATGGGGGGAATGGAGGAGGGAGAGGGGGGAAGCGAGATGGGGTGAAACGAGAAGAGGAGAGTAACTTAGAAGAGAAAAGGAAGCATGAGGGGGGGCGGAGGAAAGAAGAATGGAGAGAAAAAATTCGGAGAAGGGGAAAAAAAAGAATTCGGTAGAGGAGTGCATACCACCTCTCAACTCTTCAAGTAGTTCTCCGAAATGACCAAAAGACTGAATGGGAATCAAAGAAGCATTAGCTTAGAGGGGGAAAATAACCCCTCTCTCGAAGAAAACAACACGGAATGGGGATATATAGATTAGGTAAATCTCTACTAGAGCAAGAAAACTGATTGCGCGTGGGGGGGCACCTAGGTTGGAAAGGCCGCGTGGGTCTCGCGAAGACCTCGGGGGAAAGGTTGTGGATTGAAAGAAAGAGTTAACAGTCAAGCCGTGGTGTAAAGCATCGTTCTTGAAGGAGGGAACTCAGGAGACTATGTGGGGAGGAAGAGACCCAAGGGGGGACAGTAGGGTTCTTCTGTGGGGGGTTTTGGGGGTGTTGTGGAAGGGAGCCTAAAAGCAAAAAAAAAGTGGAGAACGTCGTTGAGGGGAAATCTCTAATAGGAGAAAAGTGGGTCCAGATTTGGGAAAGCTCATCGCAAAATAGACTTGTTTCAAATCGGACGAACGAGGTCCTTCTTCAGATCACAGATTTTACCTAAAAGACCGAGACTTAAGAGGGAAAAATGACGCCCGGGCCCGACGACGATGGAAGGTCAGGAAGTGGACAGGGTTCAATCGACTGAGCTTTACAGAGGGGAGACAAAGCCACATAACTGACGGTCAGGAACATCAGGAAAGGGGAATTTCATAGAAAAGGGAAGAAGGGAGTCGCGGGAAGAGTGGGGGTTGGCATAGGATATCCCTCCTTAAAAACCCTTTCATGAAAAGGAAGAGAAAGGGGGTTTGAAAGTCTCTCGGTGGGAGAAATTATCGGGAAACTAGGAAGGGGGGACCAAAGGGCGACTAACGCACAAGTTCTTTGGGGGGGGGAAAGATACTCGTGACTAAGCAGGGACAGCCAGAATGGTAAAGTACACCATCACAAAAAAACTCGTTCTCGGGGAACATTCGGACTTGTTTGGGTGAAGCCTGCGACCTGCGCTGGGGAAACAGCGCTTACGCAATTACCAAGTCCTCCAGAGAGGGGAGAACGGTGCGGGCGATCAGAAGAAGTGCGTGGAAACAAAAAGAATCGAAAAAGTAAATCAACTATCGCTCTGGGCGATCAGAAGAGCGTTAAAGCTAAAAGTGAAGTAAAAAGGGGACTTCGGTCAAGGAGGAGGGGGGAGGAAGAGGCCAACAGGTCAGCTGAAAAAGGACTAGGCGTTTGCCGGTCGGATGGAAAAAAAGAACGTAAAGTCCTTGTCGCCCGGAGCGTAACGCCTTACCGAGAACGAAAAAATTCGGGAAACAAGTTCTGGGGGGGAAGAAACGTTTCCGGGAAGACGCCATTGAAGGGGATCAGGAAAACGAAGGACGCCGTCGGCCTACTCTTCCAAAACTTGCAAAGGCGAGAAGGGGGAGTCTCTTGGTATGAGGGGAAATAAATTCGGGGCGAAGGGGAGCGTGCAGGGGGAATTTAAAAAGGGTTCCACCGGCTGCGTATCGGCAACAATGAGGAAGGGGTCCCTCGAGTGAAAACTTCTTCGTGGTTCGGGGAGACGTGGGTAGGGGAAGGAGAGGGGCTTCAATTTAAGCTTTGGAAAACGTTCCGAGGGTCGGGGGTGTTTTTAAAGGAAGGTTTGGGAAGTGAGAAGAGGAGAAAGTATCTCTTCAATACGGAGTCGAGGTAGGATGGGACTGTGTAGCAAGACTGCAGCCAAGAACTTGGGGGGGTCGTCAGAAAAGGGTCGAGAACCTCCCGAAGGGGAAGGAGGGAAAATGGGGGACAAAAATTTCATTAACGGTGCCCAGGTTTTGACCTACTGTCATGGAAGGTCAATGAGTGGTCCGAAAGGCTCGTTGGGAGTGGAGGGATCGGAAAAGGTATCCAGGCTGAAAAAAGAGGTCTGCGAAGTGGGGAAGGACTCTGGATGGAAAAACAAAAACAAACAAGAGGGGTAGGGAAAAGCAGAAGTCCATGAATAGGAAAGAGGACAAATCTGAGAACCTATCAGGGTAATACCGCAAGGGTAAGGGAAGAAACTATGAGCAGAAGTGACCAGCTTTTCCATGAGGAGGGAAACAACCAAGCGCAAAGGGGGGGGACCTGCGGTCGAACGGCGCTCGGAATTCTTCTCTCAAGCCGTAGTAAATTAAAGGGTCTGCAAAAAATCAAAGTAGCTTCGGAAGAGGAGGGAAGACCGCCAACCTGGGAAAGCAAAGAAAAGAGAAAATGACATTCCTAGCTGCTGTTATAGGGGGAGAAAGGATCCCAAAAGATTCACGAAAAAAGGAATAAAATCTAAACGTCGTAAAGGGGAAAGATTGGTCGCTGCTGTAGGACTCTCAGGCGTCAGGGGAGAAAAAAGACGCAGGATGACCTGCAGTTAACTCAACGAGGAAGAACCGTCACTGTCGGTCAGAAAAGACTGAAAAAAGATCGTGCTGAAAGGGGGGAACTAACTATCCTGGTGGACCGAGAAGGAAACGCCTGGAAAATAGAGGAAGGACCACTCAGATGGAAATCAACTCATGTAGGTTAAATCGATAGGGAATACCTACGCTAAGGAGCTTCAATGGGAGGTCCTCAAGGGGGATGGAAAAGGTCAGAAAGTGTCAGGGGTCGAACCGAAGGAGGCTAGAGGGAATGATGACCCGGCCTATGGGGCAAAAAGGGCATGGAAGGGGGTTCTTCGACGAGGGAAAAGAAAAAAATGTCAATGGGGGACGGTTACCGGGCTAGCTCAAATCAAGAATCTGCTAGAGGTGAAAAAAAAAAACACGACTGGGGAGGGAGAAAGATCTGCAAAAAAAAGCGAGAGTCTATGGACAAAGTTGGGGACTGGATCGGGACACACTTCAGGATCCTCCAAGTGACACCGGGAAAAGCTGGCGGGTTATTGGGAAGGAGGTTTTTGCCCCCTAGTCCAGAGGCGATTTGATCGGGAAAGTGAGAAAGAGAAAAGACGCGGGGGGGCAACAGAAACCACACCCCTCATTTTTGAGTGTGCCGACTGCTGTACAAGTTGCGGGGGACCCCCCAACCACCCCACCCCCTCAACCCAGCAGCCCCGGGAGACGGGCGTCAGGAAGTCTTCACAGCCCGGTCACCCCCAGCGGGAGGACAGAGGCTGGGCGATCCTCCGAACTAAGGGGGAAAAAGAGGCGAAGAGAAGGGATTTTAAAGAAAAGAGGTTGATTGGAAGGAGGGCAAAAGAGGGTTGACCCGAGGGAGTGAGTCAGCCTAGGGAAAATTACTCGGACTCTGAAGAATGCAAAAGCAATAGGATCAATGCGGACAGGGGGGCGGGCCCCCGATAATCGTCTTGAAAAAACGGGGGGAAAGGTCGGGTGGCTGTTCGACAAGCAATTCCAAATACGGGGGAGGAAAGAGGAGTGAAGCGGGCGGCAGGAAGAGATACCTTCAGGGGCAAAATTCTGGGGGGGAAGAAAAATCCCTCTTGAAAAGGAAGGGGGGGGGGGGAAAACAAGAAAAACGAAAAGAAAAAAGCATCAAGATAAGAAGGGCGGGTACACCGCTCAGAAAGCATGCGGCAGTTAGTAACGCATTGGATCAAAACAAGAAAAACAATCAACCAACAGAAAAAGGTCCCCTAGTCTCGGAATTGTTTAGGATTGGTCAAGAAGAAGGGGAATCGGAACGATTATAGTCCCGTCTATCAATGCCATTGGGGGGCTAGGAAGGGAGGTTCACCATAGGGAGAAGAAAGCTCCAAACACAAAGAGCATTTGGAGAAAAAAGATCGAGAAGGCTTCTCCTCACGGACCACAACATAGAAGTAAATGAAAAATCCTAGGGGGGAATAGGGGGAGAGGGACCCCATCGCAGCAGATCGATCCAAAAAGAAAAAAAACAAACAAATTATGAAAGAGATTCTGGTCAATACGGAAGAAGTTGCTAAAAGCAAATGAGAAAGGGAAAGGTTCAAGGTGTTGTGGTCCCATACTCAAGTACCTCTTTTTACCTCTAGGGGGTAAGAGTAGAAATTCCGGGGAAAATGGGGACTACCCCGAAGGGGCCCTCTCCCAGTGGAGGGAGACGTTACGGAATCATGTCAGGGAAAAAAGAAAGGTCATGTGAGAAACGAGTACATCATTTCCGAGACGATGGGGAAAGTGCGGCTTGCTGTTTGGGGGGGGTTGTGTTGGGGGGGAAGTAGGCTAAAAAGCGTTTACACTGCCTCAACGGCGCGTCTTGAGGTTGAACCGGGAGGCGACTATGAGGGGGGTGAGGCAGTCTCGTCGGAGTTTTAATTCCTGCTTCCGCGGTTTCAAGGGGGACTTTTAAGAAAAGATCTCGGAAAACGCCTATCAGGGAAGAAAAGTCAAGGGCGGAAGGAGAAAAAAATGACGCAATGGCCTACGCGAAATCGCACGAACTATGCTGTCGGTGACTTGGCAAATATAGCGTCAGAGGGGGGGGAAGCCCCTTCCGGACGGAAAAGAAAAACCTCCGAGAGGAAAAGGACAGCTGTGAATTAGGAAACATTGAAGCTCTATTCCTCTTTTAGGATGTCAGAACTTGAAAAAAAAAAACCATTGGAGAGGGGAACTTCAGTCGACCAAAAAAGGGGGGGCTTGCCACGCGTAGACAAATAAAGAAGCGCCAGGGAACGGCCTTCTTCAGGGAAAAAAGGAAAAGTTGGCTGCAGAAGGGGAGCTCAAGGGGAAAAAGACAACACCAGGCATAACGACAGTCGGCGCGGAACCGTCGGTACTTTCACGCGCCAGAGCTCGGGGGGAGTGCACATAGAGGGAGAACTACCTCCGCAGCCCGAAAGCGGTGCGGCGGGAGGGGATCACCGATGGAGTCCCTATCCAGGCACAACGAGAAATCATGGAGCTCGGAGCCACTTTGAGGAATGGGGGGTCTAGTCGGGGGGGGAAAGGAGGGTAAAGGCACATGGAGTTAGAGAAGCCACAAAAGGTCACCTCCCAAAAAGAGATGGGAAAAAGGATTGCCGATATAAATAACTGGGAAAGATGGCATACAGAAGAAAAAAAAGGGAGAATTGAGGTTGCTTAAAGACAACGTGAAGGAAAGAACAAGTTGCCGGGGAAAGGGGAAGAGGACTGATGGAATACTCCGATTCAAACCGACTGCGGTCCCAAGGAGGGCCAAGAGTCAAGAAGAATCCTTGGGGGAGGGAGGGGAAACTGCCAGGGAAAAGGAGAAAAGGGCCACAGGACTCGGAAGATTAATTTCGCGCACATAGAAGGGGGACAGAAGTTTGGCAAAACTCACACGGAAGGGCCCTTGGGAATTCCTCCGCGTCGTGGGGATTGTGCGGAAAGGGAAGCTGAGGGGTTACAAAAAGTTGAATGCAGAGGCGATGGAGATCGTGGGTGGTCAAAGAAGGAAATCGTTTGGTGAACTGAGTGAACTGGGCATGGGGGGTAGTTCTTCTAGGGGTGGGATTGGGAAAAAACAAACGGAGAGTGCTCATAAAAACTTTTGAGTTCTTACACCGTCTTGAAATGAAAAAAGACGGGGGGGGGGGGGGGGGGGGGGGGGGGGGGGGGGGGGGGGGGGGGGGGGGGGGGGGGGGGGGGGGGGGGTGGTGGGGGGGGGGATACTGATGCGGGGGACTTTTGGGTTCTAAAGAAGTAAAGCGTTTTGGGTGGGTCCATACGTACATCCGGAAGGGGTCCGTCTCGTGCTTTAGAGAAAAAATTACAAATAACCGGGGAAGGGGGGGGATTCTTCAAGAAGGGTTCTTGTATTGTGACGTGGGAAGAGAAATGGAATCTAGAGAAAAACACCCCCAAAGGAGACCGGGGAAAGGGTCTAGCCCGGCAAATCACAAACCTATCACATAATAGAAAAGTTTTCAGAAAAAAAAGAATCCATCCGGAATTAAAAAAACATTTGCGGGAGGGGGGTCATTCAGAAAAAACCTGGGAAAAAAGCCGAATTTCGGTCAACATCCTGAGCAAGGGGGAAGCTCAGCCTGGAGAAAAAGATCGGGGCACGGGAAGTTTTCGACGGAAATCAAAAGGTTCTTACAAGAAGAAGTCCCACACCATCATACTGCCACCTTCTCCGCCCGAGAGAAATCAATGACAAGTGACGAAGGAATCACACAGCATTAAGGCCCAAAGATGCAGATCTGAGGGGGGGAAAGTTACGAAAAGGAGCACGGAAAACCAATTTCGACATAAAAGAAAAACGTAGTAACCGGAGAAAGTAAGCAATCAAAAGGAACTAGTAAAGGGCGCAGGAAGGAGAAAACATTATCTGGGGAGGGGAAAGGAATCAACCGAGGAGGGATCCTCTTTCAGGGAAACATAAAAAGGTAAGCAGCACACTTGAAAGAAAATCAAGTCGGAATCGAAGAAGTACGGGGAAAGAAAATGACCAGAAAGGCCTTCCGTCCAAGCTTCACGCACTCAGATAGTCGTCAAGGTCTTGGTCATGACCATTCGCTCCTGGAGAAAGGAAATTGAAGTTCCCAATAAAAGGACAATTGGGGGGGACGGTACTGGAAACGGCGAGTACAGGTTCAGGAAACAGCCTAGTGCGGAGGTGACCTGTTGAGAGGAGACTCCAACGCTAAAAAAGTATATACCCGAACTCGCAAATCGGGGAAGGGCGTGGAGGCGGAACAAGAGAGTACGATTTACAGTTCCGGAAGGGTGGCCGGGGAAGTACCAAAAGGAGGACCTATCCTTGAGAGGGATCACCGGGGGCTTCCGCAATCTAGGTTAAAAAAGGTTAAGAAAGTCCAGAGCGGCGGGTGTATCTTCATAGGGAGAATACCGGGAGGACAGCCGCCGAAAGAATGAATTGTGAACTGGGGAAAAAAGTTCTGTTACAACGCTGGGCGCTCACGGAGGAAGGGGCACTGACAGCAAGAAAAAAATGACGAGGAGCCAGGACTATTCTCGTAAGTTTAGTGAGGAAACTATACTCAAAAAAAAAACCTGGACACAGCGATGGGGAAAGGGGGGTCGATGAGCTGACCGAGGAGACACCCAGAAAACCGAAAAAAAGTGGGGTGGAAAGGAACGATTACTCTTTAAAAAGGATAATTCTGAAGGTGTTAGGTGGAAGGGATTCAAAAAGAAGGTTCTATGGCAAAATTCCACTTCAGGGGGAAGGGCAGGTGAAAAAAGATGCTATAGAGGAATTTTTTCGGAGAATCCGAACAAGGTGGGTTACCTCTCTGAGAAAAAAAAATGATGGGGATCAGAGCTCGGAGGGGAAACCAGTTACTGAGAAGAAAAACAAAACTCTACTGAAAGAAGCATCAGTACGAAAAAAGAGGAAAGAACAGAGAGCAGAGTTGAGAGAAGGTGCCCTACTCGGGATCTCAACACACCAAAGACAAAGAAGGAAAATAAGGAAAATGTTTCAAATGTCCTAGCACACATCCAGGGCGTAATGCATCGGAAAGAAAAAAAAAGAAGGTAAGTGAAAAAAGCTTAGACTATGAAAAAAGGGGGGGTTCAACATTCGATCTAATCCGGCCAAGCTTCCGACCTAAAAAATCGAAGCTGAGGGAAATAAGAGGTGACCACAACAAAAGCCTGCAAGATCTAACTGGGACGATTTTGGGGTAAAAAAGAGAAACCTCGGAAAAGCCCAAAATATATATATCACAAACACCGGAGGGGGAGGGAAGAAATTTTTGGGGCGCGATTTGGGGAAAAAAAGGCAAAAAGAGACAAAGGAAGGACGATTTTGTTGTAGGAGGATAAAAGGAAGAGTCCGCGAGTGGGAAAAGGACAAGAACGACTACTGAGAGGGCTATTAATCCCAAAGGCCAACCGTCAAGGGCATTTAGAGAAAAGGAAGAAATCAGTGAGTTCCGATGCCCTTGCGAAAGATTTGAGAAAAAGAAAGAGGAATTTGCCAGAACTAAAAAAGGAGGGGAGTTTTTATGGTTGTTGTGAGCTTGATAAAAATTTGGACGGCACACGCAAGCCGCATGCGTCTGAAAGGTGACAGGGAACGAAGGAAGGACGTCAAGTTCAAGAAAGAGAGGTGAATCGAAGGGGAAGGATGGTCCACTCGTTTTGCCGCGGGCATACTTCACAGCAAGTTTAATCCTCACCCGTGGAAGGATCGTAGAGGAAAAACTCCCGCCAACTATCCACGACGGGACTATGACTTGGGGAGAGGTGGAAGGACCTTGGGGGAAAACTATTCGCGGTCATCAAAAGAACTCAGGGAAAAAGAGTCCAGAAGGGGGGAAAGCAGATTCTCTTCATGGAAGTAGCCCTTGTACTCCGAGCTACTGGAAAGTTCACTTGGGGATAAAAGGAGGAGATAAGTCTAACACTAACTCTTGCAGTTAAAGCTACCAAAAACTTTTCAAAAGGGGGCAGAGCGCAAAAAGGGACTATAATGAGCAGCAAAAAGTACTAATTCAGGCGTAGGATACGGATCCAGGTGGTCGCACACATGGGGAAACGCAGGGCACCAAACAAAAGAAAAGTTGCGGCAATTCGTCAGGACGTTAGGAAAAGAGCGCCGAGTCAAAAGAGAAGAGAGTGAGTCTGGGGTAAACATCCGGCGTGAAGAGGAAAGAGCGTTTGAGGGGGAAGTGAAACTTATTCGGCAGGAAGGAAAATAGCACAGCGGAAAAAAAGGGATCGTGGAAGATACATCGCTCGGACTATCGCATAGAGACGCGTCGTCTTTCAGCTGGGAATTCAAAAGGGGGAGGATCCTCAAACGGACTGGAAGGTCTCGAAAAAAGGTCACAAAAAAGAATCTGGCCTTCTAACTAGACTCTGCGCTAGCCCAGGGAAGAAAAAAGAACATCGTATCGGGAATCCCTATCAGAGTTGTAGAAAAAAAGGGAAACGGATACGATCTTTGAGGGAGAGTAAGAAAATTGACGAAAAAGGTGTAGTTAAGGGTAGATTTCAAGACTGCGTGGACCAAGCGTGGGCAACTAAAAGAGTGGGGAAGGGAGGCAAGGTGAGGGAGGGGAAACCACTGTCACAGGCGGCTCCGTGGAGGTTGCAAAAAAGGAAGAGGGAGAAAACTCAAAAGGGTCAAGGAAGGCGAAATAAGAATGAGGAGTAGACGACTACAAGGAAAGAGTTAGTTCAAAAGAAAACCGCTCTGGGAGTGGTGTTCGGAAACGTGGGGGGGGCAGGGCTGAAAGAATCAAAAAGATGAACTTGGAAGGTCTATTGAATACGTTGGTTCTATGCCTCGACGGGGGGGGAGGCTACGCGTCAAAAAAGTCATGTCCTTGCGCTCGAAGGACATTTGTACTAGGGGAGGAGTTAAAAAGTCAGAGAAGACCGGAACTGTCACAAGTCACTAGATGCTGGGAGAAACAAAGGTTCGAGCCGGTACAGAAGCAGAGAGACGGAACAATTAATACCGTCCGTTTTTTTTACGACTTAAGTTCCAGTAGAAACCTTAGGGCGTATTTTGACATAGGACAAAGGAACAGGCCGAGGTCCTAGAAAGGCATTTTGCCGGGACTCTAAAATTGATCTCCTAAAAAAAAAAATATAGGAAAAAGAAACTTATAGAAATAGCCGCAGCAGGAAGAAGACTCACCGGTGGGGGGAAAAAGCCAAAAAAGTCGGACCGTCTGGACAATGTAAGAACACAGAAAAGGACGGACCGACCTCGAAAAAGGAAAATCCTCTCAAGAGGACCGGTACGTAAAAAAGACTTACCTTGTGAGGGAAAAAAGTTCGTGAAACTCTGATAAGGAAAAATGGGAAACTCCCATCGCCAGGAATTCCGAAGGGATTCAAAGGACCAAAAAGAACTATGACACAAAGAGACTCTCACAAGCTGGGAGAAAACAAGGGGAAAGAGGGGAACGACAAGAACGGACAAACACTTTCTCAAGAATACACTCAGTATTAATCCGCATAAAAGAAAAGAACTCAGGAGGAAGGGACTGAAGGCCCTAAGCTTGTCAGAACCTTCTGGGGGAACGAAAGAAAGAGTCCTGAGAACTTGAAGCCTCCTGGCAACTCAGCACAAAAAGGAGACGGACCAAGAAAACTAAAAGTTTTGCGCATCGGAGCGGGGCCTTCTAACAGGTTGATCGAGTCCAGTCATCGGGAAGATCGGCTCTAAAACGGCTCGGCTCCTAACGAAAGGGTGTGTAAAAAAGAAAACGAAACTTTCGACTTTAAAATGCCCCGCTCGATGGGGGGAGAAAAAAAGGATAACTGAAGGGCCAGATACATTGAGAAGGCCCCAACCATGCGGGGAAATGACATTGGGAGAATCCGGCTCTGATGAGGGTCCTCAAAAAACATAGAAAAAAGCTCGATGCATAGGCCATATCTATCTACATTGATAGGAAGTTGATCGGGAAAAAGGTTCTAGAAAAGGAAGACAGAAAGCTGGGGGAAAAAAGACGGCGTCGGATGGAGGGAGGACGAAGACAATTCCAGTTGGATCGCGCGCCCTACCGTAGTATGAAAAGGGACTACGAGTTTGGGGAATGTTCTGACCGTTAAAAAGCGGGGACGAGCAAAATTTCAAATCTCTTTCAGGACAAAAAGTAAAGATTCCGGAAGAAAAGGATTAAAAATGTCATAAAGGGGCTGGAGTAATCAAAAGATACGCCGTGCAAAATCCCGGCTGGCGGTAAAAAGAAGTCATAGGGGAGATGATAGACCTATGAGAAACAATATCCGCGAAAAGGGGGGGGGAAGATCTCGGGAAATTTAAAGGGACTAATGAGCCTCAGGGTCTTGTAATCCCTGCTGAGGGCCCACTATTTCTGAAGGGGAACCCTGGAAAAAAAAAGTCAAAAAACGGGCAAAAGAGTCTTCTCTCGCTGACGGGCCAGAAAATTTTTTCGCAAGGAAACATCAAAAGGGATAGGAAATAAAAAAAGGGTCAAAAGGGAAAGAGGGACAAAGAAAACTCGGTGAACAAGAGGCTAGGATAAAAAACAGACTACGAAAAAACCACGTCAGTAGTAAGGGGGCTCGGTCAAGGTAATACGCGCATCGAGTGGGTAGGGGGCTGGGGAAAAAGATCGAACAAAAATCACAACAACATCATCCCGAACAGGCCCATAGGAAAAGGGTCCTCAGGGCACATAGAATTACCGAGGAGACCGTCATCTTTCCCGTCTATGACGTACAGGGGTGGGGGGGGGCGGAGAAACGGTGGGATTCAGAGGGCTAGAATCGCCACCAGAGGCCTTATTCACGACTGCACCTCGAGGGGAGAGGGACTTCGGAAAAAAAAAAACGATGACGTCGTCGGGGGGGAGTCGTTGATCGCGAAAGAGAGGACCGTAGAGAAAAAAAAGTCTCGAGAAAAAGATTAGGATGAAAAAAAAGGGTTTGTGGGCATACAGAGTGGGCGATGTTTCGACAAATCCCGAGGAAAACGGACAGACGATAGTCAGGCGGGGGGGGGGAGAGATAAAAGCGTTCTGACGCGAGGTGGAGGGCCTCCCGAAGACGACGGCCGACCCTAATTGAGAAAAGTGTCCCGAAAGGTGCAATGTACTATAATCCTTAGTCGTTCATCTGTGCCGGCTTTCCGGGGGAAGAAAAGAAAGGGGGAACATTGATATGAAGGTGTATGGGAAGGTGCCACATTTTCGGGCTTGGGGATTTGGAGTAGGAGGGAGAAGAAAAGGTACCTTCTCGAAAGAAAATCGACGTCGGAGGGGGAACAGCGGCGAAACTAGAAATTGGGGAAGGATCTCTTCGGGTGTCTTCGGCTCTTTCCGGGGGGGAAAAAGCGTTTGCGAAAGTCGAAAAGAAAAAAAAATGCAAGAGAGGGCGAAAAAATGACTCGCCCAGACGCAGATCGCACGCAGTAGAGTTTCGAAAAAAGTGCGGGAAATTTCACGAGACGAGGAGGCATCGGGGATCATTTGAAAAAGAGACGGAGGTCAGGAAGAGGAAAAGCGGGGACTTCACTAGACCCATTTACTTAAAAATCCGGGAAAGGAATTGTGGAAATCTTATCATAAACCCTCCGTAAATCTGAGGAGAGAAGCGGAGAGGGCGGTGAAACGAAGTCTCTTTGAGCATGATCGCCCCAGCGGACCGAGAAAACTCGAAAAAACGCTAAAGAAATACCTTTGGACTGAAAAACGAACCCAGTTAAAATAATTGGACCGAAGCTACACAGGCCACCTCAACTATGAAAGCTTATGACGGAGAAGACTGCAAGAGGGACCAATTCGAAGCTCTGGAATGGGTAGGGCACGGAACGTAAGAGCCATGAGGAAGTCGGGTTCGAAGCACTGTATACTATCAAAAAAAGGAGTTTCAACTAAAACAAACTCGTAGAGGAAACTATCGCTATGGGGAGAGAGAAGGGCCGCAAGCGGGGGGAGGAGGGAAAAAGAATGTCGGGGAGAAGAGTTAGAGAGAACAGTCCCAAGGACACTTAAAGCAGCGAGGGGGGAGAGGGCTAATGAGAGAACCCAGTACCGGCTGGAAAAAGGGGATCCCCAAGAGGAGGGAAAAATCATGACGACAGGGAAATTCTTCGTAATGAGCATGACCAAGTAGGAAGGAATCAAGAAGGAAGCATTGAACTAGTTACTTAAGAGGGAAGGGAGAAAAGAAGACGAGATTTCAACCGAAGGAAGGGTCCAGGTGCGAGGGGCCGGAGTCTGATGCGTTACCCCAACCGAGAGCCTGGGAGAGGGCCACAAGGAGTCTGGAGAGGAGGCCAAAAGGGAGAAAAGAAAATATCAAGCTTCTAAAAGACTACAATTAAAGTGCTAAGGAGGTCGAAACTATGTCAGAGAAAAAGGGGGGGGGGACTTAACTTGGTGTACGGCTTGATCTGTTGGGGAAAAAAGAAAGCTTGAAGTGATGGGGAGAAAGTTCCGAAGAATCCAGGGGTGAGTCTAAAGATTAAGGTAGACTAAGGGGAGGGGAGGAGGACTTGGATCTATTACTGGAGTAAAGAGACGTGGAAGAACGAAAGCATCAGAAAGATTACGGAAGGAAAGCGAGATCTACTTCTGCTAGCTGCCGGAAAAAAAAGACCTTTAAAGGGAAGTAAGGGTTTTGAAAATCATGGGGGACAGAAACTGATTGGATCGGGGAATGTCAGAAAAATGACAAAAGAACGTGGAGTCATTCCTAGCTGAAAGGAGATTTTAAGAAAAATGGATTCGACTAAAAAACTGAGGATTAGGAAAAAAGAGAAAGATCCCATAAGAAAAAAGTCGTCAAGAAGAGGGAGTTGGGGTATTTCACGAGGCACATCACTCGAGAAAGAAAAAAGGTACTAGGGGGAAGGGAAAAGGGTTCCAACGAAGGTCTTTGCAAAGAACATACCTCTGGAAAGAAAAAAATCAAATCAGAGGTCGCTTCTTTCCGCCTGCAGTAACTTGCCTTGAAAAACCTCCCATGGGGAACGATGAAACCCGTCCTCCGCGGGAAAAGGTAGCAGAAGAGCCTAAAGGTAGCAGGAGAGCAACCTTCGGAAAAACAAATGAGTGAAAAGGGAGAAAGGGTGATCCATAAGGAAACGCAACATCTGTCGAGCACTTTACCAAGTAAGGACTAGTACTACAAGGATTGAAGAAGAAGGGACATAGTCATCATAGTCAAGTGTCGTCTCTTAGGAAAAGAAAAGGAAAACACTCAATAACTAAGCCCGGAAGGTTTAAGGGAAGGAGATCCGCCTGGAAGTGGAAACGAACTGAACTGAGAAAAAAGAAAGCTGGAAGCAGGTTTAAATCTGTCTGAGGGCCTCCTCGCGAAAAAAATTGAGAAGATAAGACAGAAGAAAAACGGCTCTGATCGAAAGGTACCTGAAAAACGGAGAAAGAGTCGTCTTTCATTAAAAATCACTCTCCATTGAACTCAAATTAAGGGGAAAGAACCGCGACTCAAAGTAGGGTCCCGTCGCCGAGGAGGGACTGTGGAAGGGGGCGAGGGAAAGAAACTGCGAAAGACTTGGTCTACAAACAGAAACTAGATCGAAACGCGAAGAAGATCGAAAAGGGGTCAGAGTGGGCTCGGTTCCTGGGATCCGAAACACGCCGGACGACGAAAGACCCAAGGAGACGCTCGGCGGCGGGAAAGTGCTTACGCCGGATTGGCCCAACATTCACGAAGGATCTGAAAGAAAAACCGAGGAAAAAGACCTCGAAAAAAAAACTTTGGGGGAAACTGGTAAGCCTAAAGAGAGAACTGCATCCGGCTGAAGGACAGGTCTGGAAAAAGTTATAAAAGAAGAAAGGAAAAAAACGAAAAGGCTTGGGGGAGGCGCAAAGGGGAAAAACTTCTCAGGATGGAAGGCAGGTGAACCTACGGGTAAAGGATTCGGAAGAACGGGGTCCCACTCTGACCGCAAAAAAAAAGAAGATGGACGTGAAATCTACTTCCTGAACGAATGGCTCGGGACGTATGGGGGAAAGAGTAGTGGGGGAAAAGGAAGGTCCATCTCCTTGGGGCGTTCGAAAAAGAAAGAAAACTGGCGGAGGAAAAGTTCGAAAAAAAAAGATTTTGGACGAAGGAAAAAAGCATCCCGGCATAAAAGGGTGAGGGACCGCTCGCGAAAAGGGGGCCCGCGGACGGAAAAAGAGAAATAAAAAAAAAAAGGGAACGGACTTGAACCCCGGCCTATATAGAAAGAAGGAAAAACTCCAACTTCCTGACGTGAACTCAAGGGAGTCGCAAGCCTGCAGAGGGGGGGAACAACCAACACAGAACCGAAGACCGTCTCAGGCAATGGCAAGATTCAGAGGGAGAAAGGGAGTCTGAAAAGGAAGAGGAAAGAAACAGGGACATGATTGATCCAAAGACATTCCAAGGAAAACCAGGAGGGAATAGAAACAAATCCGTCGTCACGGAAAAGGGGGGGGAGAATACCACCGAGGAAAGGCTCGAAGAACACGCAGAAGCGGACTGGGCCGATTTTGGGGAAGTTTGGATCGTCGCCCTCCCCGTAGGAGGAATGTAAAGGGATCACCACAAAATCTAGGCTTTTGGGTCAAAGAGAACCAAGGTAAAAAAAAAGGGAATATCGCATTCTTTTTGCCTAGAAGACGGCAGGGCCTGTCAAAAAAGGGAAAAAAACCAGAATCCGCTTGGGGGAGGATGTAGGCCCGAAGTGAAAAACCAAGGGGGAGGGCCGAAGAAAGGAAGGGGTCTAATATGCCCTTCACATTACGCCGTAATTTTAAAACTAGACCGAAAAACATTGAAACAGAACGTTTCCTTGTTGGGGGGGTTTTTGTTGGGGAAAGAGGGAGGGTGCTGAACAATGGGACGGAAAGATCAATAAGAAAAGAGGCAGACATCTTCTACTATCTTTTGTGGTAAAAAGGAAGTCGCTGTCGGGGAAGGTTTGAAGAGAAAGAGAGAGGAGAGTAAAAGATTTCCGAGGGAATCTGGATTGCAAAGCAGCATTTTGTCTCAAACCAGGAAAAGGGGAGTAGGCGGAAAAAAAAAAAGGAAGACCTTTCCGCCGCGAAAACGCCTGCTGATGCTTTTCCTGGAATACCAAGAAAGGAAGAAAGGTTCATTCCTCAGGCGGTTCATATTTCAAGCCAAGGACAGAAGGGAATCTACGAACCAAAAAGTCTGGAACAATCCATGGAGAAAGGGACTCCGGCCTCTGCCAGTCACAAAAGGGGCTGGTCATCTCCAGGAGAAAAAGATAAAATCCGCTGCGTGAAAAAGATAAAAGACAGGAAAAGAGCTGAAGGGGAGCAGGATCGCCCATCAAGAGAATGTCATCACGCGCGGAAAAGGAGAGTCTTCTAGGGGAAAAGAATGAAACTGCAGGGGAAAGGCGCGCTGCACAGCGGTGTTGTACCAGTCACCAGGTAAGAAAGAGGAGTGGGAACATTCTTTCCGAAATGCTTCCAGGGCGCCGAACAAAAAGGAAAGGATTGGGGGGAAAAGCCGGAAGCCCTTACCCCGCTGAAGCGGGAGCGGTGCAGGGAGAAGTGAGGAGATTGAAAAACAGCTAAGGGGTTTCTGGTAAAGATCACCAGGGACAAAGAATTCACTGGGGGAAAAAACGCATCGCGACGGAGTAGGCATCGATAACGATTCGAGCCTGGCGAGCCTGGTGTCGATGAAAAAAGGAATATAAAAAAGGGGTCTAATCGCCCAACCTCCCAACACAATTGAAATGAAAGAGAGATGCCAATCTAGCCCAGTAACCGTAATGCCTTGGAAAAGCGGGGAGTGAAGCGCCTAGGGGATCAAAAATTCTAATGCGGTCAGGAAAACGGACAGATAAGGAAGGGACGATAGACCTCCATTGACGGACGGGTGCCCGCAAAGGAATAATACAACGGAATTCAAAAGTCACGGTCCATCAGGGGGGAAGGAAAAATTTCCTTTGGGAGGGGGTTTCCACTGAAAGGGGAGGGCGTTCCGTTCAGAAAAATCTCAGGGGAGGTGCAAGCGCAGCAAAGGTCCACCGTACGAGCATCCTTCTATAAAGACAAGACGGGAAAGGGGAACTTCTGATGTCAAAAGAAGGAGATTGGGGGATCGAAGAGACGGTTTCTTACCATTAAGAGAAAGGGAGGGTTGACGAAGATAAGAGAAGGCCGAGGGGGGGGGGGGGAGGCTACTCTTTCATAGCTCTGCATGCAATGGGAGGGCGAGGGAGGAAAAAGGAGGTTGGCCAAGAAGAAAAGGGGAGAAAGAAGGTCCATCAAAAAAAGGGGATTTCGTCATCAACAGGAAAGGGAGCTAAAACTCCTAAAAAAAATGGGTCGCCAGTACTATTGACACCGGACGGGAAAAGGGGTCCAGGAAACCTGGGTCGCATTATCATGTAGGAATAGGGGGGGGGAGAACCATGGAGAGTTTCCAAAGATGAAGGG
>Ga0179593_1663783_pt1 | contig 19857 bp, 11 predicted proteins | sample CZODoug2_1_08_16_FD_185931 | JGI IMG/M metagenome (GOLD analysis project Ga0179593, IMG submission 185931) | Vadose zone soil fungal communities from Angelo Coast Range Reserve, California, USA - CZODoug2_1_08_16fungal (PacBio error correction) | ecosystem: Environmental > Terrestrial > Soil >...
ACCCACCTCAGGAGGAAAGTTTCCGTACTTTACCAAAAAAAAAAAGATTCGTAAACTGGAAGGAAAACTTACGATTCCGACAGGTAAAATTGGCAGTGGGAGGGCAAAATCCGGCACGACCATAATCATTAGAGGCTCCCTTAGGGAAGGGTCGCGACCTGCTGGCAAAAGAGAGAATTTGGGAAAGTCCAGCTAGACCGTTACGATAACCGAAACTACTGAGCTGACTGAGGGGACTGAAGGGGGGCGGGGTGCCGGCTGGCGACAGAAAGGATTGTGATGAAGGAGGGGCCTTTGAAAACAACCGAAGAGCATCACCACATCTATGAATATCCAAAACGATCGGGTAGAGTGAGGAAGGGATGAGCTGTCTCCGTCGGCGTTCCGCCTGGCCTCAAAACACCTTGGGAACACGCCGACGAAAAGAGATTGCCCAAGGACCAGGAAACTTTCGGAAACCGGCCCAGACCTAGAAAACAGGTCGGTCCGGGACAACCAAAAAGGGGGGTACGGCTAAGCGAACGAGGTTAAAAGGGGAGGAGGAGTTGCTCCTACTTCAGTGAAAAGACAAGACGCTTCCGGGGAAAAAACGGTTGACTTAAAATACGCAAATGAATCTTGACCCACAAAGCTGCACATGGGTGACACCACGAGGGATTTTGTAAAAGTTCCAAGGGAACCGTAAACCCGGTGACACTAGAAAAAGGATTGATCGATCCCAACCGACAAACCACCGGATGGGCGCAAAAGGGGCTGTCTATATTAGAGGGTAAAAATAGGAGCTAGTACCGGACCTGGCGCAAAGGGAAAGGGCCTTGAAAAAGAAAAACCCTTGGTAAAGGCGTTCTAGGCATCATTTGGGGGTTCAATTCCTAGGGACAAGAACAGGAAAAGAGGGCATCGCCCTAAGAAAAGGAACCTTCGACAAAAAAAAAAGTCGGAATGTGCACCGTCCGAAATCCCTGTCCTGCGAGGCGTCGACGTTATTACAGGAGGGAGCAGGAAAAGGTGGGTTCGGCTGAGTTCTGGGGGAAAAGTCACTTTCTTCCACTCCTTGATACTAGGGACTACGAAAGCGCGACGACGAAAAAGCCTAAGTCTTGCTGCCCAAATGGCTGCGGAAAAAAAAGATGCTGGACCGGGTACCATCTGGGGGTCCCGGCTTCTGGGGGTATCTGGATCCTCCTTGGCTTCCCTTATTCTGGAAAGGAGACTCCAGGAGGAAAGGACGGGAGTTCCGCGTCTGACCCATATCACTGCTGGCCACCAGTGCTGAAACCGAAGGCTGACATAACCCTTAGGAAAGGGCGGCTGTGAACGAGCAGTACTGGCAATTTAGACAAAGCCCGATGTGTGGAAGAAAAAGAGGGGGCGGCTGCTGGGGTTTAAAAAAAGGTCCCCCGACTTCTCTTCGGAACCCCTTAGCCGGGGACTTGCCCACCACGTCTTGAAAAAGTAGGGCACGGGTATCGACGCTATGGAAAAAAATCTAAATGGAGATTCTGAGCAGCGGCATCAGAAAGCAAAACAAGACTCAGAACCTACTCTTTGGAACGTTGGTCAGAATAAAAGACACTGATATCATTCCTTTAAAAGGGGACGCACCTGGGTGCAGCGCACTTAACACCCACAGATCCATCTACCGCGCTCCTGGGGAAAGTAAGCAGTAAGAAAGTAGACGTCACCACCAAGAATTTAGGAAAAAAAAAGAGGGCGGCAAAAAGGAGAAAAGAAAAAGGATAACTCCTCACGCTAGCCCTGGCCGAGAGGAAAACCATCGAAGTTATTAACACGACGATCGAGTCCACGTCCAAGGGAAGGCAGACCGTCTAAAAAAGGATGATCACCCAGTGCAGCACAACGTCTCGAGTGCAAACAAGTCCAACGCACTCACGTAAAAGAACGTCGTCTGACCATTTGACGAGGTATATCAAATGCAAGTTATCAGAGAAGAACTAATTCGTAAAAATCAGGAAAGGTCCATTCAGAAGGGAAAAACGCAAGGGCCGGGGACGTTAAAACACAGTTTGTAAGGAAAAGCAAGGAAGACAGAGCCGCTAAAAAAAAGGAACGAAAAACAATTTGCTAGTAGATCCCAAGGTTTCCAGTCCGAAAGTATATTTCCAAAACAAAAGTAGCGGGAAAGAACAAAACTGGGAAAAAAAAAAAAGGAAACCAGGAACGAGCCGATACAGTGGGAAGGGGGAGGGGAGTGCACCGCGCGAACTGGAAAGGGGTACACGGGCTGTGAGGAAAGCAGGGGGGTAACGATTGGCGATCACACTTCTCCAAAAGGGGGCCGGCCGTCCCGCCAGTTGAAAAAGATGAGTCTCCTATAGGTCCAAGGAAAAAGGGGGAGCGGGGAATCCTCAGAAAATCCTCCTGCAGAAAAGCGAAGGTACTACCCGAGGATGCTTGAAAAATTCGGGGATGTTTGAGTATGCCGCTTCTAAGAAGGTCACCCGGGAAACGGGGTAGATGTCCGCCGGGAAGAAGAAGGGGGACCGACGTGGATCGAAGGGTACAGGTGGAAGGCCCGTCTTGATCCTCGGTGAAAAGGATAGCACGAGGCCTTGGGAAGTTGAGAAATCAAGGAGGGGGTTGTAAAGGAAAAGCAAGATGGGGTCACGGACGCTTTCCCGGAAAAGTTTTTTTAAGAAACGGGGGGGGATGCTGGTACCATTCGTTTCGGTAAAATTAGGACCTGGAAAAGAAAAAGAGCGTACGGGGGGCCAATAGGTTCTAACTGAAGAAAAAACAGTCGAAAAAAAAAGGTGGGGCGGCTGGAGTCGCAAAAAAGGGGGGGGGGGGTCCCAACACTAAAACTTCTTGAAAAAAGGAGGGGCGTTGTTGCAGAAAAGGACGAGGGGGAATTAGCGTACCCAATCTAAGGGACCAGGGGTCGATCCCTCCTGGAAAAAAAAGAGTGACGCATCAAAAAGCGCGTGGGTACGAATGACCTTGTATATGTCCACCTCAAAACAAAACTAAAAGGCATGAGAAAGAAGTATAGTAAAAAAAACTCACCGGAAAAGGAAAAATAAAATCAAAAGCCGTCAGGGCAGATGGTTGTGGCAGCAGCGGGAAGTTTGACCGCAGTCTACTCAAGGACTGGAATGTTCATCCGTCAAAAGAAAAAGCACGTTCATCCTTGCATCGGGAAAAAGGGGGGCATTAAACCCCGAAAGTTTTCCATAGCATACCTAATCCTAGAAACAGTCACCAGTTAAAAACCTGGAAATTGCAGCATTCTCCTAGCCTCATCTGGGAACGAGGGTTTAAGCAAGACGCGAACGTCTGGGGGTACTTGCAAGATGAAGCGCTTGAGGAATGAAAAAAGGCGGGTGACGAAGAGGTAAAAAGAAAAAAACAACTAAACCCGACCAGGGAAGAGCAATCAAGACTAACTGACGAAGGTCGTCCAATTCTGGGGGGTGGTGGGTGCTTTAAGGACGCTATCCTGCATCATTGGGGGATTTTCGACGGTGGAAAGATGAACGACGAGGCCAGAGGGAACATGGGAACAGAATGAGGCCGAGAGTTGAGAAAAACCAAAAGTGGGAATGACTAGCTGCTTAAAGGAAACATAGCTGAAAGGATGAAAGTCACCGTCCAACTAAGGTCAGCCAGTCTGAGACAAGACCCAGAATCCGTCACCAAACCACCCAAGGGCGGGGGGGACAGGCTCAACGAAAGACCAAACCAGGATCCTCCGGGTAAGTGTACGGACTGGGGATAGGAGACTAAAACGATCGTGGAGAACGAACATAAAGGGGGGTAACGGGCGCAAGAAAAGTGTTCAACAAAATCCACAGAACGGCTCGGGCAAAAAAAAAAAGATGCAGGGAGAGGGAAGGGCATTTTGGAAAAAAACAAGGGTCAACGACAAATTGGCCGACGAAAAGGGCAGTACTCCCGCTGGGAGCAAGAACAGAAAAGGTAACGAATACTCCGACACAAGGGGAGGTGTGGACCCTGGGCAAAGAACGGTTCCGTTCTAGGATAAAGTCCGTTTCTTGCCAATCTTTTCCTTTGACGGCGGTACTCTCACATAGGAGGTCGTTGTTTTCGGGAGGACCACGTCTATCTGGAGGAAAGCCTGAGAAGAGAAACCACCTCAGCTTATTATAAAGAATCGTCCCTAATGATCGTTTAGAAGTGTCAAGGGGGTCTTATTCAAGTGAGTCCGGAAAAGTCCACTCAGAAGAGAAATAGGAACCGGGAAAGCAAAATCTGACCAAGAATGAAATAAGATAATCCTTGTGGGGGAGGAGGTATTACCGTCTGGCGGGAACCGTTGGTCAACAATCCAGAACGGGAAGAAGGGACGAAAATACTCGCCAAAGAAGGGCAATCCAAGAATTATGGGTCCGGACAGAATTCACTTAAAGGCACAGAGGAATAAATCGGAAATAGTCGAATAAAAACCTCAATAGAAGAACTCAACTGAGGACTTAGCCCTAATTGAGTGTTGTACGGGGCATTAAGATCTCAACAACAAGAGGAAACGATGGAAATACAGAAGAACTAAAAAGCCTTCGGACAGTCGGGGGCCGGGGAGTTGGATAGGAAGGGAGCTGGGGTCTCGTAATAAAAGGAGTTACTAAGACCTTCTAGGTACGGCAGAACAAGAAGGCGCGTAACTTCACGGGGGGGAAAAAAGGAGTCGGAGAAAACGATTGCCCCAGTCTAAGTTGACCCGGCCATCCCTCTAAGGGTAAGCCAGACAACCTGAAAGAAAAGAGATCATTCGCGTCTTCTTCGGGAAAAGAGGGGTCGTTTAAGGGGAGGTCGAAGGGACGTGAACAGATGGGTTATTTCTTACTTTTAAAAACGGGTCTACAGCAATACGGACTGCCACCATCGCAAAAGAGGGAAGTGCATAGCTGGGGGAGAAGCAGTTCGGGACTTTGACTTTCTCACTCGGACCGCCACCTACTGGAAGGATAAAAAATTTGACCAAACGAAGAAGATAAGGTCTGCCGCCGCTTAGGTACCTCAAAAGAAAGAAAAGGGAGAGCCAAAGGGAAGGGCTCCCGCCGCCCCAGTTACTTGAGGGAGCTACCTCGGATTTAAATGGGTCTACTGATTTATAAAGAGAAGACGTCGAAAAATAAAGGGTCGTTTGAAAAGGGGGGGTGGCTACACCTTTGTCTCTCTTTAACGTGGGGACGACTTTGAACCAAGACTACATCAATGGGCTGGGTCAGGGAGGGGAAGTTGACTTCAGGGCGCCGTAAAACAGGAGGCATCACGCCGTCGTGATCAAAAAGGAAACAGAAAAAACCAGGGCATGCATCTGGTTGTGCGGGGCTGTCGAATCTCTGGGGGATACTGGGAATTTGTCGTCCGCTGGAACGGAGAGGGTCACTGGGGGGGCTCAACGACATCAGCCAGTTCTGGCTACAGAAGGGAGGGCAGAGTTGTCGGTGTCTACACAAAAAACGGCTCGCTGAAAAAGAGCCCTAGAAAGGTTAGAAGTCCAAGTCGAACCCGTCAAATGCTCTTCGAGGGGACCTGAGGAAGAAAACAGGGACCGACCTCGACCCTCGGAAAGTTTCGGGAAGGGGCTAAGGTTTTTCTGATGAGTTGTTCGGGTAGTGTTCGTCAGTGGCCAACGCCGAAGAATACAAGGGAACGCCGATCACGAAAAGCCGCGATCATAATTCCTTGGATGCATTGCGCTGCGGGAGGCGAACGTACCCGGTGTCACCACCTGTAGGACCGGGCAATGCTTGAGGGGGAGCTTTCAAGAAAAAAAAGGGAGCTGGCGCCACTGCGGGGCAGGTTAGGCCCTGGCGAAAAGTACCCCGCGCCTGCTTGGGGTCGAAAGGCGCTGCTGCTTATGGGGAAGGACACTTATTCTGTCTCCATAACCAAGGTCAGTCTTCTGGGTGCCCTAAATTACTTTCCTTAAGAAAGAAATTCGATTGATTGTCCTCCCTTCCAGGTAGTAACTGAGGGGGGGGTTAAGAAAATCCTTAGCTCCCAAGAAAGCTTACCGGGGAAACTGAAATTTGATGATGGGGGTAAACCAACTAGAGGAACAGGATTCATGGGATCGCACGGTAGGAAAAGGCGCATCTTAAAAAGGGTGAGTGGAAGAAAGGAAGCCTCTAGAATACAGGACGTTGGAACAAAGCGGAAAAAAAGCCAATCTAACCTCGGCAGGCCCTTGTTGGAAACTGAAAAAAGGAGGAGAAAGGCAAGCGAGCATCAAAGATAAAGAGGATCAGGGAAGACGGCTGTGGCAGGTCCTCTGAACCAGGTAAAAGAACTGGCAGAAAAAAAACCTCGTCCTTTATATGGGAAGAAAAAGAGAGTATTTATCCGTCGAACAAAACTCAGCGCGATGAAGACTCCAGCACACTGGGCTAGCAAAGGGGTCAAAATGACACCAGATAGGGGAACGGTCATCAAAGAATCTAGTAACCCCGTCAAGGGCAAACTGGAGCGACGTAATATCAAATTGAAGACTCTAAGAAGGCCACGGTACCCGAACTACACACCAACGCAATAAGACAGGCCATCAGGGTTCTTCGGGAAAAATGGGCTGGCCAGATTCCAGGGGATCGGACCTATTCCATAATCTAGGAAAAGAGGGGGAAACTAACATGAGAATCAGGGAAAACTTACGGAAAAGGGGCGATCTTGTAATGCGGACAGCGTAGAGTTTATTCACAGACCGGTGAATGAAAATATTACGGGCCTGGAGACGTAATTCCTCTTCCAGGGAGGACTCTGAGACTTCACGGAAAAGTTACAAGTAGATCTAAAACCCAAAGAGGTGGAAGTAAAAGAAAAGGGAATAAGGTAGTACGACGTGAAAGTAGTAAAAAGAAAAGGGGTCTACGAGAAATCGAAACTTAGGAAAGACCTTCAGTTGCGGGGGGCTGGCTGTTCAAGAAGTGGACGGAGGAGAAATCTTCGGCACAAGGAAAGAAAAAGTAGGCTGATCCGGAAGTGCCAGTCCTTGTCCGAGGGGATCCGGCAGATCTTGACGTCTACCTCATCAGCGCCTCGGGGAAAAAAATGTGGATTGCTCAACTGGCAAGGGTGGTTGGTAGGACTGCTTCTAGAAGCGGTGCTGGGACGGGGGAGTTGCGAAACTTCTCCGGGGGAACAGTTAGGTACGTGGTAAGAAAGGCGCTGCACTAGGAATCATGTGTACGTGCAGGAAACCTCCGGGTTAGGATCCCGCCAGAAGGGTACAGTCTTCAACAGCCTAGGGTCTTCGGACTAAGGAACAGCTGGGAAACGGGAGGGGCTTACTCTAGGGCGTGACGGCCAAGGCATGACCGTCGGATAGGATGGGGTCTGGTGAAGGGGAGGATCGGTTCGCTGAGTCCGACACAGGGGAAAAAGACGCTCCCACAATTGATTCTGACTGCATGTCAGTGCTCACGGTGGTGGAAAAAAATATCCGTCTAAAAAGGATTGGGGTTTTTGGAAGGCCTTTGTCCTCTATATCCTACTGCAGATCAAGTTGCACCTTTGGAAATTCCTATTCCTCTAAAAGGGGGGTGACAGCAAACGCCAGGTGTAGGAACGACTATAACGCAGAAAGAAAGCAAGAATCCTCGGCGTACAGGGGAGGAATCAGACAATACTCGCAGCGAGAAAAGCATTAGTATTTGTCACATAAGAAGGGGAAAGGGGGCATCAACGAAGTAACCGCGGCTACGGGGACATCATCAGGAGGGGGGCAAAAAAAACAAGCCGGGTTAAGGTCACCGGACAGCGCGAAAAGCATGACATCAAGCCATCAACGGTCCCGTTACAATTACCACGGGGGGAGACCCCTGCAAAGAGCAGTAAGGGGGGTCCGCAAACCTTTTAAGGGACAGTAAGCGGAGGGGGGGGGGGAGACGCTGCGATCAAAACTGGTTGTTTGGGAGGGAAAGGGTCGAGGTGATGGCCGTCGGAACAGTGCCCTAATAGGGCAAGCGACGACAGAAGTCTGACAACTAAACCCCTACCACACATAACGCAAGAAAGGCGAAGAACACAACAGAACGGAGCATCGAGCGTCGTGTTCAAAGGGAAAGCCGAAGGTAATACATCCTCAGATGGGTGTTGACGGGGTGTACTTCAGAGGGGCGGCCGGAAGCTGGGGGAAGTGGCCGATAAAGGATAAAACCACCCATTGCATGGGGTCAGATCTGCCGGAAACCGAGGACCAATTATCTGGTCGAGGGGGTAGTCCATCCTGGGTCAGCAATAAGTTCCTAAGGAAACCCTGATCGTCCCACCCATTCTGACTAAGTTCAACAGAACGTGGACCACATTGGCGGGTCAGACGGGGTAATATACTAAAAGACTGCGATCACGGTCAAAAAGGTGTCATGGAAAGGAACAATGGGGTCCAACCAGCCCCAAAAGAAAAAAGATGGACAGGATGGGTCAGGGAGGGAGCGAAGCGGGAGGGGTGCAGAACCCGGGGGGAAAAAAAAAAACCCGGGGCCGGAAGATGAGGCGCGGAGCAACTAAAGCCGTCGCAGGAACCCCGAGGTAGATCGCACTCGCCTCCTTCCCTTTTGGGGGCAGGGCGTTACGAGAAAGTACCGGGGAACTTAGTCAAAACTGCCTTTATGTGGGTCAGCCGTAACTTTTCTCTTGGGTGGCCGGCGAACAGGGATAAAACGCTCTCGGGTGGGGTGAAAAGGGTCACTTGTATCAGGCTTCGGAGCCTCGAATAAAAAAATCCCTTTCCCGAATGGGAGTCCTGATTCCTGTCTGCGCCTGTGATATTTGCGGCGCGGTAACTAGTTGGGGGGTTTGGTTGACCCTTGTCTGAGGGTGGTGGGAAGGACGCGATCAGGAGGGGGAGGTCGAACCGGAAAAGTAACTTCTAATAACACTACGAGACGCGAAGAAGAGGGAGTTTTTCTGCATTCGCTAAAAAAAGGAGTTAAAAGGTGAACAAACCAGGGCAAGCAGTGACGCGAAGGAGAAAACAGACTGGAAGTTCTCTGCTTCTTGGAAAAAGAACAAGTACGTACTTCCAAGGATTCATGAGGTGGTAGTTTATCCCAGCTCGCTCATCTCACGGGACCGTAACCTAATACCTGAAGTGCAGGGACTTTGGTTTGGATTTCTTCGCTCTAACAAAACGTATGATATCTAGAGGAAGAGCCAAAAGAAAGAAAGGTCTGGGGGGCAGGGGGTCCCTAGGGGAAGGAAGTTAACTATAATTGAATCACGACCTCTACCGAGTATGCATTACAAGAAAAGGACGTTCTGAGGAGCGGAAACCGAATAGTTTTAGGCAGAGGTCGCGTGATTTAAACTGCCTGGAAAACGAGTCTCCAGGTTTAAAACGTCCAAATACCGTCAGTCACCCAAAACCGCCGGCGACGAGGCAGTTCGGGAGGTAATTACGGGTCGAATTAAAAGAGGAACGATAGGGGGCTAGTGTTTGATTATCTTCATGGGTCACACCGAAGTCAAAACATTCCAAAGCAAACACGTACCCACTCAAAGCGGCCTCTCTTATGTAAAGACGGTAGAACGAACGCGTATTCTCCTTAAGGAAAGCCGGCAGCAAGCCGGACAATTGAAAAACAAACCGAAAGTTAACCGTCGCCTGACCGAACCAAGAAACAGGGCACGGCGAAAAGAAACAAAAAGCAAACGCGCAAGAAAAAGGTCCTACGCGGCCAGAGAACAAGGGGGCGAGGGCGCGCCCCCAAGGAATGGCGACGGCGAGGGGGGCTAATAGCGGTCGACTTCGCGACCAGGCCCGGGGGCGGGCAAAACTGGTGCTGGGGGGTGAACCCCTGTCAGACTTGCCGCTCCCACTGAGACTGACAAAAAACTGCGCAGAAGAAAGGTGAGGTCAAAAAAGAACGGGGGGTTAAACTTGAACGCGAACCGGTACCCCAGAATCGTAAGAAAAAACCCCCGTGTAGTTAGACTAGAACCCGGAAACCAAAAAAACTGGAGGTAGAAAAAGTTCTGGTGTGGGGAGAGCTCAACGAAGAGGGTTGCGGATAGGGACCGGGTAGGTGAGATTACCCTGGGGGTGCTTACCTTGTAGGGGAAAATCTTCACAGGAGAGCATGAACTCACGTTGGGATCCTCAGCCGTGGCGTTTGATCACCGCCGCAGTCCTTCACAGGGGGTAACCAAGGGGAGAGAAGATAGGCATCCACCCGTCAAAAAAAAAAACACAGGCTCTTTAGGTTGAACAACGATGGAGGCTTAACTAACACGCACTTCCTAAGAGGACCTCACAGTCGACTCGTCGAGGATGGGGGGAAAAAAAACGGGCCATGGGGAAGTCTTTGCTTTGCTGGGTCTGCGACCTTGTACGTCCACCCCTGGGACTAGCAAAAAACGGGGAAGCAAAGGGAGCACCAAGAAAACAACCGCAGTTTAGGAGGAAGGCTTCCAAACAGGCAATTGCGCAGGAGGCCTAAAAGGTGACTTAAAATTAAACACCAAGGAGGAACTTACGGGGGGGGTAGAAGGGACGTCTGTATTTACTTAGTCCTGGAGAGTGAAACTGCTGCTTGAGGGGGGAAAGTCCCTTAAAAAACAACGTAGATGGCTCAGTGAGTCATACACAGGACCGTACCCGGTCTGGGCGGCGGCTGCATCATGAAAAAAGAAGGCGGCTTCTTTGCAAGATCCTGTGGCCCTTGTCGCCTTCAGGGCCGCTTATAGGAGAAGAAAAAGACTTATTCGCTGCTGGGTCATCGAAGGGAAGTATAAAAAAAAGTAGGCAAACGTAGTACCACTGCTCACGTGGAGGTTACCAACGATCTGGCCTGCGGAAAAGGGGTCAGTGGGTCCAAGGAAGGGATGAGTGAGGTATCATCTTGAAAAAATGATGAAGGAAAAAACTAACAAGATAAAAGACTTGTTGGTTCAAGGTCGCAAGCTCCACTAACCCATCGGAAGAACCAAGGGGATGCATCTTGGAAGAAAAAAAGGATGATAATCTCAACTCACAAGTCCCCATAGAAAAATATTCTATGACTACTTGAGAAGGGGGGGCCTAATAACAGAAACAAGGGAGGGGGGCAAAGGGCCCATTACAAATTTACACCACCTAAAGCCTTTCAGAAAAGCAAGAGGCTTGAAAAATAATTCCAGGGAAAGGGGGGTATAGAAAAGGCGAAAACGGTAGAGAGTACACCATAGGGCCTTTAAGAAAGGGGAAGCATCCTATAAAGAAAGTCACCTTCGAGGGACGGCCGTCTAACTCCAGTACCATCCCGGTCAATCAACAGAGCACTCTAAGAGTACCCACAAGGGCCAAAAACAAGAATGGAAGCCAGTCGTCGTACCGAGGTTGAGAACGAGAGCGTACCGGGATGACCCTGAAGAAACTGCACATATGTCGTAAGCAAGGGTAACCTATGAAAGACAGGGAAAAAGGCTTTGCCGATAATCATGGAAAAAAGAACATAGGTGACTGTAAGAGAAGCCTCATATTAGAGGGCAAGACAGAAGCCGGCGAAACCCTGGGATAGTATCACTCCAGGAGGTAAGTAGTACCAAAAATAGAAAGAAAAACAAACAAACTGTTATAAGAGAGAGCAGAGTGGTACGAAGAAAGTGGGAGGACACCTATCCATTGAGGGCAGGGGGGGGGTGCCTGACGGATGAAACTTAAGCGTCTTTCGAAAAGGATGGGAAGGAAAACAATCTTCTAGGAGATGGGGGACAATAGGCCCGAAGTTCCTCGTAAAGGGAAGCGGGAATCGTCTCCTACTTTGAAGTGGGTGTCCGGGAGGGATAAGGCAGGAGGTCAAGAACTACAAGTAGCGCGTCCTGGAAAGTTTCTTTCACGACTGCGTTGTTGGTCCGGGGAATTAACTCATGACAAAATGGGTATTTGGGGCAATTTTTCTCAAGATCTCTGAGTCTCCGTAATGAATGGAACGTTCGGTGAGCCCTCTAATTTGCTTAGGCTGCGTCATCAAAAAACGGGGGTTAAAGAAAAAGGAAGCCACCATACGCCGGTTTTCTATTTCCCGGCAAGGCGAAGGGGGGTTAAGCGAAAGGGGTCAGAAAAGGGACTGTTCTTGGCGGGGGCACAATTACTATGGGGGAACTCCATGTGCAGGGGGTGTATACGGGGACGGGTTGTCCGGGCGGCCAGGGGAGAGAGGAGGAGACAGGAAGGTTGTAAAGGGGGGCAGTGTGAAGCACTAGGCGGACTTGATAATAAGGTGCGACCGGATCCACAAGGGACGGAGAGAGGCTCTGGGGAAAGGCCCTCCCAGCTGGTTTTCCAAAAAACGCGTCGTTCTGGGAGGAATTTATGGGCGTAAGAACGGGGGGAAAGAAAAAAATACAGTCGAAACTACCTGCCCTACTTGCCTGGCTCCACGCCTGTGACAAATCTGAAAATATAAGGGCCGCCCCCGACGTTTGACGCCCTCCCACAATGGTTAGGGGAACAAGGGGGAGACCGCAGGCCAGAACCAAAGACCGACATATAGGGGGGAAGGGGGAGAACCGGACAGAAAGTCACCGGATCCGGCGCAACGGGCCGAAAAGGGTCACAAAGCCAGCAACTGGTTGGATTTTATATATAGTCATCCAGGCTACGGGGGAAAAACCGGGCCTATTTAAGCCGATCGTGACTCAGGGTTTAACAACAGGGGAAAGGCTGCCTTACGCACAGGGGCATCCCAGCAAGGTAAGTTAGCAGTAACAGAAAGAGAGACCATGAAGCATATTGGTTGAATAAATCCGTGTCTTAGGAAAAAACGATCAAATGTTGTTCAAGCAATAAACGACTTCTGAGAAGTGTGGGTTGGTTTTAGTAGAGGGGGGTGGAGGGACTTAAGGACGGTCCCTTTCAAAAGGGGGGACAAGAAAACCAAGAAACCCAGCCACCGGGAAAAAGCTCACCGACCCCGGGAAAAGGACACCGAAGAAGACTCAACTGCTAAATTGGCCTCGGTCCCTTTTGAGTATCCCGAAGGGCTAAGGAAAAACAAGACGGGACTGGGGACTAAGGGGGGACTTGGGTAGAAGCTACGTCAGTGGAATCCGGTAAAAAAGAAGTGAGAGCCACACAGGGGCAGGGTCCAAGGTGTGGAACTGAAGAAATGACGTGAGCGTTGAAAGACCTCAGAAAGGGTCATAAGAGGGTCCTTAAACAAATGGGCATCTTAAACCGGTCTTCTGTTACGACAGTCCGAAAAAGAAAAAACGGGTGCCAAAGACTGGGTTTCTTTTTCTTGGTTTCGTAGATGACGTCTGGGGTATCAGGAGAACATGGTGGAAGGCCACAGGTCAAATTTGGAAAACAGAAGCCCTTACGAAAAGGAGATTTTTGCCCATTCATTGTTTGAAAGAGCAGTTAAAAATCGGGGAAAAGGTTCCAAAAAGAAAAAAAAAAGTGGGGGAAAAAGAAAACCCCGTAAGGGGAAAAGACTTCTACGAGGGGGAAAGGCCATCCCGGGGAAGAGAGTGACCTACGAGTTAGTCCCCAAGGACAGGGTACCCCCAAAGGTTGTCGTCCTGGAAGACCTTACCGGGCTAGAACCTGGAAGGGGGGGGGTCATGTGATACGGGACCCGGGTAAGGGGGTCCAAAAAAAAGGGTCTACGGTGAATTTGATTCGTTTGTTTTAAAAGGATCTCACTTCGATGGGCTGTCCTGGGGGAGACTAATTATAATAGGTCCCTGTCCCCGCCCGAATTTTACTGGGTGAAAGGAGTCACCGGCCATTGAAAGGAAAAATGGTTTGTTCAAGAAATTTTGCGATTGGAGTTTTTCCTGACACGGTCCTGCTGGTGTGAGGCCGACGCGAAGAAAACGCATTCACACCAGCCATTCTTCCACACCCTTCAACGAAAAACCGTTGAGAGTTGCCAAAGAATTCCCAATCCGTAAGGATCAGAGTGAGGGGGGAGGTTTCGCTCGTACCCAAGGAGCTGTACTGTGGTTCAAAAGGGTACTCTTTGGGATTTGCGCTAACAAAGACTCCTCTGGGAAAAGCTAAGGCCTTACGTTTTAATTCCGGGGAAAGACAACAAGCACCACTTCTTCTTTCGTAGGGGGGAATGTCGATAAACAGCAAGATATCAGAGCCTCTACAAAAAAGGGAAGAAACCTTCCCTTTCCTATGGTGGGGGTGTATGACCTGACTAGAAGGGAAACAACAACAACTTTGAGGTAAAGAAGGGGGGGAGCTACAATACACAACAAGGAAGTCCTGAGGGAGGTCGGTTAAATTCAGTGGAAGACTGAAGGGTCCTTGCGGGAGAAAGGGAAACGATTAAGGGGGGCTCTCCGTGAATGGTGGAGAAGTCTGGAAACCAGGAGGGGACATCCTTGACTTTCGTTAGGGCAGCGACCGGTGACAAGAGTCCTAAATTGGAGGGCCCCTAGACAGTACGAGAGCAGACAAAAAAAAAGGTGTATAGACTGCTAGCTGCCTCTTGCTTCAGGTTGGAGGCCAGGTGGCGCGGGAGGGGAAGCGGATCACTGAAGTTGGATTTGGGAACTTTCACAAAAAGAACTAAGAAGCAAAACACGAAAAAACCAAAAAGATAACACAGATCAATTCCCAACTATGGGTGGTAACAGCGGGGAAAAGGGGATGGGAGAGGATGAGAGCGCATCAAGTCCCCGCAGACTACTGCGTCAGCTGTCAAAAAAACGAAGGGGGGTATAAAAAGGGGGCCCTAAACACCAAAATAAACAGACCCTTAGCCACGGCCAGTTAAATAGCTTAACCTCCTCAAGGGGGGGAAAGGGGCTGCTTTCTAGAGACTCTATTACATGCGTTTAGTCTATAGTACCGACAGTCGGTACAGAAGAAGGGGACTTTTTCCGGGTGGACAAGGTGGGTGATGTGAAACCCTTTTAGCTCCCCGAGAAAAATGTAGCCTTGTACGGCAGAAGAGCCAGTGTGCCCGCTGGGAGTTTGGGGGAAAGGTAAGACTCACGGTCCACAGGGATCGGGATCCTACAGGGAGACGGCGATCAAAACGGAAAAAACCCGACAAGGGAAGGACTTTCGTTCTAGACTTAAGAGAGAGGGTGGGTGGTGAACGAAAGAGAAAAATTGTCTTTTTAGGAACGGCGTTGCTTACTTAGGCCCTGGAAAGCCCTTGAAATAGGCTCGGTTCTCTTCGGGAACACAATTATGAAGCAACGGGGAGGTTTCTCACTTCATCTCACTTCCTTGAGTTTCAATTAAGGGTGCCAATCTGCCCAATCTCAGCATGCCCCACCGGAGCCCCTTCGCATTCATCAGTTTATGTATCCCGTTCGGAATTCAAATACCAAGGCCACTGAAATGGGGAAAGACTAACCTCGTGGGAGTTCTGTCAAACCGCAGGGGCCGGACCCAGGGGGGGGAAAGAGGTGGTCGGTTCGAGTTTCCTAACTTCATGTGACCCAAAGCCTTTGAAAACCAGTCAAACGGAAACCACGTATAAAAAAACCGGACGAAACCCACAAAAGGGGAGATAGAGCAGATCCGGGGGATGCACAACCCAAACTGTATTCCCGGGAACGTGGTAAGGAAAGGAGATGCGCAAGGTAGACAACCAAAGAGTCAAAATGACAGGTTAGGAACCTGCTGCTTGGGTGCATTTATTCACCTGAACTTCCTTGGATTCCCTGAGTTCGGTCTGAAAAAAATTGAAAACGGCTGTCAGACCCCGGCGTTCAGACTATTCTGTCACCTGGAGGGACCGTCTGCGGGCCAAGTCTGGTCCTACCCTCGGGAGGTCCAATAACTTAGGGCCTAACTTTTTCAATATCCTTAATTTCCGGGGTTCGCCGGGGGTGACGGAAGGGTGGGGTTCTTAAGACTGAACGCCGTATGGCTTAAACGTTTTCGCCATTAGGCAAAGCCCAGTCGATCGATTAAACACAGTCGAATGGGGGTCATGGTCACCCCCACTCTCGGACATTCGGCAGTGTCAACAGGATGTTTTACATGCTGCCCGAAAATGTCCAGTTTGTCGGGAGAAACAAGAGACAAGAAAGGGCTCAACCACTTGTCCCTAACTCTTTTTTCCCAAACTCGGTCCCAAGGAAAATTGTCATAGCTGAGGGCCCTTGGTCAAAGTCCTAACCCACGATGATCCGAACATACCGGGCCAAATAAAAAAAGGGGAGGATCTGGAATACAGAAATCTCCTTTGAAGAAGAGGAAAAGAGCGGTAGACAACGAAAGAGGAGCGTTCAACCAAAAGGCAGTAGACACGAAAACGAGTTGAGATCGGTACCCCTCGCCGAGAAGGGAAACCGGCCGAGCCCGGGGGCGAGCAATACAAAAAAAAAGTGAACACCGTCAAGCCAGCAAGATAACCCCCGTCCCAACAACTGGCTTGTAGGGGAGAAAACGCGGAGAAAGCCAAGTTGAGAAACACTGCTAGAAGGTAAAAAAACCGGGTTCCAAACTACGACATTGAAAGCCATCTAGGAAAAGCTTCAGATACGAGTATGCATGGTAAAGGTAAAAAATCGTTCCTTTAAGATCCTCAAAAGGAGGAAGCAGGAGCAGCAGTACCTTAAGGACGGACAAGGCTGGGGTGGAAGCCAGACGTTGGGAATCTCCATGGGCCATGGACACATCCAGTAAGAAAAAGTACAATTTCAACGAAGCGTGGAGCGACCACATTGGAAAAAGAAGGAATCTTACCCTCCCGACCCGGAGGGACACGGTCTCTCTCACAAACAAAAAGAAGGAAATAAATCTACTGGGTACGACGGGCCGCCTGGGGGCCTAGAAGAACGTGTTCCGCAGCGTAAAGGCTGACCCACAGGGACTCTGAGGATTTCAAAGGTTGGGAAGTACACAACTGTCCGAGAAAGACTGAGGCAAACAGCGTCCGTTCATTACCACCCTCATCCGGAAAAAAACTAGTGCCAGTCCTTGGAGGGAGAAAAAAAAAACGCTCGTGCCCCCAAAAAGACTGGCACGGAAGGCAATCGGGGGAAGACTCAAGGATGGTTTTGTGAGAATTAGATTTTTTTCAGGTGTTTTTGGAAAGAAGTTTCTAAATGTTTCTAGACTGGCTTGATCATTTTATGGGAGTAAGGTCCGAGTAAGGTCCGGTACACGGTTTTGACTAGGGAGTGGGAAGTAAAGGCTCATCAAGAAGATGTTAGATAGGGACCACCTGGCTATCCGGGGGCGGTTTTTCCAAAGACTGGCAGCGAAGGGGGGGAAGTGACACGCAAGGGAAAAGGGGGATCTTCTCAAAGGAAAAAGTGGAGAAGAGGTTTCCAGGTCTGTGAACTCGGTTTGGTTTTCGAGTGCTTCGGCCACGGGTCTGAGTAGGATAGATCCGACATAGGTTTGGAGAAATTTTTTCGGAATGATTTTGCGACATCAGGGTCTTAAAGGGGCATCCAAGTACATGCACTCTATCCGGCTAGTCGAAAGGGGAGTCGGGTGTGGAAACAGCGTACGGGCTACTGGGGAGTTGATCGCGCCGTGATGGAGGGGCTGCTACCCGCGAAACCAGACTTCGGTCAAAGCAATACTTGGAGGAGAACGTGGAAAAAGGAAGCTATGTTTGTTACATCACAAAAACCTTAGGGCCAGTGGGGAGAGGCGACGAAAGGGAGACGCAGAAATAAACAACACAAAGGAATAACGGCGGGGTATCACATCAAAGCCCAGGAGGACCAAAGGCGAAACCGGAAAAACGGAGATTTAACGCACGCAAAGTTGACACAGTGTTTTGATTTGAGAAAGACGCAGAAAAAAGCTCGGCCTAGCCTGGGAGGGGTAGAAAGGTCAAGGCTCCCCGGCTGGAATGTACAAATTCGCCGCAAACGCATCAGGGGAAAAAAAACCCAAATTGTTTCCACTTGGCCGGAAATTCACTCCAAAAATCAGGGGGGTAACCAATTCCAGCCAGGGGTTACCATGTCGAAGCCCAGGTTCTTCTTTTCCTCCCGACGGTCCGCGGGGGTGGAAAAGTTTTTCGAATAAGCTGTCATAGGCCCTTATTTTTTTGAGGTCCTGCGCTTGGGGTATCAGGAGCGTCCTTTCCTAGGACAAGAGAATTGACGGGTACACAGGGGAACCCTCCACCTAAAACAACCGACCACAAAAAACCCTGGTCATAGAATTACCAGAAGACACACGAGACCCTTAAATCGTGAGTTGAAGGAACCCAGGGAGGGTGAGGACATCCTGATCATCACATCCTATCTGTCCGTTTGCAGGAAGGTTCTTTTAACCTGAAGTAAGTAGCAGAATCGGTGAACTCCGTTAGAGGGGCGTTATCAAAACCTACAAAGGGCTGGGGAAGGGTCAGGAATGACCCGAAAGGATGTTCCCGGTCAGGGGGGGAACTAAACAACTAATGTCCGCCTCCGGAGCTTAAAAAAAACTAACACTTTTAACGTCTAAGGACCAAAACCATAGATTTAAAACTCCGCCTGTCCTAGCATGAAAAACGGGCAAAACCCCGTTTTCCAGGGTGGGTGTTCTGTGTAGGGAGGAGAACTAAACTTGACTGGTACAAAGGAGAAGCCGGTTTACTGCGGGGACGTTTTCCCAAATAACAAGCTGACCCTACCACAACAAAAACGTCGTATGATTTGTCCTCCTGTTTTTCCAGTGTTTGGCTGAAATATCGACCAGGGTTTTCAAAAAACCCGGGGGGAACTCCACGTTAAGAGGGGGGGGAGGGACGAAGTCTGTAATCTTCATCCACTCCCCAGAAGTCGTCCCGTAAATCAGGGGGGATAACATTCCCACGGGGAGGCGTTCCTCCGAAAACTTTCCGGGCGAGGATACAGGAAGGGGTGTGGGGCTTCCAGGGCCCATGTCCCATAAGGGGCAGGAGGGACCAGAACCTCTTAATTCGGTTGTTTTACAAAGTAGTGAAGCAGGAAGATGCGAAGAACTGCCCTTATACGAGGAGGTCCGGCCCGGTGTAACGCCGAACTGCAGTGAGGACCCATCTTCGCCGGACATTTGGTCCAAGGGATGGGGGTTGGGTTCTTGCGGTTAATGGGGTAAGGAGGGGTTGAAACAAAATGCGACCCACTCAGTCAAAGAAAAAAATTCCCCGCCAAACGCCCTAACGGGGAGGGACAATCCCGGAGATCAAAAGTCTCGGGGGATTGTCGGTGGAGGTTAAACTGTAACGTTGAAAAACGATTGGTCTTCCCGGTTTGTAAACAAAGTCTCGCGGGTCAAGCATAGAGCCTACGAGGAAAATAGTTCAGAATAAAAGGTAACCTTCTTCTTTGTCCAGGGAGAGAATCACCTTATGCAAACATGAGGACCTGCCAGGTCGAAGTAATTCAGAGAAACCATAAGAAAGAGACGTCTAAACCTTCACAATGAACCTGCCCTGCTACGGTCTTGTTAGGGCTCTACTCTCCTTAAACCAAAACCCCCTGGGTTAGGAAATAGGATATCGAGAACTCCACCAAGAAAGAGTCGAAAGGGCAGATAGGCTTTCCATTAAAAAAAAAGATCTTGCTGATACGATTCCAGGAGAGTTGAAGGCTGGGCCTGGCTGGCGTAAACAAAAAAATAATCTCGGTGCCCTTCCAGGGGGGGAGGGGGATCTAGCAGAAATGCCTTGCACCATGCATCCAAAGGTTGAAACCTTACTAAAGGAAAACGGGAATATGCGGACACGAGAGGGAAACACGGGAACTAATCTGGTTGGTCAGTGGCGGGTAATTCGCACTTTTCGGTGCCGGGCTGGACGAAGGTGGGAAAGTTCTGTGGGAGGGCACACATTGAAAAAACATCCGGGAAACCATCGCTTACGAACAAGTCGACACACGATCTTCTCCAGAGGGTGGAAGCCAGAGAGGCAGTAATGGGATTTCTCTTCTAAAAATCCAAGGAGACGCCCGCAAGAGGGTAATGTACACCTTTTCACCAACGCCTAC
>Ga0179593_1430551_pt1 | contig 19856 bp, 14 predicted proteins | sample CZODoug2_1_08_16_FD_185931 | JGI IMG/M metagenome (GOLD analysis project Ga0179593, IMG submission 185931) | Vadose zone soil fungal communities from Angelo Coast Range Reserve, California, USA - CZODoug2_1_08_16fungal (PacBio error correction) | ecosystem: Environmental > Terrestrial > Soil >...
CCCCCGGTGGCCTTTCACCCTTCCTGAAAGACGGGGGATATGGAGTTTGGGACCGTTTTTTAAAAAGACCGGGCGGGGAATTAAAGTATAAGGGCAAATAGAGGGAGAAGAAAAAAGCACAAATCTAAAATGGGAAAAGGAAGAAGCACCCGGTTTTATTCGGGAACAAAAAAGGAGTGGGGATCGGGGAAAAAAACCGGGGGTTGGGAAATGAATGCCGGGGTTTAAGAATGTGGGTGGCTGCGGTTATGGGGAAGGGGGGTTTCTGCTGGCGAGGAGAGGGGAAGACTTGATATGTTTCACCTTTTCGCAGAATGAAAAAAAAAGGCAGGTGGTAAAGAAAGAAACTTGAAAGAAAGGGAAGGGTTAAGGGTCTCGGACCGGCACCGTGGAAAAAAGAGATAGGGGAATGACAATCGCTGTAACTTATGAAAAGATGGGGACGCGAAGAACCTCTCACTCTCTAGGGGGGAGAAGTTGCCATGAAACTCGGCGGCGGTCGGCAGCTGAGAAAAAAAAGTTATACAAAAAGGGAATTCGGGCGAAGGTCGGTGTCTCGTTAAAGGAAAGCAAAATGAACGGCAAGGAAAAAGGATCAAACCAAGGAAAAGGGTAAAACAAAAACGAGGGCGCCATGTCGGCCCGACAACTCTGTCTGGACTCGCAACGGGGGAGACTTGGCTCGACCCCGGAGTAAAGCCAGCGCCCAAAGCGAAGTTACGTACCACTAAGGGGGGATAGATCTACTCGCCGGCCCCAACGGGGGGGGAAAGGAAGTAGGCCCCGAAAAATTGTCTTCCTCTTTTAAGGGTTAAAAGAAACCAAATAGGAGACGGGGCCGGGGTAAAGGGGCGGATAGACGGTGGGGGACAACACGAAGTGTTTGTTTTGCCAAAAAAGCCCAGTAATCTTGCGGCAGATGTCTAGTAACACGGGGGTCGGAAGTTCGAATAGACACCTGGTGGGGAGAAACTGGCATGGGGAAAAGACAGACAAGATCGCAAACGCCTAGGTAGTACAAAAAAGAGGGGTAGTGCTGTCAACAAATGGGAAAGGGGAGGGACGACTAAGAAGGCCCCAACGGTCATTTCGCATACCAAGGAGAATTGAGATGGTCGGTCTGGAGCGTCATTCCTAGAACCCGGCCGCCGGAGGTTGAGGAGTGGGGGGGAGAATAAGAAAGAGTCACCAACCCTCCAGGTAGAGGCAAAGCTAGAAACGTGAAAACCAGACCGTGCAGTAGGAGAAACAATTAAAACAAAGGTTCTTAAAGAAAAAAAAATTACCGGGGAAACGAGAAGCCTTAAGAAACCGACGAAAAAAGGGAGAAACAAGCAGGCCCTTTATCATTCAGACTAAATCAACACGTTCCTACTAACGACAAGAAAACCGCGACGCGGCAAAGGAGCCTCCATTAGGACCCGGCTTGGGAAAGGGGGAAAAATCATCACAAAGGGGGCAACTTACGACCGTCGGGAGTGGAACTTCGCAAGGCTGGCCATTTTACTACTCACCCAAGAAAACATCGGAAGTGGACCTGAAAGGTGGGAGACAGAAAAAACCGCTACGGAAGGGGGGTATCTGATGCCCCCATGGGGGGGGAGGAGAGAAGGTCTGGCACGGGGAGGGGGGAGAGGGTGCCGACCCGGGAACTTAAAGAATTAAGGGAAAGGCGGCTACTACTTCCATTGAAAAGAGTACCTGCCGGGTGAATTAGAAAGGAGATGAGTAATTCGAAACTACACGCGGCCCGGAGGGGGCAATTCAGAGCGCTAGTAAAAAACACACGGAGGATTAGAAAAAAAAAAAAGAGAATCGGTGAATCCCTACAAAAAAGGGCCGAACATCGCCGTGTACTATGGAGGAAGAACGGCAGGGAAAAAAATTCAAGGTCTCAAAAAAGGCGGTGACAGCCACCCCACGGGAAAGTTCACAAGGTCAAAACGCGCCCAAAAAAGGGGGACAATAACTGGAAACTATAGCAGCTTAAAAAAAAAACATCATCTCCATACCCGAAACGGGAGAGCTTGACCAAACGTGGGGAAGGAAACTGTTTAGCAAGGAACAGGAAGGGGATGAGCGGCTTCGAACAACAACGGCGAGCAGGCGAACGGCCCGAAATCCTACGTTTCCCCAAACAAAAGAACTAGCAGATGGAAAGCCGGGAAGCAAAGAGGGCGAAAAAAAAAAGTTAAATACGAGAAGGAAGGAAAGAGGTCAGCGAACTGGATGCATATGCAAATAACTTCCCTCCGAGGTCCCGTGGGAATGCGGTTGAAAGGACTGAAATAAGAGTTTCAGACTCTACGCGCCGCCTGGTGTAAGGGCGCCCTACCACCGAAGCACGTTGTAGGGGGTAAAGTCCTCGCCTAAACAGCATCAGCGGAAGAAAAAAGGGGGGAACCTCTTTAGGATAAAAAAAACCACAACCGCAAAGAAAAAAAAACGGGGGATATTTGATGAGAATGACTAGAAAGGAAAAAAAGCTCAAAATTTCGAAAGTGATCTCACTGACAGGTCGGGGAGGTAATGCGGTAGGGCTGCCAAAGACACGCACCAGGCCAAAAGATTACAAAGGGTCGCAGATATCGACCAAAGAGGTTTCCAAAATTAGTAGAAAGGGTCAAAAGACTTAGCCAGTCCAGCAAACAACCTCTTATAAGGGGAACAGAAACCAAATTGGTTCATAGACAGCGGGGACCCCGGAAGAATGACACCATATCGAAACCCCGGCAGGTTACCACAAAACGCTAGCAATCCCAGACAAAGGGAAAAAGTCATATTGAGGAATCAACGTAAAAAGCCGAAAGAGAACCCGTTCTTAATAAAAAAAGGGGGGCGGAGGTTAAGAAGAAAGTAGCTAAAACGGAAAAGGGGTCAGCCACTTCTTCTAACGGGGACGTCAGCGCTCACTAAATGCAGAGCAAAAGGCGGGCGTAAGATCAAGTGGGAGGAACTGCACGGGGCGCCCAACTCGGAGGGAATCAAAGACGGAAGGAATAGGCGTGGGGTCCTGTAGTAGAAGCAGGGAAAGAAGGCCGGATAAAAAAATAAAAAAACCTCGCCCCCGATAAACCGAGGGGAGGGGGGGCAGACAAAGTTCTCATCTAAACAAACAACCCCTATACTGGACCTCTAGCGCCGCGGTCGAAAAAAAAAGGTACGGTAAGGAAACACAGAGGAATGTTGTACCTCAAGCCAAACAAACCGGGAAAGACCAAGAGGAGAGAGAAACGCGCAGTCTTCGGAATAAAAAACTGGGTACCAGGGGGTCAAGGGGAAATGTCGATGACCAAACGCTGTGCCGGAGTGCCAAAAAAAGAAGAAACCGGTAAATGCCCGCCACATCAGCAAAACCAAAAGAAGCACTAAAACAGATACTCCACAAAGGGAGACCCCCCATAACAGTACCCCCGGAGGAACCGAGGCAAAACGAAAAACCGGGGGGGGGTTTCAAGTCTCACCGGAGAAGTCACCGCACAGAAAGAGAAGAGGTCTATAGGATACCGATAGCAGGGAAGGGTACGAGGAAGACGCCAAAAAAACTGGAGGGAAAGTGGAAAAACAATATGGGGATAAAAAGGGGCGGCCCGGGTGGCCCAACTGGGTGGTCACATATCCGAAAACAACAACAAGGGAGTGGGGAAAAACCCCCTTAAGGACATGACCGCCGCTTGTGGCAAGAATGGAGTTTGGGAAATTAACCGACCCGGGGGGGGGTCGAAAGGGAAGAAAATCATCGCTATCGGGCAGGAAGAAGCTCAGTCTGGTGCTGTTACATGGCAACGGAAAAGGGGGGAGACTGGAACCAAAAAAATTTAGGGGCAATCGGGGCCAGACCGTTTTTTCTGGGAAGGGAGGTGTGCCGGTAGGGTTCATGGAACGTTCGGGGGGGGGAGACTATACTTAACAAAAAGGTGGCGAATAGGGGGGAAGAAAAAGTTGGAAAAAAAAAAAAGCCCAGGAAAGACCAGAAAGCGGAGATCTCCAAAAAAATTGGCCGAAAGGGAAAACCTTGAAACCATAGCATGACGCGTGGCGGAAATCTTCGATTCCTTTGACGCTGCGCTCTGGGGTAAAGGACTATCACTACCAAGAAAAACGCCGACCGGTCTCGATAATGAAAGGAAGGTCGTGCTTTTTTTCAGGGAAGCTGCGCCGCAATGGGCGAAACAAAGGGCGGCGGAGGTCGGGTTCTCGAAGGAGGTTTAAGGAGAAGAAAAAGATCCGCACACGGATAGGAAAGCGTCACACGAGGGGCGACAGTGGAGGACGACCTCGATCTTACGCGCAAAGGGACGGGGCTACTGAAGCAAAAACCCACCCAGAAGGAAGGAAGGATGGGAAATGGGTGGGGTAGTATAACGGGAAAGACCGGCAAACAGGGGTTCATCAGGCCCGAACGTTAATGCGAAGAGGGTGACGGGGTATTCCATCAAATCGGAGACGTGGGGGGGGAAGGGAGGGGCATTAGCCGTTTGGCAAAGCGCCGGGGGGGTCTTATTCACAACGCAATGATTCGGGGCGCCGCTGTCGAGTAGACAAGAAAGGACGTGTAAAAGCAGAAAATGTGGGCGGGGACATGGGGCTTAGACCGCCATAATGAGGAGACACAGCAGGTCAGACAACGAAGGAGGGTTGTAACACTCTCTAAAAAGTTGCCGGGACCGCGGGAGAACTGCCTAAAAATCAAAAGAAAGGGGGGGGAGTCGGGCATAAAAGCGCTTTTGATGGTGTGTACGGGAGGGGAGTCATTCGAGGAACGGCCCGAGAGTGTCTAGGGGAATAAGCATATTGTCACCAAACCTCAAAGCATGATGCATGAAAAGGGAGAGGAAGGGACACTAAAAAAGGTCTAACAAAAAAAAAAAGGGAAACAACCCCGTAACCACCGCCTGATGCAACCCTCTTCCTAGAAAGCAAAAAAAAACAAGACACAAGACCGAACCGCAGGGCGGGCCTTGGGAAAAGGAAAGTGAAACCAAGGGGAAGACGGGGGGGAAGGGTACGACACTAACTGGATACGGGCCAGTATTTCAGACCCGAGAAAAAGGCCCCGGCGGGGGAAAACCTGTCAAAGACCATAAACAGAAGGAAAAGGGGAACATGCGGGTCGTTGGGGGAAGTCGCGCTTACGGCCGCGTGAAAAAAGAGCAAGATCAATTTTCTGCTTCCATGGAAAGGGGGAAGCAGGGGGGGTACCAACCTGGCTAAAAAGTACCCGGTATGGAGACATACAAAGGTGCAGCTGCAGTGGGTCCATTTCGAACCGTGTCGGTTGCGCAGTACCGAAAGAACCTCCCGACCAGGATCCCATAGGATAAAAAATAAGGATTGACGAGAAAGAAGGGGGGAATGCAAAGAAACTACGGCGTGCTTTGGACTCGGCTGGGCTGCATTCAGGGGGAAGGAGTGGGCCGTCAAACAGAAAAAAAAAAAGTAGGGAGGGAAAAGAGAGGATCGAAAGTGCAGGGGAAAAACCGAAGCAACGCACGCACAATCACGAAGGGGCAGAGTGAATAAAGCAGGTACCATGGAATCGAAAGTTCGTAGCAGCGGGACGCCCAAACGAGGAAGGTCCAAAAAAACAAAAAAACCCTAATCGTTGACACCCAAAAGGGACGTCAAGAAGAACCAGCGCAACATATCAAGAAAACCGGCCCCCGCGAGCGTGGGGGGGTAAACCAAACCGACAGGAACCTTAGCAAAAAGAAACTCGGGAGCGTCGTCAACACCGAGGGGGCCGGAGAGCAGCGACGGCCAAAAAGAGGTAACTTGGAACCGAGTAAGATGCGGTACCAAGGGAAAGACTTTGCCGCTACGGCGACTGCCCTAAATACGGGGGCAGGAATCCGGGAAGGTGGTCTGTAGATAATCAGGAAGTTGGATCAGTCCTTAGAACGGCCAACCTGAGGACGAAAGGGGGAGGAGGGGGCAGGCCTCAGCGGAGGTTAAGAAGGAAGGCGGGAAAAGGGGAGCCCGTTTGGGGGGATGGCGTGGGGGGGCGCCCCCTACCTCAAAGGGTGTTCACGTCTCTGCCAAAGCTTCACGAAAGGCGGGTTGGGACATCAAGGCTTGGGAGAAAAAATAAGGCCAAACTAGAAAGGATGGAAGAATCAAAAAAATCAAAATGCCCGTTCAGCGACGAAAGAAAGGAGTGCAGAAGCGGGACCAACGACCTTTCCCTCAAGAGCAGATCGACAGAAACACCGCGTTAGTTGGGAAAGAAGGCGGGGACGCTCTGGCTATCTTAGCCCCATTGTCAGAAAACAAAAAAAAAAGGAGAATTCATCTAAACAATGTCCGTATACTCAACGAAGCAAAATAATCAAAACGACTCCACCCCCGCCCGTGGTAAAAAAAACGGCTAGCTACCGACCAAGTTACACTGCTGAAGAAAGGTGAGGGAGCCTGTAATACGAGGCCGTAAAAAAAAAGGGGGGGCTGAAGGCGCAAACCATTTCAAAAGAAGAGGGGGGGATCCTTCGGGGGATCGAAACCACACCAGGGAGAAACGGAAAGGAGCGGGTTGCTTGCACTCAGAGGGGGGAAAAGGCAGATCAAAAAGTTCAAGACGCAAGTCGTGGTCGGGCCCGTCACATGTTTAGGGAACGCCCCGAATCAATTAAGCCCCGCGGCAGGAAGGAGAATGAGAAGGGACCCGAGCCTAGTCCAAGGAAGAAGCGACCAACGAAAAAAAGACGCTAACCGAATCTGAAACAAAAAGCGGGCAACCAGGGACGGACCTGAAAAGAACGCCGAGACGTTAAACGGAGAGGGAAACTTCAGAAGCAGTAGGTCGAGTTCCCATGCCGGTAGCTAAAGCCATCTCATACCATGACATCCCAAAGGTACTGAGCCACTCGCCGGCCAGCGTGGTCCTCACTGTCGCCATGGAAGAAAGGGGCTGTCGAAACCGCTTGAACTTAAAGGACTTCTGGGAACATGATCAAAACGAGGAAAGATGCAAAGAAAATCTCGAACAGAATAATAATCACTCCAAAAGAAAACAGCATGCCACAACCGTAATGGGAACCCCAACCAAGGAAGCAAACAAAGGAAAAACCGGGAACACTCCGGCGGTGGGGGTACGAAGTACAAGGGCCGGAGAACTTGGCAAAAACAAAAACTCACTTCTAGACGATATCCGGGAAGTGAAGAAGGAAAAGTCGAAACCCTTTAAGTAAACAGGCCAAGAAAGAACTGCGCCAAAATCGGAAGGCAAAAGGTGCCCCTGAAAGTAAGGGGTCACATCTCTCTCCTCAATCAAACAACAAAAGGAGACAATGGGAAACCCTAATAGGCACCCGGCACGGGTTGGGGGGAAGGAAAGGGATTTTTTTGGGTTTTTACCAGAAAGGGGGGAGAAAGGAAACGTCATCTAAAACGGACGTCGGCCAATAAGCCGAGGCAAGTCTCTTTCTTTGTTACAAGGCAAAAAACCTGTTGAAAAGAGGGAACCCAGGCACGGGCGGGTTGACGAGGGTCACGGGTCTGATCAGGGGGGGAAGGACGTTTGTGGGCACGGGTATTTTGGGCGTACCGCTGTTCGCGCAGGGGGTGGTCGGGGAAAAGGTATACCGTCGAAAAGAGACAGGGGAAGCCGGACCCGTCAAAGGAGGGGGGAGCGTGAAAATAAAAAAAGGTGCTAAGGCGCTTAGGCCACGAAGGACCGGCTCTTTCTCAGTTAAAAGCACTGGACCAGATCCGGGCGCTGGCTGAGGAAAAGGGAAGGGGAAGGAGAATGCAACAAAAACGCGCGACAAGCTCGGAAAGGCAGCTCAAGAGAAAGGGGTCGGACAGATGCTCCTCCATAAAAATTCAGGGTGAATGTGCTGGCGCGTCGGGGGGGGGGAGGGGAGGAAGGACTTACTCCAGCGAAAGTATAAAACGGGAGAAATCCGGCCCGCGATAAACGCCGATGGTAGGAATGACGGCCGCATAGACTTGACTTCTCCCCCTTGGAATGCCTTGCTACTTCGAAGGCCACCCGCGCCCGCCAAGTTGCATGGGGGGAAGGGGGGAGGTTAGTAATCGGGAGGACGAACGCCCTGACCCACGGGGGGGTGGATCCAGCAAGAGCCGGGCAAAAGAATCCTAATGACTGGTTGATTCCCACAGGAAAGAAAGAGACTTGTCCTTGGTTCGGGGGGCAAAGACCTTTGGTGTCCCCACGGTCCCGGGGGGATATGGAATCGGGATTAGAGAGAACGTCGATTCTACAAGACCAGGGGGTCGCGTGGATAAAGAAAACTGGTTGTGGGGCTGGAACAGGGGGGGATAATATCGATAGAGCAACCAAAGAGGGGGGGCAAACTAACGAGGGGGAAAATCTCTGCACAGTGTCCGAAAAGCCAGAAGACTCATTCCTCACAAGTGGGCAGAGCTCAACGTTAAGATGGTCGGAGGGATCGTCATCTCTGCACCGACAAAAGGGGGGCTCTTTTTTACGCATCAGCACACCTCCTGGGGCGAACTGATTCATGCCGTGGAAGATAACAACCGTTCGAGGTAGCGAACAACCAAGGGAGGATCTACCTCAAGACCCCCCCAACACATAGGAGGCAGCAGGGCAAAATAGACCACTTCAGAAAAAGAAGTGGGTGGGGGTGGGTGGGGGGGGGGGGGGGTTTGGCTGTCCGTGGAAGCAAAATGCAGGATCCCAAGGGGTAGAAGAAGGGGATACTACACTAGAAAAGGCTCAGGATGGTAGGGAAAGCCCTATAAATGGCTGGAACATGATTGGTACACCGGGGAAAGCCATATCATCTTTGAAAGGAATCTACGGTCTCTTCTACTTGCATCGGGTGCAATCGCCCAGAGACCATCAGGGTCTTTTCTCAGGGGAACCGAAAGCGCTCGGGCGTTAGGGGATAAGGCGCCTTGGTTACTCTCTCCTGCCATGTTAGGGGTGACAAAAGTATTGGGGAAAAAAAAAAAAAGTTAAAGATTCAGACCGGTGGCTGTCAGAGCTTCTAACAGATTTGGGAAGAGAACCGTTTGGGAATTCCAAAACCAGAAGGAGGCGTGATTGCTGCGGCTAATTCTGACTTCATTCCTTCTTTTGCAATTCCAAGAGACAAAAAAAAAAAAAGGGGAAGGAGTAAAGAGAAAGATCGGGGGGAAGGCAAAGGGGGAAAGAGCAGCATAGCCTCAGCAATAGACATCAGGGGACGGGGATGAAAAACGGCAGGTACGAGCATAAGTGTCATTCAGAAAGGAACGCCACCCTGGCGGAAGTGGACCAACAGAAGTATCTAAAACCGGGTCTCCAAACCTAAAGCGTTGTTACAAAAAGGGAAACTCTAGCAGACAAAAAATAGAAGAAGAGAGGAACCCGAAAACAGAGGGTGTTCCCACTAGGTTCCCTCACCTTTAGACAAACTATGGACTCGAGGAGGTCAACCCACGAGGCCGGGAGCAAAAGGTACCAACGATGTCGGAACGTGAAAAGGAGAGGGCTGGGTACCAGACGTGTACCGTCGGGGGCAAAAGCCACGATCGGAGGAAAGAAAGATTTCCTTACTTCGGTCGTCGGTAATCGTTCCAGAGCCCTGGGGAAATGCAAGGAGAAAAGGGGCCAACTCCCGCCATGGTAAAAAAAAAGGGGGACCCAGACAGGTTGACAATAACTAAGAAAGGAAAGAGGGGAACGCCTTTTTGTACGGTCGCTCCCAACCTCTAAGGAGAACGTCCTCGCCTACGGAGAAGAGCGAACCAGGAATGGGACTCTCTGAGAAACACATCGCAACACTCTAGGAGGACGTTTGCATGAGGGACGAAGAGAAAGAGAAATTCGCCTGGGGGTAGCGCCCTTCCCTGGACGGTGCACCTGGACTTCGTGTAGGCGTGCCCCCGAAATCCAGCAACTCTGGCGCAGAAAGAGAAACATAGCGTAGTGTGGGGACATAACTAGTCGGGGGACGCTCTATCTTAAGAGGAAAAGGGAAGACCACCAAAAAAACATTCAAGAACGACCCCGTGGGAAAGCTAACTCTACAAGGCGCCGCCGAAGAAGGGGAGCGGGCCTAAAACACCCTCTGTTGGTCAACCGCTGCAAGGCCAAAAAAACGGCCGAAAAAATTTCGTTCAGAGGGGGAAGCAACGTAACGAGCCCGAAACGGGGGCAGGCGGGCAAAGAATGGCTCACACCCGGGGTGTGCCTTGCTGTCGTAAAATGTCTGAGACTCAAGCACAGTGGTACCGCAAAGGACGGCGGGGAGAGGGGAGAGCAGCGGGCAAAGCGAGAAAGAGGACGGGCCGTCAAGATCGGTTCAGAAAAACAAAACCACGGAGGGGGGGTATCAACCCCCTTTAAAAATTAAAAAGCGGGATCCTGTTCCCGTGCTGGGAGAACGAAAGAAGACAGTCGGCGCAAAAAAAAAGAAAGCGCCAATAAGGGAAAGCCGCGGGACAAAGAGTCGCGCTGCCGCCGAAAGACGATCGGAACTTTCGACGTCAAGCTTTCACGAGGGAAAGGCGTCTGGCCCAGAAAAAAACTACAGAAACAAAGCGGCCGACGAAAGCTTACGGCGAAACATAAGCACTTTCTTAGGGCCGGTTTAGACCAGGGAGGGAAAGTTCTTTCTATTACCAAATCTGGGGAAAGTGGAGCCGGGAGAAAGGATCAGAACAACAGAGGACCTCCACCCGGAGACCATCAGCGTAGCACTAAAAAAAAAACTCATCCAAGAAGGGAAGGCCCCAAACCAACACAGGAACCCCCGAGGAAACGAGGCAACACGCCCGTCGGGGTTCCGCAGTCTAAAAGGGTGACATTCTACGGGTACCCCGAAGACTGCGCAGACTATGAGCACGCGAGATCCGGAACTGGGGAGGAAAGGAGGGGGAGCAGATGAGGTTGAAAAGCAAAAAAGGCGGGCGGGGGGAAACTCGTCGGAACCGGTCCCTGCCAGAAGGGGGTCACACTCAGATAAAAAAAAAAAGGGAGGAGGAGTAAACGATATATATGGGAAAAGGGTCAGTTCACCGGAGCATAGTTGGGGCCGCTAGGGGGGGGGAGTGGGGGAGAAAAAGGGAACAAACAACTGTGCGGTCAAAGAGTCAAATCAAAGGTATCAAAGGAAATAGAAGCACCGCATCTCTATTTCTGTGACATTATCAGGGGGAAAGGGTGGTAGACTTCGGACAAAACAAACTTAAAGACTGGTCCTCAAGGGGGTTGAAGAGTATGGGGGGAGTCGGTTTTGGATGAAAATTCTTTGAGGAGTACGCTACGGAGGCGGTGGGAGGGGAGAGGGTCTAAAGTTCTTGATTAATCAGACTCCTTTTCCCCCAGCAGGGGTCAAGAGAACAAGAAAAAACGGAAAAACCTGGCGAAGGGGGATCAACGGAAGGACCGGCGTCTTGGCCATTCGAGGGCAAGGGGGGACGGGAGAAGAAACTGTCTTTATTAAAGATGGGGAATGAGGGACTCCTCTAACACGAGGGGAAAAGAGGGATAAGTCCATCAGACGGAAAAGATCGCCATCCTCAAGGGGGAAACGAAAAAAACGGTGGAGGGGCTTTCTATTGTCGGTTCGCTGGCGACTTAAGGAGACGATTCTCCTCAGTTAAACAGAGAGAAAACGATCAAAAAAGGATTTGGGAAAAGGGCCCATTTGACAGGAAGAAAGAGGAGGGAAAGGAGCCGAAAAAAAAAAGAAACGTTACACGCCAAGGATCCCGAAAAACGCGCCCGCCTCCGTTGGCTACCAAAAAATGTGCTGTAGGAGAAGAGAAAGGAACGACAGAAGACCACGGGCATACATGCCACCTACCTTTCTTGTAATGGGAGAGGGGGTAGGGGGAATGGCAAAGAAGAAATAGGAGCTGGCTGTGGAGGGAAGCTAGCTGGCACCAAGAAAAGGAAGTGAGGCAAAAAGTAGTGGGGCTTTCCGCCGCGCGATTAGCAAAGGAAAGGGGGGGGTCTCGTGTCCGATGAGCGCGAGATTGGGTGGCTGGAAGGGCTAAGCTACCGAATGAAAAGGAAGAAAAATTGAGGAAAAGAACGAGAGCTCTCAGCAAAGGGGAGGGGGGTACCGTTCTTCCGCCTTACAACAGGCCTCACCGAATGACATGGGGGGGGGAACTGTAACACTTCTAACTGTTGATCTCATTCTCAAATGCAAAAAAAGCGGCGTTGGGAATGGGGAGCCAGAAAAGAAACCGCCGGCTCGCTGCCGTAGCGATTACTGGAAAGAAATTGAAGTAGAAAAAAACAGGAACTTGCGCCCGCCGGAGACACGCAAGTAAATTCCTAAACCGAAACAAAGGAACCTAACCCAGAGGGCAGGGGAATCATCGACTCCCAATTTAGAACTATATAAGAACTCTAACGTGCGAAGGAAGGTTCTTTCGCCGCGTGAAAAAAACCCGGCGGGGAAACAAGGGACCGCATCCATATCATGGGGGGTCAACGTCACCGAAACGTGCTTTTCCGGATCTTCTTACGAGGCGGTGACTAAAGCGCCGAGGACATAGGGGAGTGGCTCCAGTGAGGACTCCGTGGGGTAAAAATACTCTCGGGCCGGGGAGAAGTCTCCTTGCAGCAACGGGCCAGTGAGGGGGGGGGGGGCACAACGCTCTTGGTCGCGGGTGCGAATTACGCCCGGGTTGCTGGTTCAAAAGCGCTACACGAGGTACGATTGACTAAGGCCAGGGAAAGGAAAAGAAAGGGAGGGGAAAGGGATTGCTGCAAGGGAAAACCTTAGGAGGTCGGTGAATCAACACGATCTCTATCACAAAAAAGGGAGGAAAGATATCAAATTCACGAAGGCAAAGCGAGCATGAGGGAAGGGAAGCATCACTCCGTACGCGGAATTACAAAAGGTACGTAGTCAATCGTGGGGGAAGTCGTAGCCTTGAAAAGAAAAAAGAACAGTTCCAACGGAAAAGCACCGCTAACCAATACGCGGAAAACGAAAAAAAAGAGGAATGCACCCGGCTCACTCCACCAGGAAAGAGCAGTGGTGTACAACACAGGAAGGAAAGTCAGGGAAAAAATAAAAAAATGGAAAAAAAAAAAATCACCCGCGAGGGAAAAGAGGACGCCCCAGAGTCTACGGGAAAAGAGGAGCTTTATTCTTACCAAAAGTCCTCCAGGAAAATTGCCCCGAAAATACTGGCCAATGAGAGGGAGAGTAATCGACCGACCCCTTGTTATCAGTTCCGAAAAAAAAATCGTGGGGACTGTGTTCTGGTCGGACTGCCGGCCGATTGGACAGGGGGACTAACGGCTTTAGCTCCTCCCGGGTTGTAAATGGGGGAGAACCTAAAACCTGGGGGGAAGAGGGGGCACTCCAAGCGAAGGGGAAAACCGGGCGGGTTGGGACAAGAGACTGGAGGCGCCCACAATCTTCACACGAGGGCGGTTAAGAAAATACGATAGAATAAAAAAACGTTCGCCATTCAGCTCCCTTCCCTTCAGGGGGGAGGCAGGCGGTAAGGCTCAAACGAAGCCTAAAACAAATGAGGGAAAGAACCCCGAGGGGGGACAGACCTATCGGGCGCTCTATGCGGTATCTTAAAAAAGGCAATAAAAACCATTCTGCCTAAGTCGAAACCGCGAAAAAAGGGCCGTGCTATACTACACATCGCGAAACCAAGAAAGGGGATCGTTCCTAACGCCAACCCTGAAGATGGGGTACACCACGGATAGCAATAAAAAAACGCCACGTCTCCAGTTCGTGGTCGCTGGAAATCAAAAGGGAAGGAACAGGACGGAGAAAGAATCACAACGGGGGGCAGAGGGTCTAAAACGTATGAAAAAAAAAAAGTGGTAGCAAAACTCCGAGGGCAGCGGGGGGGAGGGGCTAATGTCTAAAAAGAAGACAAAAGGCATGCAAAGAGGGTCCCGTACAAGAAGACAAAGGCGAAAAAGGCCGAGACTCTTGAGTCCTGTGTCCAAACGGGAGAGCTGAGGGGAAACGTAAATGCCTTCGAGACAGAGAAAAAAGAAACCAACGAGCCCCAAGGAAATCCAGCGACCACTGGGAGAGAAAAAAAAAAAAGAAAAGCCGCCGATGGTAATTCTCGCCACGCTTTTCTCGCGGAAAGGGTCTCTCGACCATAGCAGGTCCGAGAAAAGAAGCGCCTGAAAAAGTGAGCGATAGATGAGAAAGACGCCAATCCTGCGCGAAAGGGTTCGCCCCAGTAAGGGGGAAATTTGTAGAGTACCCCTCGGTGACCGTAACTGGGCGAACCCATGTATTCAAACAGGAAAGAATATCAACCCTCTACCAGGACGGAAGCCACTCAAAAAGAAAGGACATGCAAAGACCATTAAGGTCAAAACCAGCCATCATAAAACAAAAGAGGTGAAAACCAGAGGAAACCACGGAAAGTGAAGCAAAGAAACGTGCCTTCTGACTGTCAAAAAGAAAAAAACGCGGGTTTAGGGAGGGATAAAGATACCTGGGAACTGATTAGGTCGCGCCAAGGGGGCCGGTTAAACGTGGAAAACTCCAGAAAAAAAACGGCAAACTAGGACCAACGGGGCAAGGAAAGTAAGGTGGCACTCGGCTTAAAAAAAACAAACCTTATAAAGAGATAATTTCCAAAAGGGATTATCAACACCAGTCTACGAAGGGAGGGGCCTCAGTATGGAGGGTGGTAAACTTGGTAAAAGGGGCGAGGACCGAGGAGAAGACTATCGCCTATAGTAAATCGGATTCAGCTTGTTCAGGGGCATTGGAAAGGAGGAACCAGAAAAGGAAGTGGGTGAAAAATAACGTGAATCCGTTGGTGTGAAGGCTGTAGGGGGGGGGGGGCCTAAGGGATTTCAGCTTGCTGGTTAGTTTGACATTGATTCAGAGAGTGGTGGCAGAAGTTGCGTAAAAGAACCCGGCAGGGAACGGGGGAACGGGGTCATCTAACAAACGGACGACATGAGAACAAGGAAAGGCCACGCATGACTTGCCTCGGAGAATTACTATTCCTTTACATGGACCCTAATGCTTGCTGGAACGTCATATGGGGAAGCGAAAGAAAAGCTAGTCCCTCCGAAAAGGAATAAGGTGACCATTATCGCAATATGGAGGAAGGGGGGGCCTCTCCAAGGGTCTCCCTTTCTGGGAAGGGAGATCATGTCGGGGTTCGCTTACGGCTTCGAAAGGGAAAAAGCCGCCCGTAAAACAGAGATCAAGTCAAAAAACGAAAAAGAGGGGAACCCCTGGGATGCCGACCTCGAGCTGGAAATTCGCAACGCTTTTCGCCTGAAGTGGAAGAAAAGGCGACCCGAAAACGCTCCCTCCGACGTTTCTGGTAAAAAAAAAGGGGAAAGTAATCGACGGAAAAAAACGCCAACCTGGGGAGCATTAAAAAAAAATCTTGTAAGGAGAGGGGGAATTGGAAACAGAGACAAAATAAGGGCCGTGGGCTTGGGGACTGGACTAGCCGTGTTTTCCACCCGGCCATGGGTCTTAGGCACGGCAAGTAAGCGGCAGCGCCGCGTAAAAGAAAAAACAAGTCGTAGTCGAATGAACCTAGTGGGGGGTCTGGGAAAATGGGGCTAATATCAAACGCCGCGACCCCGCCTAGGTATGGACACTAACGCGGGGGTAGAGCTCTTAAGAAAAAAGAGTTACAAAAAAGGCGGGCCCGTGAGCCGAGAAAAAGGGCAGCGCATGAAAGGCGAACGTGTGAGATTGAGTGCTGAAAGGAAGGGTCAAGAAAGAAAAGGGGGGAAACTCTTCTTTTGTCCTTGGGAAGAGGTGAAAACCGCCCGGTTCGCTATGCACCGAAAGAAAAAGACGGGCATTTAGGAGAAAAGGAAACACAAGGGCAACGAAACCTACTGGAAGAACGGCGGAAGGGAAAAGGGCAGACCAGGCAAAGAACGCAGGCGGGCAGGGGGGGCATCATTCTTCCCCAAGGGGCATCTATACGACAATACACGCGAAACGGAGCCATTATTTCGGGGGAAGGGACCGAGATGGGAAAAAAGGATGGTACACCGGTAATAAAACCAATCTGGGGCAAAATGGGACAGAGAGGGAATACACGGTGACCGCCCGGTCCAATCGTTAGGGGCTCCATTTAAAGTGACTGCGTTGGGTAGAAAATCAGAAAATTGATATGAGCAGACCGGCATCTGCTCAGAGGGAAAAGAGGAAACGTCTGTGAACGGAAGACCAAGAACGCCCACCCAGGAATTCCAGAGGAAAAAACATGGAAGAGGGAAAGCGTTAAAAAAAAACGTTGAATTCACGACCGGCGGAAGGAGGAGGTCGGCTAATTCTGCTCTTCGGCTTATGAGGGGGGGGAAAAAGGAAAACGTATCTCTCTAAACCAACAAATGAGAGGAGAAAATTGCACACCGGGGAGGGAAAAAGAGAACATCTTCCGCAGCAAGCGTACGCGTCGTGGGAAAAGGAAAACGGCAGGACGAGTCAATCTGAAAACCTCGTCCAAAACGTTGCGGGAGGGCCACTTGTCCAGTCACCGAGAAAAAAAAGTGACCCCGAACTCCCATATATCATCAAACATCGACAAAGAACGGAAGCCCCGAGAGAAGGGGGGGGACAAAAAAGGCAGAAAACCTGAGCAAAGAACCTTCAGCGTAGTGAACCAACGGCCTTAGCCGACGAACAATAAAGGCAAGAGGACGTGGGAAAAGCCATTACCCGGTACAAAAAAAAAAAGCACAAAAAAAAGCGCGACAGAAAGAAAAGGTAGTCGTCGCTTGGCGTGTGAGGAAGATCGGGGCCGTACAAAAAAAATTAGCAGGCAAATTATCAACGGAAAAACAGAAATTTACCGTGGGATGGAAAAAACGCCGGAAACCGACAGATCGACGGCCGCCTGGGTGGCAAGGGGGGATCCCCTACCATCTGGACAAAGGAACACGTAAGATCCTCCTGCATAGACGAACGAGGGGGGTGACAAAAGAGAGGAATGACCCCAAAAAAACCACGCAGGAGGGCCGTTGGCAGGGAGACGAAACACATCAAAAAGCCGTCCTGAAAACAAAAAGCGGTTGCGGAACAGAAGGGGAATGTAGGGGGACACAAACCCGGCAAAGAAATGAGACATATAGCGCCCCTGCGTTAGGGAAAAAAACTCTTCTTTTGGTCGCTAGTTGCGGAGAGGAAAGAAACAGACCAACAGAAAAGATCGACCGAGGGGAAAGCAGAACTTAGAGCTACTGCGACCGGCGACGAAGGAAGACTTGAGGAGAAAAAAAAAAAACCAAAACGAAAGGGGGGGTGGAGAAAAACCAGCGGAGAAAAAACCCCGGCAAATCTCAAAGGAAAAAAAAAGGAAAATTAATCAGTCAAAAGAAAAAAGGCGGACGAGGCTCACACACCGACCACAAACCCCGTTGAAGGGCGTTGCCCTTTAGGAGCAGAATAAAAATCACCAGTGTAAAAACGTGAATGTCGCGGGTTTTAGGGACGCAAGAAAGGAGAGACTGACGCAAAAACGAGGGCGAAGGAAGTCGGGCCGGCAAAAACTAACAAAATAAAAGAGGGAAAGGATCTTCTGACCTCAAGAGGAGAAATGCAGTAATTCCTTCCTGATGAAAAAAAAGAGAAAACCCAAGCCAAGTCAACCGCCTCGGAGAAAGAGGAAAACTGCGACAAAAGAAAAAGAGACTGTGTAATGGGGGGCTGAGCCGCGGTCGAAAGCGTGAGAGGGAGGAGCGGCAATAAACGCAGGTCAAAGAAATCGCATGCTCCCTTTCCATGAGAGTGCTCCACTCGCAGGGGACATAGACTTGTCAAGGGGCCATTCAAATTCTGTTCGTGACCCCGGTGGCCAGGGAAAGAAAAAGCAGAACAGGAGAAAGAAAAGTTATCATATGACCCTCCGGGAAAGAATCTTAACACTCAACCGCGGAACAACCTTAAGGGAAAACCAGAAAAGCATGAAAAAAAAACCTCAACACGAAACCGGCCGTGGTTCAGCCGAGAAAGGGTGCCCGGGCTACTAAAAATCCCGAGAAAGACGAAAAGAAAGGGAAAAAAATGAGTACCAAAGACTGATTAAAAGAAGGAAAAAAGGGAGTTAAATTCAACCAAAACTCCCATACTGCTCCCAACTGAAACGGAAGGCACATGAAGGACGGGGTCCATATCCGAAAAAAAACACAAGGGGGAAAGATAGGTGACACCCGACGTTAAGGGAAAAACGCAGTTTGGGAAAGGCATTATTGAGTTGGGGAAACGTGTAACAAACCGGGGGCGGGGGGGATAGAAGGTCCCGCTATAGTGACACTATAAACCGGCGAGGAGGAGAAGGGGGACGTTTACATAGAAAAAAACCAAAGTTTAGACGGAAAGGGGAAAAAAACAGGAATGACTTTTTACCTCGTTGAAGAAACGGGGGTTCAGAGGCTGTCTGCATATGTGGTGGCATGTCTGTGGGGAGTGGCACTGACTAATCGGTCTCGCGGTTTCTGCATTTTATAGCTCGGATGAGAAGGGAGAAAGGGGGGACACAGTCAAAACAAGCGGGGGGGGGTCTCGAACAGAACACGACAAACTAACAGTGAGACAAGAAACCGCTCGCCAGAGAAAAAACGGCTCAGCGCTGGGGGCTTTATGACTACAGGAAAGACTTCCAAACAACCGAGGCGAGGAAAGTACCAGCTACGCGGGTCGGCAGCGGGGAACAAAAAAAAGTATCAAACTGAGGGGGAAAGAGTCGGCTCGGGCGGGTGCGTCGACGCCTTACTTTCCTATGATCCTACCGAAAAGCGCAAGGAAAGAACCCTTTTATCGGCGGGGGCAAAAGGGGACGGCCGACCGCGAAACCCTCGTGCTAAAATGAGAGGACCAAGGGCGGCCCAAAAAAAACGCCGACGAAAAGACACTGGCGGGTAATCGAACGGAAAAAGAAGCCCGTCCCACACGGGGAGAAATGTCATGACAGCCTCGTCTTGTGAGTGAGAGAGTGGTCCCAGCGCCGGGGGGGAAATAGGAAAGAAAGGGCCGGGTCGGGGGGAGAAATTTGTTTGACAAAAAAAAAATCCGGGGGGCTTATGCCTGACTATGGCGGGCGCCTCTGGGACATAGCACGTACACTGGGTAGAGGAAAACCTCCTTTTGGTGTTCGGAATGGTTCTAAGAGAAAGAAAGAAGGGAAGCGACACCTCCTAGGGAGCAAAAGTGGTTGAAAGAACTCCATAAAGCAAACAGGGGAAGGGAGGGGGGGAGCCTGACATGCCGAAACGGAAGGTCATTGCAGGAACCGGCGACCGTTTGAGATGGGGAAGTTGAGAAAACATTCTCCTTCAACCGGCCTCTCGTGTTGCGAGTTGGGGGAGAATAGAGCAGAATGGGGAACAACAACCCGCGTTAAATGGAAATGCCACTTCACGTGACCAGACGTGCAGAGTAGGAAAAAAAAAGGACAACCCTCGGGCTGGCAGACACGTAGTCAGGAAACAGAGGACGGCGTCCCGCAACCTGCAAAAAACTTCCGACATCAGGCGGGTCCTTTTATAGGAGAAAAAAAGGGGATCGGCAGGAGGACTACCACTAAACTCCGAAAAAATTTCGGGGCAGAAGAGAGGGAGGGAACCCCGTCCTGCAATAAAAGAGCGGGGCAAACTTCGAATCTGCAAGTCGCGGCTAACGGCCTCGGTTGACGACCGGAAAAGGCCAAATAGGGCTTTAACTCAAGGTGAACGTTGGGGTAAAACTCTCTCGGGGCGGGGGAGGGAAAGAGGGGACTCGGGTGCGCTGCTCTCGGGCCGTTTATCGGGGTAAGGATCAAAAGCGGGCGCCCCGGGAACCGGGAACTAAAGTGCTGCCGCTGATAGAAGGCATTGTACTAGGTCAAGCCTTGAATGAAAGACCGTGTACGGAGTGATTGCTAGGAAGGAAGGAGCGGAGGAATTCGTTACAGGC